>Ga0247831_1000289_pt1 | contig 112900 bp, 112 predicted proteins | sample LaCruzMarch2015__9_FD_192406 | JGI IMG/M metagenome (GOLD analysis project Ga0247831, IMG submission 192406) | Freshwater microbial communities from meromictic Lake La Cruz, Castile-La Mancha, Spain - LaCruzMarch2015_1m | ecosystem: Environmental > Aquatic > Freshwater > Lake | place: Spain...
GCCCGCCAAGAAAGTTGCGCCCGCCAAGAAAGTTGCGCCCGCCAAGAAAGTTGCGCCCGCCAAGAAAGTTGCGCCCGCCAAGAAAGTTGCGCCAGCCAAGAAGGCTGCGCCCGCGAAAGTGACCGCCGCCAAGGGTGATTCGGGCGCCGCCGACGACCAGTTGATCGAGGTCCTCGAGACCGAAGACGGCCTGGTTGCGATCAATGCTGACGACATCGACCCTGCCGAACTTGCGGTGGTCGCTGTCCTTGAGGCCGACCTCGAGGCTGATATCGCGGTCGATATTGCCGAGGCGGTGGCTGATGGTGACGGCGAGGAAGCCAGTTACGTTATCTCCGATGTTGACGATACCGATGAACCCGTCCAAACGGTTACGGTCGCTGGCGCCACCGCGGATCCGGTAAAGGATTATCTAAAGCAGATCGGTAAAGTCCCACTCCTTAACGCGGAGATGGAAGTCGACCTTGCTAAGCGAATTGAGGCCGGACTTTTTGCCGAGGAGATGCTCAACGATGGCAAGAAGATCGAGAAGAAATTATTTAGAGATCTAGAGTGGATCGCCCGAGATGGCCGAAATGCCAAGAACCATCTGCTCGAGGCTAACTTGCGCCTGGTGGTGTCGCTCGCCAAGCGATACACCGGTCGGGGGATGTTGTTCCTTGACCTAATCCAAGAGGGCAACCTGGGCCTGATTCGTGCGGTGGAGAAGTTCGACTACACGAAGGGGTACAAGTTCTCCACCTATGCCACCTGGTGGATCAGGCAGGCCATCACCCGAGCGATGGCTGATCAGGCACGCACGATCCGTATCCCGGTTCATATGGTCGAGGTCATCAACAAGCTGGCTCGGGTGCAGCGGCAGATGCTGCAGGATCTAGGCCGCGAGCCAACCCCTGAAGAGTTGGCAAAAGAACTTGATATGACGCCCGAGAAGGTTGTTGAAGTCCAAAAGTACGGTCGGGAGCCGATTTCCCTCCACACCCCCCTTGGGGAGGAAGGTGATAGTGAGTTCGGCGACCTGATCGAGGACTCCGAGGCTATTGTGCCGGCTGATGCGGTCTCATTTACCTTGTTGCAGGAGCAACTCGAATCAGTCCTTGACACCTTGTCCGATCGCGAGGCCGGGGTGGTCAGAATGCGTTTTGGATTAACCGATGGGCAGCCTAAGACCCTTGATGAGATTGGCAAGGTTTACGGGGTTACCCGTGAGCGTATTAGGCAGATAGAGAGTAAGACGATGTCGAAACTGCGCCACCCATCAAGGTCACAGGTGTTGCGCGACTATCTTGACTGACGCCTTAGATGCTAAAAAGCGAATAGTCGAATTAGCGGTTGTCGCTTGCGGGCACGTCCGTGAGCCGGTGGGTCTCATCAACGATTGCCGCGGCTTGCGGACGAAGAGCAAGTTCATGTCGCGACCAGTGATGCCCACAAAAAAGCAGGTCGGCGCCGCCCGGCAACACCACGCGCACATAAGCCTGCGCGTTGCAGCGGTCACACCTGTCAGTTGCACTAAGTGCAGGGGCAGTCATCGTCGTGGTCATGTACCAGGCACCTCCTCGGCTGTTTTTCGTCCTTGTTGCAATAGGTAACAGTGTCTCACCCCGATTGTATTCCCGACACGCCGCAGGCACCGGGTTCACGTAGAGCGAACGCTAGATGTTCATCTGTGGACGACACGAACGAGCCACGAGCGATTTCCCCCGATTTCGCCGTAATCTAGACCAAATGGCCGCCAAAACCCCCCGAAAATCCACCCGAGCCACCGCCAGCAAGGCAGTGGACGGCGCGGGCGGGGCCTACACCGCCAAGCACCTGGCCGTGCTGGAGGGCCTTGAGGCGGTGCGTAAGCGCCCCGGTATGTATATCGGGTCCAATGATGGCCGAGGTTTGATGCACTGCCTCTGGGAGATTGTGGATAACGGGGTGGACGAGGCTCTTGCGGGGTTCTGCAAGAAAATAATCGTGACACTGCATCCTGACGGTTCTGCAGAGGTGAGTGACGACGGCCGGGGAATACCAGTTGATGTGGAACCGAAAACGAAGTTGACCGGCGTTGAGGTGGTCATGACCAAGTTGCACGCTGGCGGCAAGTTCGGCGGTGGTTCTTACACGGCTTCCGGCGGGCTGCACGGGGTTGGCGCATCGGTGGTCAATGCATTGTCCGCGAGACTAGATGTTGAAGTTGACCGTGGAGCGAAGATTCACACGATGTCATTTCGACGCGGGGTGCCCGGTGTTTTTGAAGGTGAAGGCCCGGGCGGGGAGTTCCAACGCAGGAGCGGGTTAGGAGTTGCGGGCACCTGCCCACGGACGCGTACTGGTACCCGGGTGCGCTGGTGGGCCGACCCACAGGTCTTTACCAAGGACGCATCCTACGATCGAAGTGCCCTTCGCGAACGTGCCGTGCAAAGTACCTTTTTGGTTCCCGGGCTAACTATCACGGTAATAGACGCCCGCGATGCGACGGATCTCTACGAAGAGACTTTTCAGCACAAAGGCGGTATCGCCGAGTATGTCGAAGCGCTGTCGGTCGGCGAGCCGGTTTGCTCGGTGATTCGCTTGCACGGCAGTGGTCCCTTTATTGAGACTGTGCCGGTGCTCGATGACAAAGGGCACATGACACCACAAAGTGTCGAGCGGGAGTTGGCTGTCGATATCGCTTTGCGTTGGGACGCAGGCTACGAGTCGGATATCCGCTCATTTGTCAACGTCATCGCGACCCCAAAGGGCGGTACCCACCTGACCGGCTTTGAGCGGGCCCTTGTCAAGACCATTAATGAGCAGGTACGAGCGGCCAAGATCCTAAAAGGTGCAGAAGACGCCATCACGAAAGATGATGTCTTTGAAGGCCTGACGGCAGTTGTCACGGTACGCCTAGCCGAACCGCAGTTTGAGGGCCAGACCAAGGAGGTCTTGGGCACTCCTGACGCGATCAAGATCGTCGGAAGCGTGGTTTCAAAGGAACTCGGGGCTTGGTTCACCAGCCCGCCCCGGGGGGAGAAAGTCGCCGCGAAATCAGTTCTTGACAAGGCGGCCAATGCCATGCGCACTCGGGTGGCAGCTCGGACTCACCGTGATACCCAGCGCCGCAAGACGGCCCTGGAATCATCGGCTCTTCCAGCCAAGCTCGTTGACTGCCGCACCGATGACGTTGCCCGCAGCGAATTGTTCATCGTGGAAGGTGACAGCGCCCTCGGAACCGCGAAGGTAGCCCGCAACGCCGATCACCAAGCACTACTGCCAATTCGCGGGAAGATCCTAAATGTGCAGAAGTCATCCCTGGCCGACATGCTGAAGAACAACGAGTGCGCTTCGATCATTCAGGTGATCGGGGCGGGTTCTGGGCGGTCATTCGACCTTGAACAGGCTCGTTACGGCAAAGTGATCCTGATGTCGGATGCCGATGTTGACGGTGCCCATATTCGGTGCCTACTCCTGACGCTGATTAATCGGTACCTGCATCCACTGCTTGCCGATGGGCGCGTGTATGCAGCCGTGCCACCCCTGCACCGCATCGAGATCCTAAATGCCGGAAGTAAGGCCAATGAGGTGATTTACACCTACTCTGATGCGGACATGAAGCAGGCCTTGGCTGAAGCAAACAAGCGTGGCAAGAAAGTCAAAGACCCAATCCAGCGATATAAGGGCCTCGGCGAGATGGATGCCGGTCAATTGCGGGAGACCACGATGGACCCTGCGCATCGAACGCTTAGGCGGATCACGATGCAAGATGTCGAGGGTGCGAGCGCGATATTCGATCTGCTGATGGGCGGCGAGGTGGCTCCGCGCAAGGAGTTCATTGTCGCCGGCGCGGCTGGCCTTGATCGGGGTCGGATAGATGCCTAGTCTCGGTCCTTTCTGCTACTGGAGGTAATGAAGTGCATAAGCCGATACGCGTCGCGATCGTTGGGTCCGGGCCATCTGGGATGTATGCGGCCGATGCGCTGATAAGCCAGACCGCGATCCCGGTATCGGTTGATGTCATAGACAAACTGCCGGTGCCATTTGGCCTGGTCCGCTACGGCGTGGCGCCCGATCACTTAAGTATCAGATCGGTCCGCGACACACTTGACAAAGTATTTGACAAGCCCGGGGTGCGCTTTGTTGGCAATGTCGAGGTCGGGACAGATATTTCAGTCGCAAACCTGCGTGATTTTTTTGATGCCATTGTTTTCACCTATGGTGCATCGCGCGATCGCCGCCTAGGTATACCCGGTGAAGACCTGGACGGCAGCGTCGCTGCAACGGACTTGGTGGCTTGGTACTGCGGCCATCCCGAGGCCGATCGGGCAACATTCGAACGCCTGATCCCGTCGGCAACATCTGCGGTCGTAGTTGGTGTAGGCAATGTGGCAGTGGACGTGACTCGGGTGTTGGCTAAGACCGTCGGCGAACTCACCCACACTGACATGCCTGAGTACGTCTTCGACACCCTTCGTCGGTCACCGATCACTGATATCCATGTGCTGGGCAGGCGCGGGCCCGCGCAGGCTACCTACACGACGAAGGAGCTGCGCGAGCTTGGCGAACTGCTGGACTCTGACATCGTTGTCGATCCTGCGGATTTGGTCTTTGATGAAGCTAGTGACCAACTGATTGCAACCGACAAGGCGATTGCGCGCAATGTTGATGTTGTCAAGGAGTGGGCAACTCGATCTAAAAGTGGCAAGTCGCGGCGGATTCACCTGCATTTCATGGCGCGACCCGTTGAGCTCTTAGGGGATGAACGGGTGCATGAAGTCGTGGTCGAGCGCACCGAACTTGATGGGACAGGTGCGGCAAGGGGCACGGGTGCGACTTTCGTTATTCCAGCAGACTTTGTCGTCAGGAGCGTTGGGTACCGCGGCCAGCCCTTGGCCGGCGTGCCATTTGACGAAACCCGCAGTGTCATTCCCAATCTTGACGGCAGAGTTCAAGATGGCACCCAAGTGGTGGCCGGGCAATACGTGGCGGGTTGGATCAAACGAGGGCCGACCGGGATCATCGGTACCAACAAGAAGGATGCCACCGCATCGGTAGCATCGCTGCTGGCCGATGTCGACAAATTGCCGACCGCACCGTTTGCCACAACTGCTGATTTCGACAAGTGGTTGGCTGCTGCGGGTGTGCGCGCCGTCGGTAATGAGGGCTGGCGGGCCATCGATGCGGCGGAACGGGCGCTCGGCGCCACCAACGGTCGCGACCGAACCACCATCGCGACAAATCAGGATTTACTTCGGGCGGCCAACCTAGTAAGCGAATAAGGCTTTATCCGCTGCGCCAACTAGCGACTTCGGCAACCCCGGTACTTCGCCAAATGCTTGCGGTGGTTAACTCCCGGCCACATGACTCCGGTCGGGGTTGGGCAAGTTCCTCCTGGCGCAGGTTTACCCGCCACGCGCGCCCGTCGGTATGTCGAACTTCGGCGACCAGCGACGAACCCAGACCGGGGAGTTCGGCCAGGGGTGGCATTGGCAGTGCGCGGTCATCAATTACCCGAAGCACATCTAGCACATCACGGTCATAAATTGCTGCGCTCTTGCGAACGGTGATCTCGGCGACTTGCAATGGTGGGGCAAAGCAGGTCCGGCCTCGATAATCATCAATGGTCAGAGCCTGCTCCCGCGCCTTGGAAAATACCGCGTGAGCGGTGAGAGCCGTAAGCCGGCCAAAGACGGCGCCCGCGGGCAAGCTCATCACGGTTGGGGCAAAGCGGTGCCCACCGATATGGCTGCACTCCCATATCGACTCACGCTCGGCTGCGCTGACGCTTTGGTGAAGGGCGGTTATCAAGGCCCGGCCATGCAGTGCACAGCAGGCATCTCGGCCGCTGTGGGTGCAAACCAAGAACATGGGCTCGTCGGTTGCCAGCCCAAGCGGCGGTAGTGACCCAGCGGCAAGTTCGGCGAAATCCCAGTCCAAGATCAACCGCAGATCTGGCACCGTGCCGCGGCGCATACGAGTAGCGCCGGGGCAGGTGTACGCGACCCAGACCAATCGGTCGGCATCATCGGGGTCGGGAGCCGGGTGCCCGGGGTGACGAACGAGCAAGATATTAACCCCGGTGCCCGCCGCCTTCGACTTGAGAGATTGCCCGAGGTCACCTTCGAGTCGTGAATCCAAGAGCGCATCCTTGCCCCACGGGCCGCGCTGTTCAATCAAAATCCAACAAGTTGCTACTGGCGCGGTACCCGCGAGGGGTTCGCCGGCCTCAAGTGCCGCCGTTGAACAATCGATGCTCAAAGCCTGCCGCCCAGACCCATGATGGGTGTGGTGCCCGGTGTACCGGTGCCGTCGCGCTTGCCGGTTGCGTTGGGTAAATCGGCCGGCACCCCGGAGGCGGTGGCAGCGCGCGCCGGGCCGTTGCCAACCCATGCCAGTAGCAAACTGTCCTCACCCGCGCGGAACTTGTGGCAGCGCACACCACCGGTGCCACGGCCTTTTAGGGGATACTCGGCCAACGGGGTCACTTTGATGCTGCCAGCATCGGTGCCGGGTAGTGCATCCGCGGAGCCGGCAATGGTTACCAGAACCGATTCGGGGGAGGTGGCCACGGCAAAGAAAGCTATGACTCGCGCGCCGGCTGCCAGCCGGATACCCGCGATTCCACTGCCGGCGCGCCCTTGCGGGCGGACCGCCGTTGCCGAAAACCTGAGCAACTGGCCATCGGAAGTCACGAAAGTGAGTTCACTTGCCTTTGCCGCAGCTTCGTCTAGGTAACTTGCCCCGATGACGACATCACCAGCGCCCAGTCGAATGATCTCCCAAGAGTCTTTATTGGACAGGGTTTCAGGAAGGACTCTCTTGACCACGCCATTCGCGGTCGCAAGAGCGATGCCGCCGGAGTCATCAAGGGTGGTCAGGCACAGTGCCGATTCACCGACTGGCAGATCCACGAAAGCACCGATTGGCGCGCCCGCGGACAAACCGGGGATGCCGGCAACCGCTGGAAGTGCGGGCAGATCGACCACTGAGACTCGCACGACGCGGCCAGCACTGGTCACCAAGCCAATGGAGCCACGGTTGGTCGCTGGGATCGCGCTAATGATCACATCATGGCTAGCTCGGGCAATATCCCCAGCGAAATCAAATGCGGGCTCGCCGGTGCGCGCCAACAGACCGGTGCTCGACATCAGCACTACGCATGGCTCATCATCTACCTCTAAGGGGACCGTGGCCTGAACTGGCGCTGCACCCGCCTCCATCAGCAAGGTGCGTCTAGCGGTGGCATGGGTTCTAGAAACTGCAGCTAATTCGTCCGAAACAACATTTCGAAGCTGCTGGTCATCATCGATAATTGTGGTTAGTGCCTCGATATCGCTTCTTAAGGTATCGGACTCCCTCTCCAACTCCAGACGTGAGAACTTGGTCAGTCTGCGCAGTGGCATCTCGAGAATGTAGGAGGCCTGGATTTCGCTGAGGTCAAAGACTTCGATTAGTCGATGTCGGGCGGCGGCGGCGTCGTCGGACTCACGAATCAACTGGATAACCTCGTCGATATCCACGATCGCTATTAGGAGTCCGGCAACCAAGTGCAGGCGATCTTCGGCTTTCGCGCGCCTAAACAGACTTCGACGGCGGACGACCTCGAGTCGATGATCGATAAAGACATGCAATAACCGCAATAACCCCAATGTCTGTGGTTGACCATCCACCAGCGCCACCGCGTTGATGTTGACCGACTCTTCCAAAGGGGTAAGTTTGAACAGATTCTCAAGGACCGCCTCGGCGTGAAAGCCATTCTTAATGTCGATTACCAGATTGAGTCCAGAATCGCCATCGGTCAAATCGGTAACGTCGGCAATACCGAGCAGCTTCTTATTCTGGACGAGATCCTTAATGCGCTCGATAACTCGTTCTGGTCCGACGTTCATCGGCAATTCGGTGACAATGATCCCGCGACGCCGTGGCGAGACCTGCTCTATTCGGGTGCGAGCTCTGACCCGGAACGTGCCGCGGCCAAGCTCGTACGCTTCGCGAACCCCGCTGAGGCCAATGATGACCCCACCGCTTGGCAAATCGGGCCCGGGGATGAACTTCATTACCTCGTTTAGCCCTGCCTTGGGGTTCTTTAGTAGGTGCCTAGCGGCCCCGACGACCTCGCCGAGATTGTGGGGGACCAAGTTGGTTGCCATGCCCACCGCGATACCGGAAGCGCCATTTACGAGCAGGTTCGGAATGGCCGCAGGCAGCACCGTTGGCTCGGTCTCGCGACCGTCATAGTTTGGTACGAAATCGACTACGTCCTCGTCCAGGCTCAAGGTCATATCAAGGGCGGCAAAGGCAAGTCGGGCTTCGGTGTAACGCATGGCCGCCGGGCCATCGTCAAGTGAGCCGAAGTTTCCGTGACCGTCGACCATCGGTAGACGGAGGGTAAATTGCTGGGCCATGCGAACCAGTGCGTCATAGATCGCGGTGTCGCCATGTGGGTGCAATCGACCCATGACCTCGCCAACCACCCGGGCGCTCTTCACATGGCCACGCTCTGGTCGCAGGCCCATCTGCGCCATCTGAAAGAGGATTCGCCGCTGCACCGGTTTAAGGCCGTCTCGGGCATCGGGTAATGCCCGTGCGTAGATCACTGAATAGGCGTACTCCAAGAATGAGGCCCGCATCTCATCGGAAACATCAATATCCACGATGTGGCCATCACCGGGTGGGGCCGTGGTCGAACGCCTTGCCATTTTTAGCCTTTCTTGCCAACGAGCGGACACTGGCTCCAGTGGTCGGGTACCGGCGAGCAAAAACCGGTAAGTTACCACGATTCTCGCTGGTCAAGGGGCCATTGGACCGCCTCCGACACGGCTAAGGGTCCGGGTGGCTTCCGTTACCCCCGCGGCCAGCGCCTCGGGTAACCCGCGGCCAGCGCACCAACCTGCCAAGAACCCGGCGGCGAAGGCATCACCGGCACCGGTGGTATCGATTACCTTGGCCGGCAGGGCTGGCACCGCACAGCGCAGGTTGCCTTGGGCCCCCACCGCGCCGTCGGGACCGCACTTGATGACAACCATCTCGACGGCCTCAGCCAGGGCGGCTAAGGCAGCGTTGGTATCGGCTAAACCGGTCAGAGCTTCAGCTTCATCGCGATTAGCCAACAGCACGTCTACCTGGTCGAGGGCAGCCCAGATTGGTGCCCGGTTCCCCGCAATTGGAGCTGCCGAGGCTAGGTCCAAACTGCTTGATAGTTTGCGCGCCCGGGCCCGGGCGAGGGCCGCTTGACCCACTCCTCGGGTGGCCGAGTTGAGCAGGGTGTAGCCGGAAAGGTGCAGATGGGCCCCGGCGGTGAACAACGCATCGGTGAGTTGGGCGACATCGAGGGCCTGGTTGGCCCCTGGGTCCGGCAGCATGGTGCGCTCGCCGGTCGCATCCACCAAGACTATGCAGGTGCCGGTCGCGGTGCCGCTTATCGTCGACGCATGCAGATGTACACCGAGACCGGTTATTGCCTCACGAAATAATGTTGCGAATACATCATCACCGAGTGCGCCAATTAGGTGCACATCTTCACCCAAGTGGGCGAGCCATGCCGCAGTGGTCGCCGCCCCGCCACCTGGTCGTACACTAATTTGAGCGCGGGTATCGCTGGCGTAATTTATTGGCTCATTGGTGACCGCTGCGATATCAATCATCAGGTCCCCGACCAAAACAAAGGGTACCGAGCCGGGGATCGCAGTCATCTATTCGCCGCGGCAGCAAATGCCACTGCGATCTGCGCGGACAATTCGGCATTCCGCAAAATGATTTGCGTATTGACGACCAAGCTGGCGCCATGTGTTGATCGGTGAAAGTGATCGAGCAAGAAAGGGGTTACATCCTTGCCCGTTACGCCTCGGCTAGTCGCTAACTGCATCCCATCTTGGAGCACCTGATCATGTAAGTCAGGATCGAGCTGATCGGATTCGGGTATCGGGTAGGCCACGATTAGGCCGGACGGGATTTGCATTGAGCGCCGCGCACCCATGATGGCCGCTACCTCGCCGGGGTCAGAAACCGACCAACTAATCCCAAACCCGCTGTCACTTAGATAGAACCCGGGAAAGCGCGTGGTGTTATAGCCCAAGACACCAACATTTAGTGTCTCGAGCCGTTCCAGGGTGGCCCCGACATCAAGGATTGATTTCACGCCGGCACAAACGACGGTGATGGGCGTCTGCCCAAGGGTTGTTAGGTCCGCGGATTCATCCCAAGTCCGGCGGGCATCTCGGTGCACTCCACCTAGGCCGCCAGTGGCAAACACGTCGATGCCGACTAATTGAGCTATGTGGCTGGTAGCAGCAACTGTGGTTGCCCCGCTACCGCGATTAGCGATAACCGTAGCTACATCTCGAACGGAAACCTTGACGATGTCATTCCGATTGGCGACCTGGTCGAGCAGCACCTCAGTTAGCCCAATGTGCACGGTGCCATCAAGAATCGCGATGGTCGCCGGTACCGCCCCTTGAGCACGTATTTGAGCTTCTACCTCGATGGCCACTCGCAGATTCTCCGGGCGGGGCAACCCGTGGCTGATAATGGTGGATTCAAGTGCAACGACCCCCCGATTATCTGCGAGGGCTTGGGCGACTTCCGGGGCGATATTTATCAACTGCTGGCTCACCTCACAATGGTATCTGTGTGCCAGACGCCTAGGAAGGCACGGGTGATCTTCAAGTCTCGACTAGTGCATTTCATCATGGGCGGTCATGTGGCAAGATAGTGAAGTGATGAGCCTCGATCAGCAGTTGCGCACTGATATTCAGCGCAGTGGGTACTACCCGGATCTTGTTTCCGATGCCCTCGACACTGCATTGGCCGGCGAAGCCCTTAAGTCATATCTGGTTCATCACGAGGCCACTTTTGACCACGATGAGTTAAGACGTCACGTAACAGTCCTGGCATTGACGCCAACTCGACTAATCGTCGGGCACACTGACGAGCATGGTGCAGATGAAGTAAATCCCACTCCATTTGCCACTGCTTCGACCGAAGGTGTGCGGCTTGAACGGGTTGATTCGGTTGTCGTCACCCGCGTGGTCAGCGAACCTGCCAAGTACCAGCCGGGTGGTGCTACTTCCGAGGTGGTGCTGACGATCGGTTGGGGTGCGGTCAGTCGCATCGACCTCGAGCCCGCAAGTTGCGGTGACCCCCAATGCGAAGCCGAGCACGGGTATACCGGCACCTCCAGTAACGACGACCTTTCGGTTCGGGTATCAGAAGTCGCAGACGGCGCCGATGTCGTTGCTCAGGCGCTCGCTTTCGCATCGGCTTTGTCACAAGCAACCGCGGCCCGGTTGCGTTAGTTCCTGCCGTTAATCCTCAGATGGCACTTGATTCACAAGCGGCCCAGACGAGTTTGGCCGATGTCGGCACCTCGGCGGCGGCCAGCGTAGGAGTTCCGGGTTACCACGATGTGCTGGGCCTAGGTGATGTCCAGCATGTCGTCATCTGCCTAATTGATGGATTGGGCTGGCTGTCACTGCTTGAGTTTGGGTCGTATGCACCTGACTTGATCCAATTGGGTGGGCGCCCAATGCAGACGGTGTTTCCGACAACAACGCCGACGGCACTCGCATCCCTTGGCACCGGCCAGTTGCCGGGCACTCATGGCTTTGTCGGCGCAACCTTCTTCCTCCCGGAAACCCAATCGATTTTGGCACCGCTGAGGTGGAAACGCGATCCATTACCCGCCATGGTGCAGCCGGCACCAACGATTTTCGAACGGGTGGCTCGGCATGGTGTGCAGATGCTGACCGTGGCACCTGCCAAGTACGAGTTCACCGGATTGACCGCAGCGGCCTTGCGCGGCGGCGGCTACCAAGCGGCCGAAGACACCGCGCAGCGCGTTGCAGGAGTACATGCAGCGGTATCAGGTGCGGGTAGGTCGTTTACCTACGTGTACTGGTTCGAATTGGACCGGGTAGGCCACAAGCATGGTGTCGGGAGCAAAGTCTGGCTTGCTGCACTGGGCCGGGTAAACGACCTCGTCGCCAAGTTGGCGGCGCAGTTGCCGCCCAGTACCGCACTGATCGTTACCGCCGATCACGGCATGATTAATTGCGAATCCAGCAGCCAGGTGTCCATCGAGGGCAATCCTGAATTAAGTGCTGAACTGGTCTTGATTGCCGGTGAGCCACGGGCACGGCACCTCTACGTGCAGCCACGCTGTACAGATGCGGTCGCGGCAAGATGGTCTGCATTCCTTGGTGCCAGCGCGAAGGTGTTCACTAGGGCGCAAATTATTGACTCAGGTTTACTCGGTCCGACTGACCCCGATTTGATTGATCGAATCGGCGATGTGGTTTGTGTAGCAGAAGACACGACGATGCTGACTAGCCTGGTAGATCCCAGGTCCAGTGCACTCCTTGGCCAGCACGGGGCACTTACTCCAGAGGAGCTTGTGATCCCTGGGCTCATTATTCGAACTTGAGGAATCGGACTTGAGGAATCGGACTTGAGGCAAAAATTGAGACCGGGATATGGCAGCATGTCGTCGTGGCCGAGTTAATCTTCTTCGCGGGCACAATGGACTGTGGCAAATCCACTTTGGCACTGCAAACCGACCACAATCACTCGTCGAGGGGCCGTTCTGGCCTGGTGTTCACCCGGTTGGACCGTGCCGGTGAGTCGGTGCTCTCAAGCCGACTTGGCCTTAGTGTGGATGCGATCGAAGTTACCGAGACCCTTGACCTTCGACGGCACGTGGTGGGCGCGCTTTCGCGCGGTGACCGGGTTGATTACCTGATTTGCGACGAGGCGCAGTTCTACACCGAAGCGCAGGTCGAGCAGCTCGCATCCGTTGTCGATGATCTCAGCATTGACGTCTACGCATTTGGCATCATGACTGATTTTCGTACCCGATTGTTCCCCGGATCCGCGCGGCTGGTGGAGCTCAGCGACCGGGTTCAGGTGCTGCAGGTTGAGGCGCTTTGCTGGTGCGGGATGCGGGCGATACACAATGCGCGAACACTAGATGGAGTCGTGGTTGTCGAAGGCAGCCAAGTAATGGTCGGCGATGTCGGTGACGGCGCTGATTCCCGAGTTGATATCCCGGTCGTGTCCTACGAGGTGCTGTGTCGGCGACACTATCGGGCTCGGAAGACCGCTGGCAGCGCCGGTGCTGAGCACATGTCCAAGGAGCCGCTGCCGTTTACTGAGTAGGTCACCCACCCAGGCGGCTGAGTTGCAGATAGCTGCGTTGCGAGACTTGCCGGCCTGCAAACAGCAGGGGGATTGCTGCAGTTTTCGTTAAGCCGAAGGGTTTCAAGTCTTCCCGTTTAGTCCCTTTTCGTTGTGGCGTAGGTGTTACCGGTGGCGATATTTTCGAGCGGATCTTGGACCGTCACCGATCAGCGATGCAACGCCTTATGAGTTGGCCACCAACCCCAAAAGGCGATAGCGCGGGTTTCCCTATTAACGCGGCGCGCACCGGCGCCCTGCGAAAATGTGTCGTATCACGCTGCCAGCAACAAGGGTTAAACACCCCACCTAACGGTAGGGACAGGTGCTACGCGTCTTCACCCGCGAAGCACGAGTTGTAGTAGGTACTAGGCCCATTAAAGTTGGAGGGGTTTATGGTGCAGCCGATAATTCCCGCACCCGGGCGCACCCAGCCAACACCAATTGCCAACCGATCACTGGCCACCGAACTCACCGGGGCGCTAACTTCACTCTTCGACATGTAATCTCCAGATCCTTAGTTGTGAATTTCAACAATTCCTTTGTTTACTATTCATTACCCTCAAAGCACATGAAGTTTAGTGGCCCACAGCAGTAGGCCACAGCAATGGATACAGTGGAGGGGTTTACGGTGCCGCCGATAAGTCCCGCACCCGGGCGTACCCAACCAATACCAAGTGCCAACCGATCACTGGCCACCGAACTCACCGGGGCACTAACTTCCACGCTAGGCATTGAATTCTCCTTCTCATCTGGGTAGCGGCCCGCGGATGGGCCACTGCCCAATGGGAACACCGTAACCACCAAAAAGCAATAGCGAAACGCCTAACACAAGGATTCCGAATTCCACTGCACCTGCCATTTGATCAACTGACATGGCTGGGTGCGCAGGTAACCCACTCTTGATGACAGGACTAGCTTGATGACAGGACTAGGCGTCGTCCCCGCGCGTTGCGCCGAAGAGGATCTCATCCCAACTTGGCACGCTCGCCCTCTTGCCTTTGGCTTTGGGCTTCGGCTCCGCCTTCACTGGTGGCTTGGCCGGTACGTCCGTCAGCGAATCGTCGATGGGAATCAAAATGTCAAGCACTGGATCCGTAGCACGCTCAGCTAAGGCGGGTGTTGGCTCAGCATCAGGCACGGCTACTAAGCGGGGACGCTCCGGGGCCACCTCAACAACACCGGAGATGGCATCCGCGTCCCTTCCAGCCGACAGATTCGCGATCATCGCCTGGTCTTCGGTGATGTAGTCGAAAATCTGTTCGTCGCTGACTCCCATGAGCCGGCGGGCCGTCTCATCAAGTGGATGAACCGTGCGTCCGTGGTTGTCATAAGTCCAGGAGGCATGCTGGCTAGCGCCGCGACTTGTGAAAGTGACCAACACGACCCACTTAGAGTCGGCACGCCGGGCCGCATCCCACGTGATGGAGTCGGCGCCATCCGCGCGTAGTACCGATGAGACAGTGTCGCCAAGTGTTACCGGGCCGCCGGTTCGTCGAATCTCGACCAATTGGGCGCGACCAGCTACGTACTCGCGCTCCGCAAGGGGCGGGCCGGCATACCTCTGAACTTTTTCGAGTGACCAGCCGGTCTCGGCAGCCACGATCTCCGCAGAGGCTCCGGCGCGAACGCGGGCCTGAATCTCTTTGGGGCTGAGCGGTTCCAGGGCGAACTCCATAGGTCGACTGCGGATACTAATGCTCAGAACTTAGCGCGTCACCGGCCTTTGGTGCGTGCGGCAGCCCGAACTCAGGGCATTAACCTTCCTCAGCAGCGAACCCACCTGGGGCCGGGCCGGGTATTGGCTCGGCATTTAGGGCCGAGGTGGGTGGGATCGGGCCATAGTCCTGTACCGAGCGGCGCAGCCGTTTTTGGCCGAGAAGTGCAACCAAGAAGGCCCCGCCGGCGGCACCGACACCCACGGCGAAGCCAAATCCGGCGCCCCAGCCGTCGATTACGTAGCCCCCGACGGCAACGCCGAGGGAGAAGCCGACAGTGAGCCCGGAATTGATATAGGTCAACCCCTCCGTTAGTTGCGCATTGGGCACTAGTCGTTCCGCCAGGCTGAAGATCGTGATCAAGACCGGTGCAACGAGGGCACCGGAAATCATGGTGACCACGGACAATGCCAGCAGTGACGTCATGAATGGCGTCAGGAGCAAGGCGACAGTCAGCGCCGCCGTGAGGACAACCAGTTGACGCGAAAGTGGGGCGCGAAAATGCCGTGCCCCGAACCAAAGCCCACCGAACATCGAAGTCAGCGCCCAGGCCGCAAGCAAGACGCCCGATAACTCCGGTGTACCAAGTTCTGCGGTGAAGGCCACGATCCCCACCTCGAATGAACCGAAGATCGCACCGGTGGCGATAGCAGAGAAAACCATCAAGAAGACACCGGGGTGGCGAAAGGCGAAGGTGTGCGGTTCCTTGGCATGGCGCACCGGCGACGGCGTTGGCTCGGTGTCGCGAAGACGGATGAGTACGAAAGTCCCGGTCATTCCGACAACAATCGCGAAGATCAACGGGGCAGGTAGTGCAACCGAAATTGCCAGCCACGCGGTGATGAGTGGCCCAACCGTGAAAATGACTTCCTCGGAGATACTCTCGAGGGCAAAAGCGGTGCGAAGTTTCGGTGAAGACGTGGACTCCACTCGGGAGATCACAAATGTCCAGCGCGCCCTCACCGCGGGGCCGATCGCCGGCGAGCAGAGACCGGCCGCGGCGGCTAGTATTGCTGACACCAAAAATGGCAGTTTCAATTCCATGCTCAGAATGAAGAACACAAGCCCCAGGCTTTCGCCGGTAACCAGCCAACCCAAGACTTTGTGCTGCCCATGGCGATCAACCAACCGACTGGAGGCGATCATGCCGACGGCGGCGGCGAGGGAGAAGGCGGCCGACATTACCCCGGCCAGCCCATATGAGCCGGTTACCCCGCTGGTGAACAACAAAATCCCAAGGCCTACCAGGGCCATTGGCAGCCGGGCGACCAGGCCGCTTGCCGAGAAAGCGAGCGCACCCGGCACGCGCAACACTTCGCGATAGCTTCCAAACACATGGTGACGCTATCGCGACCGGGTTAAGTGGTCGCCGTCCTACCCGGCAAGATGGGTGCGTGCCGAATGATCATGAACAACCCTCGCCGGGCGAGGCCATGCAGATGCAGCCACTGTCCCTGGTCTTAGACGCCCATCCACTGCTGCCACTTGCCTGGGACGCGGCATGGCAGGCCGCGCGTTTTTTGCAAGATGAACGCCCGGAAGACTTGCGGATCGAGTCCAAGTCAACCGCCTCGGACTTGGTTTCCCAGATGGACAAGGGGGCCGAGGAGATCTTGATCTCCGCGTTGCTGGGGGAGCGGCCAACTGATGGGTTGCTTGGTGAGGAAGGCGGCGAGCGCACCGGCACGTCCGGGGTCCGCTGGGTGGTAGACCCACTGGATGGCACCGTCAACTACCTGCACCACATGCCCACCTGGGGGGTCTCGGTCGCCGCTGAGCAGTCCGGTCAATCGGTCATTGGCGTTGTAGTCACGCCCGCCTTCGGTGAGGCGTATATCGGGGTGCGGGGAGTCGGCGCGTGGGTGGTCACCGACCAGATGGCTACCCCGATTCGGGTAAGTGCCTGCCCTCACTTGGCTGCTGCGGTGGTGGCCACCGGATTCGGTTATTCCGCAAACCGCCGAGCGGCACAAGGTCGGGTAGTGCATGAACTGCTGCCAAAAGTCAGCGACATTAGACGCATAGGTGCTGCAGTGATCGACTTCTGCTGGCTGGCCCGAGGCCGGCTCGATGGCTACTACGAACGCGGACTCAATGCGTGGGATATTGCGGCCGGTGCGTTAATCGCGGCCGAGGCCGGTGCATCAGTGACCGGATTGCGTGGTGATGGCGTCTACGGCTCCATGATGATCGCAGCGACACCGGCGATAGCCGGTGAACTTCAAGAGTTCTTATTAGCCGTCGATGCCGATCAGGAGTGACTTCAACTGAGGAGTTTTAGGTCCGCCGCGTACCGGTGCGCGTTGCTCACATAGAAAGCTGCCGACCCCCGGAACGCACCATCTGCTATTACATCAAGAGTGATTGACGCGGGTACACCCAGTGCCCTCGCATTGGGGGGAACCACTTTGTCATTTGGCACCATGGCGCAGGCCCCAACTAGCGAATTTGGCCCGACGATGACCCGGTGCAACACAACTGATCCGGATCCAATGAGCGAATCGTCGTGCACCGTGCAGCCCTCAAGGTGGGCGCCGTGGCCAATTACACACCGGTCACCAATGATGGTGTCAGCGCCTTCAGTGCAGTGCAAAATCGCACCGTCCTGAATCGAAGTCTGAGCCCCAATGCTGATCACTCCATGATCACCACGCAGCACCGCGCCGGGCCAGACACTGGACTCAGGGCCCACGGTGACGGCGCCAATTAGTACCGCCTGCGGGTGGATATAGGCAGATTTGTCGACTCTTGGAACGAGGTCGCCTAAGGCGTAAATGGGCATAACGGTAAGGCTACCCGAAGGCCCGCGGGCCCAGCCTCGCACTTGTCAGTCGGATGAGGCACAATCTGCGCACGTAGGGCTAGGTACCTGGGCGCGGGAATACCGCCCGCGGGCATCTTGTTAGGGCAAGTGAAAGTACCAAGGGAAGGAAAGAAGGAGCCGTGGCAACCGATTACGATGCACCACGCAAGACGGACGAAGAACTTGCCGAGGACAGCTTAGAAGAGCTCAAGGCCCGGCGAGTTGATAAGTCATCCTCGGTAATTGATGTTGATGAAACCGAGTTGGCGGAGAATCTCGAGCTGCCTGGCGCCGACTTGTCGGATGAGAGTTTGACCGTTCGGGTCGTGCCGCGACAATCTGATGAGTTCACCTGCACGAGTTGCTATCTTGTGCAGCACAGCAGTCAAATTGATCACGAAAGCAAAGCCGGGCCAATCTGTAAGGATTGCGCCTAGTCCGTCGCACGGGTGGCGCCTAGGTGATTTGTAATCCGATAGGCGACCACCTCGACCCCTGCGGCAATTGCCGCGGTGGCGGTGGCCCAAAGCAGAGCCTTGCCGAATGGCACACCGGGATCGTTGGAGCGTGGAGCATCTTTGCCCGTCGCACTTCGATAGCTGGTGGTGATCACTTTCCGCACGATCATCGTGGCGCCAATGGCGACCAGAGGCGCGAGCAAATGCACAATCGGATTAACGTGGACTTCCGGCTCGAGCGCCACCTCGTCGGTCATTTGAACTCCAATCGGTTTACCTCTTTAACGTGATGCTAGTCAATCGTTCCACCGCGCCGAAGCGCGACCGCAAGTCGGGTTGGGTCCTTGGTGGTCAAAAGCCAGGCAGGATGCGGATCTTGCTCATCGATAAGTTCGATTAGCACGCCTCCTCGGGTGCGCCACGGTCTGAGCAGCAGGTAGCGGGTCGCAACATTTTGAGCGCGTCGCATTTGTGGGCCGGCCAGTACTTCGACGCTTCCCAGTTGGCTTCTTGGGATTGTAGCGCGCCCAGCGCGAAGGTCATGCGCACTTACCGTAATCACCGGCGAACCAATGAACAAAGCAAAAGCGCAAAAGATTGCGAGGAGCGTGAAGGTAAGCCAGCCTGCCCATGGCGAATAAGCCGCACCAACGGCTATCGCCAGCATTGCCACCAGCGACAAGACCACTACATAGACCCAGACTGACGGCAGCAACCGCTCGCGAAAAACGTTCGCCGGGGCCTTCATGCTGCGAGTCTGCCATGTGTTGCCGAAGGTACAGTGTGCAGATGCGCTCAACTCAAGCACCCGATGGCGCTTTGTTGCCAACTCGGCTGGTTGGTGCCCCGGCCCCGGGAGAGTCCATTCCATCGCACTACCGGTGGTGCTTTGGTTGTGGTATCGAGCATCCAACCGGCCTGCACATGCAGATCACTGCTGGTGTGGGTTTGCGCGTTATCGGAAACTTCACGGTTACCGAGCACCACCAGGGGGCGCCGGGGCTGGCCCACGGCGGCCTGCTATCAGCGGCTATTGACGAGGTTCTCGGCTCCTTGAACTGGCTGCTGGGGGAGCCGGTGGTAACCGCTTCGCTATCAATGCATTTTCTCCGACCGGTGCCGGTTGGTTCGGTGCTGCATATCGAGGCCGAGGTAACCGGTGTGGTGCGACGCAAGATCTATACCAGTGCGGTAGGTCGACTGGCCGATGCAAGTGGTGACATCGCGGTCTCAGCATCCGCGCTATTTGTGCAGGTGCCGATCGAGCACTTTATGAAATTCGGTAACAAGGAGCAGGTCGAACTGGCGATTGCCGACCGAGCTGGTGGCGGGCCCGCCTGGCGCACCGGCGGCCACGATGTTGAGGTAAATCCGTGATCCAACCGGTAAGAATGCTTATTGTCCGACTGGATGCAGAACTGGAGCTCCCCGGCTATGAACACCCCGGCGATGCGGGGTTAGACCTCCGCGCGCGGGAGGGCGTCACCTTGGCCCCGGCCCAGCGGGCGTTGGTTCCAACGGGAGTGGCTATTGCCTTGCCCCCTGGCTTCGCCGCCTTCGTGCATGCCCGCAGCGGACTAGCTCTGCGGTCCGGGCTCGGGGTGGTTAATGCGCCCGGGGTAATTGATGCTGGCTACCGAGGCGAAATCGGGGTTATCTTGATAAATCACGACCCCCTTGAGTCCATTGCAATTAAAAGGGGTGACCGCATTGCCCAATTGGTTGTTCAGCGGGTCGAGCAAGTCTTTGTTGATGAAGTCGCTGAATTGCCCGGGAGCCACCGAGGTGCCGGTGGCTTTGGCTCAACCGGAGGCCACGCGGGTACGGTGTCGTCATGACCGCGCGCGAGATGGGCCCATGGGATGAATCCGAAGTTGATTTCTCCGAGGGGCTCGAAAGGCTCGATCTTGGGGGGCTGCTGGTATTGGCGACACCCGGCGTCGATGTGCAAGTGCAGGCAGATCAAGCCACCGGTGTGGTCACGGCGTTGACTTTCGCACAATCAGGTGCCGCGGTTCAGGTGCAGCCATATGCAGCACCGAAGTCTGGTGGCATGTGGGATGAGGTTCGCGGGCAGATCAAGGGCTCGATCACCAAGAGCGGTGGTCTTGTCGAAGAGGTCGCCGGACCATTCGGTGTCGAATTGCAATCACAGGTAACAGGCGCGGACGGGGCAATGCAGCCGGCCCGATTCGCCGGTATCGAAGGTCCCCGCTGGTTTGTGCGGGCGGTCTTCCTCGGAGCGGCCGTCAAGGCCGGCGAGGCAGCAACAACCCTAGAAGGAATGGTTCGTAACTTGGTGGTGGTGCGTGGGGGCGATGCCATGGCTGTGGGAGCACCAATTCCGATGAAATTGCCGAATGCGCCGGCGGCACCGGCGGCACTCCCTGATGGCCGGCCGAACCTCGCGCCGTTTGTTCGCGGCCCGGAGTTGACCGAAACCCGTTAAGTCGAGCCAGATGCAATGTTTTACTCGGTCACGGGTTAATCTGGTGAAGTGACCGCAGTAATAGACCTCTGGCGCAATTTGACCCGCAGCCGGACCGAAGTCGAGGCCGCCGAACTGCAAGACGAAATGCGCGAGGTAGGGGTCGTACCGATTCGCGAATGTCAACATGGTGCATTTGTGTGCGTTACCGGCATCGTGCGGGTTATTACTGTTCGGCCCACGGCGGCAACACTAGCTTTCGAGATCGAAATCTATGACGGCTCCGGGTGCGTAAGTGTGATCTGGCTGGGACGCCGGCGTATTCCGGGCATAGCAACTGGGCGCCGAATAGTTGTTTCGGGCCGATTGACCTGCTTACCTAATTCCAGGGTCATCTACAACCCCCGCTATCAACTATTGCCGACGTCATCGTGAGCATGAATCCGCCAGAGCAGCCCCAGATTCCAGATAAGGCTGATCCTGCTCTGCATGAGACTAAATCTGATGTTCGGGCCGAGACAGTGTTACTTGAGCGGGCCATCGGGGGCTGGCGCGGAATTATCGACTCCGGTGTGCCGACCTTGGTTTTTGTGATTGCCTACCTGGTCACCGGGCAAAATCTGGGCCGCTCCGTTGGCGCCGCGGTCGCTGCGGGGCTGCTGATTGTAATTTGGCGAGTTGTCCGCAAGGAGCCACTGCAGCAGGTATTCGCTGGCTTCGCCGGGGTGTTGATCTCGGCTCTGGTGGCCAACTGGACCGGTCGCCCGGAGGCTTATTTCCTGCCTGGCTTCCTGCAGAACCTGGCCTATGGGTCAGCATTCTTGATCTCGATAGTCATTGGCTGGCCGCTCCTTGGCGTGGTCCTTGGCTACTTCACCGGCGAAGGCACCAGTTGGCGTCAAGATCGCCCACTTCGCCGCATATACGCGGCGGCTTCGTGGATTTGGGTAGCCCTATTCTTCGGGCGCCTCGTGGTGCAGGTCCCGCTGTATCTCGCCGGTGCTGTCGGAGCCCTGGGTGTCGTCAAGATTTTGATGGGGATTCCGCTTTACATAGCCGCGGCATATTTCACCTATCGGCTACTGGCCCCGATCTGGGCCGCTAAGCGAAACACAAAGGGCAAAAGCTAGTAGCTAATGCTGCGTGCCAAAGCGGCTAGCTGTGGCCGAGCATTGCTTGTAAGGCTGGTTCTTGATCGGGTGCGGTAACAAACAGCAGCTCATCGCCGGCATCGAGCGGGTCATCAGCTGATGGGGCGAAGACACGTGATCCGCGGACTATGGCAACCAGGACGGCATCTGTTGGCCAGGCTTGATCACCAACCCGTTGCCCGACCACCGGTGAGTCCGATGACAACGTCAATTCGACGAGATCAGCGTTACCTTGCCGGAAACTAAATAGCCGCACCAAATCTCCGACGCTGACCGCCTCGTCGACTAAAGCGACCAGCATGCGCGGGGTGGATACCGCGACATCTACCCCCCAGGACTCATCGAACATCCACTCATTCTTTGGGTGGTTGACGCGTGCGATTACTCGTGGCACCCCGTATTCGGTTTTGGCCAAGAGCGACAAGACCAAATTGACTTTGTCATCACCGGTTGCGGCTACCACCACCTGGCACTGCGATAGCAGCGCTTCATCAAGTGCCGACACTTCGCAGGCATCGGCAATCAAGAACTCGGCTCCATCAACTGATCCGGGGCGCGCGGCTGCCGGATCCCTGTCTATCAGCAGAACCTGATGACCGCGACCTAGGAGCTCCTTGGCGATGGATCGACCGACCTTGCCAGAGCCAGCTATTGCAATCCTCATGACCGGTCCTTATGTCTCATGAAAGTTCCGAAGGACGAGTTTCGAATATCGACTCGACGCGTTCGCGATCCACGCTCAGATAGACGGCATGGATCACGTCCTGGTCTTGGATGACGGTCTCGGGATTCGGCAGCAGCGGCTGACCAAGCCGGGTGATGAAAGCAATGCGCGCTCCGGCTGCATCCTCGAGTGAAGTGGCGCGGTGGCCGGCCCAACTAGTGCCCACATGCACTTCTGCTAGCGACATGGCGCCGCTCGGGTCGCGGTACTCCTCTTGGGCCCCCGATGGCAATATCCCGCGCATGATCTGGCCGGTTGTCCAGGCCACAGTGGCCACGGTTGGGATCCCTAGACGCTGGTATACCTCGGCCCGGCGTGGGTCGTAGATTCGCGCAACGACGCGATCAACTCCATACGTTTCGCGCGCCACTCGAGCGGCCAGGATATTACTGTTATCGCCGCTACTGACCGCTGCAAAAGCTTCGGCGCGAGCGATACCGGCCTTCTCCAATGTCTCCCGGTCGAACCCGATACCGGTAACAGTGATCCCGGGAAAACTAGCAGGCAGCCGGTCAAAAGCCGAGGTGTTTTGGTCCACCACCGCGACGCTGTGGCCTAGGTCCGCAAGGCGCTCAGCAAGTAAGGTGCCGACGCGCCCACATCCCATGATTACCACATGCACACGGCAAACCGTACACGTCCGATGCCGGCATCGGTAACCGCTGGTGATCTAGGTGGGCTGTTAGGCGTAGCATCATCACTCGTGCCGATCTCTGATGGCCTAAAGCGCCTTATCTTTGGCCGGGCGCTGCGAACAGATCGCCTCGGTGACTCACTTTTGCCTAAGCGCATTGCGCTACCGGTTTTTGCCAGCGATGCGTTGTCTTCTAATGCTTATGCCACCCAGGAAATTTTGTTGGTGCTATCCCTAGGTGGTGCCTCCTTCTACGCGTTCGGCGGCTGGGTGGCCGCCGCGGTCGTCGTTGTGTACTTCACAGTTGTTGCCTCATACCGCCAGAACGTGCACGCATACCCGAGCGGTGGCGGTGACTACGAAGTTGTTTCAAAGAACCTTGGGCAAAATTGGGGAGTCTTTGTCGGGAGCGCCCTGCTAATTGACTATGTACTGACGGTTGCTGTATCTATCTCGTCGGCGATTGCCAACCTGGGATCGACCATCCCGGCAATTGCCGAGCACAGTGTTTGGTACGCGGTCGGGGCCATCGTCATCATCACGTTGCTGAACCTGCGTGGCATCCGCGAGTCTGGCTCGCTTTTTGCGATTCCAACCTATTTCTTCATGGCTTCCATCTTTGTAATGATCGGTGTGGCAATCTTTCGCATCGCCACTGGTTCAAGCCTGGAGGCAGAAAGCGCAAACTGGGAGGTTGTGCCGGAGGCAAGCTTCGCTGGGGCGGCACTCATTTTCCTGGTTGCGCGTTCATTCTCGTCCGGTACGACAGCACTCACCGGGATTGAGGCCGTTGCAAATGGCGTGCCGTCCTTTCGAAAGCCGAAGTCCAAGAACGCGGCAACGACTTTGCTCATGCTCGGCTTGATCGCGACCACAATGTTTGCTGGTATCACTTGGTTGGCTCTCAAGACTCGCGTTCAGGTAACCGAGTATGATAAAGACCTGATTGGGCTGCCCGCGGGTCAACCTCAAAAGACCGTGATTGTGCAAGTCGCCGATGCAGTATTCGGCAACTTCGAAATTGCGGTTTTGGTGATTGCATTGGCCACCGCCCTGATCTTGGCGCTGGCGGCCAATACCGCATTCAACGGATTCCCAGTTCTGGGTTCCATCTTGGCCAGGGATGGCTACCTGCCCCGTCAATTGCACACCCGCGGCGACAGATTGGCATTTAGCAACGGCATCTTGATGCTCGCCGGTCTCGCGGTGTTGTTAGTCGTGATCTACCAGGCAAGTGTCACTGGCCTAATCCAGCTCTACATCATCGGTGTATTTGTATCTTTCACCCTAAGCCAACTTGGCATGATCAGGCATTGGAATCGCAATCTCCTGGGGGAGTCGGTTCCGGCTGAGCGGCGCAAGATGATGCGATCTCGGGCCATCAACTCGGTGGGGTTCGTGATGACCGGGTCGGTCTTGATAATTGTGCTGATCACCAAGTTCACCAAGGGCGCCTGGATAGTCGTTGTTGCGATGCCGCTTATCTACCTGTTGATGCGGGCTATTCGCAGACACTACGATCGCGTAGCGACCGAACTTGCCACTACCGATGAGGACAAGATCACGCTGCCAACTCGGGTGCACGCCCTTGTTCTGGTCTCCAAGATCCACAAGCCAACCTTGCGCGCCTTGGCATATGCGCGGGCTACTCGACCGTCAGTCCTGGAAGCGATTACCGTCAACGTTGACGATGAGGCAGCCGCCGATCTGGCGGCCGAGTGGGAGCGCCGAGCGATTCCGGTGACCCTAAAAGTTCTTGACTCACCCTACCGGGAGATTACGCGCCCAATCATCGAATACGTAAAGCGCCTGCGCAGTGAAAATCCAAATGACGTGGTGACGGTCTACGTACCCGAGTACGTGGTGGGCCACTGGTTTGAGCAGCTTCTGCACAATCAATCGGCACTACGACTAAAGAGCAGGTTGTTGTTCATGCCCGGGGTCATGATGACAAGTGTGCCGTGGCAACTTGATTCAAGTGAGCGTGCGCTCGACCGTGATGCCTGATGCTGCAGCCGAATCCTCGGCGCCACTTTGCGTGGACGATGTTCTAGACGTCACTATCGGCCAGATCGCGCACGGCGGCCATTTCATCGCCCATGCTAATGGGCGCACCATTTTTGTGCGACATGCAATAGCAGGCGAGTTGGCCAGAATCAAGATAACCGAAGTCAGATCGAAGATCGTGCGCGCCGATGCGGTAGAGATCTTGGATCCGAGCCCGGATCGGGTATCCCCACCGTGCGCTTTTGCTGGGCCGCAGTTGTGCGGAGGCTGTGACTTCCAACATATTTCAGTGGGCAGGCAGCGAGCGTTGAAACAGCAAGTGGTTGCCGACGCCTTTCGTCGCCACGCCCGCCTTGTAGATATCGGCATCCCCGTGGTGCCAATTGCGGGGGACGATGATGGGTTGCACTGGCGCACCCGAGTGCGATGGGCGATCGATCGTCAGGGTCGAGCGGGTTTTCACGCTTACCGAAGCAGCACCGTTTTGCCCGTGGACAAGTGCATTATCGCCACGGCAGGCCAAGGGGTTGTGCCTACTACCAACTACCTCGGCTGCCAAGAAGTGCGCTCCGCCGAGGGATCCGATGGCGAGGTAGTAGTGGCGGCTACTGGTACGGCACGTTCTAGTGGTCAGCGGATAACCCAACTGGTCCTCGGGCGCAGTTGGCAAATTGGGCTGGCAAGTTTTTGGCAAGCCCATCGCGGGGCACCGGAAACCTTGGTGCGGGCGGTATTGGCCGCCGGTGATCCACGAATTGGCGAGACTTGGTGGGACCTTTACTCCGGGGTTGGGCTTTTTAGCGCATATCTAGCAGCAGCGGTTGGCCCGGCCGGTGCGCTGGTGGCAGTTGAAGGCGACAGTCGTTCGGTCCGTGATGCGCGCCGCAATCTGCGTCAAGAGACGAATATCGAATTAGTTGAAGGGCAGGTCGGCAACTGGTTGGGGAGTGCGCATGGGTCTGGCCACGTTGATGGAATCGTGTTGGATCCGCCTCGTACGGGTGCGGGACCCGCGATCGTTGCGCAAATTGCCGCCAAGAAGCCAAGGGTGGTGGTTTACGTCGCATGCGATCCGGTGGCCCTAGCTCGCGATGTGGAAGCCTTCGCAACCTACGGATATCGATTCGCCGGAGCCACCGGCTTTGACACCTTCCCGATGACCCACCACGTCGAATTGGTAGCCACCCTGGTGCCCATCGACGCCGCGGATCAGATATCTTGACATCAAGATATCCTCGGAGGTTCAGGTGAATAGCAGGAATAGTTTTGGTGCCAAGCGCCAATTAGCGGTGGCGGGGGAGCTGTACGAGATTTTCGGGATCGATGTGGTTCCCGGCTTCCAAAAACTGCCGTTCACCCACAAGGTACTTCTTGAGAATCTACTAAGAACCGAAGATGGCGCGAATGTCACGGCCGAGGTTATTCGAGCACTTGGATCTTGGGATCCGGCGGCGGAACCAAATCAGGAGATTTCCTTCACCCCGGCTCGGGTGATTATGCAGGATTTCACCGGCGTCCCGGTAGTAGTAGATCTAGCCACGATGCGTGAGGCGGTGGCAGAGCTAGGTGGTGATCCGGCGCGAATCGAGCCACTTGCGCCGGCCGAAATGGTGATCGATCACTCCGTAATTGCCGATTTTTTTGCGATCCCAGATGCCGAATCACGAAATGTCGCACTGGAGTATGAACGCAATCGCGAGCGATATCAATTCCTGCGTTGGGGTCAGGGGGCATTTGATGAGTTCAAGGTGGTCCCACCCGGCACCGGGATCGTGCATCAGGTCAATATCGAGTACCTAGCCCACGTCGTGATGGCCCGCGGTGGTCAGGCATATCCGGATACGGTCGTCGGAACCGATTCGCACACCACCATGGTCAATGGGCTTGGTGTACTCGGCTGGGGTGTTGGCGGGATTGAAGCCGAGGCGGCAATGCTGGGTCAACCGGTTTCCATGTTGATCCCGCGCGTTGTTGGATTCAAATTGCGTGGCGAACTGCCGCAGGGCGCAACCGCGACCGATTTAGTTCTCACGATTACCCAGATGTTGCGGGAACACGGAGTTGTGGGCAAGTTCGTCGAATTCTATGGCGATGGCGTTAGTTCAGTTCCGCTCGCAAATCGCGCGACCATTGGCAATATGAGCCCCGAGTACGGCAGCACGGTGGCAATCTTCCCAATTGATGAGATGACGATGGACTACCTGCGCCTGACCGGGCGCTCAGATCAACAGTGCGCCCTGGTTGCTGCTTACGCGAAAGCCCAAGGTTTGTGGCATGACCCGAAGAGCGAACCTCATTACTCCGAGTACATCGAACTTGATCTCGCGACCGTGGTACCGAGTTTGGCCGGCCCCAAGCGCCCACAAGATCGAGTACCGCTAAGTGCTGCGAAAGCCATGTTCGAGGTCGCGCTTGGTGATTACACGCGGACTCCCGATGCCGTCGCCGGATTCACTATTGCGGGCGCACCCGTGGAGATTGGCCACGGCGCGGTCGCCATAGCAGCAATCACCTCCTGCACCAATACTTCAAATCCGTCGGTCATGATTGCTGCCGGGTTGCTGGCAAGGAATGCGGTCAATCGAGGCCTGAATCGAAAGCCCTGGGTGAAGACAACGCTGGCTCCGGGCTCAAAAGTGGTTACGGACTACTACGACAAGGCCGGCTTAACCCAATACCTAGATGCCCTTGGCTTTGACACCGTCGGTTATGGCTGCACCACTTGTATTGGGAACTCCGGACCGTTAATACCTGAGGTGAGCAAAGCTGTTAATGACAATGATCTGGCGGTGACCGCCGTACTCAGCGGCAACCGCAACTTTGAAGGAAGAATCAGCCCTGACGTGAAAATGAATTACCTCGCTTCACCACCGTTGGTTGTCGCATATGCGATTGCCGGCACGATGGATATCGATCTGCAAAATGATGCACTAGGTGTCGATCTAACTGGTGCGCCGGTCTACCTCGCCGATATCTGGCCAACCACCACTGAGGTCGAGCGGGTTGTCAATGACTCCATCGACGCGGAGATGTTCGCGACTCGTTACGCCGATGTCTTTCTTGGCGATGTGAACTGGCGCGGACTCGAGACCCCGAGCGGTGATGTTTTTGCGTGGGATCCATCAAGCACCTATGTGCGCAAGCCCCCGTACTTTGACGGGATGCGCCGTGAGCCAAGTCCGGTGACCGATATCACCGGCGCGCGTGTGCTTTTGAAACTCGGGGATTCGGTAACAACAGATCACATCTCACCGGCCGGTTCGATCAGGCCTGATAGCCCTGCAGGGATCTATCTGAGCGCAAATGGCGTAGCGCGTGCGGACTTCAATTCCTACGGGTCACGTCGTGGCAATCACGAGGTGATGATCCGTGGTACTTTCGCCAACATCAGGCTGCGCAACTTGATGTTGCATGACGTCGAGGGTGGGTTCACGGTCGATTTCACGACACCTAATGATGAAATCGTCCCGGTCTATGACGCAGCGATGGCATACGGGGCGCACCACACCCCATTAGTCATCTTGGCAGGCAAGGAATACGGGTCCGGCTCAAGTCGCGACTGGGCCGCCAAGGGCACCGCATTACTTGGTGTGCGCGCGGTCATCGCGCAGTCCTACGAACGCATCCATCGGTCGAATCTGATCGGGATGGGCGTGCTTCCGCTGCAGTTTGCGGCAGGCATGACTTCAGCCTCCCTTGGCTTGCAAGGGGATGAAGTTTTCACCATTCATGGCATCACCGAATTAAATAATGGAGTAACTCCAGATCAGGTCGACGTGGAGGCAGTGGCCGCGGACGGGCGCACCGTGGAATTCACCGCCTTGGTTCGAATCGATACCCCCGGTGAAGCCGACTACTACCGGCACGGTGGCATTTTGCAGTACGTCCTACGCTCGCTGCTGTGAGTAGCACGGGCCGTACGCCACCGGGTTGGCCCCGTGATCTGCCGCCGCCCGGTACCGTTGAATTCGAGGCGAAGGTCGTGCCTTGGCTTTTGGACCAGGGGCCCGCGGATCTACGTGCCGGCGCGCTCCGGAACCTGCCAGTGGCCTTGGTTCGTTACCTTCGTCACTACACCGATGGCGCCCTGACGGCCACTAGAGCGGCTTATGGGCAGGCGCGCGTTGAACTCGGCCCGGTGCTGACCCCGGCCGAAATCACCAGCGCCCAGGAAGCCATCTCGGCGCAGGGGGCCCGATTCCTGCAATTGCAACGCGAGTTGGTCTTGGTCGAAGGCGCGCTCAGCACCGGTAAATCGACAAATGCCTAGCCGATCGACGGGTGCGAATTAGGGTGGTGGCGTAGAATGTGGGCACTAGACACTCAGTTCTAGTCGCACCGGACCAGATGCAGTTGAAGTGGATTGGGGCCCGCGTTGAGTCTGTTACCGGGTATCCGCGACCCACGTGACCTACGGGCACTAGACCCTTCGCAACTGCCCGAGCTGGCCGACGAAATCCGCACTTTCTTAGTCCAAAAGGTCTCGGCAACCGGCGGGCACCTGGGTCCAAATCTTGGCGTGGTTGAGTTGTCGATGGCCGTCCACCGGGTTTTCAACTCTCCCGACGATGCCATCATGTGGGATACCGGGCATCAAGCCTATGTGCACAAACTGCTGACCGGACGCGCGTCGGGGTTTGATCAGCTGCGGCAGCGCGGTGGCCTATCCGGTTATCCGAGTCGTTCCGAAAGCGTGCACGACGTAATTGAGAATTCCCACGCATCGACAGTTCTTTCATACGCCGATGGGCTCGCCAAGGCTTGGCAGCAGCGCGGGCTTCTTGGGCACCACCATGTGGTAGCGGTTATCGGCGATGGCGCACTGACCGGTGGAATGGCTTGGGAGGCGCTGAACAATATCGCCGCGGGTGAGCGTCAGGTGATCATCGTCGTCAATGACAATGCGCGTTCTTACTCGCCCACAATTGGCGGTCTGGCGCACCATCTTTCGACTTTGCGGACCACCCGGGGATACGAGCGATTCCTGTCTTGGGGTAAGCGCACCTTGCATCGCACCCCCATCGTTGGCAGGACGGTATTCGGCGCCCTGCATGGTGTGAAGAAGGGTGTCAAGGACGTATTCGCGCCACAGGGAATGTTCGAGGACCTTGGCCTTAAGTACATCGGCCCCATCGACGGCCACAGCATCGCGGAAATGGAGTACGCACTGCAACGGGCGAAGGTTTTCGAAGGCCCGGTCATTGTGCATGCAATAACCCAAAAGGGTCGGGGCTACGGACCGGCGGAGCGCGATGAAGCCGATCGCTTCCATGGCGTAGGGGTAATTGACCCGGAGACCGGCGAGCCACTCAGTGCCGGTGGTCCTACTTGGACCGGGGTTTTCGGCGACGAACTAGTAAGGATCGGCCATGAGCGCCCGGATGTCGTCGCGATCACGGCGGCCATGCTCGGACCAACCGGGCTGGAGAGATTTGCCGCCGCTTACCCGAGTCGAATTTTTGACGTCGGCATCGCAGAGCAGCATGCGGCGACCAGCGCCGCCGGGTTGGCATTTGGCGGGTTGCATCCGGTGGTGGCCCTCTATGCGACATTCCTGAACCGAGCATTTGATCAGGTCCTGATGGACTGCGCTTTGCATAAGGCGGGAGTGACCTTCGTGCTCGATCGGGCTGGAGTGACCGGCGACGATGGCGCCAGCCATAACGGAATGTGGGACCTAGCGATGTTGCAGGTGGTCCCTGGGCTGCGAATTGCGGCACCGCGTGATGAAGCCACCCTGCGGCGGGCGCTGCGCGAAGCAGTTTTGGTCGACGATGCCCCAACCGTGGTGCGCTTCCCGAAGGGCGCGCTCTTGCCCGCGACGCCGGCGATCCGAACGCACGGTGACCTTGACGTAATAGCGGAGTCGGGTGAGCCCGAGGTGCTAATCATCAGTATCGGGGCGCTGGCGCCACTTGCGGTCGAGGTAGCCGAGCGGCTGCGGGCCCAGGGGATTGGGGTATTGGTGGTCGACCCCCGTTGGGTCAAGCCCTGCTCACCAGCACTGGTCGAGGTGGCCCGGTCATCGAAGTTGGTCATAACGGTCGAGGACGGTGTCCGCGCCGGCGGGGTGGGCGCATCAGTTAGCCAACTACTGCGCGATCACGAGCTCGATGTCAGCGTTCGCAACTTTGGCATCCCTACTGTTTTCCTTGAGCAGGGCAAACGTGCCCAAATTTTGACCGAGATCGGCCTGACCGCCCAAGATATTTCACTGCGAATAGTCGAAACGATGGCGCAGCGAACCGACCAAGGTGCCGATGAGAGAGCATCCGGATCAATCAATAACTAGATGGTTCGCCTGTATCACACTCGAATCGAAGCGACGCCCGGAGCCAAGAAGCGTTTGCCATTAACTGACTCGGCGGTACCAGTTCGATCTAGGTAAGGGGTTAGCCCGCCAAGCCAAAATGGCCAGCCGGCACCTACGAGCATGCAGAGGTCAACATCCTCGGCCGCCGCTACCACGCCTTCGTCGAGCATCAGCTGGGCCTCTTGGGCCAATGCGGCCAGGGCTTTTGCGCGCACCTCTTGTGCCGATAGTCGCACCGACCCTCGCTGATACAGAGCCGACACCTCCGGGTCCACCGCGGGCTTGCCGTCACCATCCCAGACGTAAACGCCGGTCTTGCCCGCCGCTACCAAGCGCCGCAGATTCTCCGAAACGTAGAAACGGTCAGGGAATGCCTCGTGCATTGTCTCCGAAACGTGGAAGGCCACAGCCGGTCCGACCAGTTGCAGCAGCACAAATGGCGAAAGTGGCAGGCCTAGTGGCTCCAATGCGGTGTCCGCGACCTCAAAGTCCGTACCTTCATCGACAGCTCGCGTGACCTCGCCCAGGAATCTAGTAAGTAGGCGATTAACAACGAAAGCGGGTGTGTCTTTGACGAGGACGCAAGACTTCTTTAGAGCCTTGCCAACCGAGAACGCCGTTGCCAGGGTCGCATCGTCGGTCTTGGCGCCACGGGCGATTTCAAGTAACGGCATCACCGCGACCGGATTGAAAAAGTGGAAGCCAACAACCCGCTCAGGGTGCCTGAGATTCTTGGCCATTGCGGTAACCGACAGTGATGAGGTATTGGTGGCAAGAATGCACGTGTCCGACACAACAGCCTCTACCTCTGCGAAGACTTGCTGTTTGACATCGAGTTGCTCGAACACCGCCTCAATGACGAAATCCGCGTCAGCGAACCCCGACTTGGAGGTGCTACCGGTAACCAGGGCCTTCAAACGGTTTGCCTTATCCGCGGTCAGGCGCCCTTTGTTGGCCATTGAGTCGAACTCACCGTGTACGTATGCCAGGCCCTTCGCGACCCGAGACTCATCCAAATCGGTCATGACAACCGGCACCTCGAGTCGGCGCACGAAAAGCAACGCGAGTTGACTTGCCATCAACCCGGCACCCACCACGCCCATCTTGGTCACTGGACGGGAAAGGGACTTGTCTGGCACGCCGACGGGCCTGCGCGCCCTCTTGTTCACCAGATTGAATGCGTAAAGGCTTGCGCGCAGGTCATCGCCCATCATCAAGGCGGACAGTGCCTCATCCTCTGCGACGAACCCCTCGTCACGGGATCTGGTCTTGGCACCTGCGATTAGGTCGAGCGCCACACCTGGTGCTGGTGTCGCGCCATGCAATCTGGCATCGACTCCAGCGCGGGCCGCATCAACCACAGCGTCCCAAGACTGGCGGTCGGGTTCTCGTCGGGAAACCACGACTTCACCGCGAAGCACTTTGGCCGTCCAGAGCATGGACTGCTCCAGGAAATCGGCTGGCTCGAATGCGGTGTCCGCGATCCCTAGCTTTATCAGATCCTTTGGGCGCATTTGCTTGTTCTGAGCCATCGAGTTATTGATGATTACCTGGATTGCATTAGCGGGACCAATTAGGTTCGGCAGTAACCAGGTGCCGCCCCAACCAGGGATGAGGCCGAGGAAAACCTCAGGTAGCGCGAGCCCGGCCGCGCCGGTCGACACGGTGCGGTAGGTGCAATGCAGGCCCAGTTCGAGCCCACCGCCCATCGCGGCTCCGTTGATGTAGGCGAAGGACGGTACGGCGAGTTCACCTAGGCGTCGAAAGACTCGGTGCCCGAGTTCGGTGATCGCACGTGCAGCCTCGATGCTGTCAATTAGGTCGACCCCACTGAGATCGGCACCCACCGCGAAGATGAAGGGCTTACCGGTGACGGCCACGGCTGAAATATCTGGAAGTTGCGCGGCTTCGTCGAGGGCGTCGGCCAATGCGGCCAGGCCGCCTGGGCCAAATGTTGACGGCCGAGTGTGGTCTTGGTCATTGTCTAAGGTAATCAGCGCGAGCCGGCCAGCAGCCAATGGCAACTCAAGTACGCGAAGCTTGGCCCGGGTCACCACCTCACCGGCAAACGCCGAGGGCAGATCGGTGCGCACATCTTCGGTACTCATGCGGAGCCCCCTTCAAAGTTGGTGTTCTCCCAGATGACGGTGCCACCCATGCCCAAGCCGATGCACATTGTGGTGATCCCGTAGCGGGCGGACGGATTGTTCTCGAAGTCCTTAGCAAGGTAACTCATCAGGCGAATACCACTTGAGGCAAGTGGATGCCCGACGGCAATGGCACCACCGAGTGGATTCACCCGGTGGTCGTCGTCAGCGATACCGAAGTGATCGAGGAACGCCAGAACTTGAACAGCGAAGGCCTCGTTGATCTCGAATAGATCGATGTCAGCGATGGTCAGGCCTGCGCGATCGAGCGCCTTCTGTGTGCTCGGCACTGGACCAACCCCCATCACCTCCGGTGCGACACCGGCAAAGGCAAAGCCCACCATTCGCATTCTCTTGGCCAAGCCGAGTTCATCAGCGACGGACTCACTTGCTAGCAGGCATGCGGTAGCCCCATCGGTAAGACCCGAGCTATTGCCGGCGGTTACGCGTCCGTGCGGGCGAAATGGCGTCTTGAGGGTGGCCAGGCCAGCAAGAGAGGTGCCTGGACGCGGACATTCGTCAACACTGACCAAATCCCAACCTAATTCGGGGCTGCGCACCGCCACCGGGACGATTTCACTTTGCAGCATGCCATTGGCGTATGCCTTTGCCGTTTTCTCCTGTGACGCGACCGCGAAGGCATCAGCGCGGGCTTTCGTCAACTGTGGGAATCGGTCGTGCAGATTCTCGGCTGTCTTACCCATCTGCAGTGCCTCGGGATCAACGAGGCGCTCCGCCAAGAAGCGCGGATTAGGGTCGACACCTTCACCCATTGGGTGCCGCCCCATGTGCTCGACCCCACCGGCCAGCGCGATGTCGTAGACCCCGGCCATGATCCCAGCCGACAAGGTCGTAACCGCGGTCATGGCACCGGCGCACATTCGGTCAACGGAATAGCCGGGGACCGATTCGGGCAACCCGGACAAAATCGCGGCCGTCCGACCAAGGGTTAGCCCTTGGTCCCCGATCTGGGTGGTAGCAGCCACGGCCACATCATCAATGCGATCTGGTGGCAGCAACGGATTTCGCCGAAGTAGCTCCCGGAAAGCCTTGACGACTAGGTCATCGGCGCGGGCACCACCTAGGGCACTGCCGGCCTTGCCAAATGGGGTGCGGACGCCGTCAACGAAGACCACTTGCTGGATCGAGGCGCCATGGTTGGCTGGGCTCACGGGTACTCCTCAGGTTGGATAACCCGATATTACTCGCCAGTAACAAAACTTGCTACTCGCCGGTAACGTGTTTTTTCACCTGGGCCGACATCGAAGCCATCAAGCCCGGGCCGACTAATTCGATTTGCCAGGTCCGGGCGCCGCCGGCCCTTAGGGTCTCCGGTAGCTCGTGCGGTGGCATGGGCGGAGTCCAGCAGACCCGGCGGACGAGTTCGGGGCTGATCAGGTTCTCCACCGGCACCAAGACCTGTTCGGAGACCGCCAACAGGTGCGCCCTGGCCGATTCAAGTCGCGCAAAGGCCAGCGGGTCGCGTTCGGCCCAGGCCCGGGGCGCCGGTGGGCCGCCCGCGGGTAAGGAAGCGGCTGGCAGTTCTGACTCCGGCAAGGCAAGTGCGGTGCTGATTGCCGCCCACCAACTAGCCCGGCGACGGGTTTGACCGCGACCGCTGAACTCCTTGATGGCGCCCAATGCCTGCGGTGTATCCGGTAGCAAAGTTGCTGCGGCAGCAATCGCCGTATCGGGCAGGATGCGGCCCGGCGCGATGTCTTCACGCTGCGCAACGCCATCACGAGCCAGCCACAGCGCTCGAACCACAGCAAGTGCGCGCGGCTTTCGAATCTTATGAATCCCAGATGTTCGCCGCCACGGATCATCGCCTCTATCGCGCGGGGTAAATGACAACAACGCCTCAAACTCCTGCAGGGCCCAAGTCAGTTTGCCGGCCCGCTCGAGTTCGGTATACATGACATTGCGCAGCTCGACTAGTAACTCCACGTCTAGAGCCGCATAGAGCAACTGCGCAGGGGTAAGTGGTCGAAGTGACCAGTCCGCAGCGCCGTGCCCTTTCTCTAGGTGTTCACCGAGCTCACTGGAAACCAAGTGCCCGAGACTTACGCGCTCACGCCCGAGGAGTCGACCGGCAAGTTCGGTGTCAAAAAGTCGCGATGGGTGCAGGCCGATCTCGGCTAGGCAAGCGAGGTCTTGGGTGGCCGCGTGCAAGATCCATTCGGCCCCCTTAGTCGCCTCTTGGATGATCGAAAGATCCGGTACCGAGATTGGATCGATTAGCGCGGTGCCAGCGCCTTCGCGGCGCAGTTGCACGAGATAAGCCCGCTGGCTGTATTTGAAACCGGATGCTCGTTCAGCATCCAAGGCCAGTGGACCGGTTGCCGCCCGCAGTCGTTCGGCGTATTCCCCAAGCGCAGCCGCGGTGGTTATGACATCAGGCACGGGCTCGCGTGGAGTGAACGGGCTAGGGGCTACCTCCTGCGTGCTCAGGTCTTCGGGGCCAGGCATTGTCACTGTCAGCCGCGGTTACGTCGGCGCGGTGCACTTACCTGAGCTATTCCAGGTGGCATCGGCATCAGGCCAGCGGCGTGTGCGAGTAGTTCGAGCCAAGCGCTGACATGACGGTCCATGACCAACTCGACGGGTGCCCCGTCGGTTGCCACCGGGGTCCAGGAGGCGCGAATCTCGACGAAGCCGTCGGTTGGGCGGTCAGCCATTGACCCAAACGACTGCCCAGAACTGCAGGTCACGGTGCCACCGGCTTGGGTGCACTCGGCGCCGGTACCGGCGAGTGACTCCACCAGCCAACTCCAGCCCACCTCGTGCAGCAGCGGATCACCAATCAGATCGGCTTCCAAGGCGGCGCGCACGAACACGACCGCCCGAAAGGTGCCAGCCCACTCCTCTACGCCATCGGGATCGTGCAGGAGAACAAAACGCCCGGAGGCGGGGTCGGTGTCCGGATCGGCGCTCTCAGCGGTTAGCGCCAAAGCGCTCGGGGCGAGGCGGGCCGGCGCTGGCGCTTCATCTAGGGCGAACTCCGGGCGGACAACCACCGATCGCACCCGGACCAGTGCTTCGGCGAAGGCGTCTGCGGTCGCAGGTACGGATCTCACCTTCGCAGATTAGGCCCCGCCCTAGGTGGTGGCCGGCCTTGGCGCGCCGAACCGGACCCGAATTCAGTCCTGCTGACGCAAATAGTGGGACCGAATATTGCGATGTTCAGGTACTGGGCTGCATCCGTAGGGAGATGGAGTTGATGCAGTACCGCAGGTCGGTTGGTGTGTCGTAGCCCTCGCCTTCGAACACGTGGCCCAGGTGCCCGCCGCAGGAGGCGCATCGCACCTCGGTACGGACCCGACCCATGGAGGAATCCTCAAGATATACAACGGAGTCCTTCGCCAAGGGCTCGAAGAAACTTGGCCAGCCACAATGCGAGTCGAACTTGCCGGAGCTTCGAAACAACTCTGCACCACAGGCCCGGCAGGAGTAGACTCCTTCGGTTTTGGTATCGGTGTACTCACCCACGAATGGGGCTTCAGTACCAGCCTCGCGCAGCACGTGGTACTCCTGCGGGGTCAGCGTGCTCGTCCAAAAATCCTCGGACTTTTGGACCTGATATTCGGTACCGTCGGGGCGCGTTGGACCGTCGCGACGCGGAGTGGATTGGCTCATGTTGACATTGTAGTTAGGTGCGGGCCCGGTTAAGGTGCCTTTGTGAGCGACATCCTTGATACCCAAACCAGATGGCTAAGTGACGATGAGATTGCCACGGCTCGCGGCCAACTACCACTTGTCTATGTCGATGCGGTACCAGTACGCACAGATGCCAATGGCGAAGTAACCCAAGTGGGACTGTTACTTAGAGCGATGCCCGATGGCAATATCTCTCGTGCGGTGGTCTCTGGGCGGGTTCTGTATGGCGAAAGAATTCGAGATGCCCTAGTTCGTCACCTAGAGAAGGACCTAGGTCCGATGGCGATGCCGCAGATTCCACCCACCGCGCAGCCATTTAGCGTGGTCGAGTACTTCCCGGACCCAACAGTGACCGGCTTTCACGATCCACGTCAGCATGCGGTCGCGATGGCCTACGTGGTGCCGATTTCGGGGGATTGCGCGCCTTCGCAGGATGCCTTGGATCTGGTTTGGGTAACACCAGCCGAAGCCTCCACCCCCGCCTTCCAAGCCGAGATGAGTGGCGGTCAGGGTCGGCTGGTCAAAATGGCCCTTGCCTACTGCGGCGTGCTTTTTTCCTAATCGGATTTCTGGTGGGTGGCCGGGTCGTACGGATCTAGCCCCAGCAGGGTTTCATCCTCTGGGGTGAGGGCCGACGCATCATCAGGCCCGTCATCATCGAAGCCGTCACCCATTTGATCTGCAGCTGTTGTGATGATGTGCATTGCCGACTCCTCGGCGCTGAGCCAACGGTGCGGGTTCAGGCCGCCGGCATGCAGCGGGTCATCACTGGCGTCATCGGCGTCCTCGGCCGAGAGCACATCCTCAACATCTTCGAGGGGGTAACCACGCCCATCGCTGACCTCCCGGCCGCCAACTGCACCGGCTGCCTGAAGGTCAATAGCCTCCCGCAGCAGCTCGGCTTGATCCGCGGCGTCGCCGCTTCGGTCGATGTTCATGTTGGTCGCCATGACACTCGCCTCCTTATCGCCACGGTAGGCCGATTCACTAGTGGCCGGCAGGGACCTTGGTCGACCATGCCAAGGTCCAAGGGCCCGGGGTGCCGAGAGTACGGACATCTGCAAGGCTGCACCCATGACCGCATTGATCGACAATGTCTCCGAGCAGCGACTATTGATGGATTTGGAGCCGGTGGTTGAAGTCGAACTCAACCGCCACCTTTCGCACGCGAAGGAGTGGTTCCCTCATGAGTACATCCCCTGGAATTTGGGTGAAGACTTCGCCGGCCCACTAGCCGGAAAGCAGTGGAGCCCGCAGGAGCAGCGCTTTAGTGAAGTTGCGCGAACGAGTTTGATCATCAACTTGCTAACCGAGGACAACCTGCCCAGTTACCACCATGAAATCGCCACCTTCTTAGGCCTGGATGGCCCATGGGGGCATTGGGTGGGGCGCTGGACAGCAGAAGAGGGCCGACATGGCATGGCGATCCGTGACTACCTGCTAGTTACGCGCGCCGTTGACCCGGTCGCCCTCGAGCGCGCGCGCATGGTGCACATGACAGAGGGGTTCAAAGCAATTCACCCGGGGGTACTGGCCGGGCTGTCATACGTCTCCTTCCAAGAACTTGCCACCCGGGTGTCCCATCGCAATACCGGCATTGCAACCGGTGACCCGATTGCGGAGCAGTTGTTGGCGCGCATCGCACTTGATGAGAACCTGCACATGATCTTTTACCGAAACCTCATGTCTGCGGCATTCGATATCACCCCGGACGCCACCATGCGAGCGGTCACTGAAAGTGTTCGAGACTTCGCAATGCCTGGAAATGGTATTGACGGCTTCACCCGTAAGGCCGTGGAGATTGCGGTCGCCGGGATCTATGACCTACGCCAGCACAAGGATGAGGTGCTGATGCCGGTTCTGCGTAAGTGGCGGGTCTTTGAACGCAGTGATTTCGGCCCGGCGGGGGAGGCGGCCCGCCTGGAACTGTCAGGGTTGCTGGAGACGATGGAAGCTTCGGCCACGCGCTTTGAGGACAAGCGCGAAGTTTTGCGAGCCCGGCTCGCAGCGAAGGACTAGTCCACTTTGCACTAGCCTGTGGCCGTGTGCGCGCATCGCCCAAGGCCGAAGTGGTCGGGCACCATGGCGTGGCAGGCTCGGCTAAAAGCTATTCACGCGGAGCCGAGCCCGGTTGTTCGGAATTATCTGATTACCAGCGCTTACGACGATCTGTCGACGCAGACCGCGAGCGTGCTCGGCGGGGTGGATGCCAACTGGCTCACCTTCGGCAAGTGGGCGAGCTTTACCGCCGGCAAATTCATAAGGGGCGAAGGTGCGCCTATTAACTGGGGCGCTGACAAGGTGGCCGATGGCAACCTTGCCATCATCGGCGATATCGCACCGCAATTCGTCAGGTTCCTCGAGCTCACCGATTCCGATAGCGCCCTAGATCTGGCCACATTGGTCGCAGCGGATGAACACTTAGGCGGTAACCCGATCGTCTGTGAGGCATTTTGCTCATATGCGCAGGCCCTAGATGCGCAGGCCCTAGATGCGCAGTCTCCCGAAGGGGATGCCGGCACCGCGCAAGTGATGTTACGGGGTAACTTGCTCGTCGCCCATCACGAGCAAGCCCTCGCCGATGACTTCATCGACGAAGCCATGCCCTTGGGAGGTCTATTTGGAATCGTCACAACCAAATTTGTGACTCTAAATATCCCAGAAGGCGAATTGGACCCCTGTGATCAGGTACCGCTCCCGCGGTATCTAGCTGGCGAGCAGTGGCCGGCCGCGCTTAACCAGATCTCGGATCCGCGACTTGTTGCCCTAGCTCGCAGTTACGGCCAAGAGTGGCAGGAGACGCAAACCTCGGGTGCTGCAAATTGGGAGGTGTTCAACGACCGGATGGGTTACATCGCGATGTTCTTTCGGGCTTACCAACGCGATCCCGCCCTGCAAGAACCGGTACCTGCCGCTAACGGTTAATCGCAAGTCAGCAGATAAGTGCAAGTCAGCCGATAAGTACCGGAAAGAGTGGGTGCGCAAATGGCGCACCATCTGGTAATTCGGCGGTCAGCCCGATGAACTCTGGTGAGGTTCGCCAAGGACGTGCCGCATGCCTGGCGTCATCTCCGATAAAGCGAACCGAGAACGCGCGCCGGCGCGTGCTCGAGCCGGCGGCCCCATGCAAGGTGAGCATATGGAAGAAGACCGCGTCGCCGGGCTCTAGCGCCCAACCTAAAATTCGGTAGGCATCTCGGTCCTCCTCGATCGCCGGAAGATCAGCGAGGCTGCCCTCTGGAAACCACTTCGCTTGATTGTCTTGGAAGGTGCGGGGCATCAGCCACGGACCGAGGTGGCTACCGGCCAGGAACTCCAGGGATGACTCCCGAGGCACCGAGTCCACCGGCATCCACATCGACACGTTCTGTGACCCGTCTATGTTGTAGTACGGCTGGTCTTGATGCCACGGGGTGCGTTGCCTGGTACCTGCTTCCTTGACCAGCATGTGGTCATGATGCAGTCGCACCTGCTGGCTTCGCATGAGTTGCTGCGCGATTGCGGCGGCCGGCGATGTACGAATGAAATCCTCATACTGAGAAATTCGCTGCCAGTTGCAAAAGTCCTCGACGAAATATCCCGGATCCTCCGGACGGGAAGCAACCAACCTCAATGGGCCAGGGTCCTGAAGGTTCGCTTCAATCCCCGCTGCGACCTGTGCTACCTGTGCCGCAGTGAAAGCCCCGCGAACCACTACCGCGCCTTCGGCGGCGAATGAGTCAATTTCATCTGAGGTGAGAAGCATGTCGCTACTCTAAATGCTCGGTGGCCCCGACATCGGCGCCGGCCACCGGATATCCGCTTGTTAGCCGGGCCGCGCGTTTGATTATCGGCCCGCTCGCGTTTTGCTATTGCCTTTTGGCAGATTCGGTGTTCTCATTGAAAAGTGGCTCAACCGCGGGCCGCTACCGTTCGGAAAGGGCAATTAGATGTCGAAGAATGAGGTTAGTGCTCCGGTTAGTTCAGCGGCCAGTGATCGGTTGGCTCTTGGTGTTAGTTGGGTGCGCCCGGGTGCGGGTGGTATTGGCAGCGACCTAACCCCCTCTTATTGCACCCTAAATATTTGTTTTGCGGGTAATGAAGAATAAGCAAATGAGTTATTGAGTGGTGAGTTGTTGCAAGAAAATCTGCGATTTTCTTGCAACAACTCACCACTCAACGGAAGATAGCCACGACTAGGGAAATGGTGACGTGATGTCGAAAAGTGAAGTTTGTGCTCCGGTCAGTTCAGCGGCCAGTGATCGGTTGGCACTTGGTGTTGGTTGGGTGCGCCCGGGTGCGGGTGGTATTGGCAGCGACCTAACCCCCTCTTATTGCACCCAATATGTTTGTTTTGCGGGTACTGAAGAGTAGTACCCGCCCCTACCGCTAGGTGGGGTGTCTATATCCCCTGACCGACCCCAGGCCGCTATTGGTCTGGGGTCGGTTGCTCTGTGAGCACCATGGTCACTGAGGCGAGCTGTATCTCACTACGCTAAATGCATGGAGGCCTTGACGCCGTATATAGCAGTGATATTCACCTCGACACGTACCGAGCACCATGATTCGGAATATGCCTTTTGGTCAGATCAGATGACAACGCTCGTTCGCGAGCAACCCGGGTACCTTGGTCATACGAGCGTGCGAGATCCGGTCACGCGCGAGGGCATCACGGTGTCATATTTCGCTGATGACGAGGCCGCTGTCGCCTGGAAGCAGGTAGCTCAGCACGAAGTTGCTCAGCAGATGGGTCGTGAGGTGTTCTACTCCGAGTACCGCGTTGAAGTCACCACGGTTTTTCGAACATACCGTGCCATGATCTAGCCATGACAACAAACGGGCCCGATGCGATGGATGGCGACACCGCGAGCACTGATCTAGCCGAGACCTCGGTCCCTTGGTCGGCCCGGTCACCGCAGCGATGGATATTCGCGATAGCAGCGGTTGCACTCACGGTAGCCATCGTCATTGCAGCCTTGGGGTCAATTCGAACCGGTGAAGGCTCCGTGGTGCCGTTCTTGATGCTGCTGGTCGGTCCGGTTCTCGGTGGTTTCTATTTTTGGTACTTCGCGATTAAAAGGTGGTGACGGCAACGAACGTTAAGGCCAGCGATGCACCGGCGCGGGCCGGCATCATTCTCCTCACCCTGATTGCTGGCGCCGTAGTGGCCAATGTCAATACTTCGATCTCTAATGTGGCCCTGCCAGCAATTGGCAAGGCACTAACCGCAACCGACACCCAACTCACCGGTATCACCGACGCCTATCAACTCGGTATCGCTTCGACGGTTCTGTATCTCGGGGCGGTTGGCGATCGACATGGTCGGCGCAAATTGCTGCTGATTGGTGCAGCCCTGTGTGTTCCCTTTTCGATTCTTTCGGCCCTTGCCCCGTCTCCAGAGGCACTCATAGTCGCGCAGATTGCCGTCGGGGTCGCCTGCGGGATGCTGTATCCGACGACTTTGTCGTTGATCACTTCGCTCTGGCAGGGCACTAGCAAGACAAAAGCGATGGCGCTGTGGACGGGGATCGGGACTGGCACTTCAGTACTCGGCCCGATAATCGGTGGCTGGATGCTTGGGGAGTTTTGGTGGGGATCGGTCTTCTTGATCACGGTACCTATCGCGGTGGCCGTACTTGTCCTGGGATTTCTTGTCCTTCCCAAGAGGGCGGGCGAGTCAGCAACCCCGGTTGACCATGCGGGTGGCGGCTTGAGTGTTGTCATGATCGCCGCATTTGTTCTCGGAATCATCTTGTTGCCGCAGGGCTTCACCCCGGTGGTCGGAGTGCTCTTCACCGCGGCCTTGGTCGCGGGCGCAATCTTCGTTCGGCGCGAACGCCGCGCGATCAACCCACTGTTTGATTTGCGGGCGGCTGCCGTACCAACTTTTTGGGTGGCATTCGTTGCTGGGCTAATTGCCTTCGGGGCGCTAATTGGTGCACTATTCATCGGTCAGCAATTCACGCAAAATGTACTCGGCCAGTCGGCACTGACCGCGGTGCTACTAACCCTTGGCTTAGCCGTCACCTTGATCCCTGCGTCGATGCTCTCCGGACACATGATCACCGCGCGCGGCACGCGAGCCCCATTCGCGCTGGGCCTGGCTTTCGTGGCTGTTGGTTTCGTTGAGATTTTCTTCCTTTGGTACCCGGGTACGTCATTGGCTTGGGTGTTAATCGCCTACTTGATCATTGGGGCCGGAATCGGCTTCGCATCGACCGCCGCGATGCGTTCACTTAGTTTGTCGCTCCCGATCAGCAAGGCGGGCATGAGTTCGGGATCTGCGGACTTGACCAAGGACTTAGGCGGCGCCGTATTTCAGGCCTTGCTCGGCACCATTTTGGCTATTGCCTACAGCCGTTACCTGACAAAGGGCCTGAGCAACCTGCCGGCAGCAACTCTAGGGGAACTGGGAACACAAGGTCAGCAGGAGATTGTCTCGTCATATGAGGAGGCGGAGGGAGTCGCTGCCACCTTGCCGACAAGTGATGCGACCGCACTCATCACCTCCGCGCAGCAGGCCTTCACCGAGGGCAAGTCTGCCGCCATCGCGGTGGCATTTGCCTCGGTAGCAATTGGCCTAGCCTTGGTCTGGTTTAAGTATCCTCGGCGCGAAGTCGAACTAAAGATGTTTGCGGCGGTCGGCGCCCCAGCGGCAGGCACCGAGGGATCGGGGCAGAGCCAACCTGTCACCTAGTGTCCGAGGGGGGACTTGAACCCCCATTCCCCGCAAAGGGAACTAGCACCTCAAGCTAGCGCGTCTGCCTATTCCGCCACCCGGACGTGGCGCAGGAAAACCTGCGACGTGCAGCATACCTGCTGGCTAGATCGGCGCGGAACAGGCAGGATGGTGCCATGACCGACACCTGGAACCCACTGCCGCAGGCTGAGGGCGAAGTCGTCGGGCTGCTCACCGACTTAATCCGGATCGACACTAGTAACTGGGGCGAAAGCAGCGAGACGGTAGGGGAGATCGAGGCTGCCGATTACTGCGCCGAGCGACTACGTGAGGCCGGGTGGTCACCCGAGGTGTTCACCACCACGGGTGTTCGTCGTGCCGGGGTCTACTTGCGGGTTGCCGGTACCGATCCAGCGGCACCCGCCCTGCTCCTGCACGGGCACCTAGACGTGGTTCCGGCGATAGCCAGTGCGTGGAGCCGACCGCCGTTTGCCGGTGAAGTGGACTCAGGCTTCGTCTGGGGCCGCGGTGCGGTCGACATGAAAGACATGGACGCGATGATCTTGGCCGTCGTTCGCGGGTGGGGATTCACGGGCATTCGACCACGACGTGATGTGGTGATCTTGTTTTTGCCTGATGAAGAGGCCGGTAGCCGGCACGGTGCGCACTGGTTGGCAGCGAACCGCCCCGAGATGTTCCACGGGGTAACCGAGGCGGTTGGCGAGGTGGGTGGGTTCTCGATCACCGTGCGTGATGACCTCCGCCTGTACCCGATCCAAACAGCCGAGAAGGGGATCCGCTGGATCCGCCTGCAGGCCACCGGTCGAGCGGGCCACGGCTCAATGCTGCACGACGATAATGCCATCACGGAGTTGTGTGAGGCGGTTACTCGAGTTGCGCGCCACAACTGGCCACTTCGCATCACCGCGACCGTCGAGGTTTTCCTGGCGGAGCTGGCTGATGCCTACGGCGTCGAGTTGGATCCGCGGGAACCGGCGGAGTTACTGCGCCGGCTCGGGACCTTGGGTGCACTTGTCGGAGCGACTATGCGCAATACCGCCAACCCGACAATGCTTGATGCGGGCTACAAGCACAATGTGATTCCAACCGAGGCATTCGCCAACATTGATGGTCGGGTGGTGCCCGGCTTTGAGGATGAATTTGCGGCAACGATCAAGGAGTTAGTGGGTGCCGGGATTTCGGTTATGACCGAAGTCGAAGACATTGCTCTCGAGGCGCCATTTGACACCGCGACGGTTGACCTAATGGCCGAGGCTCTTCGCGCGGAGGACCCAATAGCCAAGGCCGTGCCATACATGATCTCCGGCGGCACCGATGCCAAGGCCTTTTCGCGTTTTGGGATCAACTGCTACGGATTCTCCCCCCTGCAGATGCCAGCGGATCTTGACTATTGGCGCATGTTCCACGGCGTCGATGAGCGGGCACCGGTACCTGGCTTGCAGTTCGGGGTGCGCGTACTTGATAGGTTCCTGCGGGCCTGCTAGCGACTCGAAGAACTATGCGGCGAGCCGCTCAAATAACTATGCGGTACGTGCCGCTCGAATTACTTTGCGACGCAAACGAACACTGCGGCGACCATCGGGAAAAATTCGAGACCTGTCAAGTTCCCAGTGGTCAGTCTCGGCCGCGCTCGTTAGTATTTGGCGCGCCGACTCTCGACTTGTCTCCCGCGAGATGGCGATCTCACGGAACTCCCAGGTCGACGGCGCAGGTACCCTCGGTTTCATCGTCGCTGCGCCCAGCCGGCTTCCGGGTAGCCCATTGCTGGTTCTGATACCTCATCGAGTGCTCGGGTGATTTCGTCGGGCAACTCGAGTTCCTCACTGGCCAGCGCCGCGATCAATTGACTGTTGGTGCGAGCGCCCAGAATCGGGGCAACAACACCGGGGCGATCGCGCAGCCATGCCAGCGCCACCTCCGTTGGTGAGGCGCCCAGGCCCTCGGCCGCGGTGGCCAGGGCATCGACAATGCGACGGCCGCGATCTTCGAGGTAGATCTGGATCCAGCCGGCGGTGTCGGCGTTGCCGCCGCGAGAATCACTAGGGGTGCTGTGCCGATACTTACCGGTCAGGACGCCTCGGCCAAGGGGTGACCACGGCAAGATGCCAAGGCCAAGGGACTGGGCTGCCGGGATGATCTCTCGTTCGATTCCGCGCTCGAGCAACGAGTACTCCATTTGCGCGGTGACAATCGGTGCCCGCCCGGGCACCGCCCGCTGCCAGGTTGCCGACCTTGCTAGTTGCCACCCCGAATAATTTGACACACCAACGTAGCGAACTTTCCCGCTGTGAACCGCGTCATCAATTGCGGCAAGAGTCTCATCCATTGGGGTGGTCGGATCCCACGCATGCATTTGCCACAGGTCGATGTGATCGGTACGTAGCCGACGCAGTGAAGTCTCCAAGGCCGTGCGGATATGACCGCGGGAGGCGTTGAACTTGCGGTCAATCCCAGGAGTCGAAACGGCCTTGGTGGCGACAACTACTTGATCTCGGGCACCAAACTCTTCAAGGAGTTCACCTAGCAACTCTTCGGAGGCGCCATCGGCATAGGTATCGGCCGTGTCAATCAACGTGCCACCGGCGTCGAGAAAAACCGCCAATTGATCGCGGGCGTCATACTCGTCGGTGCCTTTGCCCCAGGTCATGGTGCCTAAGCCAAACCGGCCCACCCACAAACCAGAACGCCCGAGTGGTCGTTGCTCCATGCCGACACGCTACCCCTTGGCATAGGCTCAAGGCATGAAACTAGGTGTGAATTTGGGGTATTGGGGCGCCGGTAATGATGCGGACAATCTGGAACTAGCCAAGGTGGCCGACGCGCTGGGGTATTCGGTGGTTTGGGCGGCAGAGGCATATGGCTCCGATGCGGCAACGGTCCTCGCCTGGATCGGGGCACAGACCACGAAAATTGATCTGGGTGCTGCCATTTTCCAAATTCCCGGGCGCACCCCGGCAAATACCGCGATGACCGCAGCCACCTTGGACTCGCTATCGGGTGGCCGGTTTCGGCTCGGTCTTGGGGTTTCGGGGCCACAGGTTTCCGAGGGCTGGCACGGCGTTCGATTCGATAAGCCGCTGCAGCGAACTCGTGAGTACGTCGACATCGTAAAGCTCGCGTTGGCACGCGAAAAGGTGAGCTACTCCGGTGAGTTCTTCACCCTGCCGTTGCCGGACGGTCCGGGTAAGGCGTTGACCTTGACCGTGCACCCGGTTCGCGCGCACATTCCGATCTACCTCGCGGCTATCGGGCCTAAGAACCTGGAGTTGGCCGGTGAGATCGGCGACGGCTGGCTGGCGATTTTCTACGCCCCTGAATTCGCGGAATCGTTGCTGGCCCCGATCAACGCCGGCCGGGCGAAGAGTGGAAAGTCCCTTGCCGGCTTTGATGTGGTGCCCACGGTACCGGTGGTGATCGGGGAGGATCTCGGCAAGTGCGCCGACTTCATCCGCGCCTATTCTGCGCTGTATATCGGCGGCATGGGTTCGCGTGAGAAGAACTTCTACAACCAATTGGCGACGCGCATGGGGTACGAGCAGGCCGCCATTGAAATTCAAGAGAAGTATCTCGCGCGTGACTATGTCGGCGCCGGGGCGGCGGTGCCACTTGATTTCATCGATCAAACTTCGCTGATCGGCCCACGCGACCGAATTCGCGATCGACTGGCCACCTACGCCGAATCCGGAGTTGGCACCTTGTCGGTAGCGATCTACGCGGGCTCCATGGAAGAGCGAATCGCAACCTTGCTAACCATGGCCGAAGTTCTCGACGAATCGGGCCTTGCTACGTGACGATGTCATGGTTCGAGGCAGTCTTTCTCGGAATCGTGCAAGGTCTCACTGAATTTCTGCCTATTTCATCAAGTGCACACATCTTCGTGCTGTCCCAATTGTTCGGTTGGCAAGACCCCGGTGCGGCCTTCACCGCTGTCACGCAGATCGGCACTGAACTCGCAGTAATCGTCTTCTTCTGGCGCGATATCGTGCGAATCATCACCACCTGGGCGCGCAGCTTGGCCAATCGTGAGCTTCGATCCAGTATTGACGCCCGAATGGGCTGGTACATCATCATCGGCACCATCCCAATTGCGGTTCTCGGCCTACTCTTTGCGCATCAAATTGAAACCGCCGCACGAAATCTTTGGCTGGTGGCCTGCACCTTAATAGTTTTCGGCCTCATCCTCGGCTTCGCCGATCGCATTGGCCGGAAAGTTCAGAACCTAGCCGCACTAACTGGACGCGATGGCATCTTGCTGGGCCTAGGTCAGGCCCTCGCACTCATCCCAGGGGTGTCGCGCTCGGGAGCTACCATCTCGGTCGGCCTGTTCTTGGGCTACACCCGCGAGGCGGCGGCCCGCTACGCCTTTTTACTTGCGGTGCCGGCTGTGCTGGCTTCGGGGATATACGAAACCACGAAAATCGGTGATGACTCCACCGTGACTTGGGCACCAACCATTGTCGCGACCGTGATTGCCTTCTTCGTCGGGCTCGCGGTTATTGCCTGGTTACTGCGTTGGGTGTCGACGCGCTCGTACACGCCATTTGTCGTCTACCGGGTGGTAGCTGGCTCGCTGATCATGGTCCTGCTGCTGACCGGTGTGCTAACCGCATAGCCAATCGCTACAGCCACCCTGATTTCTTAAATGCCCTAAACAGGGTAAGGCAGGCGATACCCATCACCCCGAGCACCAGTGGATACCCGAAAACCCAATGCAGCTCTGGCATGTAGTCAAAGTTCATGCCGTAGATGGCCGCGACCATGGTCGGCACAGCCGCGATTGCAACATAGGCACTGATTTTGCGCATATCGCGATTTTGTTGCAGGTCTTGAAGTGAGTTCGAAGCCATTAGCATCGTCATCAGCAGGTTATCTGAGGATTCGACCGCGTCAGCGACTCGCAGCAGGTGGTCACCGATATCTTGGAAGTAGGGCTTTAGCTCGTCCGGAATATACGTCCGGTCGCCTTGGGCGAAGTCATGTGCAGTGATTATCAGGGGCGAGATGGCTCGGCGGATTTCGACATTTTCGCGCTTGAGGCGGTAGATCCGGTTGGCATTTCCGGCAATTGAATTCTGTGCGAAAACCGCTGTCTCGACCTCTTCCACATCTTCGGCCACACTGTCGCTAACCGTTAGATAGCCGTCCACCGCAGCGTCCAATACCGAATAGAAAACCGATAGTGGGCCGTGGGTTCGAAGGCTAGGGTCGGTTTCCAGCCGGCTTCGGATACCGTCCAGGTTGCCGATCCGACCGTGCCGAACGGTGATCGCGTACCAGGGCCCGAGGAAAACCGCCAATTGCCCGGTCAACACATCGGCGGTCTTCTCGACATAGTCCAAGACCTTGATAACCGCCAAACCATGACCATCTTGGGTAAATTCAATCTTCGGGCGTTGCGCTGGATTGGCGGCATCTTCGACCTGAAGTGGGGGCAGGTCGAAGGCCCTGGCAATTAGGTCCAGCTCGCCCTTGGTGGGTTCAAATGCGCCAACCCAGACGAAACTGTCACTTGTTTGCTGACAGCTATCAATTAGTTCAAACAGGGCCGAACTGAGATCCGCGTCACCTGGCTCCTGCCAGCTATGAGCGCTAATAGTTGGGATGACCCCCGCCGGGGTGTAAAGGCCCATGCCCCTGATCACGTCCGCATTCTGCCCTACGCACCCGGTGCATCTACGCTCAGCAGGTGACCACCTTGATTCTCGTTCGCCACGGCCGCACTCAGGCCAATGCCGATGGCGTACTGGCGGGTTGGACCCCGGGGGTTTTCCTGGATGAATTAGGCCAAGAGCAGGTATTAAGCGTGGGTGAGCGGCTATCGGTTCTCACCTTGACCGCCGTGGTTGCATCCCCCCTGGATCGCACACAGCAGACCGCCGATGCAATCTGCGCGCGGCAGCCAGCCAACGTCGCGCGTCATACCGATGACCGGGTGGGCGAGTGTCGGTACGGCGATTGGACCGGCCAGAAGATCGGTGTACTTGCCAAGGAGCCGATGTGGCAGGTGGTGCAGGCGCACCCAAGTGCCGCGGTCTTTCCGGGAGCAGCCGGTGAGTCGATGGCTTCGATGCAACATCGGGCAGTTGGCGCTATCCGCGATTGGAACACGGAGCTCGGTGAGCATGCCATCTACGCGGTGGTAAGCCATGGTGATGTCATCAAGGCGATCCTTGCCGATGCACTTGGCATGCACCTCGACCAATTTCAGCGCATTCAAGTCGATCCCTGCTCAATAAGCGCCATTCGCTACACCACGACCCGGCCCTTTGTAATACGCATGAACGACTCCGGGGGTGACCTGACGGGTCTGCAGCCGAAAGTGGAGAAGCCCGGAAAGAAGAAACGCGGCTCAGCTCGGCGCGGGTCGAGCGATGCGGTAATTGGTGGAGGGGCCGGTTAATGGCACGGCAAGTATTCGACTTCACTGAACCTGAGCGTTTCGTGGTGGGCACGGTAGGTATGCCGGGGGAGCGAACCTTCTTTCTCCAAGCACGCCAAGGCAATTCGATCACCACCGTAGTGATAGAGAAAACTCAGGCACTAGTCTTGGCTGAGCGCACTGATCAACTACTTGACGAGGTTCGGCAGACACGGGCCCCACTTCTTGAGATACCCGATGCCGGTGAAGTCGGCGCGGTTGATCTTGCTCCCCTTGATCTACCCATCTTCGAAGAGTTCAGGGTTGGGGCCATGGCACTTGGCTGGGATGAGGCGACGGCAAAAGTAGTTATCGAGGCCCATGCGGTTGCCGAAGATGGTGGCGAGGTTCCAGAGATCGCCGATGATGGTGTTGATGGTGTGGATACCTTGCGGGTGTGGCTCGCCCCTGATCAGGCCCGGGGCTTCGCCGAGCGAACGCGCGCCGTGGTGGCCGCTGGCCGCCCGCCCTGCCCTTTTTGTAACCAACCCCTCGACCCGCAGGGCCACATTTGCCCGCGCGCGAATGGGTATCGACGCCGCGCATGATCTCCTCGGCAACGAAGTGGATTGGCTCCGATGCCCTGGTCCAGGCGTTGAGCAATGGCGAACTGGCAGTAGAAGGGCTACTGGCCGGTGCATCCAATGGCACCCTGCGCTGCTTTGTCGAGGTTGCTCCGGACTGCCGGGTTAGGTGCGTATATAAGCCCGTTGCTGGCGAAAGGCCGCTGTGGGATTTTCCTGAGGGCACACTCTCGATGCGTGAAGTGGCAAGTTACGAAATGTCACAGTCCCTTGGGCTCGGAGTGGTTCCACCGACGGTTTGGCGCACCGCTGGCCCTGCTGGCCCAGGAATGTGCCAAGTTTGGATCGATGAAATTGCCGACGTCCAACTGGTAGCAGTAATCACCGGGGGCGAGGATCTCTCCGATTGGCACCATGTGTTCGACGGAACCGATGAATCTGGGGCAGTTGTGTCCTTAGTACATGCCAAAGACTCAGCCTTGCAAAAAATCGCGCTCCTAGACTCGGTTATTAACAACGCGGACCGAAAAGGTGGCCATCTCTTGGTCGATGAGGATCAAAGGGTGTGGGCAATTGACCATGGTGTGAGCTTCAGCGCGGAGGACAAATTGCGCACGGTGCTCTGGGGTTGGGCCGGCGAGTCGATACCGGATGGGCTCCGTGAGCCCGTTACCAGGCTCCAAGCAATGCTTGACAACGGTTTACCCGAGAGTGTCACAAGGTGGTTGGCCAAGGACGAAGTGGTGGCCTTGGAGAATCGGATCGATCAGCTATTAGTCGCGGGCATCTTCCCACTGCCATCACCTGGTTGGCCCGCTATTCCGTGGCCGGTCTTCTAGCCGATGTCGGGCCCAGACCAGTAGTGACTCCGAGGATAAGGTGGACCCGTGAAGTCATGGGCCGGCCCGCCGATTCCCGAGTTACCGGGCCAGGGCCAACCACTTCGGCTTTTTGACACCGCTACCGGTGGCGTGCGCCCGACGGCACCCGGCGAGACAGCAACGATCTATGTCTGCGGCATCACCCCCTACGACGCCACCCACATCGGGCATGCAGCGACCTATGTGGCATTCGATGTGTTACAGCGGATCTGGCTAGACGGTGGGCACCGCGTTAAGTACGTGCAAAATGTCACCGATATTGACGATCCTTTGTTGGAGCGAGCGGTGGCACTGGGTGAGGATTGGCGCGCCATTGCTGATCGCGAGACCGAGGTATTTCGAGCGGATATGGCTGCACTGGGCGTGATACCGCCAGCCGACTACATCGGTGCGGTGGAATCAATCCCATCGGTCGCCGACTACGTGGTGCGCTTACAGGAACTAGGCGCGGTCTATCCCGTGGCTGATGACCTCTATTTCTCGGTGCATTCAGATCCGCGATTTGGCTCGGTGACAAAACTTGATGAATCCAAGATGCTGGAGATTTTCGCTGAGCGCGGTGGGGACCCGCAGCGCCCGGGCAAGAAGCACCCCCTCGACTGCCTAGTGTGGCAGGCGGCGCGGCCGAATGAGCCGGCTTGGGATACCCGATTAGGCCATGGTCGCCCTGGCTGGCATATCGAGTGCGTGGCAATTGCCCTTGATTATTTGGGTATGCCGATTGATGTACAAGGTGGTGGCAGCGACCTTGCATTTCCACATCATGAGATGGGCGCCGCCGAGGCGCAGGTACTCCGGGATACCTGGCCCTATGCCCGGCACTACGTGCACACCGGCATGGTGGCCTGGCAAGGTCACAAGATGTCGAAGTCCCGGGGTAATTTGGTTTTCGTGTCGCAGCTTCGACGCGATGGCATCGACCCGATGGCGATTCGCCTTGCCTTGCTTGCCCACCATTATCGAAGCGATTGGGCTTGGACCGAACAGGGACTAAGTGAGGCGGTTGACCGTTTGGCGCTCTGGCGCACAGCGGCCGCCGCAAGCTCTGGGGCTGATCCGGCTCCGCTGCTCACCCACGCCCGCGAATTGTTGAGTGACGATATGCAGACGCCTATCGTCCTAGACACGGTGGATCGCTGGGCCTTAGCAACCGTGGCTAGCGGTGGTCCGGATGCAAGTGCGCCGGCGCAGGTGGCCGCTATTTGTGACGCCTTGCTTGGGGTTCGCCTAGCCTGATGCCTTTTCATCGTGGCCGCCGAACTCCTTGCGCATAGCACTCAGGATCTTATTTGCGAACAGCGCTGAGCCCTGAGAATCGAAGCGCTCATACACCGAGGCCGCGAGTACCGGTGTCGGGACGCCCTCCTCGATTCCGGCGATCAGGGTCCATCTGCCCTCACCGCTATCGGAAACGCGCCCGCCAAAATCATCAAGTTCAGGTGAGGCTTGCAATGCTTGCGCCGTTAGATCCAATAGCCATGATTCAACGACACTGCCCCGACGCCATAGTTCGGCGACCGCCGGCACGTCAATGTTGTATTGATAGAACTCAGGATCACTTAGTGGCGCGGTCTCGGCGTCTTGATCACGGCTGCCAAGGCCAGCGCCTGCGTGCTTGAGCACATTGAGCCCTTCGGCATATGCCGCCATCAGCCCATACTCAATACCGTTGTGCACCATCTTGACGAAATGCCCGGCGCCACCGGGCCCGCAGTGCAGCCAACCTTGCTCCGCAGGTTCTGGTGCCCCCGTGCGGCCGGGAGTGCGAGTTGCCGCCTCAAATCCAGGTGCGATTGCCGTCCACAAAGGGGTCAGTCGGTCCACACTGGCCACCTGGCCACCGATCATCAAACAAAAACCCCGGTCCAGCCCCCAGACCCCACCTGAGGTACCCACATCGAGGTAGTCGATTCCGCGCACCGCGCACGCACCACCACGACGAATATCATCTCGGTAGTAGGAGTTGCCACCATCAATAATCACGTCGCCCGGCTCTAACAGGGCCGTCAATTCCGAGACCACCTGCTCGGTGATCGCACCAGCCGGGACCATTACCCACACCGCGCGCGGGGCCGGGAGGGCCAGAACTAAATTCCTGAGACTGTCGGCTCCGGTGGCCCCGGCAGCGACCATTGCAGCAACCGCAGCAGGGTCGTGGTCATAGACGACCGCACCCAGACCCGCCCGCATGGAGCGCTGCACCAGGCCAGCACCCATGCGGCCGAGGCCGACCATGCCGAAGGTGAGGCTGCCGGTCGAAACTGCCATCTTGGCTCCCGAGTAAGTGATGATTTCGCTTTGAGGCACGCTAGTGGAAGGCTACCCCCATGACAGGTTTGCTGACTAGCCCCGATCCCGCCGCTAATCCGATCTGGGCGAAGCTAACGGCGGCCGCAGCCGTCGTTCCTGATATTCGAGCGTTGCTCGATGCCGATCAAGATCGCCCGGTGCGCTCGACGGTGTCGGCGGCCGGAATCACCCTTGACTTTGCGCGCCAGCGAATCACCCCCGAGTCGCTGACCGCCCTAATTGAGTTAGCCGATCAACAGGGGGTATTCATCCGTCGAGCAGCGATGTTCGCGGGGGAGCACATCAACATTACCGAGGACCGGGCGGTTCTACATACCGCACTTCGGCTACCTCGAGGCAGCTCGTTAGTTGTTGATGGCGTCGATGTCGCGGCCGAAGTGCATCAGGTATTGGATCGCATGGGCAGCTTCGCCAAGGCCGTACGAAACGGCAAATGGCGAGGTGCCACCGGAAAACGCATCACTGCGGTCGTCAATATCGGTATCGGCGGATCTGATCTCGGGCCGGCAATGGCCTATGAGGCATTACGAGCCTTCTCGAAACGCGGCATGACCTTCCGCTTCGTCTCCAATGTGGACCCGACTGACATAAGTGAAGCGATCGGTGATCTTGATCCAGCGCGTACCTTGTTTGTAATCGCCTCCAAGACTTTTTCGACCCTCGAGACAATGACCAATGGGCGCGCAGCCCGAAGCTGGCTGGTTGACGCACTCGGAGAGAAGGCTGTCAGCAAGCACTTCGTTGCTGTCTCATCAAACTCTGAACTAGTTGAAGCATTCGGGATTGACCGCGACAATATGTTCGGCTTTTGGGATTGGGTCGGTGGCCGTTACTCAATGGATGCCGCAATCGGATTATCGACAATGATCGCAGTAGGCCCCAAAGGGTTCGCCTCGATGCTCGCCGGGTTTCATGCAATGGACAAGCACTTTGAAACCGAGCCGGCACCTCGCAATCTTCCGGTGATCATGGGCCTACTGGCGGTGTGGAATCGCGACTTCCTGAATATCAGCACCAACGCGGTGCTGCCGTATTCCCAGTACCTTTCGCGGTTTCCGGCCTACCTTCAGCAACTGACCATGGAAAGTAACGGCAAGGCAGTTCGGCTGGACGGGACACCCGTGACCTACCAAACCGGCGCGATTGTCTGGGGTGAACCGGGTACCAACGGGCAGCATTCCTTCTACCAGCTAATTCACCAGGGTACGAGCCCGGTGGCCTGCGACATAATCGTCGTCGCCCAATCGGACAACCCGCTGGGTGACCAGCAAAACATGCTCATCGCAAACGCCTTGGCGCAGGCTGCAGTTCTCGCGCGTGGGCGAACCCTGGCCGAGGTGACAGCAGACGGCACCGACCTCGCACTTGCCCCGCACAAGGTAATGCCCGGCAATCGTCCCACCTCGGTAATTTCAACGGCCAAGCTAGACCCGTTCTCCCTTGGCGCGCTTATTGCCCTATACGAGCACAGCGTCTTCGTACAAGGGGCGCTTTGGGGTATCAATTCATTCGATCAATGGGGTGTGGAGCTCGGCAAGAAAGTTGCGCTGGGGATCTTGGCGGTCATTGAGGGTCAGGCTGAACCATCGAGCATAGATTCCGCGACGGTGCACTCGATCGCGGTCATTGCCGAGCAATTCGCCCCGTGATTTCGGTTAGTGCGCCGTCACGAAGTTAAAGTTCACTTGAAAACCCTTAGCGTTCCTCGACGCCGCGTCGACGTAAGTAGCGCTCAAACTCCCGGGCGATTGCTTCACCACTTGCTTCGGGCAGGTCAACGGTATCTCGGGCCTCTTCGAGTTGTTTGACATAGTCAGCGACCTCGTCGTCCTCGGCCGCTAACTCATCGACGCCGATCTCCCAGGCCCGCGACTCTTCAACCAAGGCACCGATGGGCACCGACATATCCAGCAGATCTTCAATGCGGCGCAGCAGCGCGAGGGTTGCCTTGGGGCATGGCGGCTGCGCAACATAGTGGGGGACCGCTGCCCAAAGTGAGACGGCCGGGATCCCAAAACGCATGCAGGCCTCCTGAAGGACGCCAACGATCCCGGTTGGCCCCTCATAACTTGATGGCTCTAGCCCGAGTTCGGCGCCAACCTTGATGTCGGTCGACGTACCCGTTACCGGTACCGGACGGGTATGCGGAGTATCGGATAGAAGAGCCCCCAACGTAACAACCATGCTCACATCAAGTTCGGCTGCTAAACCTAGGATCTCGCGGACGAACTGTTGCCATTTCATATTCGGCTCAATACCTTGAACCAAGATGACATCGCGTTGCGCGAGCGGAATTCGGGCTACGAAGAGCCGGGTACTCGGCCAAGAAAGTTGGCGTACACCAGACTCATCGGTCGATATGTGTGGCCGATTGACCTGGTAGTCGTAGTACTCCTCTGAATCTAGATCCGCAAGTGGCTGGGCATCCCAGACTTCGCAGAGGTGGCTGATAGCACCCGAGGCTGAATCTCCGGCGTCATTCCAGCCTTCGAAAGCGGCGATTAGGACGGGGTCAACAAGTTCTGGCAGGCCATCGAATTCAATCAACTCGCTGCCCCTCCCGGCCCATTTGGTGTCCGGTCTCGACCACGGTGTCAATGAGACCGGCGACCATCGCTGGCCATTGCAAGGGTACGTCGTGGACTGCCCCTTGCCAACGTTGGAGTCGAATGTTCGGGTTCGAGGACGCCCGGGTCAAGGCCGCCTGCGCCAGCCCCGACCCAACTTCTTCACACAGCACCGCCCAAATTGGGCCGTCGATTCGCGCCAAGTCGACATCCGGTGCGTAGTCGAGCATGCCCTCAAGTACCCGAAGGTGGCGTTCCAAGCCCAAGGTGCTGCGAAGCAAGCCGTCAGCACCCAAGGTAAAGGTGGGTGTCAGCGCCTCCTTTACTTCCGGACTCCACCAGTTGCGCATTGATCCCGCCGCCAGCATTGCCCAAAGTTCAGCGGGCGCCATCGCGAGCGCCGGTGGACGTAGGCGCTCCAACGTGGCCTCCCGACCGATCTCGCCTGCCAGATCCACCGGCCCCCACAGACCACCATCGATTAAGGCGACGGCCATTACTGTCTTTGGGTAATTCGCTGCGGCGCTCATCGCTACCGACGCACCCCACGAGTGCCCGACCAAGATCACTTGATCCCACCCAAGATGCGAGCAAACCTCAGCCGCATCCTGGGCGCATCTAGGGATGCTGAAGTCAAACTCAACCGGCACATCCGAGGCGCCGTGGCCACGTTGATCAAGTGCGGCAATGGTGCCCGCCCGTAAATACCTGGTAACCGGGGTCCAGAACTGGCCCTGCTGGGCGAGCCCGTGCAGGAGCAGGACGGGGATTTGACTCGATCCGCCGGTGCGCCAGGTACGTAGTGCTAACCGGGCCCCGTCTGAGACTTCGATGGTTGTGACGGTGGGCGCGGACATAGTCGCAACGCTATCGGGTGCCGACATTCGAGCCATCGGTAGACTCAGCGCCATCATGGTAGAAACTTTGCGCCAAGCCCTTGCAACCCGGGTGGTAGTCGCTGACGGTGCCATGGGGACCATGTTGCAGGCGGCGGATCCCAGCCTTGACGATTTCCAGGGCTACGAAGGCTGCAACGAGATTTTGAATGTGACCCGACCAGAAGTTGTCGCAGGTATTCACGACGCCTACTTCGAGGTCGGTGTTGATTGCGTTGAGACCAACACCTTCGGGGCGAACTTTGCCAATCTCGGGGAATATGACATCTCCGACCGTATTTATGAACTTGCGCGTGCCGGCACCGAGATTGCGCGTGATGTCGCAGCCGGTTGGTCAACTCCCGACCGCCCCCGATGGGTGCTGGGCTCGGTTGGCCCTGGTACCAAGTTGCCCTCCCTTGGCCACGCGCCATTCGCGGTTCTGCGCGATGCCTATCAAATTCAGGCGGCCGGCCTAATTGATGGCGGCGCCGACGCCATCTTGATCGAGACCGCGCAAGACCTGTTGCAGGCGAAGGCCGCCGTTATCGGTGCCAAGCGTGCCGTGGCAATTAGCGGCAAGGACATTGTCGTAATTGCCCAAATGACGGTCGAGACCACCGGGACGATGCTCCTGGGGACCGAGATCGGCGCGGCCTTGACCGCACTTGAACCACTCAAGATTGACATGATCGGTTTGAACTGCGCCACCGGGCCCACCGAGATGAGCGAGCATCTGCGGACCTTGGCCAAGACTTCGCCAATCGGCCTGTCCTGCATGCCCAATGCGGGTCTGCCGGTTCTGGCCGCTGGCGGTGCGCACTACCCGTTGACGCCGAGTGAACTAGCTGATGCCCACGACATGTTTACCTCGGAGTTCGGCCTGAGCCTTGTGGGTGGTTGCTGCGGCACCACACCAGAGCACCTACGTCAAGTGGTTGATCGCGTGCGCGGCCGGGACATCAAACTCAGATCACCGAATTTTGAGGCTGGCGCGGCCTCCCTTTATCAATCGGTGCCATTTCGACAAGATACGACCTACCTGACTATTGGTGAACGCACGAACGCAAATGGATCAAAGGCGTTTCGCGAAGCAATGCTTGACGCAAATTGGGATGACTGCGTCGACATTGCGCGCGCCCAAATTCGCGATGGCGCGCACGTGCTGGATCTTTGTATCGACTATGTCGGGCGTGATGGCGTTGCCGATATGAAGAGTCTCGCGGGTCGTTTCGCGACCGCATCTACTCTGCCGATCATGTTGGACTCTACGGAGGCCGCTGTTGTCCAAGCCGGTCTAGAGATGCTGGGCGGCAGGGCCATCGTCAACTCGGTGAACTACGAGGATGGCGACGGTCCTGAGTCGCGTTTTGCGAAGGTCATGCCACTTGTCCAAGAACACGGCGCCTCGGTAGTTGCCTTGACGATTGATGAAGAAGGCCAAGCCAGGACGGCAGACTGGAAGGTGCGCGTTGCTGATCGCCTGATCAAGGATCTCACCACTAATTGGGGCATGAGTGTTGAATCGATTCTGGTTGACACCCTCACGTTCCCAATCGCCACCGGTCAGGAGGAGACCCGTCGAGACGGGATTGAAACCATCGAGGCCATTCGCACCCTAAAGACGATGTACCCGACCGTGCAGACGACATTGGGGCTTTCTAATGTGTCATTCGGCCTTAACCCGGCTGCCCGGCAAGTTCTCAACTCCGTGTTCTTGCACGAGTGTGTTGAAGCAGGCTTGGATTCAGCGATAGTTCATGCCTCGAAGATCTTGCCAATGAGCCGCATCCCAGATGAGCAACGCGCAGTGGCCCTTGACTTGGTTTACGACCGACGCCGCTACGACGAGAACAACTTGGTGACCTATGACCCACTGCAGCGATATCTCGAGTTGTTCGAGGGAGTTGAAGCGAAATCCAGTTCGGAGACCCGTGCCCAGGAGCTTGCAGCCTTGCCCTTATTCGAACGACTCGAACGCCGCATAATTGACGGCGAACGCATCGGCCTGGAAGCCGATCTTGAGGAGGCGTTACTTGCGCGCCCGGCCCTGGAGATAGTCAACGACACCCTATTGTCGGGGATGAAGACGGTGGGTGAGTTGTTCGCCTCGGGCGAGATGCAACTGCCGTTTGTTCTGCAAAGTGCTGAAGTCATGAAGACGGCTGTTGCCCACCTCGAGCCTCATATGGATAAGGCGGATGAATCCGGTAAAGGCACCATGGTGTTGGCAACTGTTAAGGGAGATGTGCACGACATCGGGAAGAACCTGGTCGACATCATCTTGACGAACAATGGCTACAACGTTGTCAACATTGGGATAAAGCAGCCTATTTCCGCAATCGTTGAGGCCGCCGAGAGCAATGATGCAGATGCCATCGGCATGAGTGGGCTATTAGTGAAAAGCACAGTGATCATGCGCGAGAACCTCGAGGAGATGAACGCCCGAGGGGTGGCGACCCGATATCCGGTCTTACTCGGTGGAGCTGCGCTTACCCGCTCCTATGTTGAGCAGGATCTTGGTGATATCTACGAAGGTGATGTGCGCTATGCCCGTGACGCCTTCGAGGGCCTTCGCCTGATGGATTCGCTGATGGCGATTAAACGTGGCGAAGCCGGTGCCGCCCTGCCAGCGCGCCGGGAGCGGCGCGTTCAAAAGCCCGTTAAGCCAAAGACCACAGAACTGATAGATATGCCTGCGCGCTCCGATGTTGCGCGGGATGTTTCGATACCTAAGCCGCCATTTTGGGGCAGTCGGGTAGTGCGCGGAGTTTCGCTTTCGGACTACACGCCTTATTTGGATGAGCGTGCCCTCTTCCTCGGCCAGTGGGGCTTAAAGGGTGCCAAGGGTGACGGTCCGTCCTATGCCGAATTGGCCGAAAGTGAAGGTTTGCCTCGCCTTCGCTACTGGCTCGATCGCGTGTTGACCGAATCCATGATTGAACCGGCCGTTGTCTATGGCTACTTCCCGTGCTACTCAGAAGGTGATGACCTGGTCGTGGTGTGGCATGAGGGGCCTAATGAGGGCAGTGAGCGGGTGCGCTTCACCTTCCCACGGCAGCGACGCGATCGCCACCTTTGCCTTTCTGATTTCTTCCGTGAGAAGTCCAGCGGCCAACTCGACGTAGTCGCCTTCCATGTCGTGACGATGGGACAAGCGGCCTCAACTGCGACCGGCAAACTCTTCGCCGCCGATGCGTATCGGGATTACCTCGAACTCCATGGGCTGTCCGTCCAGTTGACCGAAGCGCTCGCTGAGTTCTGGCATGCGAGGATCCGTGAAGAACTGCGGTTGTCGGCCGAGGACAGCCCAGACATGAGCGCACTGATCAATAAGCAGGGGTATCGCGGATCGCGATACTCCTTTGGCTACCCCGCCTGCCCCGACCTCGAACAGCAGACCGAAATCGTCAAACTCCTGGACCCGGCGCGCATTGGGGTTGAGTTGTCGGAGGAGTTCCAATTGCATCCAGAGCAATCAACGAGCGCCATCATCGTGCATCACCCCGAGGCCAAGTACTTCAATGCCACCTGAGCTGCCTAGTGCGGTGCTCTTCGATATGGATGGCACCTTGCTCGACTCAGAGCCGCTGTGGTTAATCGCCGAAACGATGACCATGCAGGTAATCGGTGGCACCTGGGAGACTGCCGATCAGGCACATAGCTTGGGTGGGCCGGTGTCTCGGGTGGTCGAACACATGCGCTCCAAGTTGAGCAATAGCGCCGCGGGCGAGTTCTCCAGTGCCTGGGTCGAGGCTTATCTACTCGATAGAGTCATCGAGTTGTATAACTCAACGCAGATTCCGTGGATGAGCGGCGCGCGCGAGCTGGTGCTCAGTGCACGTTCGTTGAACCTGCCGCTGGCGCTGGTGACCAATTCGCCACGGGCGGTGGTAACCGGCGCTCATCGTGGAATCATCACCGATCTTGGCTTTGACCCATTTGGTGCTGTTGTGGTCGGTGACGAAGTAAGTGAGCCAAAGCCACACCCGCAGCCCTTCATCACCGCCGCTTCGGCGCTGGGGGAGACCCCGATCAAGTGTTTAGCGATTGAGGATTCGCCCACCGGCTTGCGGGCCGCCCTGGCCGCCGGGTGCCAGGTGGTGGCGATCGAGCACTTGGCGCCGATGCACGATTTCCCCGATATCGCGAGAATATCGACCTTGTGCGGCCAGACCTATGAAAGTCTGTGGCAACTTGCTTCGGGTACCTGAACTAAGGGTTCAGGCCGGTTCGTGCGGAAGTGGTGACCCAAGTACCCGCCGGTGGCAGGGGCGGTGGGGTGCCACCCCACGCTGGGCAGATTTCGCGGTAGCTGCACCAATCGCAGAGTTTTGACTTCGTTGGCTCGAAGGACCCACTGCGCGCCGCTTCATTGATCGCCATCCGCAACGCGAAAATCTTGGCCTCGGTGGCCTCCAGGTCGGTAGTCGTTGGCTCGTATCTCAGCATGCTCTTGCTGCCGAGATAGATCAGTTGCAACATCTTCGGCACGACACCCGTCAAGCGCCACCACGCAAGGGCATAAAAGCGCATCTGGAACATCGCCTTGTCTTCGTATCTGGCACCCGGGGCTTTACCCGTTTTGTAGTCAACAATTCGAATATCGCCAGCCGGCGTACGGTCCACGCGATCGATGAACCCGCGGATGGTGAAGTTGTCGGCAATCTCGACGTAAACTCCAAACTCACGCTCGTGGGGTTCCAGCCGCTGCGGATTCTCCAAGGTGAAATACGAGTCCATACTTACAGCAGCCGGGGCAATTACTGCTGCGGCAATCTCAGCCGGAGTCGATGTGGGGCTGATCGCCAACTCAGCGCGCAGCACTGCGGCCGATTCAGGTTCATCGGCAACAAGTTCGTCCCATGAGCGAATCAGTAAGTCGGTTGCCGCGCCCACGGTGCGAGCATCAGGTGGCAGGTCGAATAACAACTCCAAGGCTCGGTGCACCATGGTGCCCCGCAACGCTGCGGGTGAAGGCTCCTGAGGCAACCGATCAATTGACCGGAATCGAAAGAGCAAGGGACAGGTCATGAAATCACCAGCACGCGAAGGTGAGAGCGAAGTCGGGTAGTTGGTCAGGTCAAGGTCGATCACCTCGCCTTCAACCTGCGGATTTGTCATGGTCGCAGCCTAGGGCAGCGGGCACGTACTAGGGTTCGACGAATGGCCCGTGCCCACGCACCGTTTTCGACCGAACCGGTTTCGGTTACCAATAGTGCCCGAAGTGGACCTTTTGTGGCCGGTGACCTAGTGCAGCTAACCGACCCAAAGGGGCGGATGCACACGATCACCCTTACCCCCGGAAAGTCTTTTCACAGCCATCGCGGAGCAATCGAGCATGATGTGATCATTGGGCTCGCACAGGGCTCGGTGGTCACCAACTCCGGAAGTACTGACTACCTGGTTCTTCGGCCGCTGCTCGATGACTTTGTCTTGAGCATGCCGCGCGGAGCCGCCGTGATCTATCCCAAGGATTCGGCTCGAATTGTCGGACTCACCGGGCTCGGACCGGGCATGAAGGTAGCCGAAGCCGGTGTTGGCTCTGGAGCACTTACCTGCTCCCTCTTGCGGGCGGTTGGCGACACCGGGCGCGTCCTATCTTTTGAACGACGTGCGGACTTCGCTGAAGTGGCAACCCGGAATGTGGCGACCTGGTTCGGCGGTCTGCCCACCTGTTGGGAGTTGATCGTCGGTGACCTAGAGGCAAACCTCGCGGCCACCGGTCTGGACGCGGTGGTGCTGGACATGCTCGCACCTTGGGACACCCTGCCGATTGTGGCCGAAGCACTGGAGCCCGGTGGGGTGCTCGCCTGCTATGTCGCGACTGCTACCCAACTGTCCAAGCTAGTTGAAACCATGCGATTGACCGGGCACTGGACCGAACCGCGGGCCGAGGAGTCACTTCTTCGAACCTGGCACCTGGACGGACTCTCGGTACGTCCAGACCACCGAATGAGCGGGCATACCGGCTTCCTGGTGGCCGCGCGCCGGTTGGCCCCGGGTGCGGTAATGCCGATTCGCCGGCGCCGTCCGGCACCGGGCGCGTACGGCGAGGATTACTCGGGGCCTTGACACCACCTAATCAAGGCGGCCGATACCGGCATTTGGGGTTAGAGTCGTGGAGCAGGTGCGAACGTGCGCCGTCAGGTGCCGAATGCCCAGGGTTGGAGGAGTCGTGGTCGATTCGGTAGCCGAGCCGTCGGGTGTTTCGGACCTCGCACACCTACGCGGTGAACTGGCGGCGCAAAAGGACCACAATGACCGCCTCATCAGCACCCTACGCGATGCCCGTGAGCAGATTGTCACCTTGAAGGCGGAGGTCGATCGTCTCGCCGAGCCGCCCAGTGGCTTCGGCTCCTTCATGTTTTTGCACGAGGATGGCTCGGTCGACATTGTGGCCAGCGGCAAGAAATTGCGGGTATCGGTCAGCCCTAATGTTGATGCCAAGGCGCTGCAACCGGGCCAGGAAGTCATGCTCAATGAGTCGATGAACGTCGTCGCGGTGCGAAGTTTTGAAGATATTGGCGAGCTTGTTACTTTCAAGGAGTACCTCGGCTCGGGGGACCGTGCACTTGTTATTGGGCATACCGACGAAGAACGAGTGGTGCGCGTGGCCGGTCCGCTGCGCGCCTCAAAGGTGCGGGCTGGTGACTCGCTGCTGTTTGATGTTCGGGCCGGCTATGTGTACGAGAAGGTCCCGAAGGCCGAGGTCGAGGAACTCATCCTCGAGGAAGTTCCCGATATTGACTATTCCGATATCGGTGGGTTGCGCGAGCAGATCGAGTCGATCCGCGATGCCGTCGAGATGCCTTTCATGCATCCAGAGTTATTCGCCGAGCATGAACTCAAAGCGCCGAAGGGCATTTTGCTATACGGACCACCCGGTTGCGGCAAGACGTTGATCGCAAAGGCGGTGGCCAATTCGCTCGCGAAGAAGGTTGCCGAACGCACCGGGCGGGAGGAGGGGCGGTCCTTTTTCCTAAACATCAAGGGCCCTGAACTGCTGAACAAGTACGTTGGTGAGACCGAACGCCATATTCGGCTGGTCTTCCAACGGGCCAGGGAGAAAGCTTCCGAGGGCATGCCGGTGATTGTGTTCTTCGATGAGATGGACTCCCTCTTTCGCACCCGGGGCTCGGGTGTCTCTAGTGATGTCGAGAACACCATCGTGCCGCAGCTGCTGAGTGAAATTGATGGGGTCGAGACTTTGGACAATGTCATCGTTATCGGAGCATCAAACCGCGAGGACATGATCGATCCAGCCATCCTTCGTCCCGGCCGCCTTGATGTCAAGATCAAGATTGATCGCCCTGACGCGGAGGCCGCACGCGAGATTTTTAGTAAATACCTTGTGCCGACCTTGCCGATTCATCCCGAAGATCTAGCCGAGCATGGCGGGGATGCTGCGGCGGCCTGTTCGGCAATGATCCAAAGATCGGCCGAGTTCATGTATTCAGATGCCGAGGAGAATAAGTTCCTTGAGGTGACCTACGCCAATGGCGATAAAGAGGTGTTGTACTTCAAGGACTTCAACTCGGGAGCCATGATCGAAAATATCGTCTCCCGCGCCAAGAAATCAGCGATCAAGGATTTCCTTGCGACCGGCGAGAAAGGCATTCGCGTACACCACGTTCTTGATGCCTGCGTTGATGAGTTCCGAGAGAACGAGGACCTACCCAATACGACAAACCCGGATGACTGGGCCAGAATTTCCGGCAAGAAGGGTGAGCGGATAGTTTTCATCCGGACCCTCATCCAAGGCAAGAAGGGCAGTGAAGCGGGGCGCTCAATTGCGACCGTAGCGAATACCGGTCAGTACCTCTGAAACGGTGATACCAAGTTGAGCGTTCATCGGATTATGGGCATCGAGACCGAGTACGGAATATCGGTTACCGGCCAGCCAACGGCTAATCCGATGGTGGCCTCATCGCAAATTGTCAACGCTTATGCAGGCTACGCGCTACCGGGCGTCCGGCGCGGACCTAGGTGGGACTACAACGAGGAGTATCCACTCCGAGATGCCCGAGGATTCGATATGTCACGCGCCGAGGCTGACCTATCCCAGCTGACCGACGATGACCTCGGCCTGGCGAATGTCATCTTGACAAATGGCGCGCGGCTCTATGTTGATCATGCACACCCCGAGTACTCCGCACCAGAGGTGACGAACCCACGCGATGCGGTGCTTTGGGATCGGGCCGGCATGATGGTGATGGAGTCCGCGGCCCGGCTAGCAAGTGCTGCTCCGGGGGGCTTGCCGATTGTGCTGTACAAGAACAACACCGACAACAAAGGCGCCTCATATGGCTGCCATGAGAACTACTTAATGCGGCGAACGACTCCATTCGCCGAAATAGTTCGATCGCTAATTCCATTTTTCATCACCCGGCAGATATTTACCGGAACAGGACGCCTAGGAATCGGCCAGGACGCCCGCGAGTTGCGGTATCAAATTGGCCAGCGCGCCGACTTTTTCGAGGTTGAAGTAGGCCTCGAGACCACGCTCAAGCGTCCCATAATCAACACCCGCGATGAGCCACACGCCGATCCGGAGTTGTTTCGAAGACTCCATGTCATAGTTGGCGATGCGAACCTTAGCGATACTGCGACTTATCTTAAAATGGGAACCACCTCGCTGGTGCTTGCGATGATCGAGGATCAATTCCTTGCCGGGCACGACTTCATGCCCCAGCACCCGGTCCGGGAAATGCACCAAGTTAGTCATGATCCGAGTCTTAATCATCGCCTCACCATGGATCACGGTAAACGACTTACCGCCATTGAGATTCAACGTGAGTATTGCCGGCTGGCGGCAAAGTACTGCGATGAGAAGTACGGGGCACAGGTTGACGAGCAAACCCGGGATGTATTAGCGCACTGGGAATTGATCCTGGACCGTCTAAGTGCTGACCTTGGTAGTTGTGCCGCAGAAATCGACTGGATAGCGAAGCTGCAGCTCCTCGAGGCTTACCGATCCCGTGATCAACTGGGTTGGGATGCTCCGAAATTGCAGGCCATCGACCTGCAATATGCCGATATTCGCCCGGAGCGGGGCCTAGCCGCAAAACTGGAAAAAAGTGGACGCCTCACGCGGCTGTTCACCGACGAGCAGGTACTCGGCGCCGTAACGGCGCCACCAACTGACACCAGGGCATACTTTCGGGGCGAATGCATTCGAAGATACCCGGAGGCAATAGCGGCAGCATCTTGGGATTCGGTGGTCTTCGATCTTCCCGACAGCAAGTCACTGCTTCGGGTGCCCACGTTGGAGCCGGGGCGAGGCACCATGGCCCACGTCCGGGCTCTCCTTGATTCCTGCCCGACGGCGGCAGATTTGCTGACCGCGCTTACCGCAACCCCCGGTGACTGACATCCGAAGTACCCCAGGTGCCTTGAACCGGTAGCCTATGGCTATGCCCAAGCAGGAAAAGGCCGAGCGCCGCTCTACGCGTGATACCGAGGTTGATGAGTCAGTGAGCACTACCTCGGAGGCCCCGGGCGCATCGAGTCTGGACTCCGACGTGGATTCGATACTGGATGAGATCGATGAGGTACTCGAGGTAAATGCCGAGGATTTCGTCAAGTCTTTCGTGCAAAAAGGCGGGCAATGACCCCGCAGCTGGGCTTGCCGCCGGCCTACTTGGCAACGGGATCATCGTCATTTGCCGACTTCCTGGCGGACCTAGCTCCGGAGGTCCTACCGGGTCGAATGACTATGGGTCCGGGTGAAGCTACTGCACTAGCTCCGCATGGGACCACCATTGTCTCGCTGCGGGGTGATTTCGGAGTGGTAATGGCCGGTGACCGCCGAGCCACCATGGGCAATGTGATCGCCCAGCGCGATATTGAGAAAGTCTTTGTCGCAGATGAGCACTCGATGATTGGGATTGCAGGCACGGCCGGGATCGCCGTTGAGCTCGTGCGCCTATTCCAGGTTGAACTCGAGCACTACGAGAAGATCGAGGGGCTTTCGCTCTCCTTGGACGGCAAGGCCAACCGGCTAGCGACCTTGCTTCGCGGAAACCTCGGCCTAGCCATGCAGGGGCTTGCCGTCGTACCTCTTCTTGCCGGCTTTGACCTCAATCGAGGGCGCGGGCGCATCTTCTCCTACGACGTGACGGGTGGCAGGTACGAGGAGCATGATTTCTACGCGGTTGGCTCGGGTGCTTTCTTCGCCAGAGGGTCGCTGAAGAAGCTTTACCAGCCAGCAAGCACCCTCGACAATGCCATTGCCATCGCACTCGAGGCTCTGTATGACGCTGCCGATGACGACAGTGCCACCGGCGGCCCAGACCTCGCGCGCCGGATTTTCCCGGTCGTTGCGGTGGCCGATGGAGACGGCGTACGCATAGTTGCTGAGGGCGAAATTGCCACCATGGTAACCAAGTTGATTAGGCACCGAATGGATCGACCCGATGGGCCGGTTGCTTCGATGGCTGACGGGGGGCTCACATGAGCGTGCCGTATTACGTCTCGCCAGAGCAGATAATCAAGGACAAGGCGGACTTCGCTCGTAAAGGCATTGCTCGGGGTCGCAGCGTGATCGTGCTTGAGTACGACGAGGGGATTTTATTCGTCGCCGAGAACCCATCGAAGGCCCTGCACAAGATTAGCGAGATTTACGACCGAATTGGGTTCGCAGCCGTTGGCAAGTACAACGAGTTCGAGAACCTCAGGGTCGCGGGGGTGCGGTTGGCGGACATGCGTGGATACGCATATGACCGAAGCGATGTCACCGGTCGGAGCTTGGCGAATGCCTATGCGCAAACCCTGGGTACGATCTTCAGTGAGACACCCAAGCCGTATGAGGTTGAAATAGTCGTTGCCGAGGTTGGCGCCACCGAAGACCTCGATCAGCTCTACCGATTGACATTCGATGGTTCGGTTGCCGATGAGCACGGCTATGTCGCCATGGGCGGGTCAGCCGAGGCAATCAGTGCCGAACTCGCGAAATCTTGGCGAAGTGGCCTCACCTTGGCAGAGGCATTGCGGTTGGCCGCATATCTACTTGGCCAATTTGGCTCCGATGAAGTCAAGGAGCTTTCAGCGGAACAACTCGAGGTTGCGGTACTGGATCGAAACCGGCCACGGCGTACCTTCAACCGCATCAGTGTCAGCACAATGAACGAGCTCCTGCGCTGACCTTGGCCTATGGTGCTGTTATGGACCGCAGGATTTTTGGACTTGAGACCGAATACGGGGTCACTTGCACGTTCAAGGGCCAGCGCCGACTCAGCCCAGATGAGGTTGCCCGCTATCTATTCAGGCGCGTTGTTTCCTGGGGTCGTAGCAGTAATGTCTTTTTACGTAATGGCAGCCGTCTTTATCTAGATGTGGGCTCGCATCCGGAGTATGCCACGGCTGAATGCGACAGCATCGAACAGCTTGTGGTTCACGATCGTGCTGGGGAGCGAATTCTCGAAGGTCTCGTGACCGATGCCCAACAGCGCCTGCACGATGAAGGCATCAGCGGTGACATCTACCTCTTTAAGAACAATACGGACTCGGCCGGTAACTCCTACGGCTGCCATGAGAACTACTTGATCGAGCGTCATGGTGAGTTTGCGAAGCTGGCGGATCAGCTAATTCCGTTCCTGGTGTCGCGTCAGATAATCACCGGTGCCGGCAAGGTACTGCAAACACCCCGCGGCGCCCAATATTGCGTGAGCCAGCGTGCCGACCACATTTGGGAAGGGGTCTCCAGCGCCACCACGCGCTCGCGGCCAATCATTAACACCCGTGACGAGCCGCACGCGGATGCCGAACTTTACCGCCGACTCCACGTAATAGTTGGTGATTCCAATATGAGCGAAGTGACGACCTTGCTAAAAGTTGGCACCGCTGACCTCGTCCTGCGAATGATCGAAGGCGGGGTCGTCATGCGCGATATGTCCTTGGAGAATCCCATCCGAGCCATCCGCGAGATGAGCCACGACTTGACAGGTCGAAAGAAAGTAAAGCTCAGTACCGGGCGCGAGTTGTCAGCACTCCAGATGCAGTGGGAATACTTCGAGAAGGCTGCCGAATTTGCAGATCGTCGAGGCCTGACCGCAGATGCCACCACCGCGCGTGTCCTTGAGCTGTGGGGTCGCGCCTTGAAGGCAATCGAAGCCGAAGATCTTTCACTTATTGATCGAGAGATTGACTGGGCGATCAAGTTGCGACTGCTCGAGCGCTATATGGCCAAGCACGACCTCACCTTGGCGGCCCCGCGTATTGCCCAGTTGGATCTGGCCTACCACGATATTGCTCGGGGCCGCGGCCTGTTCTCGATCATGGAGCGCCAGGGCCTGGTTGATCGCATCTCAAGGGATATTGATGTTTTCGCGGCTAAATCAACCCCGCCCCAGACCACCCGGGCCAAATTGCGCGGCGATTTCGTGCGCCGGGCTCAAGAAAAGCATCGGGATTTCACCGTGGACTGGGTGCACCTGAAATTAAATGATCAAGCCCAGCGAACCGTACTCTGCAAGGATCCATTCTTGGCTGTTGATGAGCGAGTTGAGCGCCTGATTGCCAGTATGTGAGGGCAGGTTAAGGTTATGCAATGCGCCGCACCCTTAGATCAAGTGTCCTCGTCACGTCCATCGCACTCGCAGTGGCTTTGCTATCTGGTTGCTCCGGCGGGTCTGCCAGTGACCCGACCCCGAGCCCGGCGACGGTAACTGACGCGGCTCTGGCACCGTTCGCTACCTCAAATTGCGCACTGGCCCAACCCCCGGTACCGGCGCAGTCAGCGCCGATGGAAGGCCAGGAGGTCGACGGTGTCGTTGTGCAACTGGACCCAGCTGGCGTACCCACCGTCACGGTCGCAGCGGGGGCCAGCCCGGCCAGTGAATTGGTGTCCGTTGACCTAGTAACCGGCTCCGGAGCACCGGTGGCCATCGGGGCAACCGTAGAAGTTAACTACTGCGGGATCGGCCTTAGCAGCCGAACTATGTTTGACTCCTCCTGGGCCCGGGGCGCCCCGGCGGCTTTTCCACTTGATCCCGGTGGCTTGATCCAGGGCTGGATCGATGGGTTACCCGGCATGAAAGTGGGTGGCGAGCGCCTTTTGCTGATCCCAGGTGCCTTGGCCTACGGGCCTAACCCGCCGTCAGGCTCTGGCATTGAGCCCGATGAAACACTGATCTTCATTGTTCAGGTAACCGCAGTTTCCTAGCCGACTTGTGATTGGGGCAGCAGATGAGCACTAAGCCAGAGGTTGAATTCATCGAAGGTCCGGCGCCCACCGAATTGGTCATCACCGACCTAATAGTTGGCACAGGCGCAGAAGCGGTGGCCGGTGGTCGGGTCGAAGTGCATTACGTAGGTGTCGATTTTGACTCCGGTGAGCAATTTGACGCCTCCTGGGATCGTGGCGCATCCATCACCTTCCCGTTGAACGGATTGATCGCCGGGTGGCAGGAGGGGATCCCCGGCATGAAGGTTGGCGGTCGCCGGCAGTTGGTTATTCCACCAGACCTTGCCTACGGTGCGGCCGGGTCCGGACATCGGCTGGCGGGCCAGACCTTGGTTTTCATCATCGATCTGTTGAGCGTCGGCTAGGCCGCAATGGCGTCAACGCGAATTGACCGCACTGAGCGCCTTCTGAATCTAGTTTTCTGCCTGATGGCCAGTCGGCACGCTGTCAAACGCGCCGACATTCAAAGTATTGTCCCCGGATACCTTGACGCACCCAGTGCCGCCGCCTTCGAGCGCATGTTCGAACGCGACAAGGATGAACTGCGGGGGATGGGCATCCCGATCGACACCGTCACCGATGTCAATGGCGAAGTCGAGGGCTACCGAATCTCACTTACGGATTACGAATTAGCGGGCTTGTCATTTACCGCTGAGGAACTCGCAGTCCTGACGTTGGCCGCCAGCGTCTGGGACGAAGCAATAATGGGTCCCGCCGCGACCACGGCACTTCGAAAGCTCGAGGCCGCGCAGGAGTCAGAGGTCACGACGTCGGGTTTTTCACCCGGGGTAAATGTGCGTTGGTCCGAGACCGATGCCGCAATTCTCCCGTTATTCACTTCGGTACGCGAACAACGAGTGGTGGCATTTGACTACCGGTCGGGTAATGCCCAAAAAGCCATGAGACGCAGGGTTGATCCGTGGGCCGTCGTGGCCAGCGATGGGCACTGGTACCTCGTTGGCCATGATCACGATCGGGAAGCAACTCGAGTATTTCGGCTATCAAGAATTGCTGGCACCGTGCAGGTCTTCGCTGAGTTGCAGCAGCACCCGATGCCGCCGGATTGCGATGCGCGGTCATTGGTCGGAGCCCATGAGCCCGACAGCCCTTTGGCGGCAACGATCTTTGTGCTGGCTGGACAAGGTGCCGAACTGCGCCGCTTGAGCCAGTCCAAAACAAGGCTGGACCCATTTACCGCCGGCGCCGTTGTTGTCGGCGCCCGCACTACTGAGCAATTACAGGCGCTGGCTTGCGCGGCTGGCACCGGCGCCTTGGTCCTTGAGCCAGCAACCTTGCGCCAAGAAGTCCGCGAGTCACTTAAACGCATCGAGCAGGTGCATAGTGGTGATCGTGAATGAAGTCAGATAGCGGCTCAATCGCCCGGCTCTCGCGCCTGCTTGCCCTAGTGCCGTGGCTGGCGGTAAATGATGGCGTAACGGTCAGTTCGGCGGCGGCGTTCTTTGATGTCTCACCTGCTCAACTTGAAAAGGACCTTTGGCTATTGGTCGTTTGCGGCTTACCGGGCCATGGCCCGGACCAATTGGTTGATATTGATTTCTGGGATGACGGTCGGATCCATGTCATTGATCCGCAGACCCTGCGCAAGCCACTTCGGATCTCACCGGCCGAGGCCATGTCCTTGCTGGTAGCACTGCGATTGCTAGCGCAGGTGCCCGGCTCCCATGATCGAGCCGCACTCGTTTCGGCAACCAACAGGCTCCAACATGCGGTGGGTGATGTTGATGCTTCGGTGCTACTAAGTGACGTAGAGGTTGATGGGATTTTATCAAATGTCACCCTGGCGATTCAGCAAAATCGATTGCTTCGCTTGCACTACGGCGGGGTAGCCGGCGACACCGTCACCGAGCGCGATGTCGAGCCTTTTCAACTCCAGGCCACCGATGGGCGCACCTACCTGGAGGGATTTTGCCGAACTGCCGGCGCGGTTCGCACCTTTCGGGTTGATCGCATCGTGGCTGCCCAGGTTGGTGAGGTGATAGACGCCACCGAAGCGCAAATTGGGCTGCCCACGGCCGCCACCATGGCCATCACGGCCATTATCAAGCTTAGGCCCGAGGTCCGGTGGGCCTTGGATGTGCACCCGATGCGGGTTGAAAAGGAGTACCCGGACGGCAGCGTCACGGCCAGCATCGACGCCCATGACCGGGCTTGGTTGGTTCGGCTGGTCATGTCGCTGCGGGGCTATGCCGAACTGATAGAACCGGCGGATTTGCGAAATGTACTAAGTACGCAGGCCGCTGCCGCCCTCGCGGCGTATGATCAGCCAGTGCCGGACGGTTTCCCAGTCGGCCAAGACACGGAGGTATAGGCATGCCAAATCTAGGTGGCGCTGAGTGGTTGATCCTCATCGCGATTATCGCGCTCCTGTTCGGCGCAAAGCGGCTGCCAGATGCCGCGAGGGGCTTGGGCCGATCAATGCGCATCTTCAAAGCTGAGACCAAGGGCCTGGTAGGCGGCGACGAGCCAAACGTCATTACTTCGGCGCCAGCACCGGCCGAACCAGTAGTCGAGCCAGCCCCGGTCGTTGAATCCAAGGGAACTTCCGAGAGCTAGTTTCCAACGCAGTTAGCAGGCAACCTTTCGATGGCCGAAGCCCAGCAGGTTAAGTCGGCGGGAGCGATGCCTCTCACGGACCATCTGCGCGAGTTACGCTCGCGGTTACTAAAAGCCGGCATTGCAATTGCCCTCGGAATGGTTGTTGGCTGGATCTACTATCCACAGCTATTTGGCTGGCTCAGCGCCCCATTTGAAACGGTGATTGAGCAGGCGCGGGCCAATGGCCAGACCGTTATTTTGGCGTTAACCGGAGTTGCAGATCCATTCGTACTCCAAATTCAGGTCGCGGCCGTAGCCGGGATCATTCTTAGCGCACCGATTTGGCTCTACCAACTATGGCGTTTCGTGACTCCCGGCCTGCGTCGAAACGAAAAATTCTGGGCCTTGGGGTTTGTCGCTGCTGCGACTCCGCTCTTCGCCGGCGGGGTGATGCTGGCATACACCGTCCTGCCGTATGGCATGCAAATTCTTTTTGGATTCACGCCCGCGGGCGTGGAGAATATCGTTTCGGTTGATCGTTATCTTTCATTCTTTATTCGAACAATCCTGGTATTCGGTGTCGGCTTCCTAGCACCACTGATGATTGTGCTGCTTAACTTCGCCGGGGTCTTATCGGGTGCCCGTTTGGTTTCTTGGTGGCGGTGGATCATTTTTATCGTCTTCATCTTTGCTGCAGTGGCAACTCCTACGGGAGATCCGATCAATTTGCTGTTGCTGGCCGGCCCGATATTGCTACTCGTTATCGTCGCAATTCTTATTAGCCTTGGTAATGACCGCCGGCGCGCGCGACGGCGACCCAAGGACGAGGATTTCAGCGCCCTTGATGATGATGAGGCCTCTACCATCCCAGGGCTCAGCGACCTTGAACCGATTGAACCGGATCTGCCGATTGACGAACCGAAGCCCTGATGCTGCGCGCAAGTTTGATTGTCAATGCCCACGCTGGCAAAGGTAATGGGCTGCGGGCGGCAGGTATTGCCGCCCAAGTATTGGGCGCCGCCGGGATCGAGACCACGATCTGCGTTCCAGCTTCCCGGGAGGGCGCTGCCCTCGCTAGCCAAGATGCGGTGGCCCATGGGATAGAAATTGTCGTAGCCTGCGGTGGAGATGGCACCATCCATACGGTTTTGCAGGCTCTCGCGCAGACGAAAACCCTATTCGGCGTAATCCCGACCGGTACCGGTGACGACAATGCCCGCACCCTAGGGCTGCCCCTGGGCGACCCCGCTGCCGCGGGCCGGGTCATCACCGATCAACTGGGCACTCCAAAAACCATCGACCTGGCCCGCGTAACCATGCCCGGGGGCGAGCAGCATTGGTACCTAGGTGTCATGTCAACGGGCTTCGACTCTTCGGTGAATGAGCGGGCCAATAAGCTGCGCTGGCCCCGGGGGGCGGCCCGATATTTGCTCGGGATTTTGGGGGAGCTGCGCACCTTTTCGGCGCTGCCCTATGTCGTAACTGTTGACGGCAGCACCTATACCGATACCGCGATGCTGGTCAGCGTTGGCAATGGGATCAGCTACGGCGGTGGCATGCGGGTCTGCCCTAATGCGGTAATTGACGACGGTGAACTTGATATCACCTGGCTCCACGAGGTTTCGAAGGCGGTATTTTTGCGCGTTTTCCCATCCGTGTACAAGGGCACCCATGTCGCTAACCCGGCCGTGCAAATGTTTCGGGGCCGGTCGGTCACCGTGGCCGCTGCGGGTCAGGTCGCCTACGCCGACGGTGAACGACTTGGGCCGCTGCCGGTGCAGGTGCAGGTTGCACCTGGCGCCCTGCGAGTCCTCGCGCCCTAATTGGTTTATCTGCGTAGCCTTAGGCCATGTCCTCTCCTGCGGAGCGATACGCCGCAGCGGTGGGCCGGTCGCGCACCAGCGCTAGCGCTCTTGGCAAGTTCAGCCGCCTATATGAATTTGGACTCGATGACTTCCAGGTGCGGGCCTGCGAGAGCCTCGCAGCTGGTCGCGGCGTGCTCGTAGCAGCCCCAACCGGCTCAGGCAAGACGGTGGTCGGCGAATTTGCTATCCATCTGGCATTAGCCGCCGGCCGCAAGTGCTTTTACACGACCCCTATTAAGGCCCTCTCCAATCAGAAGTACCACGATTTGGTCGAGCGCTATGGAGCCGACAGCATCGGCTTGCTCACCGGGGATAACACGCTTAACGGCGAGGCCCCGATTGTCGTGATGACCACCGAAGTGCTGCGAAATATGTTGTACGCGGGTTCGTCAACGCTCACCGGTCTTGCCTATGTGGTGATGGATGAAGTTCACTACCTTGCTGATCGATTCCGGGGGGCGGTCTGGGAAGAAGTCATAATTCATCTACCAGAGTCGGTCACCGTTGTTGCCCTTTCGGCAACCGTTAGCAATGCCGAGGAGTTCGGTGCCTGGCTGGCTACCGTCCGTGGCGATACCGACATCATCGTCGAAGAGCACCGGCCGGTACCACTTTGGCAGCACGTCATGGCCGGCTCTCGGATGTTTGACCTGTTCGTCGATGACGAGCAAACACTTGTTAATCCCGACCTTGAGCAGATCGCCCGTGATGAGACCCGAAATGAGCGATCTGGCAATGGGCGAACTGGCAATAGCCGGCAGGGTGCCAGCGGCCGCGGCGGCCGGGGTCGGCACCGCAGTTCACATACCCCGTGGCGAAGTGACGCAATTGATCGTTTGGCCCGCGATGGCCTGCTGCCGGCGATCTATTTCCTGTTCAGCAGGGCCGGTTGCGATGATGCGGTAAAGCAATGCCTGCACGCTGGCCTCAAACTCACGAACCCGGCAGAACGCAAGGCCATCCGCACAGCTGCTCTCGAGGTGACCGGCAATTTACCGCCGGGTGACCTGACCGCACTCGGGTATGAAGACTGGCTGGCGGGCCTCGAGCGCGGTATTGCTGCGCACCATGCTGGTTTGCTTCCACTTTTCAAGGAAGTTGTTGAGAGCCTGTTCCAGCAGGGCCTATTGAAAGTTGTCTTCGCGACCGAAACTTTGGCTCTGGGGATCAATATGCCGGCCCGGTCGGTGGTGTTGGAGAAGCTTGTTAAGTGGAACGGCGAAACACACGTGAATCTAACCCCGGGGGAGTACACCCAATTAACCGGTCGCGCCGGTCGGCGCGGGATCGATGTCGAAGGACACGGGGTAGTGCTCTGGCATTTAGGCCTAGACCCACGGGCCCTTGCTGGACTGGCTTCGACTCGCACCTATCCACTCAAATCCTCGTTCCAGCCGTCATACAACATGGCGGTGAATTTGGTCTCCCGGATCGGCCACCACGCCGCACGTGAAGTCCTGGAAACCTCATTTGCGCAATTTCAGGCGGACCGATCGGTGGTTGGGCTGGCAACTTCGCTGCGCAAGCACGAAGAAGCACTCGAGGGATACCGAGAGGCAATGCAATGCCATCTAGGTGATTTCGAGCAGTACGCGCAGTTGCGCGAGGATGCCTCCCGGCGGGAGAAGGATCTAACAAGGAACGCGGCTCAACTTCGACGTGAGGCGGCATTTAGTTCACTGCGGGCCTTGCGCGCAGGCGACGTCTTCATCATTCCAGGCGGACGTCGCTCCGGTCCGGTTGTTGTGCTCGATCCGGGTAGTAGCAATACCCGCGATGAGCCGCGGCCGATGGTCTTGACGGCCGATCGGCAGGTGCGCCGGATCTCGACCGTTGAGATCACGGCTCCCGTTGAGGCAATTGCAAAATTGCGTATCCCAAAGGGCTTCAACGCCCGCAATGCCCAATCACGACGTGACCTAGCCTCGGCGCTTCGCGAGTTGAGTGCCGACTGGGCACCTGATCGAACGCGCCGGCAATCAAGTGGCGAGGACTCCGAGGTCGTGGAGCTCCGGTCGCGACTTCGTCATCATCCGTGCCATGGGTGTGCTGATCGCGAGCAGCACGCGCGGTGGGCCGAGAGGTACATGCGGGCGAAGCGTGAAATCAAGGATCTGGAGATTCGGGTAGAAGGTCGCACCAACTCAATCGGTCGTCGATTCGATCGCGTCTGTGAGGTTCTTTCCGAGCTCGGTTACCTGACCAGTCCCGGTGACAGTTCAGCGGTTACCAGGTCGGGCACCATGCTCATGGGGTTGTACACCGAATCGGATTTACTGGCGGCCCAGTGTCTGCGCGAGGGCACCTGGCGCGGGCTGAGTGCACCAGAGTTAGCCGCTGCGGTTTCTGCCATCGTGTACGAGTCACGCCGGTCCGAGGACGATGAATCGCCCCGGCTGCCTGGTGGTGCCGTCCAGAGCGCACTGCGGGAGATGGCCGGCATCTGGGCGATGATCCATGACGCCGAAGCCAGGCATGGGCTGGATATCACCAGGGCGCTTGATGCCGGATTTGTGTGGGCACTGCACCGGTGGGCGACCGGGGCTTCACTGCAACTGGTCTTGGACTCCAGTGATCTAACAGCCGGTGACTTTGTTCGGTGGACCCGCCAAGTCATTGACGTCTTGGGGCAGGTGACCAGCGCCTTGGAAACCGACGACCCAATGCGGGCAACCGCGCACCTTGCGGTGGATTCAATTAACCGCGGTGTGATCGCCTACACCTCACAGTTGGAGTGAGCCAACCCGAAGGTAGCGTTCAACGCCCCATGAGCTGGCCAAGTCCTGCAGCCGGGCGCTGTCCCTGGGCGTACTTGGCAGCCCGAGGTCTACTGGCAGTTCTAAGTTACGTACCGCGGTAGCAACTTGACGCGTCGCATGAATTTGCTCGAGGTTTTCGGCAATTAGTTTCGCAAAACGCGGGGTCAAGGGTTTGGTGATCTCGGCGCGCTCAACTGCCAAGACGAGCTCGTCAATTGACCCGTACTTCCCGATTAGTGCGGCCGCGGTCTTGGCGCCGATGCCGGGCACACCGGGTAAGCCATCAGATGGATCCCCACGAAGAGTCGCATAGTCCACGTACTGGGTCGGGTGCACACCGAATCGCTCGACCACGCCGGCTGGTGTCAGAAGTGGCCATAATTCCATACCGCCATTGACCGTCATCAGTAAACTCACGTTGTCGTCTACCAGTTGAACGAGATCACGATCACCGGAGACGATGATCACGGGCCCTTTGCTGCTTGTGGCAAGTGAGGCAATTACGTCATCGGCTTCATGATCTTTGGCCCCGGGGCGGGCCACCCCCATGGCGTCTAGGATCGCCGCAATCGCCGAGATCTGCGGGCCCAAGGTGTCCGGCATTTCAGCTGCACCGGAGGTTTGCCCCGCCTCGTCAACCGCCAGTCGGTGGGTCTTATAGGAAGCGAGTATGTCGACCCGCCACTTTGGCCGCCAAGACACATCCCAACAGGCCGCCAGGCCACTTGGTTGATACTGCTCGACCAGGCGGTTAACGGTGCCGAAAAACCCCCGAATAGCGTTGTGCGGTGCGCCATCTGGGGCCGTCATGGTGTCCGGAAGTGAATAAAAAGCCCGGTAATACAGCATTGCGGTGTCCAAAAGGAGCACGGGAGCGACCATGGTGCGTATGTTGTCAGATCATCTTGGTGCCAATGTGCTCAGGTGAACTGGTGCCGGCCTCGGGGCCATGACCTACGGTGGGGCCATGAGTTTCGTCAGGCGGCTAGCGCACGTTCAAGATCAGTTGGCGATAGCGGGCATCGATGCTGCGCTCATCACCCCCGGCCCGGACCTGCGCTATCTAATCGGGTACGAGGCGAAGCCCTTGGAACGTCTCACCTGCTTGGTGGTTCGGGTGGGCGCGGATCCGGTGCTCGTGGTGCCAGCACTGGAAATTCTCGCAGCTACGGCCAGCCCGGTCGGTCAGCTCGGTATCGAGATTCAAAGCTGGCGGGAGACCGACGATCCGTATGCCTTGACAGCACAGTTGGTCGGCGCCGCCTCGGTAGTGGCACTCGACGATCACATGTGGGCGCAAAAAGTTCTCGATCTGCGGGCCGCGATGCCACGAGCAAAGCAGGTACTCGCGAGCCAGCTCATCACCCCAATTCGCATGCGCAAGGACGCAGAGGAGATTGCAGCTCTGCGTCGAGCCGGTGCAGCTATCGACCAGGTGCACGCCAAGGTGCCGGAGTTACTTCGCCCCGGGCGAACCGAGCGCGAAGTCGGAATCGACATCGGTAATTTAATTATTGCCGCCGGCCACGTGGCTGTGGATTTCGTAATAGTTGCCAGTGGTCCAAATGCCGCCAGCCCGCATCATGATGTGTCAGATCGCGTGCTTGCAATCGGTGACCCGGTGGTCGTTGATATCGGTGGCACCATGCCAGATGGCTATCGAAGTGACTGCACTCGCACTTATCACCTCGGCGCACCAAGTTCTGAATTCGCGGCGAACTACGCGGTACTCCTCCAGGCCCAACGGGCTGCGAGTGCCGCGGTGCACCCCGGCGCCACCTGTGCGCACATTGATGCCGTTGCGCGCGATGTCTTAACCGATGCAGGTCTCGGTGAGCTTTTCATCCACCGCACCGGTCACGGCATTGGCCTCGAGTCACATGAGGACCCTTACATAGTCGCCGGCAATCACCTGCCTCTGACCGCCGGGATGGCATTTAGTATCGAGCCAGGGTTCTATCTCGCCGGATCATACGGGGCCAGAATTGAAGACATTGTGATTTGCACCGATGATGGCGTTGAGTCCGTCAACGCTCAGCCGCGCGAACTAGTGATTGCATTAGGCACATGACCATTGCCTGGCAAACCAGCGGCGTCTTGCGCCGGCTGCCCACTCCAGAGGCCGCTTCACTGCTTGACCTCACCCATGAGGTCGCGACTAAAGAGTTGCGTCCCCGCGCAGACGAGGCCGAGGCTGCGGCTTACTTCCCGCGGGAGATCTTCACCATGCTGGGCGAACTCGGATTGATGAGCTTGCCGTATGCGGAGCAATTTGGTGGCGGTGACCAACCGTATGAAGTCAGCTTGCAGGTCCTCGAAGAGCTCTCACGTGCATGGATGAGCGTGGCGGTGGGCGTCAGTGTTCACAACCTTGCCTGCTTCCCGTTGGCGAATTTTGGTACCGACGATCAACAGCGGCAGTGGCTACCGGATCTCCTCGGCGGCGGGCTCCTTGGGGCCTACTGTTTGAGTGAGCCTGAGTCCGGGTCAGATGCCGCCGCACTTTCCACCCGGGCGGTCGATGCAGGGGATGACTATCTGGTCAGCGGGACCAAGGCCTGGATCACCCACGGCGGGGTCGCCGACTTCTACAACCTGATGGTGCGGACCGGTGATGAGGGAGCGAAAGGTATTAGTTGCCTGCTGGTGAACGCCGATACCTCTGGGCTAACCGCCGCCGCCCCTGAACACAAGATGGGCGGCAATTCGTCTCCGACCGCGCAGATCCACCTTGTTGATGCTCGGGTGTCAAAATCCCGCCGCATTGCAGCCGAGGGCGCGGGCTTTACGGTGGCACTTGCGGCCCTTGACGCCGGTCGGCTGGGGATCGCCGCGTGCGCGGTTGGATTGGCACAGGCGGCACTCGATGCGGCCGTACAGTACTCAGGGGTTCGGGTGCAGTTCGGCCGGCCGATTCGTGATCTTCAAGGCGTTTCGTTCATGTTGGCCGACATGGCAACAAGTATTGAGGCTGCGCGGGCGCTATACCTTGAGGCCGCACGCCGCAAGGATGCCGGGCTCAATTTCACATCGATTGCGGCGATGGCAAAGCTGATGGCCACCGATAGTGCGATGAAGGTAACCACTGATGCTATCCAGGTTTTCGGCGGCGCCGGCTACACCAGAGACTTCCCCGTTGAGCGCTTTTTCCGTGAGGCGAAGGTGTTGCAGATTGTTGAGGGCACGAATCAGGTGCAACGAATGGTGATTGGCCGCAGCTTGGGCCGCGGTTAGCTTCGTGGCCCGAGATTTTGCGGCACCTTCTTGGCAGGCGCACCGCAAGTTGCTGATAACCGGTGCAGTGATCTACACACCGGCTTATCGCTTCGGCTCTGCGGCTCCAACCGCCATGCTGGTGGACTCTGGATCCATCACCTGGATCGGCAATGATCCCGTGCACCACCTTGGCAGCGCGGATGCCATTGTCGACGTCCAAGGTGCACTGGTCATGCCGGGATTCGTTGATGCACATGTGCATGCCACCAGCACCGGTCTCACCTTGTTGGGTCTGGATTTAACTGACACTTCATCGCTAGCCGAAGCCTTGGCGTTGATTTCGGCGGCAGCCCGCGAGGCAAAAGGCGCAGTCCTCCTCGGTCACGGCTGGGATGAGACCCGCTGGCCCGAAGGCCGCGCCCCAACTAGCACCGAACTGGATCGAGCGACCTGGGGCAGCATCGTTTATCTATCGCGCATTGACGTGCACTCGGCGGTTGTCAGCAGTGCGTTGCTCGCGCAGTTAACCGGGGTTAAGCAAGCCGCGGGCTTTCGACCCGATGGCCTGCTAAGTCGCCAGGCGCACCACCAGGCCCGCGAGGCGGCACTTGACTCAATAGGTACCGGGCAGCGGGCGCTGGCCCAGCGCACCACCCGAGCACATGCCGCTGCGCAGGGCATTGTGGCGTTCCACGAGATGGCCGGCCCGACTATCTCCAGCCCAGCGGATTTACGTGAGTTACTTGAACTCGCCGCGGTAGAGCCCGGCCCATTGGTTTGCGGGTACTGGGGTGAGCTTGCGAGCAATGGCGGGATCGAGCAGGCCTTGGCACTTGGTGCGATCGGCGCCGCCGGTGATCTATTCGTCGATGGTGCCATCGGCTCGCGCACCGCTTGCCTGCGCCATAGCTACGCGGATGAATCCGGTACCGATGGCGCGCAGTATTTAACCGCAGCCGACATTGCGGACCATGTCACTAAGGCGACCGATGCCGGGGTGCAGGCCGGGTTCCATGTGATCGGGGATAGAGCAAGTGATCTGGTCATTGCGGGGCTGACGGCTGCGGCTAAGCGCTGTGGTGTTCCGGCCATGCGTGCTGCCGGCCATCGCCTCGAGCACGCGGAGATGCTCGACGACCAACAGATCGCCGTGCTGGGTCAACTTGGAGTCATTGCGAGTATGCAGCCGATGTTCGATGCGCTCTGGGGCGCCCCCGGTGGCATGTACGAGCAACGCCTTGGAGTTGGACGAGCCATCAAGATGAATCGTCTTGCCGATGTATCGGCCGCTGGCGTACTGCTCGCAATGGGTTCCGATAGCCCGGTCACAGCGATGGATCCGTGGCTAGCCGTGCGCGCGGCCACGAACCATCATCAAGTCGGCCAACGTTTGACCTTCGACGCCGCGATCGATTCCCATACGGTTTCCGGGTGGCAGGCCGCGGGCTATTTCGGGGTTGGTCAGCTAGTCGCGGGGGCGCCAGCACACCTGGCCGTCTGGCAAGGCTCGGATTCGGCAGCTGGCTTCCCTGACTTAACCGATGGCGGGCCCAAGTGCCTGCGGACGATCGTCGCCGGCACCACGGTGTTTGATAGTGGCGACTTGGCGGAGCTATGAGCGTGAGCGAGCTATGAACAGCAAGCTGGTCTCCGCACCGGTTGGCATCGCACTCGCGATCGCGGCCGGGATTTGTTGCTACTTGGCTTTTGCCCCGATCGCCATCGGGGCCCTCGCACCGGTTGGAGTGCTGCTCCTGACTATTGCGATCTTTCGCGTCACCCTGCGACGGGGATTTGGTTTAGCGTTCATCACCGGGTTGGTGTTCTTCCTGCCTTTGATTTCCTGGATGGCAACGCCAGGTGTTGATGCTTGGTTGCTCCTTAGCCTGCTCTGCGCGCTTTGGGTTGCGCTAATGGGCGCCGCCATCGCTTTGGTTACCCGCGTACCGGGCTGGCCGATCTGGGTGCCCTGCCTATGGGTTATCCAGGAGGCACTGCGTGGCACGGTGCCGTGGGGTGGCTTCGCCTGGGGTGACTTGGCATTCGCCCAATCGAGCACCTGGCTCGGTAAGTACGCGGCGTTTATCGGGCGACCAGGTGTGACCTTCGTGGTCGCGCTCGCTGGCACCACCTTGTTGGCGGCATTCTTGGCCGTCCGCGCCGGGCAGCGGGGATCTGGCATCGCGTGGTTCGCGGTTTGGCTACTGGTTTTGACCGTGGGCCTCGTGGCACCACTTGGAATTGGCACGAGCACCCAGCGCACGGTGGCGATCGCGATTGTGCAAGGTGGCACTCCGCAATTGGGGCTTAGTGCGCTAGATGTGCGCCGACAGGTGCTCGAAAACCATGTCGCGCAAACGATGCTACTTGCCGAGCAGGTGCGCACGGGTCAAGTAGAGCAACCGGATTTCGTGCTGTGGCCGGAGAACTCAACTGATATCGACCCCTTCCAAGACCCTACGGTCGCTGCGGATATCACCCGTGCCGCGGTAGCCATCAACGCACCAATTCTGGTTGGTGCGGTTGTTGCAGTTCCCGGTAACCCGATGGGCGTTTGGAATATGGGCGTGGTTTGGGATCCCGTGACCGGCCCCGGGGCGCGGTACATCAAAAACCATCCGGTGCCCTTTGGTGAATACGTGCCGCTGCGGGCCGAACTGGCGCCGATCCTCGGGCGATTCGAGCAGATCCCAAGGGATTTCCTCGCGGGCGACAAACCAGGGCTACTGCCAATCGGGGGAGTGCTGGTGGGCGACGCAATCTGCTTCGAAGTTTCCGATGATCAAGTGCTGCAACGCCTGGTCGCCGGTGCCGCCGAGGTGATAACGGTACAAACAAATAATGCAACCTTCGGGGGCTCGGCCCAACCAGAGCAGCAACTTGGTATTGAACGGCTGCGCGCCATCGAGACGGGGCGCTCGGTGGTCGTCGCGGCAACCACCGGCGTCTCGGCGGTGATCACCCCTGACGGTGTAGTGCAAGCAGTGATGCAGCAGGGCGAGGTTGGCTCACTTGTGGTTTCGGTAGAACTCATTGACGGCCGCACTATCGCGGGCCACCTAGGCAAACTACCTGAGTTACTGCTGGCGGGCCTCGGCATTGCCGCTATTGCGGCGGGCAGCGTTGTTCGGATCCGACGGCGCGGCCGGCGGGGAGCAGAACATAGGCTGGGACCGTGACCTTCGAAGATCTCGGCCGCATTGTCGTCATCATCCCCACTTTTAATGAGCGGGAGTCGTTGGCGGCGATTGTCGGTCGCGTCCGATCATCGGTACCCGAAGTCGAAATCTTGATCATTGACGACAACTCACCAGATGGCACGGGCGCCATTGCCGATGAACTCGCGGCGGCCGAGCCCAAGGTGCAGGTGATGCACCGACTCGGCAAGGAGGGGCTAGGCGCGGCCTACCTAGCCGGATTTTCGTGGGCTTTGCAGAATTCATTCGATGTGGTGGTTGAAATGGATGCCGACGGCTCCCATCAGCCCGAGCAACTGCCTCGACTGCTAGCAGCACTGCGGGGCGCCGATCTGGTCTTGGGCTCGCGCTGGATAGCCGGGGGAGGCACCGAAAACTGGTCGAAGGGTCGGGAGATTCTCTCGCGCGGCGGCAATTTCTATACGCGCACGATGCTCGGCGTGCCCCTGCACGATGCAACCGGCGGCTACCGGGCCTTTCGTGCCGACACTTTGCGCAAACTAGATCTGCATGACGTAGCTTCGCAGGGCTACTGCTTCCAGGTTGACCTAGCCTGGCGGGCGGTGCAGCGCGGCCTGGTTGTTACTGAGGTACCGATTACTTTCGTCGAGCGCGCCGCCGGCACGAGTAAAATGAGCCAACGCATTGTCGTCGAAGCCTTATGGCGGGTCACCGTGTGGGGCTTTGACGATCGCGTGACTCGAATCAGGCGCACGGCGCAAAACAAGCGCCGCCAAAGCCGCGATCAAGGGACCTAAGTTCGGTATGCGGTATCGATTGCTCTTCTTCGGCTACCCCCTGCTGGAGATCCTCGCCGCCTGGCTGGTTGCCCAACTCCTCGGCTGGGGTTGGACTTTACTGCTCCTGGTCGCTGGCATCCCCATTGGTTTTTATGTCATGCGCCGAGCCGGGGCCGCTACGTTCGCCAGTATTCGCCTCGCTGGGCGCAGCGGCACCTTACCCGCGGGTGCGGCCGGCACACATTCCCTGACTTTCATTGCTGGCTTGCTCATTGCAATTCCTGGGTTTTGCACTGATCTCCTTGGGCTGGTCCTCTTGCTGCCACCCATCAAGGAGCGCATTCGCCGCCGTGTTGGAAGTCGTATCGTGGCCTCGGGATTAACGTCCTCGGTTGGTTTTGCGCCAGCACCTGATGTCGCACCGGAGTTTGGGGAAGGTGACTTCGTAGTTGGCGAGGTCATAAACATGGATGCACCTGATGCGACCGAGCAAGGGCCAAAAAAACAGACTGGGCCCGGTATCGCGGGCCCAGTCTGAAGAACGCTTTTTTCCTTGCGCACAACTTAAGCAGATAGAAGCTGCTCCTGGGCAATTTGGTTTCGCAGCACCAGTAGCCGCTCATTGAGCAACTCTTGGAGGTCTGCGATGGTGCGGCGCTCCATCAGCATGTCCCAATGAGACCGCTGAACCCGTGGCTCAGCAGTTGGCGCGGTCGACATCTTCAGCCCCGGATTCATCACGCTAGCCTCGCGGCCGCAGCGACACATCCACGTAACTGGAATCTCTTCCGCCTCAATCGAGAATGGAATCACCGATTGGTGGCCCTGCGCACAGATGTACCGGACAATCTCGGTCTCTGGCGCTTCTACCGCGCGGTCGCTTTCGTAACTGATGGCGCCGAGCCCGGTGCCACGCATCGTTGCTGATTTCACGGCCGGTCCTTCCAAATCCGCGGGCCGCCCGTATGCCCGGGTGGCCGCATTGTGATTTGGACGCGGGGGAGGGCTAATTGGTTCCGGCCGCCTAGGTGTCCCCGGACTCGAGCTCGCCGACCAGCCGGGCCTGGCCCGCCGGCAGCTGCCCCCCGCTGGCGTACAACTCCAACTTGGCGCGTGAATCGGCGATATCGAGGTTACGCATCGTGAGCTGGCCAATGCGGTCAAGGGGTCCAAATGGCGCATCTTCGGTGCGCTCCATCGACAATCGCTCCGGGTGGTAGGTCAAAGCCGGTCCGGTGGTGTCAAGGATCGTGTAGTCCTCACCTCGGCGCAGTCGCAGGACCACCTCACCTGTCACGACCGAAGCGACCCATCGCTGCAGCGACTCCCGCAGCATTAGTGCCTGCGGATCTAGCCAGCGGCCCTCATAAAGCAGGCGCCCCAGGCGCCTACCTTCGGCGTGGTAGTTCGCGATGGTGTCCTCGTTGTGGATCGCACTGAGCAGGCGCTCGTAGGCGATGAATAGCAGGGCCATCCCAGGGGCCTCGTAGATGCCCCGGCTCTTGGCCTCGATGATGCGGTTCTCGATTTGGTCGGCCATCCCCAAGCCATGGCGACCGCCGATGGCGTTGGCCTCGTGGACGAGATCGGTCGCGGTGGCAAACGTCTGGCCGTTAAGTGCCACCGGACGGCCCTTTTCAAAGCGGATTCGGACATCCTCGGTCTTGATCGCCACCGACTCGTCCCAAAAGGCCACCCCCATGATCGGGCTGACGATTTCCATGGAAGTACTCAGGTGCTCAAGGAACTTGGCCTCATGTGTCGCACCCCAGATATTGGCATCGGTGGAATAGGCCTTTTCGGTGCTGTCGCGGTAGGGGAGCCCATGGGCCACCAGCCACTCCGACATCTCCTTTCGCCCACCGAGTTCGGCGACGAAATCGGCGTCAAGCCATGGCTTGTAGATGCGCAGTGCCGGATTAGCAATGAGCCCGTAGCGGTAGAAGCGCTCAATATCGTTGCCCTTGTAGGTTGACCCATCACCCCAAATGGCGACGTCGTCCTCGCGCATGGCCCGCACCAGCATCGTGCCGGTAACGGCGCGGCCCAGCGGGGTGGTATTGAAGTACTGCCGGCCACCTGAGCGGATATGGAAGGCACCGCAGGTGAGGGCGGCCAGGCCCTCCTCAACCAGAGCCGCCTTGCAGTCGACCAGCCGGGACAGTTCTGCCCCATATTCGCCCGCTCGACCCGGCACCGAGGCGATATCAGGCTCGTCGTACTGGCCGATATCGGCCGTGTACGTGTACGGGATCGCCCCCTTGTCGCGCATCCAGGCCACGGCCACCGAGGTGTCCAGGCCACCGGAGAAGGCAATTCCGACGCGTTGGCCAACGGGTAGGGAGGTTAGAACTTTCGACACGGGATCTAGCCTAATGGCTTAGGCGGGGACGCCGACCCATGGTGAGTTGCGTCCGAGGAGTGATCGGCCCAATCCGCCGTCCTGGCCTCAGGGCCGTCCGCTTTGGCACTGGCACCTGACCGGCCGAAATGTTGCCCTGCGCCCGGGAGAACTCGATCACCTGAGCGATCGCATCGTCGACGGTACCTAGGTGCTTTCCGAACGGCAGGGCCGAGTTCGCCCGCGGACCATGATCAGGTCGGTGGTATTCAGACGAGGTCAGGGCTGGGGGCATCGGCTGCGGCGATTCGTATGCTCACTCGTCGGCCGCGAAAGGTAGGACACACACATCAGATCGGGATGCTCTGGGCAAATGCGAAGACGTTGTCCGGATCGTATGCGCGCTTTACCTCCTGAAGCCGGGGAAGGTTCGTCCCGTAGTAGGCACTGGCGAAGTCAACTAGGCTGCGATCGGGGAAGTTCTGGTAGGACTGGGGGAGCATGTACGTCTGCATGGCCGCCCAATAGTCAGCCATCCACGAGGTCATGGCGGCCACTGTCTCGGGGGAGTCCCTTGGCGTCCATTCCGGCTCTATCTGGAACAGAAAGTTCGAGTCACGATGGACGTATGCCATCGCGTCGGTCGGCAGGTCGCGCACCGCACCACCGAAGGCGAACATCAGCCCCATGTTCAACTGCGCAAGCGAACCGCCTGGCCAACGCCTCATCCAGGAGATCATCTCGTTCAGTCCCTCGATGCTCATGCGCTCCCCGAGGAAGCTGTTCTTCGACACGTAAAGACCCTGCGGATCATTGGTTGCCAGATAATCCCGCCCCTCCCAGTAGCCCAGTTCCAAGATGGACCCCTCCCGCTTCACCGGACCGGAGCGCTCGCTTCGCGGTACGCCCGTCTGGTCGCCGTCAGGGACCGGCTTCGCGACGGCCAGCACTGGCTGAAGGATCTCCATGAAATCGGCCTTTGACCCCCAATACAGGCCCGTTGTGGTCACGCACAACTGCTCGAGGGTTGGATTGGACGTTGCGACGGTCATGACGATCTTCGAGCGTGTCGACAGGTCCGTCGGGTGATCGATCTGCATGGACTGGAGTGCATCCATGAGCTCGACTTGCTTCACGGGAGGCCACGAGAGGTTGAACACGGTCACGTTGGGCGCCGCGTACGACTTGAGTGAAAAACCGCTATTCACTCCGAGATTCCCGCCGGCAGCACCTCGCACACCCCAGAACAGGTCGGTATTCGACTCGAGCGTTGCGGTCACGACCGATGAATCAGCAAGCACCACATCGGTGGCAACTAGGGAATCGCAGGTGGCCCCGTGACGCGTCGCGGAAAAGCCCCAACCCCCGCCCAGGATGAGTCCGCCGATGCCGACCGTCGGGCAGCGGCCGGCCGGATACGAGACTCCATGCGGTCGAAGGGCATCGGCGACCTCCTGATTGTTCGCACCAGCGGAGATCTGAACGATTCCGGTGCCAGGGTCGAATGTCACGGCATTCATGTAACGCACGTCAACGAGCAGACCCGTCGTCGTCGAGAAGCCCGCGTAATTGTGACCGCCGGATCGGATGGCAAACTCATTGCCGGTGTCACGCACCCAACCGATGCACCGACTGATGTCAGCGGTGCTGACGCAGATGGCCACGGCCTTGGGCATTACCCCGGCATAATTCGCGTTGTTTGGCCATGCCGCAAGGTCGAAGCCGGGATCGTTCGGCAGTAGGATCGACCCGTCGAAATCTGCAGCCAAGGCTGATAGTCCGTCATCATCACGGATGAACGCGCATCCGGCGCTCATCGGGACTACGGACGCAGCGACGACAAGTCCAGACATGCCGAGGAGTCGGCGGCGGTTGATTTCCATGGAGTTCACCTCTTCCTATTCAATCCTGAGTCCTATTCAATCCTGAGTCCTATTCAATCGTGAGTCTGCCGTGCGGAGCCGCGCGGCTCCTAGCAATTCAAGACGGTCGTGGACAGCCGATAATGCACATTATGTCAATTCACCGAACGCGCCCGCTACCCCGGTTTGCCACTTGACATTAAATTACCTCAACATATACTGAGTCAATGGAAACTGAGCAGCCATCTAGCCGGGTCCGCAAGTTTGCCGCCCTCGGTGATCCGGTGCGGTTGGCGATAGTTGATCACTTGCAGGATCAGGATTTATCCCCGGACGCGCTCGCAACCATTCTTGGCCTGCAAAGCAATCTTTTGGCGCACCACCTGAAAATTCTTACCGAGGTGGGCGTGATCTCCCGCACCAGATCGCAGGCTGATGGCCGGCGCACCTACTTGCACCTCGTCCTCGGCGCCTTCGCCGACCTGTTGCCGGTGGCGGCGCAAATCCAAACCCCACGGGTGGTTTTCGTGTGCACCGAGAACTCCGCACGATCGGTCATGGCGGAAGTGCTCTGGCACCAGCACAGCGATGCACACGCCAGCTCGGCGGGCACTGATCCAGCGCATCGAATTAACCCGCGGACTAGAACAGCTGTTCGACGGGCCGGGTTGACGCTGGAGCAAGCGGAGCCGCGTGATCTTGATGACATCCTGCAACCGAGTGACCTCATCGTGTCGGTTTGCGATGCGGTGAACGAAAAGATCGCTCGCAAGCCGAACCCGAGACTGCATTGGTCCATCCCCGACCCGGCTCGCATTGGCACCGATGCGGCGTTCGCCGAAACATTCGAAGAGATCAGAACGCGGGTTGTCGCCCTGGCACCGCATGTCAATTGCCCACCTAACTGAAAGCGGACAACAAATGAGCGAGACTTTCCTACGCGAGGATTTGTCACTTGAGCAGCAGATGGTGCTGCGGGCGGCCGCATCGCGGTTGCAACGCGAGTTCGATGGCGTGTTCGCCGCCGAAACCATTGAGCGATTTCTACATTCTTCATACGACGATTTCGCCAGCCGATTCACGGTTGCCACCTGGCTGCCCCTCTTTGCCGAGCGCTTTGCCCGGGAGCGGCTATTTGCGCTAGCCCGCGTTGAAGGCAAGTCAAGTGACTCTCGACCGATCGTCTTGTTCCTCTGCGTGCACAACGCCGGTCGCTCGCAGATGGCAATGGGCTTCTTCCAAGCCCTCGCTGGTGATCGCGCAATTGCTTGGTCTGGTGGTTCGGAGCCGGGAAGCCAGGTCAATCCCGCGGCAATCGAGGCGATGGCCGAACTTGGTATCGATATCACGGGGGCTTTCCCGAAGCCGTGGACAGATGAGATCGTGCGCGCCGCCGATGCGGTGATAACCATGGGATGTGGTGATGCCTGCCCGATCTTCCCCGGCAAGAAGTACGAGGACTGGATCCTTGAAGACCCCAGAGGCCTAGATGTTGAGTCAATTCGCCCAATTCGCGACGAGATCAAGCAGCGCGTAAGCGACCTGCTGGTCCAACTTGGAATCCCGGTTGCCTGACAAACGCTAGACGCTTGCGAGCTCCTGCGGGCTGGGACATGAGCAGACCAGGTTGCGATCGCCAAATGCACCGTCAATGCGGCGCACGGGTGGCCAGTACTTGTCCTGCACCTTCGCCCCGGCCGGATAAGCACCGAGCCGAGCCGGGTATGGGTGCGACCACTCCCCGATGAGGCAGTTCGCGGTGTGCGGCGCATTACTCAACGGGTTGTCATCGACGGGCCAGGTGCCGGCACCCACGGCGTCAATCTCACCTTTGATCGCGATCATCGCATCAATGAACCGATCAAGTTCGCGCAGGTCTTCGCTCTCGGTCGGCTCAACCATCAAAGTGCCGGCAACCGGAAAGGACATGGTCGGAGCATGAAAGCCGTAATCAATCAAGCGCTTGGCGACATCATCGACACTAACGCCGGTGGCCGCGGCAATTTGGCGCAGATCCAAAATGCACTCGTGCGCAACTAGTCCATTAGCGCCGGTATAAAGGGTTGGGTAATAAGGCGCAAGGCGCTTGGCGATGTAATTCGCCGACAAAATCGCAACTTGGGTGGCCGTCACCAGACCATCGGGTCCCATCATCTTGATATAGGCCCACGGGATCGGCAAGATACCCGCGCTACCCCATGGCGCCCCGCTAACCGGACCCACTCCCCCGTCAACATGGCCGCGGCCGAGTGGCCCGGCTTCTGGACGGAGTGGATGCGACGGCAAGAACGGCGCTAAGTGCGCTCGAACGGCAACCGGGCCGACCCCTGGGCCGCCGCCACCGTGCGGAATACAAAAAGTCTTGTGCAGGTTCAGGTGCGAGACATCGGCGCCAAATTTACCGGGCTTAGCCAAGCCGACCAATGCATTTAGATTCGCGCCATCGACATAAACCTGACCACCGGCGTCATGGACCAAGGCACAGATCGTGGCCACCTCGGTTTCAAAAACCCCGTGGGTTGACGGGTAGGTGATCATCAGGCCCGCCAACTGATCGGCATGCTCGGCGATCTTGGCCTTAAGATCAGCAAGGTCAACGTTGCCATTGGCATCGCAGGCAATAACCGCCACCCGCATTCCTGCCATGACCGCACTTGCGGCATTGGTGCCGTGCGCACTACTCGGAATCAGGCAAACATCGCGTTGCAGATCACCGCGCGAAAGGTGGTAGCCGCGAACTGCCAGCAGTCCAGCAAACTCACCCTGGGAGCCGGCATTGGGCTGCAGTGACACGGCGTCGTAGCCGGTTATCTCGACGAGCCAAGCCTCCAGCTCGCGAATCAACTCAAGGTAGCCGGCCGCTTGATCTAATGGCGCGAACGGATGGATACCCGCGAACTCCGGCCAAGTGATCGGCTCCATCTCAGTAGTGGCATTTAGTTTCATGGTGCAGGACCCAAGCGGGATCATCGACCGATCCAGTGCAATATCGCGGTCGGCGAGAGTCCGCAGATAACGCAGCATTGCTGTCTCACTGTGATAGGTGTTGAACACCGGATGCGTCAAAACTGGACTAGTGCGCAAGAGGGTTGGCGGCACCTTGCCCCAAACATCGGTCAGGCTGGCATCGATGGCACGGACACTTTGTGCATCCAGGTCAGGCAGGGCGACTGCTAGGGCCTGCCAAACGTTCTCGATATCGGCTGCGGATGTCAACTCGTCGGTCGAGATGGAAACGGTGTTATCGTCAACTAGTCGGATATTGATGCCGCGTTCGGCCGCGTGATCGAACACCTCTTGGGCTGCGCTGGGAACTTCAACCGTGACAGTGTCGAAAAATGACGAATGCGAAACTCGGCCACCGGCAACTCTGACTCCTCCTGCCAGCACTTCCGCGTAACGATGGGCCCGCTCGGCAATATTTCGCAGCCCATTCGGACCGTGATATGCCGCATACATTGACGCGATAACCGCAAGAAGTACCTGCGCGGTACAAATATTGCTGGTCGCCTTCTCGCGCCTGATGTGCTGCTCGCGGGTCTGCAGGGCAAGACGATATGCCGGCGCGCCATCGGCATCAATGCTCACTCCAACAAGGCGCCCGGGCATGCTGCGCTCTAGCCCCGCGCGTACCGACATGAAACCGGCGTGTGGACCACCAAAACCTAATGGCACGCCAAAACGTTGGGCCGATCCCACGACCGCGTCCGCGCCCATCTCCCCCGGGGCCTTCAAAACGGTGAGCGCAAGTAGATCCGTGGCGACAATCACCAAGGCACCACGTGCATGCGCTGCGGCGATCAACTCGCTCGGGTCGATCACCTCACCCGAGGTACCCGGGTAGCTGATCAGCAGGCCGTTAAACGCACCCGCCGGGATTGGCTCTTGGCGATCCCAGATCACCAGTTCAACGCCTAACGGGTCAGCACGAGTCGCCAACACCGCCAGGGTCTGTGGGTGGGTGTCGGCGTCAACGATAAAGCGCAGCGCATCCTTTGGCCCGTGCCGCAGGGACATTGTCATGGCTTCAGCAGCAGCAGTTGGCTCATCAAGTAACGATGACCCGGCCACCGGCAGGCCGGTGAGGTCCTCGATCATTGTCTGAAAATTAAGTAATGCCTCAAGTCGACCTTGGGAGATCTCCGGTTGGTACGGGGTATATGCCGTGTACCAAGCCGGATTCTCGAGAATATTTCGCAAGATCACCCCTGGCGTTTGGGTGTCGCTGTATCCCAGCCCAATCATGTTCACCATCTTGCGGTTCTTCGCCGCGAGCTCACGCAACAGGGCCAAGGTGGTGCGCTCATCGACGGCAGCGGGTAGATCAAGGGCGGCACCCCAGCGGATTACTTCAGGTACCACCGCCTGAGTCATCGTCTCCAGCGAGTCATAACCGACAACGTCAAGCATCCGCGCAATCGCTGCCGGATCTGGCCCGAGGTGCCGGCGTAAAAATGCGTCGTCGTTATGCAGTGAGTCTAAGCTGGCGCCTACTTTTTGTGCGTTGCTCATCGATTCGCCTCGCGCTAGTGCGCCGGTTGCAGCGCAGGGACACCGGCCACGGTTGTGACCGCCCTCCCCCTCTGTCTCCCGCGATAACTCGCGACCTGAGAGCTTCACCACTTGCGCGGTTTGCACCGTCGGCGGGGTGCAGTGCACCCGCTTTCCAGAGGCGCCTTCCCCGGGCGGTTCGTGTGCCTGAGAGATTATCGGGGAGATGTGCTCCTTCGGCGCCCGCGAATGGCTTCCGCGAGACTCTCCCGACCGGGGTCAGTCAGCAACTTTGAGTGTACTGGGCAGACCGACGAGGTGCGGGCTTTAACTAGCGATCACCCGGGCGCGCCGAGCGGCAAGCTCGTCGACCCCAATACTTGGACCGGCAAACACCCCATCGGGGCGTTCACCTGGCAAAGTTGACAACGTGCCCTCAACTTCGCGCCAAACACTGCCCACGGCGATCCCAAATACCCCTTGCCCCCCGCGGACTAGGTCAATTACCTCGTCGGCGCTGCGGCATTCATAAATCGTTGCCCCATCACTCATCAAAGTGATGCGGCCGAGGTCCTCTCCGGTGTTGGTGGCCAGATGCTCAACGGCCGCCCGGATATTAGGAAGCGAAACACCGGTGTCGATCAAATGCTTAACCACCCGCAGGACCAAAATATCGCGGAAACTGTAAAGGCGCGAGGTACCCGATCCCGTGGCCCCCCGGACCGATGGCTCTACCAGCCCGGTCCGCGCCCAATAGTCCAACTGCCGATAGGTGATTCCCGCCGCCGAACAGGCCACCGGACCGCGGTAGCCGATATCGGCCGGCAATGGGCGCAGGTCCGCATCATCAAAGAGCGCCTCTTGGCCACTTGGAATCCGGCTACCGGGCTGATCGGCGTTCAAAGGGCCTCCTTGGGAAGTGGGCACCGCCAACCTTGCTCGCTCGGCAGCCATAGGGAACGTTACGAAGCAAGTTAGGCAAGGTCAACCCGACACACGGGGCGGACCAGTGCGTAAGTCTTAACCTCATGTGGAGGGTTGCCCGCGACCGATTCGGCCGTTACTCGAAATCCTCTGGACTAACTTGATCTAAGAATTCACGGAACTGCGCCAGTTCAACCGCACTTGGCTCCTGGGGGTCCCCGGGAGCCGAGCCGTCAGCCCCCATGGCCTGACCAGCCTCCTCCTCTGGCAACTCGATGCCGGCCGCGTCAAGGACTTCCTCAGCACCATAAATCGGCACCTCGGCGCGCAGGGCCAAGGCGATCGCATCTGATGGCCGGGCACTTACCTCCACCCCAGAGGCAAATACCAGGACCGCGAAGAAAACCCCATCTTCAAGGGCGGTGATCCGGATCTCGGTTAATGCGGCCCCGGTAGCCTCTAAGACATCCTTCAACAGGTCATGGGTAAGTGGCCGCGGCGGCACCACCCCCTGCTGGGCAAAGGCAATTGCTGTCGCCTCCACGGCGCCGACCCAGATCGGCAAGTACCGCCCGCCGCTGGCTTCCCGCAGGAGCACAATCGGATTATTGGACGGCATCTCCATTCGGACGCCGATGACGTCAAGGGCCTGCATACCTTCACCCTAACCCCTAGGTCAGGCCACCGCGCACTAGTTCTGCTCGCAGCAAAGCGCCATGCAGCTGGACCAGCAAGGCGGCTGCCTGCCGAACAACCTCATGGGCATGCTCACGTTGGCCACGGTCCTTGGGCTGGCTAAACGGCGTGGCGATCTGCTCGACCAACCCGGTATCGCGGTCGGCAACCACCCGAAAGGGACGCAAGTGCCTGGGCTCGACCCCTAATGGCGCCAACTGCGCGACGATGCTGGCAATCGCCAGCGCATCCTCGTCGTAATGGCCAGCCGGGGTGGCCCAGACGAGGCCGATGGACTCCAAGGTGGCGATCAAGGCTTCGGGAAGTTCGACCATTTCGGCCAACTCACCGCGTGTTAGTCGCACCCTGCCGGCGCCGGGGCGAAAGTCATCGGCGCGCAGCCCGGTACCAGCAACCGGCTGGCCGGCGCCCTCAGCCGCTTCGTCCTCAAGGTGCTCGCGGATCACCTTGAGTGGCAGGTATTGATCGCGCTGCAAGGTAAGCACCGAACGCAATTGCGCTAGATCGCGTTCGGCGAAACGCCGGTAACCTGATGGCGTGCGTTCTGGGGTGATGAGCCCCTCGGTCTCCAGGAATCGGATCTTGCTGATGGTGATATCGGGGAACTCGCGCTTGAGCAGGGTTAGTACCTCACCGATACTGATGGTGCCAACCACCGGACCTCGGGCCAGACCACTCACGACTTAGGCTCCACCCCAACTAGGAAGACGAATCGGAACTTACCGATCTGCACCTCGTCGCCACCGTGTAATTGATGATCGTCAACTCGTCGCCGATTGACGTAGGTGCCATTGAGGCTTCCCGCATCTCGAATACTCCAACCAGCACTGCCACGTCGAAACTCCGCATGCCTTCTGCTGACCGTGACATCGTCCAAGAAGACCTCAGAATCCGGTGACCGACCAACGGTCATCAGATCCGCATTGAGTTCAAACTCACTGCCTTCACCGGGCCCGCGATGCACCACCAGGAGGGCAGAGCCGGTGGGCAGATCAGCTAAGGATGGCGAGCCAACCGGTGCCAGGGGCCCGGAGTTGGTGCCGGTGCCGGTGGCGATAATCGAGGTAATGGAGCCGGTGTGCTCAAGTGGAGAACTAGCGCTACCCGCAGCCAAGGGCGCACCGCACTCGGCACAAAAGTGGTCGTCAATATGCACCTTCGCATCACAATTAGGGCAGTGCACCCAACCCACCTCCTAACGCCTTTGTTACGAGTACTAATCCTTTAGCGTAAGCGCTGCATATTCCGCAGCGCTGAGCAAGCCAGCCAATTGCCCCGGATCACTTGGCTGCATGGTGACTAGCCACCCTGCTCCGTAGGGATCAGCATTGATGCTCTCGGGGGCAGAGTCCAAGGTGTCGTTCCGTGCGATTACCACGCCATCAAGTGGTGCGTAAATATCACTCACGCTCTTAGTTGACTCCACCTCACCACATGCCACGCCGGCGCTCAGGGCGGCACCGGGCGCGGGCATTGTCACATAGACGATGTCACCGAGGGCGTCTTGCGCAAATGCGGTGATCCCGAAAACCGCGGTACCGTCGGCTTCTTCACGAACCCATTCGTGCTCGGCCGTGTAGCGCAACTGCGTTGGGTCCATATCATCCTCCATGTGCGTGTCCTACCCGAACCATATTGGGTCACCCTTGCTGTTTACCCGAAGTAGACGCTACCAGCGGTAGGCGCAGCCCGGCTCGTACATAGTCCAGGCCCGCCCACCAGTACAGGCCGGTGCCCCAAAGGGAAAACGCCCAGCCGCAAACCAAGCCGAAGGTCCCGATGGCCCCGCCCACCGAGCCAAGAAGTAACCCGGGAAATCCCCACAGCAGACAAAAGGTTGCGGCTTTGCCCAGCAAAGTAACCGGCAGCGCCATGAGCCCTCGGCGCCTGAGCGCAGGCAGCAACAGCAGCAACATCACATCGCGCAGGGCCAAGACAATCACCAACCACCAAGGGATGATCCCGCGCAACGCCAAGCCAATAATTGTTGCGGCGATATACAGGCGATCGGCGAGTGGGTCAAGGAGCACCCCGAGCTTGCTGGTTTGGCCCAGTGCGCGAGCAAGCGCACCGTCTAACCAATCGGAGGCGCCAGCGACCACCAGGACAATAAATGCCCAAGCATCTGCCTGTTCAACCAGCACCAGCCAAAGAAACAGCGGGATCCCTAGTAAGCGGACGAAACTCAAGATATTTGGGATCGTCCAGATGCGGTCACTTAATTCGGCCGCCTGCTCGTCAGCATTACTCCCCATAAAAATTACTCCCCATAAAAATTACTCCCCATAAAAATTACTCCCCATCACGATCCCGGTCACGTCAGTCAGCCGGCCCGCTGGGCCAAGTACCGGCCCGCCAACTGCGTTACCTTAATCGGCAGATCAAATGTCTGACTCAAAAATGTGCTTGTCAGTGTTTGATCAATTGACCCTTGGGCCACCACCTGACCTTGCCGCAGCAGTAACGCATGCGTAAACCCCGGCGGAATCTCCTCAACATGATGGGTTACGAGTAGCTGTGCTGGCGCCTTAGAGTCGAACGCCAATATCGCCAATCGCTGCACTAGATCCTCACGCCCTCCTAGGTCCAGGCCTGCCCCCGGCTCGTCAAGGAGCAATAACTCTGGGTCGGACATCAATGCCCGCGCGATCAACGTTCGTTTCCGCTCCCCCTCCGACAAAGTGCCGAAGGTGCGGTTGGCAAGGGCATCTAGCCCCCAAGCCTTCAGCAGTTGCGCGCCACGAAATTCATCGACGACCTCGTACTTCTCGCGCCACCGGCCCGTCACCCCGTAAGCCCCGGTGAGCACCACATTTGCCACGCTCTCGCCGACCGGCAGGTTGTTCAAAATGGCGCTGCTGGCCCAGCCGATCCGTGGTTTCAGCTCCACTAAATCCACCGCACCTAGTTCTTCACCAAGTAGGTGCACCGAACCGGCGGTCGGAAAAAGTGCCGCGGCAGCCAACTGCAACAAGGTGGTCTTGCCCGCCCCATTCGGGCCCAAGATAACCCAACGCTGCCCCGCGCGCACCGACCAGCTTAGGTCGGCAAGGAGCAGTTTTGACCCACGACGAACCAGCACGTGCTGGCAGGCAAAGACTTCGTCAACTGGTCGGGTAAACGCCACGGACGTGACTTTAGTCGCCTTTTTCGCTGGCCCGCGTCACACGCGCTAGCGTAATGGCGTTATGAAGTCACAGACCCTGCTACTCACACTTAGCGGCACCGACCGACCCGGGGTGACCAAGACCCTTTTCGCGGCCCTCGCAGGGCATCCGGTGACCGTCCAAGATGTCGAGCAATTGGTGGTGCGCGGCCACCTGGTGCTTTCGGCGCTGGTCGCCGTCGATGCCGACTCGGGTGCTGCGGACGAAGTCATTAGTCAACTACGCCAAGATATTCGGCGAACGGCCGCCGCACTCGATATGGATGTAACGACCGTACCCGGTGCCATGGAGGACGCCGATCGGCGTCGTGGTCGCGTACATGTCACTATTCTCGGTGCACCACTTAGACCAAGTGCGGTGTCCAGGATCGCCGAGGAGATCGCAAATCGCGGCGGCAATATCGACCGCATCCGCCGCATCGCCTCCTACCCGGTGACCGCCGTCGTGTTTGAAGGCTCTGGTGCCGAGCTAGTCGACTTACGCCGGGCCCTCGTCGCAGCAGCTGCAGAGGTTGGCGTTGACATAGCGGTTCAGGAGGCCGGTCTTGATCGGCGCGGCCAGCACCTAGTCGTGATTGACGTCGACTCCACCCTCATCCAAAATGAGGTAATCGATCTCATCGCCGAGCAGGCCGGAGTGGGCGATCAAGTTGCTGCGATTACCGAGCAGGCCATGGCCGGGAATCTTGATTTCGCTACGGCGTTGCGCGCCCGTGTGGGACTCCTCAAAGGCCTTCCCGTTGGAGTTCTTGATCAGGTTCGCGCTAGTTTGCAGCTAACCCCTGGCGCCCGCACCCTGTGCCGGACTCTCAACACCCTCGGCTACCGAGTGTGCTTGGTTTCCGGGGGCTTTGCCGAAGTGATCATGCCACTTGCCGATGAGTTGGGTATCGATGACGTGCGCGCGAATCACCTTGGCGTGCGTGACGGGCTCTTGACCGGCGAAGTCGTCGGCGTCATTGTTGACCGTCAAGGCAAGCAGGCCGCACTCGAGGAATTCGCGGAGAAATATGAAATTCCAATGCGTCGCACCATCGCAATTGGTGATGGCGCCAACGATGTGGCCATGCTGGAAGCCGCCGGGCTCGGGGTTTCATTCAATGGCAAGGCTGCGGCCCGTGCTGCGGCCGATGCAGCACTTTCGGTCCCGTATTTGGATTCGGTGCTTTACCTGCTCGGTATCACCCGGGAAGATATTGAAGGTGCCGATGCTAGGGCCGGCGTCGTCACCCCCGCACCGCCGCTGATCAGGGACTAGCCCCTTGGCACCACGAAATCTGTAAGAAGTGCGCTACCAGGAACCCATTTAGCCCAGTCGCGAACCTCAAAAACTGCGATCCCACTTGTCGGATATTTGTCGGTAAGCTGCTGGAAGGCGGGCGTGTGCCGATTACTCGCAATGCTTGCCGCGAGGTCTTCTAACCCCGGGTTGTGCGCAATCACTAGCAAAACCTCGATAGCAGGTGAAGTTTCACAGATAACCGACCGTATCGCCTCGGGGGTGGCTTCATAAAGCTCCGGCTCGGTGCTGGCCGCAACGTCAACTTGATTCACCTGGATCAGCGACCAAGTCTCTTGGGTGCGCATGGCTGAAGACACCACCACACGCACCTGGCGCTGCCAGACTCCCGATGCCTTGAGCCAGGTGGCAATAGCACCGGCGTCGACAACCCCGCGCTTGCTCAGCGGACGATCAAAATCCTGAACACCTAATGGGTAAGCCGATTTCGCATGGCGAATCAGCACGAGCTGCTTGTTAGGCACCTTGGGAGTGCACTCCGCCATCAACATGCACGATCTCACCCGTAGTGGCCGGGAACCAGTCGGACATCAGGGCAACACATGCTCGAGCCGCTGGTTCTGGGTCGTCCAAATCCCAGGTCAGCGGTGCTCGCGTGGACCAAACCCCTTCAAACTCTTCGAAACCTGGGATGCTCTTGGCGGCCATGGTACGAATCGGTCCGGCCGCAACTAAGTTGACGCGAATACCCTTTGGCCCTAAATCGCGCGCCAGATAGCGGGAGGTGCTTTCGAGCGCGGCTTTCGCAACTCCCATCCAGTCATACTTGGGCCACGCCACGGCGGCATCGAAATCCAAGCCGACTATCGATCCGCCGTGACCAAGTAACGGCTCAGCGGCAACCGACAAGGACTTCAGGGAGAATGCGGACACCTGCAGTGCGGTACCCGCATCGGCCCAAGATGTTTCAAGAAACCTACCGCCGAGCGCCGCCTCGGGAGCAAATCCGATTGAGTGCAGAACACCATCAAGCCCATCGACATGTTCACGAACTCGACCAGCTAGGGCCAGCAGGTCAGCTTCGTTGGTTACATCAAGTTCGATGATGGGTGGTGTCGATGGCAGCCGGCCAGCAGACCGAGCGGTCAGCGACATCACCCGACCAAATGAGGTGAGGATGACCTCGGCACCTTGCTCTTGGGCGAGGCGGGCAACATGGAAAGCGATCGACTGGTCGGTCAATACCCCGGTGACCAGAATGCGCTTACCCTGCAATATGCCCATGCGCTTGCTCCTGCTCGCTAATCAGTGGCCCATGCCTAGGCCACCATCAATTGGGATAACCGCCCCGGTTATGTAACCGGCATCCGCCGATGCCAAAAACTGCACGAGCGCGGCCACTTCATCTGCCTGAGCATAACGTCCCAACGGCACCGCGCTGAGGATTGCCGACTTACGGTCTGCATCCAAATCAGCGGTCATATCGGTTTCAACGAACCCCGGTGCAATCACATTGACCGTTATTCCACGGGAACCGACCTCACGGGCTAGGGATCTTCCCGCGCCGATTAACCCTGACTTCGCGGCTGCGTAGTTAACCTGCCCGGCGGAACCAAGCATGCCCACCACCGAGGAGATGAAGATGATACGACCACCGCGAGCCTTCAGCATGGCTCGCAGGCTGCGACGAGCAAGACGAATCGCGCCCGCCAAGTTTGTGTTCAGTACCTCGTCAATATCTGCGTCACTTAGCCTCATGAGCAACCCGTCACGGGTAATACCCGCATTTGCCACAAGTATCGACACCGGGCCAAAGTCTGACTCAACCTGCGAGAAACCGGCCTCTATCGCACCGGGATCAGCGACATCCATCGCCACCGCGGCTAAGCCGTCGGGGGCCTGCCCGGATCTACTGGCCACCACAACCTGGTAGCCGGCAACTCGTAAGCGCTGCGCTATGGCCAAGCCAATCCCTCGGTTACCACCTGTTACCAGTGCTACCTCACTCATTGGTTGCTCCGTTCGTTGTTGCGGAACCTTGCTTCGGCGTCTTTGGCTGCAACCACATAGTTAGGACGAAAATACCGATCGGAAGATAAGACGCAATGACCGGGGAAATCAGGCTGACCAAACCGATGACGACGAAATAGCCAGCGATAATCCACCCGCGGAACCGTACGGTGCCACTTTCGGCCACCGGGGCGACGCCTTCTAGGAGTAGCCGTGGGTTTCGAGTCAGGTGTCGCCCCATTAATGTTCCGAGTGAGCTAACCGCGGCCATCAAGATCCAATAGAGGAAAGCGACATCACCAGTACTTGACGTACTAATATTCGGGTCGGTTGCCCGGAAGGCGAATGTGTAACCATAAAGACTGCTTAGCCATGGCAGGAGCACAATCCCCGCAAGCCAAGTCACGTTTAGCCAGAATAATGGGTTGTCATACCCGCGTATTTGACTAAAGATGCGGCTGTGCAGGCGCCACATGACCGCAACCACATAAAACGTGAACAAGAAAATGATCAACGTGCCTAGGTTATTGGTCACAACCGTATACAGCGGCTCACCAGCCCCGGGCTTCGGCAGGTTGATCAATGGCAGGACCATCAAAGTAATGGCGACGGCAACTACCCCGTCGCTGAACGCCATCAGGCGATCAACCTCGCGGCCGGTGCTTATCGGATCAAGTCTGCGAGCCCGCATCAAACATCCTCGAGCCGGTACCCGACCTTTAGTGAAACCTGAAAATGATCGACCGCCCCGTCCTTGACATAGCCGCGAACCTGGGTGATTTCGAACCAGTCGATGTGCTTCATCGTTTTTCCCGCGCGTTCGACCGCGGAGCTAACCGCTGATTCGATGCTGTCCGGGGAGGTGCCGACGACTTCGGCCATTTGAAATGTGCGATTTATCATGGTCGCGAACTTAACACCTAGGCGCGACCGGCCCAACGGGCGCACTGTGCACACTGGCCTTACGGTAGGGACATGAGCGAGTTGGTGATCCGTGGCTAAAGACAAGGTGCCAGCGCCCGAGGTCTTCACGATCACCGGTGCCCAGCGGCCCCTCAGCCAAGAGCAGACCGGCCGCACCCGCAAATACCTTATTTCGATGGGCATCCGCACCGCCTGTGTCCTAGCGGCAATCGTGGTGCCGGGCTGGCCAAGGTGGGTACTGATCGCCGGCGCGGTCGTGCTGCCCTACCTCGCCGTGGTGGTGGCCAATGCCGGCCGCGAAAACGACGAACCGGGAAAGCTGGGGGTCGCAGCCCCAGCCCAGCCGGCCCTATCCCAAAACGGCTCGACCCAAACAGACTCAACCCAGACAGGCTTTCCCCAATCGGAACCCGCGCCACGGCTATTCCCACCTGGGCAGCTCACCCAGTCGTAGGGTGACCACATGCTCGCCCTGCTCAAAACCCGCCGCTGGCTGGGTTTTACCACCTTGGTCTTGGTGGCGATCGCGGCCTTTGGCATCCTGAGTAACTGGCAGTGGCATCGCGCCGAGGAAAAAGCCACCCAACGCGCCGCATTGGAGTTGGCCGCGGCCGGTTCCCCAATCGAGTTGACCACGCTTGCTGGTGCAACCGCGGACTGGCAAAGCGTCGAAGCCGTTGGAACCTACGACCCCAATACCCAAGTGGTGGTGCGCCAACGCCCACAAGACGGGCGCAATGGTTTTTGGGTTCTGACCCAACTGGAATTGGCCGATGGCCGGGTGGTTTGGGTGGTACGTGGCTGGCTGCCGGCGAGCGCCTCGGCCACCACCTCCCCCGAGATCCCAACGGCTCCCACCGGCGCGGTGTCCGTGATCGGCACGTGGCATCAATTCGAGAAAGTCGATGACGCGGCCAGGGTTGGTCTCCCGGTGCAAATGGTGGGTGCGGTAGACCCGGAAGTATTACCGGAGCCCGGTGACTTCACCGGCTACCTCAGGGTCAGTGCCTCGACCCCACCAAGCCCTGGACTCACTGTCATTTCTCGACCGCAGATTGATGACAGCATGAATCTCTCGTATGCCGGGCAATGGCTGCTCTTTGCCGGCGTGGCCCTGGTCGGATGGTTCTTCTTCCTGCGGCGGGAGGCCAAGGAGGCACCGGTCTAGTCCGACACCGCCTGCTCCGCGAACTGCGCGTCATAAAGATCAAAATAGGCACCGCCGGCGGCAATTAGTTCATCATGGGTGCCTCGTTCAGCAATTTTCCCATCCACAACAACGAGGATCTGGTCTGCACGCCGAATCGTTGAAAGCCGGTGGGCAATGACTATGGATGTCCGCCCGATCAGGGCTGAGTCAAGCGCAATTTGCACCGCCACCTCACTTTCACTATCGAGGTGGGCGGTCGCCTCATCCAAGATCACGACCCGTGGAGCTTTCAGCAACAACCTAGCTAGGGCGATGCGCTGCTTCTCCCCACCTGATAGCCGGTAGCCGCGATCACCGACAACCGTGTCGAAACCGGCTGGTAGCGCACCTATTAACTCCGAGATCTGTGCGGCGCGACAGGCCTCCAGCATCTGGGCTTCGGTGGCGTCGGGTTTCGCATAAAGTAAATTAGCCCTGATCGTGTCGTGGAATAGGTGCGCATCCTGGGTGACCGTGCCTACCGCGTCGTGTAACGATTGCATGCGGAGCTCCCGGACATCATCGCCCCCAACCAAGACCGCACCGCCAGTCACGTCGTACAGCCGGTTCACTAGTGCGCTCACCGTCGTCTTGCCGGCACCTGACGGACCAACCAGTGCCGTCAAGGTTCCGGCAGGTACCTCGAAGGACACACCCGACAAAACGTCAATCCCAGCCTCATTGGCATCCTCACGTGCAATTGAATCCAGTGAGGCGAGCGAAACCTGCGCGGCCAGTGGGTACTGAAACCAGACATCGTCGAACTTGACCGCTAGTGGGCCAGGGGCAACCGGCCGAGCATCGGGAGCCTCTTGCACAAGTGGTGGTAAATCCAAAATCTCGAATACTCGCTCGAAAGACACCAGCGCCGTCATGACCTCAACACGAACATTCGACAAAGCCGTAAGCGGACCATAAAGCTGTGCCAGCAAGCCGACGAGCGCCAGCAACGTGCCAAGGGTCAGCGCCCCGCTGATCACCAGATTGCCCCCGAGGCCGTAGGTAATTGCCGTAGCCAGCGCTGCTACCAAGGTCAAGGCGGTAAAGAACCACCTGTTGGCCATTGCCATCTTCACGCCGATATCGCGAACCTGTATCGCGCGCGACGAGAAGTTCGCCGACTCATCCGCGGGGCGACCGAATAGCTTCACTAAGAGTGCTCCAGAAACATTGAACCGCTCGGACATTTGCACGCTCATGTCAGAGTTCAATTGCATTGAATCGCGGGTCATCCCCTGCAGCCGTCGCCCCATCCATCGCGCCGGCAAGATGAAAAGCGGTACGAGCAGCAGTGAAACGATCGTGACCTGCCAGGAGAGCACAAACATGGTGATCAAGACAATTACGAGGGAGATTAGATTGCCGAGCACCCCACCGAGGGTTGAGGTAAATGCCTGCTGGGCACCTATTACGTCACTGTTCAGACGAGAGATCAAGGCACCGGTTTGCGCGCGCGTGAAGAATGCCACCGACTGTTCCTGGACATGGGTGTACACCTCGGTCCGCAGGTCGTAGATCAGCCCTTCACCAATTCGCGATGAGAACCAACGGGCAACCAAGCCAAGTCCGGCGTCCACAATGGCAATCACGGCGATCAGGATGGCCGTGACGGTGACAAGGCGCGAGTCACCAACACTGATTCCTTGATCAATGATCCGTCGAAAAAGCAGGGGCTGCGCCACACTGAGAAGGGAGGTGAGAACCAAGGTAAGTAAAAAAAGGGTGATGAAAAGCCGGTACGGGTGCCCGTAACTAAGGATGCGCCGGATCAGTTCCCGATTCACCGTTTTTGCCCGAATGGACCGATCGCGAGTCATCGAGCGGTAGGTGATCCAGACGTTCTCCATCGACATATCTAGCCCCTCATTGCGGCCCGTAGATCAGCTAGCCGCCTAGTCTGCGCGATCCGCTCGGCCAAGTGTTGGTCGGCGGGATTATTGTCTTCAGCGGCCCGCAGTAGTGATTTCAATTCGCGCACGGCGCCCGCCGGCGCAGTCAAGAGTGATTCGACCAAAGCGTCCGTGCGCTCGGCCAACTGATCAAGGGGGGCTTGATAATTGGCGATCCCAATTCGTACTGCTTCCTCGGCATCGACAAATCGGCCGGTGGCACAGATCTCTAGGGCCCTTGAGTACCCGATGCGCCTGACGAGGCTTGACGTGCCGGTCAGATCCGGAACCAGGCCCAATGAGGTCTCGCGCATGGCGAATAGTGCGTTGTCCGCGGCAATAATGAGGTCACACGCCAGCGCTAATTGGAAACCGGCACCAATTGCGTGCCCTTGGACGGCTGCAATGGTCAGCACCGGGGTCTGCGACCACCAACTGAAGGCCGCTTGTGCCCCGCGAATGAAACCATCCACCTTCTCCTCGTCGTGATCTGCAAGAGTAAGTAGCGACTCCTCCCCCTCGATCCCCTCCACACTCATCATTCGGCGGTCTAGTCCTGCGGAGAAACTCACGCCTTCTGCGGCGAGCACCACGACTCGGACTTCATGGGTTACGAAATCCACGGCGGCTGCCAGTCGTCGCCACGTGGCCGGTGTCTGGGCATTGCGATTCCCGGCACTACTCAAAGTGACATGGAGCACCGACCCCTGGCGATCAATGCGCACTCCATCGATTTCAGCTGCAGCTGCAGACACTTAGCGCCTCCCAATCTTGCCGTTATGCCAACTCAACCAAATCAACGTAGTCCGAGTTCCAGAGGTCTTCATCACCATCCGGCAAAATCAGCACGCGCTCGGGGTCCAGCGCCGCCACCGCTCCGGGATCATGTGAGACCAGAACCACAGCCCCCTCATAAGAGCGTAGAGCCTGCAGTACCTCTTCGCGGCTCGCTGGGTCGAGGTTGTTGGTGGGTTCATCCAAGAGCAGAACATTTGCCCCCGACACCACCAGGCACGCGAGCGCGAGTCTGGTCTTCTCACCGCCAGAGAGCACCGAGGTCGGTTTGCGGACATCATCACCGGCGAACAGAAATGAACCCAGCACGGTTCGCTTGCGGGTGTCGTCCAAATCCGGCGCATTTCGATTCATCATCTCTAGAACGGTCGCACTCGGGTCCAGGGTTTCATGTTCTTGTGCGTAGTAACCAACCACCGCGCCGTGCCCTGGCTCCACTACGCCGGTGTCGGGGAGGTCAACGCCACCCAAGATACGAAGTAGCGTTGTCTTGCCGGCCCCGTTCAGGCCGAGGATCACCACCCGCGACCCGCGGTCAATTGACAGGTCAACGTCGGTGAAGACCTCCAGTGATCCATAGGATCGCGACAGACCGGTTGCCGAGAGCGGCACTTTGCCACAGGGCTTTGGGGTCGGGAACCGTAATTTTGCGACTTTGTCGGACTTTCGGACTTCGTCCGCGCCAGCAAGCAACGTATCTGCGCGGCGGAGCATGTTCTGGGCCGCCTTCGCCTTGGAAGCCTTGGCCCGCATTCGCTCAGCCTGATTACGCAAGGTGTCGGCCTGCAGCTCTGCGTTACGTCGTTCGCGCTTACGGCGGCGCTCATCTGTTTCGCGTGCGGTTAGATACGCCTTCCAGCCAAGGGTGTAGACATCTATCTCGCGTCGATTTGCATCCAGGTGCCAAACCCGGTTAACGGTGCCCTCCAACAGCGAGGCATCATGGCTAATGACGACGAAGCCGCCTTCGTAGTTAGCCAAGAACTTGTGCAACCAGCGAACCGAATCGGCATCTAGATGGTTTGTGGGCTCATCTAGCAGCAGGACATCGGCACCGCTGAACAAGATGCGGGCCAACTCAACGCGCCTTCGCTGCCCACCGGATAACGTGCCAAGTGGCTGGTCAAGGATCCGCTCCTCGAGCCCCACTGACGCGGCGATGGCCGCGGCCTGCGATTGCACCGCATACCCGCCGAGCGCCTCGAACTCGGCCTCAGCGCGCGCGTATCGATTGATGATGCGATCACGCTCTTCGGCATCTTGGGTATCCATTTGCATGCTGGCCTCTTGCATGCGCCCCATGACATCACGCAGCCCGCGTGCTTCCAGGATGCGATCGCGGGCTAGTTCAGCTGGATCCCCAGAGCGCGGGTCTTGGGGTAGGTACCCGACCGTGCCGGTGCAGGTGACCTGACCTTGGGCGGGCACGCTCTCACCCGCGAGTGCCTTGGTGAATGTGGTTTTCCCCGCACCATTTCGGCCGACTAAACCGACTCGATCACCCTTGCCGACCCGGATCGAAACATTGCCGATCAGTAACTGAGCACCGGCGCGCAACTCAACCCCGGTGGCGGTAATCATGACGTTGACAGTCTACGAGCAAATTCACCTTGCTAATTCACCGGGCAACTGCTCAGAGATTAAATCCCAAAGCCCGGAGCATGTCCTTGCCGTCATCGGTGATCTTATCGGGCCCCCATGGTGGCATCCAGACCCAGTTAATGGCGAAGTCAGTGACCACCGCAGAGAGCGCGGCCCGGGTTTGATCCTCGATCACATCGGTTAATGGGCATGCGGCCGAGGTCAGAGTCATGTTTACCGTTGCCACATTGCCATCATCCACGCTCACCCCGTAAACCAAGCCTAGGTCGACGACATTGATACCCAGTTCAGGATCAACGACATCCTTCATGGCCTCAATGACATCATCTTCGGTTGCGATACTCATGGCGTCCTCACTCTTGGTCCGAATCTGGCTCCGACATCAATCCACCCTTGATCTCTGCATCCTGCAGGGCCATCCAAGGTAACAACGCGCACTTGATTCGCGCCGGGTACTTTGCAACACCGACGAAGGCAATTGCATCACCCAGTACTTCCTCATCTGGATCCGCGTGCCCCTTGCTGTGCATGAGTTCAACGAAAGCCAATCGGATGCTCTCGGCATCGGCAACCGGTCGGCCCTGCACCAACTCATAAAGCACGCTCGCACTCGCCTGCGAAATTGAGCAGCCGGTACCTTCATATCCGATCAACAGACCGCCATCCTCGGATGCCGCCACCTGCATGTTTATTTCATCGCCGCAAGTTGGATTTACATGAAATGCAGTTCCAAGCGGTGACTCCATTAGTCCACGTCCACGCGGATTCTTGTAATGGTCAAGAATGATGTCCTGGTAAAGGGATTCAAGGCTCATGACGCCACCTTGAAGAATCGCTGCGCTTCGACGATGCCCTCGACAAGTGCGTCGATATCATTTAGATCGTTGTAAATATATGGTGAGATTCGAGTTGTCGCCGGCACCCCGAATCGCCGGCAGGTGGGCCACGCGCAATGATGGCCAACTCGCACGGCGATGCCCATATTGTCGAGCACTTGGCCAACATCGTGGGGATGGATCCCAGCAACCACAAATGAAATAGCACTGCCTCGATCAACCGCCTCAGGCGGGCCGATAATGCGCACCCCGGGAATCTTGCCGATTGCCATCAATGAGTAGGCGGTTAAGGCCTGCTCATGGGCAGCCACCTGAGCCATCCCAAGGCGCTCGAGGTAATTGACCGCCGCGCCTAGACCAACCGCCTGCGCCACCATCGGCACGCCGGCTTCAAATTTCTGGGGCGCCGCGGCATAAGTGCTGCGATCCATCTCGACCGTGGCAATCATCGATCCCCCGGTCAAGAAGGGTGGCATTGCGTCCAAAATCTCGGCCGTGCCATAAAGCAGGCCGATACCCGTCGGGCCTAGCATTTTATGTCCGCTCCAGGCCACCAGGTCGGCACCCAGTGCGCTGACATCAACCGGCAGGTGCGGGATCGATTGACAGGCATCAACTACGCCAACCGCACCCACCGCATGCGCCTTCGCCATGATTTCGGCGACCGGATTGATGGTGCCCAAGATATTTGACTGGTGGACCACACTTACCACTTTGGTGGAGGCGTCAATGATGCCATCAAGACCAGCCAACTCAAGTCGGCCATTATCGGTTAACGGCACCCATCTCAGGCTCGCTCCGGTCTTGGCGCAGACCTCCTGCCACGGGACCAAATTGGCGTGGTGCTCCATTTCGGTGACGACCACACTGTCGCCCGGTTGCAACACGAATCTTGGGTCTACGGGAGTGCCCCACCGGGAAAGCGCGGTGGCATTCGAGAACGCGTATGCCGCGAGATTCAATGATTCGGTGGCATTCTTCGTGAAGACGATATTTGACGCGTCGGCGCCCACAAAACCAGCAACCTGAGCCCGCGCTAATTCATAAGCCTCGGTGGCTTCCTCGGCGAGTTGATGCGCACCTCGATGTGCTGCTGCATTACTTGTCTCATAGAAGGTGCGCTCAGCGTCCAGCACTTCAACCGGCTTCTGCGAGGTCGCCGCATTGTCCAAGTAGATTAGTGGCTTGTCATCGCGCACCGTGCGCTTAAGGATCGGAAAGTCCGACCTGATGCGCGCCACATCGATACCAGTCACCTTGATCTACCTCCCTTCGGATTACGCAGATGCCGGGGCGAACTGCTCGTAGCCCTCGGATTCAAGTGCGTTTGCGAGATCCGCGCCCCCACTCTTTACGATGCGGCCGTCGACGAACACGTGCACGAAATCCGGCTTGATGTACTGAAGGATCCGGGTGTAGTGCGTAATCAACAGCACCCCGGCAGCTGATTGCTCCCGGAATGCATTTACGCCCTCGGAGACCGTCCGGAGCGCATCGACATCGAGGCCCGAATCCGTCTCATCAAGAACAGCGAACTTCGGATTCAGCAGCGAAAGCTGCAAAATCTCATGGCGCTTCTTCTCACCACCAGAAAAGCCTTCATTTACGTTGCGCTCAGCAAATGCGGGATCCATCTGGAGCGCCACCATGGCATCCTTCATCTCCTTGACCCAGGTCCGCAATTTCGGAGCTTCACCACGGATCGCAGTGACGGACGTCCGAAGGAAATTCGAGACCGAAACACCCGGTACTTCGACCGGGTACTGCATTGCCAGGAATAACCCGGCCCGCGCCCGGGCATCCACGCTCATGCCCAAGACATCAACACCGTCAAGGGTGATCTGACCGGATGTGACCCGATACTTTGGATGCCCAGCGATGACATAGGCCAGGGTAGATTTACCCGAACCATTTGGCCCCATCACCGCATGCGTGGTTCCGCTTTCGATCGTTAAGGAAACTCCCTTAAGTATCTGGGTTTCACCTTCATCGGTTACGACACAGGCGTGTAGATCGGTGAGAACAAGTGATCCCATTGTGGTGCCTTTCTCCTTCGAACCTAGGGTTGAAACATTGGGGTAGTTGAAACCTCGATAACGGCGTTGTCTCCAGATCCGACGATCCGGGTCGCGTAGACGGGAACATTGGCGGTGGCCGGCAAGGTGAGCGGTTGGCCCGTGCGCAGATCAAATTGCGATCCGTGTAGCCAGCACTCGATCATGCATCCTTCAAGTTCGCCCTCTGACAATGGCACATCGGCGTGTGAACACTGGTCTTTGATCGCGAAAACACCTTCGTCATTAACCACCACTGCCACTGAAACACCGTTCACCCGAACATGCTTCGCGCGTTCGGGCTCGACTTCGTCGAGGCGGCAAGCTGGTAGGTACTCACTATCCGCGGAGACCATTGCCGCTCACCTCCTCAGGTAGCCCAAGGCGTCGAGAGATAATCTCCATCATCGAATCGCGCAAATCCCCCTGATCCAACCGGCCGAGTACTTCGGCAAAGAACCCACGCACTACTAGTTGCCGGGCTTGCTGCTCTGGGATGCCACGCGATTGCAGGTAGAACAACTGCTCGTCATCAAAGCGACCGGTTGCACTGGCGTGCCCGGCCCCGACGATATCGCCGGTTTCAAGCTCCAGATTTGGCACCGAATCAGCGCGCGGACCTTCATTCAAAAGTAAATTGCGATTCATCTCGTAGGTATCGGTTCCGGTGGCGCCCCTGCGCACCAATACGTCACCAACCCACACCGTGTGCGCACCTGGGCCCGCCAGGGCGCCCTTATAGGTGACCCGGCTGGTGCAGTGTGGTTGCTCATGCTCAACGAATATCCGGTGTTCCAGATACTGGTCAGCATCGGCCAAGAACACCCCTAGCAGCTCTGCGCTACCGCCGGGGGCCCCATAGCTGACCGATGGCGAAATCCGCACCGCGCTACCACCGGTGGTCACCGCACAACCGATGAAGGTCGCATCCCGACCGATGCTGGTGTGCCAGTGCGAGATGTGCACCGCCAAGGTGTCGCCCGCAACGACTGAGAGCATTGTCAATTTCGCCCCATCACCGACATTGACGACGATTGCCCCGCAAATATCTCGATCCAGATCATGGTCAATGACGATGACGGCTTCGCTGAAGGCGCCGACATTTACTTCCACATGCTGATAGGCAGCCGCTGTCGAACCGATTAGCTTGACCGTTACTGGATCCACAAGGACTTGGCCCCGCGGAATATCGATCACCACGGCCTGCTGCACCAGCGATCGGGCAATAGCCATCGGCCGGTCGGAAGGCAGCCAACTAGATCGTAGATCGGCTATGTCGACATTGCGGACAAACTCGCTTTCGCCACCGGCAACAACCGACCCCGCACCCTCGATGGGGTGAAAGAATCTGCCAAATACATCAAGTGGCGCGAATCGCCATTCAACTTCACGCCCGGTGGGTATGGCAAAGACATCGGGATCGGGAGACGTTAGACGTGGCGCAAGATCAATCGGTGGTGCGAGCGTCACCCAACCGCCCCTTCCATTTGCATCTCTATCAGCCGATTAAGCTCGATCGCGTACTCCATCGGCAACTCCCGGGCGATCGGTTCAATGAACCCACGAACGATCATCGCCATGGCCTCGTCCTCGGTCATCCCCCTGGACATCAGATAGAAGAGTTGATCCGCGCTGATCTTTGACACGGTCGCCTCGTGACCCATGGAGACATCATCTTCACGGACGTCAACATATGGGTACGTATCGGATCTGGAAATATCGTCTACCAGAAGTGCATCGCACTTCACTGTGCTTCTGGCCCCGTGCGCGCCCTCAAGTATCTGGACCAAGCCGCGATAGGAAGTGCGGCCACCGCCGCGAGCAACCGATTTCGAAACGATATTGGACGAGGTATTCGGGGCTACGTGCACCATCTTTGCCCCGGCATCTTGGTGCTGCTTCTCCCCCGCAAAGGCAATAGACAATGTCTC
>Ga0247831_1000293_pt1 | contig 112301 bp, 103 predicted proteins | sample LaCruzMarch2015__9_FD_192406 | JGI IMG/M metagenome (GOLD analysis project Ga0247831, IMG submission 192406) | Freshwater microbial communities from meromictic Lake La Cruz, Castile-La Mancha, Spain - LaCruzMarch2015_1m | ecosystem: Environmental > Aquatic > Freshwater > Lake | place: Spain...
CGTTCGTTCCGGCCAAAACCAGCCGGCAAAAACGCATCCAGAAAACTCGACTGATCCATCCAGCGATCCTCCCATCGCCGATACTGAATCACAATCAGAACCAACTGTCTTTATGCAGAGGTCTCGCAGGCGGGAGAGGATGGGCGCGCGTTGGCCCGCCGGGGCTCACGTCATCGGCCAGACGATCTGCAGGAGCGGCACTGAGATGATGAGGACGAGGATCGAGAGCGGCAGGCCGAGGCGCCAGTAGTCGCCGAAGCGGTAGCCGCCGGGACCCATGACCAGGGTGTTGCACTGGTGGCCGATGGGGGTGAGGAAATCGCTGCCGGCGCCGATGGCAACCGCCATGAGGAAGGCTTCGGGCGCCAGCCCCAGGTCGGTGGCGAAGGTGGCGGCGATGGGCGCCATCACCAGCACGGTGGCGGCATTGTTGAGGAACGGCGTCACCGCCATGGCGGCGATCATAATGAGCCCCAGCGCGGCCCAGGGCGGCAGGCCCATCGCCACCTGCGACAGGCCGTTGGCGATAACGTCGGTGGCGCCGGTGGCCTGTAGTGATTCAGAGACCGGGATCAGCGCAGCGAGCATGATGAGGATGGGACCATCGAGCTTGCCGTAGACCTCGCGTGCCGGCAGGCCGCCGGTGGCGACGATCAGCACGGCTGCCGCAAAGAACGCGATGGGGACCGGGACCCAGCCGAGCGCGGTGACGACCATGGCCACGAGGAGGATGGCGATGGGGGTCAGCCGGTCGCGGACGCTGCCCAACTGCAGGTTGCGCTCGGCGAGCGGCAGGAGATCGAGGTCGCGGAGCTGGTTGCCCATCTCGGCACGGCCGCCGCGGACCAGGATAACGTCGCCCGGCTCAAGGCGGATATCGCGCAGGCGCTCGGAGAAGCGGCGCTCGCGGCGGGAGACGGCGAGAAGGTCGAGGCGGGTGCGCTCGAACAGCGAATAGTCGCGCGCCGTGGTGCCGATGAGCGGCGAAGCGGGGCCGATGATGGCCTCGATGGTGGCGAGATCGCGGCTGCGGTGGGCGCGTTCGGAGAGGGTCAGGCGGCCCTGCTCGATCATGCGGTCGAGCGCCTCGGGCTCGCCCTCGATGCTCAGCCGGTCGCCCTGGCGCAGCACGGCATCGGGGAACGGGATGCGGCGCGTGCCCTTGCCGCCGACGATCGAGGTGACCATCGCCCGGCCATCGGCGAGCCGCTGCAGGTCGCCGACGCTCTTGTCGATGACCGAGGCCCCCTCCCCGACAGTTGCCTCGGTGGTGTAGTTCTTGATTTCGACGGCATCGCCGACGGCGAGCCCCTCGCGCTTGCGGACCGGCAGCAGCCAGTAGAACAGGGTGAGGAAGACCACCCCGGCCAAGAGCAGCGGCAGGCCGACGGCGGTGAAATCGAACATCTGGAAGCTGGTGCCGGTCAGGTCGGCGCGCAGCCGCGAGACGATGATGTTGGGCGAGGTGCCGATCTGCGTCATCAGGCCGCCCAGCAGCGCGGCAAAGCTCATCGGCATCAGGAACATCGAGGGCGAGACGTTGGAGCGCCGGGCCATCTGGAAGGCGATGGGGATCATGATGGCGAGGGCGCCGATGTTCTTCACGAAGGCCGACAGCACCCCGACGATGACGACGAGGATCAGCAACTGGATGCGCGGCTGGGTGACCCTTGGCGCCAGACGGCCGAGCAGCGCCTCCATGACGCCCGAGCGCGACACCGCCGCACTCACCACCAGGGCCGCACCGACGATGATGACGATGTCGTCGGCGAAGCCCGAGAAGGCGTCCTGCGCCGGCACGATGCCGACCAGAACGGCCAGAAGCAGCGACCCGGCGGCGACCAGATCGTAGCGGATCTTCCCCCATATGAAGGCTGCCATCATCAGGGCAATGACGGCGAACGAGAGAATCTGCGGCATGGTCATGGGTGGCCCTCCAGCGCGACAACGTTGGTAGAGGTCGGCGGATGCGGGCGCAAAACGAAAAAATGCCGCTGGCGAACGGCAGACGACCAACCAGCCCTTGCCATTCGTGACAGGCCTGGCCGCCGGGGACGCAGGGACATCCGGCAGACAAGGACGTTATGCTGCGCTTCATGCGGCCGGACGGAACCGAAACGCGGGACGTGGTGGGGTTCAACGGCGGCCAGGGCACGATCAACGTCAACTCGTGGTCACCGGACAACCGGCACTTCGGGTATGTGGCGTATCCGATCGGCTGACGGCGCAGAGGCGTTCGGGCATAGTCGATGCTGGCAGCGCGACTCGCTGCAAGCACCGCGCCCGGAGCATCAGCGTGAACCTCGTCAAACTGGTCGTCTACAACGCAAGGCGGCATGAGCAGAACCCGGCGGTGGCCTCGCCAACGGGGGTCGCGACCTATCGGACGCTGATGGGATCGGTGGCCGCGGCGGTCCGCGCCGTCGGGACGCTGGGGCTGGCACCACGCGCGCTGGTGCTGCTCGATATCCGCAACCCGGTGCACCATATCGCCATGCTCTACGCGCTGGCGCTGTGCGGCATCCGCTCCGCCTCGGTGGGTACGGCCTATGTGACCGAGCGGGCGGGGCCACTGCCGGCGCTGTTTCTCACCGACCGGCCTAAGACGGCGCCCAACGACGTGCCGGTCCGGCAGGTGGAGGCGAGTTGGTTCGCCCATGACGAACGGCGGCCAGTGGACTACGCGGCGCTGCTGCGGCTGCCGGGGTTCGAGGACCCCGACGAGGTGTTCCGTTTCATGTATTCGTCGGGGACGACGGGGCGCCCAAAGTGCGTCGGGCTAACGGGCCGGACGCTGGCGGCGCGTGCGGCGCGCTCGGCATTCGAGATGCCATTCCAGGCCAAGGCCGGGCCGACGATGAGCACGATGGGCTTTTCGACGGTGCTGGGCACGCTGATCCCGTTCATGACGCACACCAATGGCGGGCTGCTCTGCCTCGCGAACGGCGGGCCGGTGGCGCTGCAGATGATCCGCGCGTTCGGCGTCACGTATCTGGCGGGGAGCGTGGCGCAGTTGCAGGACACGGTGCGAGCGCTGCGGGGTGCGCCGCCACCGCCGACGCTGCGAACTATCTTCCCTGCCGGGTCGGCGATCCCGCGTGCGCTGATGCTGGAGTTGCGGGCGCGGCTCGCGAGCCATGTGTACGGCATGTACAACTCGACCGAGATGGGCCGGATCACGGTGTTCGAGGCCGAGGACATGGGGCGTGGCGCCGGGGCAGTCGGCTACGTGGCGCCGTCAGTGACGCTTGAGATCGTCGATGGCGACGGACGCCCCCTGCCCCCCGGCCAGGATGGTGCCGTTCGCGTGCGGTCGCCGGAGCTCGCGGTTTATGTGGGGGACGACGGCGCAGTGATACCGGCAGCGGACGCGGAGGGGTGGTTCTATCCCGGCGACGCCGGACGGCTGGAGCCCGACGGGATGCTGATGATTACCGGCCGGACCAGCGAGGTCATCAACCTCGGCGGTACGACGCTGTCACCGGATGCAGTGGAGGAGGTGCTGCGGCTCGATGGCCGGTTCACCGACCTGGCGGTGACGGGCGTGCCGTCTCCCAGCGGAATCGACCAGGTGTGGGCGGCAGTGGTGTGCGCCGAGCCAGTCGACGAGGCGGCGGTGCTGGCGGCGGCGCGGGTGCGGCTCAACGAGCGGACGCCGAGCCGGATCATCGTGGTCGAGAAGATTCCGCGCAACGAGAATGGCAAGGTGATGCGCAACGTGCTGCGCGACGAACTGGTGCGGCTGACACGGAGCTGAGCCGGGGCGATCCGGGACGGCCCCTCCCGGCCTCCCCCATGAAGGGGAGGTGAAGGCTTCAAACGTCCAGTGGGGCGTTGTCGATGACTTCCTTCATGACGAAGAAGGTGCGGGTCTGGCGGACGCCGGGGAGCGCGATCAGGGCGGTGCCGTGCAGGCGGTTGAAATCGGCGATGTCGCGGACGCGGATCTTCAGGAAGTAGTCGAAGTCGCCAGCCACGAGGTGGCAGTCGATGACGATCTTCAGCTTTTTGGCGGCGGCTTCGAAGATGGCGAAGCTCTCGGGCGTCGAGCGATCGAGGACGACTCCGACGATGACGAGAGTGCCGAGGTCGAGCTTGTGCGGGGCGAGTTCGGCGCGGAAGCCGGTGATGTAGCCGGCCTCGACGAGGCGCTGGGTGCGGCGGTGACAGGTGGCAGCCGAGACGCCGACTTTCGCTGCAAGGTCGGCGTTGGTGAGGCGCGCGTCCTTCTGGAGGAGACGCAGCATCCTCAGATCGATGCGATCGAGGCCGGCGGAAGAGTCTTCCGGATTTTTTGGCATTTTCCGAACCTTCCGTCACTATTGTCGCCCTGACCTCGCTTCTGTAGCGCAAAGCGTGGCAAGTCTGAAAGCACCTTCGGGGCAAGCACTGGTAGCTTTGGGCATCATTCCAACAGGGGTTTTGCCATGCTCGAGAAGTTCGCCCGTTATCCGCTCACCTTCGGGGCCACGCCGATCGAGAAACTGTCGCGGCTGACGGAGCACCTCGGCGGGGGCGTGGAGCTCTATGCCAAGCGCGAGGACTGCAACTCGGGGCTGGCGTTCGGCGGCAACAAGCTGCGGAAGCTCGAATACATCATCCCCGATGCGATTGCCTCAGGGGCGGATACGCTGGTGTCGATCGGCGGGGTGCAGTCGAACCATACGCGCATGGTGGCGGCGGTGGCGGCCAAGATCGGCTTCAAGTGCCGGCTGGTGCAGGAAAGCTGGGTGCCGCACGAGGATGCGGTTTACGACCGGGTCGGCAACATCATGCTGAGCCGGATCATGGGCGCCGACGTGCGGGTGGTGGATGACGGGTTCGATATCGGCATCCGCGACAGCTGGAAGAATGCCATCGCCGAAGTGGAAGCGGCGGGCGGCAAGCCCTACCCCATCCCGGCCGGCGCATCGGTGCACAAGTTCGGCGGGCTCGGCTATGTCGGGTTTGCCGAGGAGGTGCGGCAGCAGGAGGCGGAACTCGGCTTCAAGTTCGACTACGTGGTGGTGTGCACGGTGACCGGCTCGACCCATGCCGGTATGGTGGTGGGCTTTGCGGCTGATGGGCGAGCCAACAAGGTGATCGGCATCGATGCCTCGTGCACGCCGCCGCAGACCCGCGAGCAGGTGCTGTCGATCGCGCAGCGCACGGCGGAACTGGTGGAACTCGGCCGGCCGATCACGGCGGACGACGTGGTGCTGAACGAGGACTACGCCTACCCGATCTATGGCGTGCCGTCGGAGGAGACCAAGGAGGCCATCCGGCTCGTCGGGCGGCTCGAGGGGATGATCACCGACCCGGTCTATGAGGGCAAATCGATGCAGGGGATGATCGACCTGGTGCAGAAGGGGTTCTTCCCCAAGGGCTCGAAGGTGCTCTACGCGCACCTGGGCGGCGCACCGGCGCTCAACGGCTACGGCTATACTTTCCGCAACGGCTGAGCCGGGCGGCGGGCGCAGGGCTGCAATCCACCGCTACGACCAAGGAGACGTTGACGGGCGGTGGCGCGAGGAGGAAGCATCGGGCGGTTCAATACAGGAGACTACCCGAATGACTTTCGCCAGGGCCGGAATGGCCATGCTGCTTGCCTCCACCTGCGCCCTTGCGGCCAGCGCCGCGCTGGCCGAGACGGTGACCGAGGTGACGGTGATGAACGGCCCGCGCGCCGTGCCGGCCACCGTCGTCGTGCCGGATGGGGAAGGCCCCTTCCCCGCCGTGGTGATGAACCACGGCCATGGCGGCGGACGTCAGGAAGGCGGCGGGTTCGGCAAGCTGGCCTCGGCGCTGGCCGAGGCCGGGATCATGTCCATCCGCATGGATTTTCCGGGCACCGGTGACAGCAAGGAGCCCTTCACCGAGGGCACGCTGACCAACATGATCTCGGATTCGAACGCCAGCCTGGTGTTCATGCTGGCGAACTTCCCGGCCGATCCGAGCAAGCTGGGCATCCTCGGCTATTCGATGGGCGGGCGCATCGCGCTGACCATCGCGCAGCAGCCCAACAGCCCGTACGAGGCGGTGGGGCTGCTCGCACCCTCGGCCAACCCGGGCAAGGGGCTGCTGCTGTTCTTCGCCGGTTCGGAGGCCGAGTATGAGCGGCTCTACGCCGAGGCTTCGACCGACAAGGGCTATGCCGACTACACCACGCAGTACGGCCAGCAGCAGCAGCTGAGCAAGGTGTGGTTCGACGAGATGCTGGCCTCGAGCCCGCTCGACGGGATCGGTGCCTACACCGGCGCGATGCTGGTGGTGCATGGCGACAAGGACACGGTGATCACGCCCGAGGAAAACCAGGCGGTGGTGGCGGCCTATCCGGCCGCGAGCATCGTTACGGTGCCCGAGGCCGACCACGGCTACGGGTTCTATTCGGACCAGCCCGAAGTGACGAAGCTGGTGCAGGACTCGTTCGCGACGTTCTTTGGTGAGAACCTGAAGTAAGGCGGTGGCGGCGTCGGATTTGCTCCGGCGCCGCACTCCTGCACCCTCGCCTATTCCATCAGTGGCTATCCATACTTAGCATAGACCTTGTCATGGGAATCGATATCGACGATGTCGAAGACCCCCTCGGTCTCGTCGACAGAGCGCAACACAATGCGAAAGTTCTTATCTACTCGGATGGTTCTGTAACCGGTCGCGATCTTTTCAAAGTGCAAGCTTGGATGGCGCGGGTTCGCCCTAAACTGCTTAAGCGACTTGCGCGCTCTCGCCTGCAACTCGGACGACAGAGCTTTGAATGATTTACCAAAACGTGCGCTCGGCCTGAGCTGCACGCTATCCGCCGACTAATCGGTCGAGATAAGCGTCCAGATCGTCATCGCTGTTGAGAACGATGCCATTGGGCTGTGCCTCGAGATCGTATTCGGCGCGTAAAGCAAGCGTCTGATAATAGAAGCTTTCGTAGGCCGCGAGGTATGTCTTTCTGACCTGATCGGCGCGTGCAATTTGAGTATTGAGGAACCTTGAAGCCTGCGGGTTTCCTCGGACACGCTTGAGAACGGACGCAACCTGAGTATTCCGAAACAACGGAATACTCATGGATCCAATCAGTATATCGCGGACCGTCATAGTCAGCTTGTCGATCAGCGGCAGCAAGATACGCGCCACCTCGGCTTGGTCCAACCCAACGCTTGCGTCCTTCAGTGCCTGGTGGACAGCCTCGAAGCGATCCTGCGTGTTGTCACGCCATTCTGCCACTTCGCGCTCGGCAGCTTGGACCTTCTCGTTGAAGGCCCGAATATTCTCGATAGCGTCGATGATCTCCCCGAGACGAAACGCGGGAGGCAGCAGGGTCGCCCCCTCCTCCATTACCTCCGCCAATGCTGTCTGCGCCATGGAGCTGACCTTCCTTGGAGGCAGAAGATAGCTCATATTTCTGCCGCTACAAAGTCGCCTTCACACTGTTGCTTACCAAGACCACTCCCCAGTTTCAGGAAGCAAGTCGTTCCCAGGTCTACCAAGGAGGTCGCGCGGTCCCGATACACCTACTGCCCGATGCCCTCGTCCAGCAGCCATTTCGCGATGGGCCAGGTGTTGGCGTAGTGCTCGAGGCAGAGGTCGGTGAAGCCGGGCTGGCGGGCGACCTCCACGGGCAGGTCGATGCTGGTGTAGAGGCCTTCGTGGAGGAGGTAGTCGAGGCGGTCGGGGTCGGTGGTGAAGCCTTTGGGGAGGCGTTTTCGGGTCTTGCCTTCGATCTGGTAGGGGCCCTTTGACGTCACCGCTGACACGGCGGCGAGGAGGGACTTGCCGGAGCGGGGGTGGAGGACGGACTGGCGGTAGTCGTCGAGCATGGGCTTGTCGAAGCCGTAGAGGCCGACGCCGAGCTGGACCGACTGCGGCGTGATGCCGAACCAGAAGCCGGGCTGCTGCCAGCCCTTCTTGTCGCCGTGCCAGAACCAGAGGCCGAGGTGATCCTTGTAGGGGCGCTTGTCCTTGGAAAAGCGGATGTCGCGGTTCACCCGGCCGATCGAGCCGTTGACCCTGGGGTCGAACTGCACGCCGGGCGAGATGGCGCGGAGGCGCGGGCCGAGTTCGGCGACGAACGCCTTTCCGGCCTCGACATAGCCCTTGTCGTAGAGGGCGCGGTTGGCGTCGAACCAGGCTTTCTCGTTATGGGCAGCGATGCCGCCGAGGAAGGCGAAGGTTTCGGCGGGGAAGACGAATCCGGACATAGGCTTGGGTGAGATCCCTGAAGTGCGGTGGGAGTTGGCTCAGCGCCTACTTGAACTCGGTCACGCGCTTGATGCGGTAGGCCTGCTTTTCCTCGAGGCCATCGAGCCAGGCGTCGGCCCAGCGCGGGTGCTCGGAGAACTGCTCGGGCGTGATCGGCTCGAGCTCGAAGCGCTCGCGCACGAAGGTATCAGAGGCGGCCTGGGTGGCGACGGTATCGAGGAAGGCGGGATCGAACACCAGCGCGCCGTCAAAATCGACGCTCGCGAGATTGGCGCCTGTGAAATCGACCACGCCGAAGATCGAGGTGCGGAAGGTGGAGCCGGCCATCTCGGCGTTGGTGAACTGCACCTTGTGGATGACGGCGCGATCGAAATTGATGCCGAAACCGCGGGCTCTGGCGAAGCCGGTATCCTTGATGATGGCACCCGAAAAATCGGTGCCGGACAGCTGGGTGCCGCGCTCGAAGCCGATGCCCTCGCCGGTGATGGAGGGCAGCGAGCCGATGCCGAACTGGCTGCCGTTGATCGAGGCGTTGCGGAACCGTGCGTGCTCGAGATAGGCGCCGCTGAAATCGGCGCCGATCAGCAGTTGCCGGTCGAAGCTGGCGAAGCGCAGGGCGGCGAAGGTGAGGACCAGCGAACTGCCCATGCTGGCGGCGCGCACTTCGGCAAAGCTGAAATCGGCGCCGATCAGGGTCGAGAAATCGGTGAGGCGGTTGTAGATCAGGATGGCCATGATCTGCCCACGCTCGGGCGAGAGCGGCCGGTCGGTCATGACGCCGGTCTGCTCGCCGGAGAACCGGACGTTGCCGCTCTGAGCGGCTTCGAGCTGCGCCTGCACCTTGGCCGAGGCGGCAAGATCGGTGCGGCGGAGCAGGCCGGACGACATCAGCAACTGGTCGTCGATGTCGTCGAGCGGGGTGCGGAGGTAGCGATAGGGGCGCGAGGCGGTGCTGGCGGCGACGATGCGGGCGCGCAGCGAGGGGCTGAGGTCGGAGATGGCCGGGGCGCCGTTGCCGCTGGCGCGCAGTTCATCGACCTCGCGGGCGACTTCGGCGCCGATATTCAGAATTTCGGGGACGATGGAGGTGGAACGCTGCGCCTCGCCCAGCTCGATCTGGCTCTGGATGAAGCGGTTCTGCTCCTCGATGCGGGCGTTCTGGTCGCCCATCAGGCCGATCTGGGTGCGCAGCAGGTTGTTCTGCTGGAACAGCAGCGCCGAGCCGGCGAGCGCGGCGATGGCGGCGATCAGCGCGGTGATGGAAGCGAGCAGCCAGCGGCGGGTCGACACCCAGGCGTAGCGGGCGAGCGCCATCTCGGCGAGGTCGCGCGCCGCCTCTGTGGCCTCGGCGACGCGCTGCTCGGCGGCAAACTTCGCCACCTCGGCCAGCGGGCGGGCGAAGCGCTCCATCTCGAACTCGGCGCGCTTGAAGACGACGCCCCAGATCCGACGCCGGAACAGCGCCACTAGGCTGGCGATGATCACCACGACGAGGAAGACGCCGAACAGCACGCCGAACACCTGGCCGGCATATTCGACCAGCACATCGGCGCCAAAGTTGGCGATGGGAACGCCGACGACGACGCCGATCAGGAACACGACGATCGACAGGCCGACAATGCCGATATTGTGCGGAGAGGACTTTCCCGCCGGCTTCGGTTCGTCGGTGATACCGGACTCTTCGCTCACGGCAGACCCCCTGCAACAACAGGACGTTAGCCGAGTGCGTGGCTTTCCGACAGGGGGATTACGTCTGGACCGGGAAGCAGGCGTTGGCCCGCAGCGTCGGTCCGAGCACCATGGCGGTGACGACCTGCGGCGCGGCCGAAACGAACAGGTAGCTGATCGCCACGGTGGCGAAGCCGGAGACGCCCTGGCAGGTGGTGCTGGCGTTGACGGTGATGTTGGCGGCCTGCAGCGGCACGCCGAGCTTGGCGGCTTCGCCGATGACCCAGGTGCTGGTCTTTGCCGCGTTGTAGACGCCGGAATTGGTGCACTGCGTCTGTTGGACGCCAATGCAGCGGGCAGCCGAGATGGCGAGGGACTGCATGGCCTGCTGGGTCCACAGTGCGCGGCCGTATTCGACCGTACCGACGATGATGAGCAGCAGCGGCATGGAGACCAGCGCGAACTCGAGTGCACTGGCGCCGCCGTCGTGGCGGAGGAAGCGGCGGAGCGGCCTCACTGGACCTGCACCAGGGCGTTGGCGCTGATCCAGCCGGTGCGGGAGATGCCGAGAAGGCCGAACATCGGCGTGTACATCTGCTTGCCGGTGATCGCGACATACTTGCCGGCAAAGCCGCCACCGCTGGCGCAGGTGGAGCCGCAGGTGACGGAGCTGCCCCAGCTCACCGTACCACCGGCGACCGAGGGGCAGTAGCAGCGATCGGCGTTGGAGGCGGTGCCCGAACTGCTGGAGGAGCCTGAGGTTCGGGTCACCTTCGGGCCATCGTTGATGGTCACCACGGCATCGATGGCGGTGGGCACAAGGGTGACGAGGTTCTGCGCCAGCGTGGCCCCACCGGTCGAGGAGACGCTGGTGCCGTTGACGACGGCGTAGTTGGCCGAGGCGGAGACGGCCTGGGTGACCGAAAAGCGCATCACGAGGTTGAAGCCGAAATCCAGCATGACGCCGAGGATCAGCAGCATGATGGGGACGAGCAGCGCGAACTCGACGGCGGAGGCGCCGGATTCGGAGCTGAGGAAGCGGCGCCTGGTCATTGCACGAGCCTCGGGCGGGCGCCGCCGCCACCGGCGGGTGCGATGCATTCGGAGGCGGCAGTGGTGCCGCCCGACAGAGAGATCAGCGAGCCAATCAGTTGCAGGCAGTTGGTGCCGCCGGCCACCCCCGCTCCGCCGCTCATGGTGATGGCGCCGACCGGAAAGTAGAAGGCGCCGCTGATCTTGCCGCCACTGCCGCCTTCGGCAAACGTCGCACCGGCGGTGATGGCCGCGGGGCCGATGACGGCGAGTTTCGCGAGGGTGCCGGAACTCGGCGCGGTGATCTCGATGTTGCTGTAGCCGGCGGCGACGCAGAAGGCGGTGTTGGCACACGAGCCCGAGGCCGGCACGGATTTGCCGGACAGTACGATGGTGACGTTCGTCGCCTTCACCGACACGGTGTAGCCGGTGCAGGGCGAGCCGCCGCCACCGCTGGCGCCGAGCGCAAAGTAGCCATCGATGGTGTAGACCCCTGCCCCCATCACCACGGCGCCCGCGGCGTTGAAGTTGCCGCGGATATCGTGCTGGTTCGCGGCGCTGATGACGAGGCAGGAGCCGCCGCCGTTCGGGGCCCAGAGGTTGCCGCCGAGCTCGAAGGTGGTGGCATCGGCGAGGTAGGTCTTGGAGCCGCCGCCGACGTTGATGGCGTCGCCCGCGCCGCTGGGGCCGACCTGGAAGATGTTGGTGGTGCCCGAGCCCATGGTCAGCGTCGAGCCACCGCCATTGGCGATGCCGCCCTGGAAGCGGAACGTGCTCGGCCCGGCGAAGGTGGTGGCGCCGCTCGAGTTGTTGCAGAGGCTGAAGGTGGAGCTGTTGCAGGTGCTGGCGCTGCGACCCATGTTGAAAGTACCGGCGCCGAAGCTGGTGACGACGCTGCCGGCGGTGGTCATGCCCTTGGCGAGATTGAAAGTACCGGCGCCGAAGGTGACGGTGCCGCTGCCGCCGGTCGCAAAGGTCTGCGCGAAGTTGAAGGTGCCCGCCCCGAAGGTCGTGCTGCCGTAGGAGGTGGCGCTGACCGCGCCGCCAAAATTGTAGGTGCCCGGGCCGAAGATCGTGGTGGCCTGGAGGGTGAGCGGGCCGGAGAAGTTGTAGGTCGTGCCGGCGGTACCGGACGGGTTGAAGCTGAAGTTGATGCCGCCGCCGAAGGTGAGGTTGGCGAAGTTGTAGACCGCGCCGGACGTCTGCGGACAGGTGAGGGTCCAGGTGCTGCCGGACTTGGCGGCGCTGCAGCCGGCCGCCGTGGCCTGCGCCTTGGTGGACGTTTCGTTGTAGGCGAAATCGATCGAGGTGCCGCCGGTGGGTGTCGGCACCAAGGGGGCGGCCGGCGAGGACTGCGCGGCCAGCGTGGCGAAACGGGCGCGGGCCGTGGCGATTGCCGCGTTGCCGGCGAGCGGGTCGGACGTCGTGGCCTTGGTTATCGCCGACGCGGTGATGCCGGTGCAGGGCTGGCTGACGGTTGTATCGTAGGTGACGGTCTTGGCGGTGATCCTTGTGCCGCAGGGTACTTCGACGCGGGCGTTGGAGGAGACTGCACAGGTTGAGGCGGAGATGCTCGTACCACCCGACAGGGTGATGCCGGTCTTCGTCGCATCGAGCGCGATGATGCAGCCGGAGACGCCAACACCGAGCTCCGCATAGGACAAGGTGACGACGCGCACCGTGTTTGACACGCCAAGGATGGGGGCGAGGAACAGCGGGTTGTCGACCGTGATGACAGCGCGCACGGCCTGGTTGGCAGAGTTTCGGGGCGAGGTGACGAGATCGACCGCCACGTTTGCCGGGGCGACGCCGTTCAGTTCCCCCACCCGCTTGGCAGCGCTCGCCATCAGCACGGTAGAACTGCCCGAACTGTAGGCCAGCGCGCCGGCATAGGCGGCGAGATCGGCGGTGCGCTGGTTATTGGCCTGAACGGAGAGAGAGTGTCCATACTCGGCAACCAGCCCGGCAACGCCGAGGAGGATCGGCAGGGTCAGCGCGAAGATGACAGCGACATTGGCCCGTGCATCCACACGGAAGCGGGCAAGCAGTCCCTGCCCTTGAAGCGGCAATGATTGGCGTCGAAAAGAAACCACTCGGCAGAAACCCGATAAATATGGGAATCAGAATGCCGCATAAGGACTTAACGAAACTTAACCCGGACGATCACGAATAAAAAAATGAGGCCAGCCAAGTGCCTTTAGTGCTCGATCCAAACCGGCACCGACTTGAAGGCCGGGGTGTGCGAGCGCGGGTCGACCGCGGTGCCGCAGAGCACGTTGGCCTCGGGGTAGTAGGCAAGCGCCGAACCGCGCGGCAGATCGAAGGCGGTCGCCGTGCCCGCCATCCGGCCACGGTCGGAGCACAGGGTGATGCGGGCACCCTCGGTGAGGCCGAACTTCGCCATGTCCTCGCGGTTGAGGAAGACGGCGTCGCGGCCGGCCTTTTGCCGGTAGCTGTCCTGCTCTTCGTAGATGATGGTGTTGAACTGGCCCTCGGAGCGGACGGTGGCGAGGGTGAGTTCGGTGCCGGGCAGCGGCGTCGGCGTGACGACGAAATGCGCCCGGTTGTCGGGCGTCCCGAACTTGGGGGCGTGTAGCACGCGGTTGCCGATGTGGAACTCGCGCTTTGCCACATCAATATCGGCCAGTTGCTCGAGGCCGGGGACGATCCTGGCGATCGCCTCGCGGACCTTGGCGTGCTGCTTGAAGGCGGCGAAGTCGATCGGGCAGTCTGGGACCAGTTGGGCAGCGAGGTCGCAGAGGATGACGGTTTCGGGGCGGACGTTGTCGAGCCGCTTGATGCCGCCGTCGCTGAGGCGGACGTAGTTGAACATCGACTCCTGCGTGGTGGGGGACCATTCTTCGTCGCGGGCGGTGACGGGGAGGATCAGCACTTCGCCGTCGCCGAGGCCGTGAACGTGGCCGCGGTTCAGCGTGGTGGTGAGGAAGACCTTCAGCCCGATCTGCCCCATGGCGCGGGTGGCGAAGGCGGTATCTGGCGTCGCGCCCCAGAGGTTGCCGCCCATGATGACGGCGGCGTCGATCTCGCCGCGTTCGGCGGCTTGCAGGCCCGCCATGGTGTCGAGGCCCTTGTCGCGGCCGAGGGTGACGCCGAAGGCGGTCTCCATCGCCGCGAAGACCTGCTCGGAGACGACAGGCTTGACGCCGATGGTGCCGATGCCCTGGACGTTGGAGTGGCCGCGCAGCGGCAGCAGGCCGGCGTAGCGCTTGCCGACCATGCCGCGGATCAGCGCCAGATTGGCGATGGCTTCGACGTTGGCCGTGCCGTGGAGGTGATGGGTCATCCCCATGCCCCAAGCAAAGACAACGCTCTGGCGGCTGGCGTAGCGGGTGGCGACGCGCTCGATCTCGGTGCGATCGAGGCCGCAGGTAGCTTCGATCGTCTCCCAACTGAGGGCGGCGAGGTCGGCCTCGACGGCATCGAAGCCGGAGGCGTGCGCGGCGATGAAGGCGCGATCCTCGGCGCCGATGGCGAGGATGGCCTTCATCAGGCCCTTGAACAGGGCGATGTCGGAGCCGATGCGGGGCTGCAGGTAGTCGGACGCGATCTCGGTGCCGCCCGAAAGCATGGAGCCTGGGCTTTTCGGCACGGCGAACTTCACCAGCCCGGGCTCTTTCGCCGGGTTGATGACGATGACGTCGCCGCCCCGGTCGCGGCAGTGCTTCAGCATGTGGATGAAGCGCGGGTGGTTCGACGAGGGGTTGGCGCCGATGACGAAGATCAGGTCGGCGCCGGTCAGATCCTCGAGTTCGACGGTGGAGGTGCCCTTGCCGATGGTGGTGGCAAGGCCCTCTGAGGTCGCCTGGTGGCAGTAGTAGGAGCAGTTGTTGACGTTGTTGGTGCCCCAGACCCGGGCCAGCAGCTGGAAGACGAAGCCGGCCTCGTTGGAGGAGCGGCCGGACGAATAGAAGAAGCTGCGGTTGGGGTCGGTGGTCTTGAGGTGTGCTGCGGCGTGGGCGATGGCGAAATCCCAGCTCACCGGCTCGTAGCGGTCGCCGCCCTGCTTGCGGAACAGAGGGGTGTTGAGGCGGCCGAGTATTTCCATCTCGCGGCCCGAAAGCTGCTGCAGATCGCTGAGCGGGTGGAGGAAGGCCTCGGCGGGGATGGCGGGCTGGATGTCGGTGGATTGTGCCTGCACGGACTTGTTGCAGACCGAGGGGAACTCGCCGAGCTCGTTGGTCATGCCGCCGCGCTGCCCGCCCATGCCATAGGCGCAGGCCTTGCAGGTGTTGTGTGAGGTCAGCGCCTTGGCGGCCTTGCCGACGCCCATCCGGCGGATGGTATCGACGGTATAGAGCAGCTTGCTGGGGCCGCCACCGACAATGCGGGGCTTCTCGTCGGTGGTCATCGCAGTCTCCTGAGCGACTTCTATCACAAGCCCGGCGCGTGCCTCCACCTGCTTTGCCTCCCGGCAAGCGCACCCGGGGAACGGGTGCGTGAATGCGACGTTGGATCGACAGGAGGACAGATATGCTGGACCAAGATTCCTGGCGACCGAGACCGCAGGCACCGTGGGCCTTGCGACCGCTTCAAGCTTCCGCACGACGAGGGTCGCAACCCTCGCCGTTCAGTTGCCCATGGTCGAACGGTGCGCCCAGCCGGTGGAGCGTTTCTCGATCCAGGCCATCACGGCGTACATGGCGATGCCTTCGACCGCGAGGGCCAGCAGGCCGGCGAAGACCAGCGGGACGTTGAACTGGCTCTGGGCCTGGCTCATCATCTGGCCGAGCCCGTTGTTCGAGGCGACCGTCTCGGACACCACCGAGCCGACGAAGGCCAGCGTGATGGCGACCTTCAGCGAGCCAAAGAAATAGGGCATCGAGCGCGGAATGCCGACCTTCAGCATGATGTCGAGCTTTTTCGCCCCGAGTGCCCGAAGCACGTCCTCGGTCTCGGGCTCGATGGTGGCGAGACCGGTGGCGACGTTCACGACGATGGGGAAGAACGAGATCAGGAACGCCGTCAGCACGGCGGGAACCGTGCCGATGCCGAACCAGATGACGAGGATGGGAACCAGCGCCACCTTGGGAATAGCATTGAAGCCGATCATCAACGGGTAGAGGCCGGCATAGATGGTTTTCGACCAGCCGATGAAGAGCCCGATGCCGAGGCCGGCGACCACCGCGAGGCCGAAGCCGAGCAGGGTGGTGTAGAGGGTCTGGACCGAGTTGCGGGAGATCGGGCCCCAGTACTGGACGATGGCCTGGAAGATGCGGCTGGGCGCCGGCAGAACGGTGTGCGGCAGTCCGGAGAGACGCACCGCGACCTCCCAGACGACGAACAGGCCGATGGTGTAGAGCCACGGCGCGAGGCGAATCCACGGGACCCTGAACTCGGACGCGCGGACGGCGGGGCGGGCTGGGATGTCGGTCATGCTGCAACCCTCGCTTCGGCGATCTGGGCGCGGAGTTTCTGCACCTGCTCGTTGAAGGCCGGCTCGTACATGATGGCCAGATCCCGCGGGCGAGCGAACTCGACGCGGTGCTCGGCGATGACGCGGCCGGGGCGCGCGCTCATCACGAAGATGCGGTCGGCGAGGAACACCGATTCGCGCAGGTCGTGCGTCACCAGCATGATGGTGGTGCCGCGCGCCGCGTGGAGATCGCGGATGACGCACCACAGTTCCTCGCGGGTGAAGGCATCGAGGGCGCCGAACGGCTCGTCGAGCATCAGCAGCTCGGGTTCGTGGATAAGGGCGCGGCAGAGGTTGGCGCGCTGCTGCATGCCGCCCGACAGCTGCCAGGGGAACTTGTCACCAAAGCCCTTGAGGCCGACGGTGGCCAGCAGGCCTTCAGCCTTGGCCACGTATTCGGCCTTGTTGGCGCGCAGGCGATGGCGGTGGCGCTCGACGATTTCGAGGGGGAGGAGGATGTTGTCGAGCGTGGTGCGCCACGGCAGCATAGTGGGATTCTGGAACGCCATCCCGACGATGGAGACGGGCTTGGTGACGTGCTCGTTGGCAACGATCACGGTACCCTGCTGCGGGATGTGAAGGCCGGTGACGAGCTTCATCAGGGTGGACTTGCCGCACCCGGACGGGCCGACAACGGCGACGAACTCGCCCTTGTTCACCTTCATGTCGAGGCCCTGCACGGCGAGGGTGCCCCCTGCCCCGCCATAGCGCATGTCGACGTTTTCAATGCTTACCAGTGACATTTCCGAGCCCCGCAGTGCTTAAGACGACCCCTCATCCGCTGGGCGGATGAGGGGTGGCAACGCTTGCTGTTGCAGCCTTACGGCAGCATGCGGTCTTCCTTGGCGGGGAGGTATTGCGGGTCGAAGACGTCGGCGGCGGTGACAGTGCCCTTGAGGCCCATCGAGGTCTTGAGGGTCTCGATGGAGGCGGCGAGCTTGTCCATGTCGACGCCGCCCATGCCGTTTTCGACGACGTAGGGGGTCTTGATGTTCATGTCGATCGCCATCTGCAAGCGTTCCTGCTCGATGGCGGGATCGAGCGTCTCGTTGACCTTGATGATCGCAGCGGCGCCGGCGGCCGGGTCGGCCACGGCGTCGGCGAAGCCCTTGGCGAGGGCCTTAAGGAAGCCCTTCACCGCTTCGGGATTGGCTTCGGCGAAGTCCTCGTTGACCAGCACGGAGTTGCCGTAGAGCTCGAGGCCATGGTCGGCGAAAAGGATGGTCGAGATGTCCTCCGCCGGGGTGCCCTGCGCCTTGAGGTTGAGGATCACCGAGAAGGCGAAGCCGAAGACGGCGTCGACCTCACCCTTGGCCAGCATCGGCTCGCGCACCGGGAAACCGATATTCTCGATGGTGATGGCGCTGTCGTCGATGCCGGCGGCAGCCTTGAAGGCGGCCCACTGCGCAAAGGCGCCATCGGGCGGCGGGGCGCCGAGCTTCTTGCCTTCCACCGACTTCGGATCGTCCGTGATGCCGAGCGACTTGCGGCCGACGATGGAGAACACCGGCTTGTCATAGACCATCATGACGGCCTTGACCTTCTGGGCCGGGTCTTCGTCGAGGAACTTGATGACGGAGTTGATGTCGCCGAAACCCATCTGGTAGGCGCCAGTGGCGACGCGCGGGATCGCCTCGACCGAGCCGTTGCCGGTGTCGATGGTGACGTCGAGGCCTTCGGCTTTGAAGTAGCCCTTGTCGAGGGCGAGGAAGAAGCCGGCGGCCGGCCCTTCGAACTTCCAGTCTAGGGTGAACTTGACGGCGGTCTGCGCATAGGCAGCGGATGTGGCCAGCAGGCCGGCGAGCAGCGCGGCCGACAGCCCGGTTGCGAGTTTGATCATAGGAGGTCCCCTTGTTTGCACCGGGGGCGATCAAACCAGAATGTACGCAGAGTGCAAGCGGATTGCCCAAACTGTGGACAGTTGTCACGGCGGGGGGCATTTTTGGGCACAAGGCGGCGCGGCACGCCAAAGTTACCGTGATTTAACGTGCCTCGCCGAGTCCCGATGCTATCGTTTTGGTCATTGCACGCCCCCTCCGGGGCCTACCTGAGTTTAGCGCATTGATCCGGCAGATACTGATTTCGCTCGTCATCGTGGGAGCGGCAGCGGCCGCCTACATCTTTCTTGTGCCCGGCGCGCCCGAGCAACTGGCCCGGTTCGGGATTACCCTGCCCGCGTCTCCCGAGCCGGCGGCGGCTGGCCCGGGCGGTAACGCCCAGGCGGCAGCCGGCGGCAGGCCGGGGGGCGGCGGTCCGGCGGGCGGACGCGGCGGCGCGCGGGCGATGATCGTGGTGACGGCGCCAGTGGTGCTTGCCACCATCAACGACAAGCTTGCTGCAATCGGGGAAGGCGCCGCAGCGCATTCGGTGACGGTGATGTCGCCGGCAACCGGAACGCTGGTGGAACTTTCGGCGCAGCCGGGGCAGGACGTCGCGGCAGGCGCGGTGATCGGCCGGCTCGATGCTGATGCCGAGCAGATCGCCTACGACCGGGCCAAGCTGACCTTCGACGACGCCCAGGCGGCACTGGAGCGCACCAACGCACTGGCGGGCGCGAACAACGCCACGACCGTGCAGGTGAGCGCGGCGCAACTGGCGCTCAGCACCGCCGATCTGGCGCTCAAGAATGCCGATCTCGACCTGAAGCGGCGCACGATCAGCACGCCGATCGCCGGAATCGTCGGGCTGTTCCAGGTGAACCACGGCAACACGGTTACCGCACAGAGCGTGGTCACGACCATCGAGGACACCTCGCATATCCGGGTCAGCTTCTGGGTGCCCGAGCGCTACGCCGGGGCGATTCGTCCGGGCATGCCGGTGACGGCCAGCGCAGTAGCGCTGCCGGGGCAGACGATCGAGGGCGAGGTCGGGGCGGTCGACAACCGGATCGATCCGGCGAGCCGCACCCTGAAGGTCGAGGCGAGGATTCCCAACGACGATGGCCGACTGCGGCCGGGGATGAGTTTTTCGGTGGCGATGAGCTTTCCCGGTGAAACCTTCCCGTCGGTCGACCCGCTGGCCATCCAGTGGTCGAGCGATGGCGCCTACCTCTGGAAATACGCCGACCAGAAGGTCGAGCGCGTCGGGGTGCAGATCATCCAGCGCAACTCGGATGGCGTGCTGGTGAAGGCCGAGCTCGCCGAGGGCGAGCAGGTGGTGACACAGGGCGTGCAGCAGCTGTCGGCCGGCGCCACGGTGCGCCTGCTCGACGAGCCGGCCGATGCCGGCGGCGGCCAGCGCGGGGCTGGCGGTAGCGAACGAGCAGGGAGCGCGCTGTGAGCATCCAGAACCAGAACGAGCGCGGCGGCGCGATAGCAGGTCTGTTCGTGCGCCGGCCGGTGCTGGCCCTCGTGGTGAGCGCGCTCATCATCGTGGCGGGGCTGGCGGCCTTCTTTGGCGTCGAGGTGCGGGAACTGCCGACGGTCGAGCGCCCCACCCTGTCGATCAACACCAGCTTCACCGGCGCTTCTGCGGAGACGGTCGATCGCGAAATCACTTCGGCGGTCGAGGGCGCCGTGGCGCGGGTGCAGGGCGTGTCAGCGATCTCTTCGAGCTCGTCCTATGGGCGGAGCCGGGTATCGCTGACGTTCAACGACGGGGTGAACCTCGACAACGCTACCTCCGACGTGCGCGATGCGCTGAGCCGCATTACCAACCAGCTGCCCGACGGCGTCGAGACGCCGACCATCGTGAAGGCGGATTCGAACGCCCAAGCGGTGCTGCAACTGGCCGTGACCTCGGACACGCTGAGCAAGGACGAGCTGACCGCGCTGGTCAACGACGTGATCGCCGAGCGGCTGGCCTCCGTACAAGGCGTCGCCGACGTGCAGGTCAACGGCTCGCAGGACCGGGTGTTCATCATCGATGTCGACCAGGTGAAGCTGGCGAGCCTCGGGTTGACCGTCGCCGACATTCGCGGTGCGCTCTCGACCATCGGGTTCGACAGCCCGGCGGGATCGCTGAACGGCACCAACCAGAACATCGCCATCCGCGCGACCGCCGAGGTCAATACCCCGGCGCAGTTCGAGGCCATCACCATCCGCGACCAGACCCGCATCGGCGACGTCGCCAGCGTGGTGTTTTCGCCCGCCGCCTCCAACTCGGGGCTGCGCAGCGATGGCAAGACAGGCATCGGGCTTGGTATCGTTCCGCAGGCGCAGTCGAACACCGTGCTGATCTCTGAGGGGATCCGCAAGACGGTCGCGGACCTGCAGCCATCGCTGCCGCCGGGCGTCGAAGTGCGTGTTTCGTCGGATGACTCGGTGTTCATTTCGGGCGCCATCCATGAGGTGGAGCGCTCGCTGATCATCGCCGTGGTCGGCGTGATCGTCATCATCTTCCTGTTCCTGATGGACTGGCGGGCCACCATCATCCCCGCGGTGACCATGCCGGTGGCACTGATCGGCACGGTGGCAGGCATCTACGCGTTCGGCTTCTCGCTCAACATCCTGACGCTGCTGGCGCTGGTGATCGCCACCGGCATCGTGGTGGACGATGCCATCGTGGTGCTCGAGAACATCACGCGGCGGCGGGCCATGGGGCTCGGGCCGCGGGCTGCCGCGGTGCTGGGCACGCAGGAAGTGTTCTTTGCGGTGATCGCGACGACGGCGACCCTGGCGGCGGTGTTCATTCCGATCTCGTTCCTGCCGGGACAGACGGGTCAGCTGTTCCGGGAGTTCGGCTTCACGCTTGCTATCTCGGTTGGATTGTCGGCCGTGGTGGCACTGTCGCTGGCGCCGATGCTGGCCTCGCGCATGCTGAAGCCGCACGTGGAGCGCAAGCCGAACCTGATCCAACGCTTTGGCGGGGTGCTGGCCGGATTTTATCGCAGCTCGCTGCGGGTGGTGCTGGCCAACCCGCTGGTCGTCATCGTCGTGGCAGTCCTGTTCGCGGCAGCGGCGGCACTGGCGTTCGGCGGCATCCGGCAGGAACTGACGCCGCCGGAGGACCGGGCCGCGATCGCCATCAGCGTCAACGCACCGGCGACCGTGAGCCTCGATTTCACGCAGACGCAGATGCAGAAGATCGAGCAGTTGCTGCAGCCCTACAAGGCGAGCGGCGAAGCGACGAGCATCTTCTCGATCTCGGGGTTCGGGTCGAGCACCAACTCGGGCTTCATCGTGATGACGCTGGCCGACTGGGCGGATCGCGCCAGGAGCCAGCAGGTGATCACCGCCGAGATCAACCAGCAGCTGACCCAGGTGCCGGGGGTGCGCGCCTTCATCCGCCAGGGCAACAGCCTCGGGGTGCGCGGCGGCGGTTCCGGCCTGCAGGTCGGGCTCGTCGGCGACAACTACCAGACGCTGTCCGAGACGGCGAACCGCCTCGTCGACGAGCTGTCGAAGGACGAGAAGTGGGGTCGTGTCAGCACCAACTACGAAACGACGCAGCCGCAGATGACGCTGTCGATCGACCGGCAGAAGGCCGCCGGCCTCGGCATCGACATCAACGGGCTCGACGCCACGATGCAGGCGATGATCGACGGCTCGGATGTCGGCACGGTGTTCATCAACGACACCAGCTACTCGGTGCGGATGCTCTCGACCTCGAGCCCGGTGAACGATCCGGGCGACCTCGAGTCGATCTTCCTCCGCACCGCCGACGGGCGCTACGTGCCGATGTCGACCATCGCCACCATGGCCGAAGCGCCGATCGCGCCATCGCTCAGCCGCGAGGACCAGCGCCGGGCCGTGACGGTAACGGCGGCGCTGAGCGACGGGTTCGCGCTCGGCGACGCCTATGCGGAGGCGGTCCAGATCGCCCGGCCGATGCTGCCCGATGGGGTGGCGGTGATCCCCATGGCCGAAGCAAAGACACTGGGCGAAAGCAATAACGGGCTGCTCATCACGTTCGGGTTCGCGCTGGTGGTGATCCTCCTGGTGCTGGCGGCACAGTTCGAAAGCGTGTGGAGCGCCATCATCGTGATGGCGACGGTGCCGTTCGGGCTCGCCTGCGCGGTGTTCGCCATGGTGGTGACCGGCGTGACGATGAACGTCTACAGCCAGATCGGACTGGTGCTGGTGGTGGGCATCATGGCCAAGAACGGCATCCTCATCGTCGAGTTCGCCAACCAGCTGCGCGATCGCGGCCAATCGGTGCGCGAAGCGATCGAGAATGCCTCGAACATCCGGCTGCGCCCGGTGGTGATGACGATGATCGCGACGGTGCTCGGCGGCGTGCCGCTGATCGTGGCGGGCGGCGCAGGATCGGAAGCGCGCGCCGCACTCGGCTGGATCATGGTGGGCGGGCTGACTTTCGCGGCAGCTGCGACGCTGTACCTGACGCCGGTCGCCTACCTGCTGCTGGCGCGGTTCTCGAAGCCCAAGGCCGAGGAGGAAGCCCGGCTGCAGCGCGAGCTGGCGGCCGCGCGGACGCTCGACGAGCCCGACCCGATGGACCAGCATGGTCGCGGGCCGGTGCCTGCCCCGGCAGAGTAGCTCAGCGCGCCGCGATCATAGCGCGGATCTCGGCATGGGCGGCATCGAGGCGCGCCAGGTCCTCGGGGGTGGGCTGGTTGCCGAGCGAGGCAGCGCGGCTGCCTTCCGGCAGGACCTCCGGTGTTGGATGCCAGTTCAGGTAGAACTCCATGCCCTGCCCGGCGCGATCGACCAGCGTCGGATCAGCGCCCCGGTCGAGCAGGAGGCGCGCGATCTCGACCTGCCCATCCCGCGCCGCGACCAGCAGCGGCGTGAGGCCGGCATCGTCGGCAATGTCGGGCCTGGTGTTGGTGGCAAGCAGGGCGCGGACGTTTTCCGGCTGTTGCGACAGCGTGGCGATGAGCAGCGGGGTTGAGCCGTCGATGTCGCGCGAGTTGAGGGGGCCATCGACCAGCAGCAGCGCAATCAACTCGGGGTCGCCATAACTCGCGGCGAAGTGCAAGGGCGTGCGGTAGAGGATGTCGCTGATCGCGCCGGGATTGGCGCCCGCCGCCAGCAGCAGGGATGCGACTTCGGTACTGCCACCCCAGGCGGCGTAGTGGAGCGCGGTCTCGAGGCTCTGGTCGACGCGGTGCGGATCGGCGCCGTGCTCGAGCAGCAGGCGGACGGTCTCCGCCTCGCCAGCGAAGGAGGCCAGCATCAGGGCCGTGTTCCCGTAGGGATCATCAGGGCTGTCGGCGGGCGAGCCGGCTTCGAGCAGCAGCCGGACGACTTCGGGGCCGCCATCGCGGGCACCCCACAGCAGGGCCCGGTCGCCATTGTGGTCGCGATACTCGGTGTCGGCACCCGCGGCGAGCAGCGCGCTTGCTGCAGCGATGTCGCCATGGCGGGCGGCAAACTGCAGCGGCGAGTAGCCTGAGCGCCAGGACGGTGGATTGGGGGCCTCGCCGGCAGCGAGCAGGCTCAACGCCGTCTCGGTGTCGCCGGTGCGGACGGCGCTCAGCAGGCCATCGAAGTCGGCGTGGGCGGTGCCGGTCAGCGTGAGCAGCAGCGACAGTACCAAGGCGGCGCGTGGCATGGGTCCCCTCCCCTTTGCCTTGTTCGACGGCGGCAGGGTAGCGATCCTTGGGCAGGCACGCAGCAAAAAGCACGGGGCCTTGCGGCTCCGCGCTTTGGGGCGAGATAGCGGGAGATCCGTAGACGTACACCGTCAGGCTGCCGCCGCTGGCTTTTACCGCGAACACGTCGCCGGCGTCATAGCGGGTGCGGTTGAGCGAGGCGACAATCAGCGCGTCGGCGGCCACTGCACTCTGCAGCTGCTGGATCTTGCCCGAGGCGCGGAAGACCTGCGCCACCTGGCCACGGGCCTGCGGAAAAAAAGGCGCGGAGCCGGAGCTCCGCGCCCCACCGGCCAGACAACGAGGGAGCGTCAGCCCTCGCCACCCGACCGATGATCGTGCCGCGCCCTCTCAGGAGCGGCTTTCCGTCCTAACGGGGCGTGGGGCCAAAGGTTTCTGTACAAACGAGAAAAACACACCCTGCGCCGGACGGTGCATGGCCGGAAGCAAAAGCCCCGCGCCGGAGCGCGGGGCCGAGGTGTCGGTGCAAACAACCTCTGCCGGAGTGAACTCCGGTGGCCGAAGCATAGCATCGCAAGATTTGCCGGTCATCGGGGGCGATCCTCTTTCGCCCGGAAACGCATGCAAATTGCACACACGCCTAATTGTTGGGCAGGGCACTCCAGCGCCGCTCATAAAATAGGCGCTGTATCCGCACTTCGCCGAGCCTGCATACAACAGACCGGTCTTAAACCGGTTCCGTACCACTGTTGAATCAAGCGGTTAGCGCTTTTCCGCGCCGGTGGCATGGCGATTGCAATCCTGATTGGCGGTGCAAACAACCATCTGTCGGAGGTTAATATGACAGTACAACGCATGCTGGCCGGGGTCGGTCTTGGAGTGGCGATGTCTGTGGGCGCAATGGCGCCTCTGACTGCCTATGCTCAGGAAGAGACCATCAAGGTCGGCGTCCTGCATTCGCTGTCGGGTACGATGGCCATTTCTGAAACGACGCTCAAGGACACGATGCTGTTCCTGATCGACGAGCAGAACAAGAAGGGCGGCGTCCTCGGCAAGCAGCTTGAAGCGGTGGTCGTCGACCCCGCCTCCGACTGGCCGCTGTTCGCCGAAAAGGCCCGCGAGCTGATCGAAGTGAACAAGGTGGCCGCAGTGTTCGGCTGCTGGACCTCGGTGTCCCGCAAGTCGGTGCTGCCGGTGTTCAAGGAACTGAACTCGATCCTGTTCTACCCCGTGCAGTACGAGGGTGAGGAATCCGAGCGCAACGTGTTCTATACGGGCGCCGCTCCGAACCAGCAGGCCATCCCGGCCGTCGACTACCTGATGAACGAAGAAGGCGTCGAGCGCTGGGTCCTCGCCGGCACCGACTACGTCTATCCGCAGACCACCAACAAGATCCTCGAGCAGTACCTCAAGGACAAGGGCGTGGCCGCTGAGGACATCATGATCAACTACACGCCGTTCGGTCACTCCGACTGGCAGACGATCGTGTCGGACATCAAGGCGTTCGGCTCGACCGGCAAGAAGGCCGCCGTGGTTTCGACCATCAACGGCGACGCCAACGTGCCGTTCTACAAGGAACTCGCCAACCAGGGAATCAAGGCCGAGGACATCCCGGTCGTGGCCTTCTCGGTCGGTGAAGAAGAACTCGCCGGTTTCGACACTGCCCCGCTGGTGGGTCACCTCGCTGCCTGGAACTACTTCCAGTCGGTCGATACCCCCGAGAACGCTGCCTTCATCGAAGCCTGGCGCACGTTCATCGGCAACCCCGAGCGCGTGACCAACGACCCGATGGAAGCCCACGTGATTGGCTTCAACCTGTGGGTCCAGGCCGTCGAGAAGGCCGGCACGACCGACACCGACGCAGTGCTCGACGCCATCATCGGCCTCGAGACGCCGAACCTGACCGGCGGCATCGCCAAGATGCTCCCGAACCACCACATCACGAAGCCCGTGCTGATCGGCGAAATCCAGGCCGACGGCCAGTTCGACGTGGTCTGGGAAACCGAAGCGGAAGTGCCGGGCGACGCCTGGACCGACTTCCTGCCGGAATCGAAGGTGCTGGAAGCCGACTGGGTCGATCTCAAGTGCGGCAACTACAACACCGAGACCAAGACCTGCGGCGCTCAGTAACCGCCTGACCATCCACGGCGAGGGCGGCAACGCCCTCGCCTCCTCTTTTCTTACGCTGAGGCCGACGATGAACGCGATGCGACTGCTGCACCTGGTTGCGCTCCTCCTTGCCCTTCTCGTAGCCCCGCCGGCCCTTTCGCAGACCGACGACGCCACATTTGGCACGCTGGTTGATGCACTGGCCCCGGGCAACTTCCGCGATCGCGAGGCCGCGGCGACGGCGCTGACCGCCACCGGCGATCCGCGCGCCGTGGCCGTGCTGCAGACCCTGCTCGACGGCGACCTGCAGGTCGATGAAGCGAGCGGCAAGGTGCTGCTGGGCTCGGGTGCCGCAGCGATCGACCCGGTCACCGGCGTCGCCTTCCCCGGTGCGGCCGAACTGGATCTCGACCGTGTTCGCGTCAACAACGGCCTCCGCCGCGTGGTGCGGACGCTGATCGGCGAGCTGACGCTGATGAGCGATGACCGGGGCACAAGGCTGAGCGCGGCACAATCGGTGCTGCGTGACGCCAACCCCGACAACCTCGAACTGCTCGACGTGGCGCTCGCCGCCGAGACCGACACCGAAGTCCGGGCGACGATGGAGACGGCCCGCGCCGCCATCATCCTCAAGACCGACGGGCCGTTGGCCGACAAAGCCGCCGCCGTCGATGTGCTGAAGGCGCGCGGCGGGCGCGACTCCATCACGCTGCTGGCCGGGGTCCTGAGCACTTCGCCCGATGAGCTGAAGCCGGCCATCCAGGCGGCCATCGACTCCCTCACGCAAACCCAGCAGGCCTGGGGCATCGCCCAGAACGTGTGGTACGGCGTCTCCCTCGGCTCGGTGCTGCTGCTCGCCGCCATCGGCCTCGCGATCACCTTCGGGGTGATGGGCGTCATCAACATGGCCCATGGCGAAATGGTGATGATCGGCGCCTACACCACCTTCACCGTGCAGGAAGTCATCCGGCGCAACTTCCCGGACGTCCTCGATTATTCGCTGGCCATCGCCCTGCCGCTCGCCTTCCTCGTCACCGCTTTGATCGGTATCGCCATCGAGCGCGGCATCATCCGCTGGCTCTATGGGCGAGCGCTCGAAACGCTGCTGGCCACCTGGGGCTTGTCGCTGATCCTGCAGCAGGCCATCCGCACCATCTACGGGCCGACCAACAAGGAGGTGGCGAACCCGACCTGGATGTCCGGCAGCTTCGACCTGGGCGGGTTGTCGATCACCTGGAACCGCTTCTGGATCGTGATCTTCGCTATCGCGGTATTCTTCACGTTGCTCGCGGTGCTGAAGCGCACTCCGCTCGGCCTGCAGATGCGCGCGGTAACCTCCAACCGCCGCATGGCCAGCGCCATGGGTATCCGCACCCCCTTCGTCGATGCCATGACGTTCGGTCTGGGCTCGGGCATTGCCGGGCTCGCCGGCGTGGCGCTGAGCCAGATCGACAACGTCTCGCCCAACCTTGGCCAGAACTACATCATCGACAGCTTCATGGTGGTGGTGTTCGGCGGCGTCGGAAACCTCTGGGGCACGCTCGTCGGTGCGCTGTCGATTGGCGTCGCCAACAAGTTCCTCGAGCCCTACGCGGGCGCGGTGGTCGCCAAGATCATCATTCTCATCCTGATCATCCTGTTCATCCAGCGCCGACCGCGGGGCCTCTTCGCCCTCAAGGGCCGGGCGGTGGAGCAGTGATCGCCTTGGTTCAGCGACCCATTTCCATGCAAGGTGACCGGGCATGATCACCCAGATGATTTTCCGCGCGCTCGACCGGAAGGCGATCTGGCTGGTTGCCATCATCGTGGCGATTGCCATCGCGGTGCCGGCGCTCAACCTGCTGGTGCCGCCGGGCTCGTTCGGCCATGTGCCGGGCTACGCGGTGACGCTGTTCGGCAAGTATCTCTGCTACGCCATGCTGGCGCTCGCGCTCGACCTGGTGTGGGGCTATGTCGGCATCCTGTCGCTCGGCCACGGCGCGTTCTTTGCCATCGGCGGCTACGCCATGGGCATGTACCTGATGCGCCAGATCGGCGCGCGCGGCGTCTATGCGAACCCGGTGCTGCCCGATTTCATGGTGTTCCTGAACTACAAGGAACTGCCCTGGTACTGGCTGGGCTTCGACATGTTCTGGTTCGCCATGGTCATGGTGATCGTGGTGCCCGGCATCCTCGCCTTCGTCTTCGGCTACCTGGCGTTCCGCAGCCGCGTCACCGGCGTTTACCTCTCGATCATCACCCAGGCGATGACCTTCGCCCTGCTGCTCGCATTCTTCCGCAACGATTTCGGCTTCGGCGGCAATAACGGGCTCACTGACTTCAAGGACATCCTGGGCTTCAACATCCAGGCGGCCGAGACCCGGGCGACACTGTTTGCGCTGAGTGCGCTATTCCTCGCGCTCTTTGTCTTTCTCTGTTCGATGATCGTCAATTCGAAGCTCGGCAAGGTCATGGTGGCGGTGCGCGACGGCGAGAGCCGCACCCGCTTTCTTGGCTGGCGGCCGGAAAACGTGAAGCTCTTTGCGTTCACCGTATCGGCGGTGATGGCCGGCATTGCCGGCGCCCTCTACGTGCCGCAGGTCGGCATCATCAATCCCGGTGAGTTCGCACCGGAAAATTCCATCGAAGCGGTGATCTGGGTGGCGGTCGGCGGCCGTGGCACCATTATCGGGCCGATCATCGGCGCGGTGCTGGTCAATTTCGGCAAGACCATGTTCACCAGCGCCCTGCCCGAATACTGGCTGTTTGCACTGGGCGGCCTGTTCGTCTTCGTCACCCTGTTCCTGCCCAAGGGCATCGTTGGGCTGATCGGCCAGATTCGCACCGGCACCACCAAGCGCAATTCCAGCAAGCTCGACCGCCAGGGCGTCGAGGCGAAGGCCGGCGAGACCCCGGCGATGACCACCAGGCCCAATCCGGAGCCCGCCGAATGAGCGTCCCAGACAAGTCCGGCACCATGCTTTACCTGAACGGCGTCTCCGTCTCCTTCGACGGCTTCAAGGCGCTGAACAACCTTTCCATCATTGTTCACCCAGCCGAAATGCTGGCGATCATCGGCCCGAACGGCGCCGGCAAGACGACGATGATGGACATCATCACCGGCAAGACGCGTCCGAACGACGGCGAGGTCTATTTCGACGGCCGCACCGACCTGACGAAGCTCGACGAGGCGACCATCGCCAATCTCGGCATCGGCCGCAAATTCCAGAAGCCGACCGTGTTCGAGAGTCACACGGTATGGGACAATCTCGTGCTGTCGCTCAAGAAGCCGCGCGGGGTGTTCAATGCGCTGTTCTACAGCCAGTCCGAGGCAGACGAGGCGCGGATCACCGAGATCCTCGATACCGTCCGGCTCACCAATCGCAAGGACGAACTGGCCGGTGACCTCAGCCACGGGCAGAAGCAGTGGCTCGAAATCGGCATGTTGCTGGCGCAGGACCCCAAGCTGTTGCTGGTGGACGAACCGGTGGCCGGCATGACCGACGCCGAAACCGTCGAAACAGCGAAGCTGCTCAGGGACATTGCCAAGACCCGTTCGGTGGTGGTGGTGGAGCACGACATGAGCTTCGTGCGCGAACTGGGCACCCGCGTCACCTGCCTCGCCGAAGGCTCGGTGCTCGCCGAAGGCACGCTCGACCAGGTGAGCGCCAACCCCATCGTGATCGAAAGGTACCTTGGACGATGACCACCGGCCTCACGATCAGGGCAATCGATCTTCACTACGGCGCCGCGCAGGCGCTCAAGAGCATCTCGATCGAGTGCAAGCCGGGCCGGATCACCGCGGTGCTCGGCCGCAACGGGGTGGGCAAGAGCTCGACGCTGCGGGCCGTGACGGGCATCAATAACGTGTCGGCCGGCGAGATCGTGTTCGACACCGAGGTGCTGAAGAAATCGCCGCCCTACAAGCGGGCGCGCATGGGCATCGGTTACGTGCCGCAGGGACGCGAGATTTTCCCGCTGCTGACGGTCAAGGAGAACCTCGAGACCGGGTATGCGCCGCTCAAGCCCGCCGACCGGAACATTCCGACCTACATTTTCGAGCTGTTCCCGATCCTCAAGTCGATGCTCGGGCGGCGCGGCGGCGACCTGTCGGGCGGGCAGCAGCAGCAACTGGCCATCGGCCGGGCGCTGGTGACACGACCCAAAGTGCTGGTGCTGGACGAGCCGACCGAAGGCATCCAGCCATCGATCATCAAGGATATCGGCCGGGCGCTGCAGTTCCTGCGCGACGAGAAGGGGATGACCATTCTGCTCGTCGAACAGTATCTGGACTTCTGCCGCGAGATCGCCGACGACATCTACATCATGGATCGCGGTGAAATCATGCATTCCGGCCCGGCGGCCGACCTCGACCTGCCAGAGGTGCGCAAGCACCTGATGGTGTGATGTCGGCCGTCGCGGCTCTTCCAAACCACCAGCGCGCCCGGGGCACGGGCAGGATCGGCACGCACGTGCTTGATGGCCGCACGCGGCTGACGACGCTGTTCCAGGAGGGTTGCGCCAAGATTCGGCTGCCGCACACCCACGATGCCAGCCTGCAGGCCGTGCTGATCAATACCGCGGGCGGCCTGACCGGCGGCGACGACGTCCGCTGGGAGGCGGATGCCGCGCCGGGCGCGCGTATGGTGTTCACCACGCAGGCCTGCGAGCGCGTCTACCGGTCGCTGGGCGATGACGCGCGGGTTTCGACGCACCTCAAGGTGCGCGCCGGAGCGCATGTCGACTGGCTGCCGCAGGAGACGATCCTGTTCGAAGGCGGGCGGCTGAACCGTTCACTCGACGTCGATCTCGACGAGGGGGCGAGCCTGTTCGCGGTCGAGGCCATCCTGCTCGGCCGCGAGGCGATGGGCGAGGCGGCCCGCAACGCGCGGCTCACCGACAACTGGCGCATCCGGCGCAATGGCCGGCTCATCCATGCCGAGGCGACGCGGCTCAGTGCCGATCCGCTGGAGCGTGACGGGCTGTCGCTGCTCGACGGCCGGCTGGCCTTCGCGACGCTGCTCTATGTTGGAGCGGATGCGGGGCGGAAGCTTGACCGGGCCCGCTCTCTGCTGAGCTTGGATGCAGGCGCCAGCCTGATCGGTGAGCGGCTGGTGGTGCGCGCGGTCGCTGCATCAGGGCTTGCGCTTCGCCGGACCATCGCGCCAATAATCGCCGAGCTTTCTGGCGCGGGCGCCCTGCCCCGCCTCTGGCACATGTAGGACACCAGATGAACCTGACGCCCCGCGAGAAAGACAAGCTGCTGATCTCGATGGCCGCGATTGTTGCCCGCAAGCGGCTCGAGCGCGGCGTGAAACTCAATCACCCCGAGGCGATCGCGCTGATCACCGACTATGTCGTCGAAGGCGCGCGCGACGGCCGCTCGGTAGCCGACCTGATGGAGGCCGGGGCGCATGTGGTGACCCGCGCGCAGGTGATGGAGGGCATCGCCGAGATGATCCGCGACGTGCAGGTCGAAGCCACCTTCCCCGACGGCACCAAGCTGGTGACCGTCCACGAACCGATCAGGTGATCCGATGGCCATGATTCCAGGCGAAGTCATCACCGTTCCCGGCGAAATAGAACTCAACGTCGGCGCCCCACAGATCACGCTCGAGGTTGCCAACTCAGGCGACCGGCCGATCCAGGTCGGCTCGCACTACCACTTCTACGAGACGAACGCCGGACTGGTGTTCGACCGCGAGAAGGCCCGCGGCATGCGGCTCGACATCGCGGCGGGCACGGCCGTTCGCTTCGAGCCGGGGCAGGCGCGCGAGGTGAAACTGGTGCCGCTGTCGGGCAAGCGCGAAGTCTACGGCTTCCAGCAGAAGGTGATGGGGAAGCTCTGAGCTTCCCTACAGGTCGTCGGCATATAGGATGGCCGAGCCTTCGCTGTCGAGGCTCAGCGCCACGATCTGGTTGACCTCGAAACCGGAGGCGCGGATCGCCTGCATGGCGATCGGGGACAGCATCAGGTTGCTATGCAGGCGCGACAGGCTGCGCTCGTGCCGCACTTCAGCTCGCACCAGCCGCTGGCCGGCGCTCGATGCGCCGAGGAAGCTCGAGAGCCGCTCTACGCGGGCCGACGATGCTCCGCTGACCTTGTCGGCGGCCCGGCTGAACTGCACAGTGCCGATGCTCTGGATGATGGCGTTCACGTCAGTGAACTGCGCCATGGCCGGCGCGGCGGTGAGAGCGAGGACGGCAAGGGCCGCGGCGAGCGTGCGCTTCATGGGATCGACTCCGGGAGCGGAAGTTGCTCCACTTGCTCCATGCATCACCAGCCTGTGGCAAAATCCCGGCGATGCTGCCGAGACTTTGGCAATCGCCGCGGAATTGGTCTAAGGCTCGGCGCAGCGAACTGCCGGGACACACGATGCCGACCAAGGAACAGGACTTCAAGGAACGCCTCGTCGCCATCATGCGCGACGTGAAGGACAACCTCACCGACGATACCGAGGCCATGTGGACGATCGGCAGCCTCGCCGCCCGGCTGGTCGATCTCTACAAGGTGAGAACCTGGACGCAGTTCAAGGCGAAGCTCTCGGCGGAAGCCTATGACCGCCTCCTCAAGGACTTCGAGGAACAGGGCAACGCCTTTCACCGCGACGGCAAGGACAAGGCTGCCTATGCGATGCAGTTGCTCGCCGTCTCGGTGATCGCCAGGACGCAGATCGACCCCGAGGTCCGCCAGGGCGAGGAACTGCTGGACGGCATCATCAACGGCGTGGTCGCGACCTATCGCAAGGCCCAGGCCGCCAAGGCGCATTGAGGGCGGGCACGCCACGGGGGATGGAATGCTGGACAAGGGCGACACCGATGCCGGTCATCGGAGATCGATCAGCATAAGTGTGCTCATCGCGCTTGCGGTGATTGCGCTGCTGATGCTTCCGCGGTCGAGCGGGGCGGGCCTCCAGACGATCGCAGACTGGCACGACCAGTCGGTATTCCTCAAAGCCGTCGTACAGAGTGACACCGGCCTGCCGGAACCCGGCCTGCAGGCGCTAGTCGGCCCGGCCTATATTGCACTTACCCGGGCAATAGCGCGGATCACCAGCCTCGGTGCGGCGGAGGCGTTGATCATCCTCAGCCGCCTGACCCTGCTCGTATGCGCTGCCATCCTAATGACAGTGGCCCTTCGTGACCGCTCGCGCACCGGCGTTGCATTCCAGATCCTGCTCGCTGCCGTCGCGTTGCTCTCGCTGACGACAAGCGTCTGGTACTTCTTCTCCGATATCCCGTGGACCCACTTTGTCGCCGCGGCCCTGCTCGGCGGCATGGTGCTGGCCAGCCTGTCGGGCGTGAGCCTTGCTTTTCGATCGGCTGTTGTCGGGGCGCTGGCGATAACCCTGGTACAGACGCGGCTGTTCGAGGCCATGGTGGCAGGCATTGCCACGCTGGTGATCGCTCCAGTGGCGATTGCGCGATACTGGAGCCGCCGCGGGGAGTGGCTGGCGCTGGTGCGAGGCGTTTTCCTCCCCTGCATCGCCGGGGCCGTGGCTGGATTTGTGATGATCGGCTGGGTCAGCCACAACTGGTCGCTTTACCAGCAGTATTCCAGCCAGGAAGCCATGGTGGTGACCTTCCAGATGCTGCCGACCAAGGCGATCCAGCTGTTCTGGGACACCTGCTACGCCACGCTATGCAGCGTTGCCGAAGCGCCCAAGACGAACTACTTCGCCGACAGCTTCAACAACTGGCGTCAACCGCTGCTACTCCAGCTTCCCGGCCTCTTCGGCGCTGCGGCGGGGCTTTTGTTGCTGATGGCGCTGCGTCCCAGTCAGATCCTGCGGCTGCCGCTGGGGATCATGTTCGCCGCGGTCGCCGCGGGAGGGCTTATCCTCGCCTACACATCTGGCGCACCGTCGGGATCACCGCACCTCAAGTACGGCTTCTTCCGGGACTTCATGCCGGCCCTCATCCTGCTGACAACCGCCTTCATCGCCGCGCTGGCCCGCCAGCGGACACTGGAAAGGAGCAGCACGACCACGTTGGTGCCGCTGATCGCATTCTTCGCGGTCGCCGTCGGACTGACTGCTCTGCGGCCGGTCGGCCTGCCGCGTATCCCGGATAGCGATGTGACGCGCTTCGAGATCGTTTCCACCTGCTCAGGCGAAATCTGCAGCTTTGAGCTCAGGGCACTCAACGCCGCCGGAGAGGTGATGCCGTACAATGATCTCGGCTACGTCACGTGTCGCGGCGGTGAGCGCCCACCATCGGTGACGCAGGTGTCGGAGCTACGTCTTTCGGCCACCGAATGCCGTTACGTCAGCATCAAGCCGGTGGCGAGTGGTCTCATCTATGCTCCGGAGGGCCGGAGCTTCGACGACGACCGCCTCGACCTGAGCCTCCCCACCGACATCACGGTCGTGCCGCCTGCCGACGCTAACTGAGCTGGATTATCGCGAGCCCTGCCAGCACCAGCGCCAGCCCGAGCAGATACGGACCCGGCAGCGACTCGCCGAGGACCCGCCATGCAAGCAGCGGCACCAGCGTCGCGCCGAGCAGGGTGAAAGGGTACGCACGGCTCAGCGGCAGGTGGGAGAGGATGTAAAGCCACAGCGCTGTCGAAGCCACATAGAGAACGATGGCGGACACCAGCCAAGGCGAGAACATCGCCTCGACCCACCCCAAGGGGAGCCGCTGCTTGAGGTCACCGGCGGCGAGCTTGAATAGTATCTGGCCAACCGCAAGCGACGAGGCGAACACGAGGCATGCCACGACGAGATGGGGTGTCACTCGTCCCTAGCTCCCTGCGGACGCCTTGCGGTGGCTAGCGCGATCTCCCGGGCCAGCAGGGTTACCACCTCAGCCTGTGCCCGCATGCGGAGGTGCAGGTTCGCGATCGTTGCGAACACGATGAGCATGAAGACGTAGAGGATCAGGTCCGTCCCGCGCCCGACCCCTACCGCATTGGCAATCGTCGTGCTGAGGCTTGGAAAGATCACCAGGACAACGCCTGCCGTCGCTGCCAGCATGATGCCGTAGGACAATGGCCCGGATCGCCGCCTCTGCCCGAACGCGTAGAGCACAAGAAGCGCCAGCATTGCAGTTGCGCCAAGTTGGAAAATCACCGGTAGAGCCTCCGCGTCAGCAAGTCGGACACGATGGCGAAGGCGCCGACCCAACGCTGCCCCTTGCTCATCGAGTATTCCGTGTAGGTGATGGTGCAGGGCGCTTCGACAAAGCTCAGTCGCTTCGAGGCGATCTGCTCCAAAGTTTCCGAGGCGTGCGCCATGCGGTTCTGCCGGATGTGGATGACCTCCGCCGCCCGGCGAGACAGCACGCGCAGGCCATTGTGCGCATCGGTCAGGCGGAGCCCGGTCGTCAGGCGGGTGAACAGCACGGCCAGCTTCAGCAGCGCTCGTCTGGCACTGCTCATGCCATGAGTCTGCCCCAGAAAACGCGACCCCAGCACGACATCCAGGCCGCTCTGTTGCAATAGTCCCACCATGGCGCGGGCCTCGGTGGCAGAGTGCTGCCCGTCGGCATCGAAGGTCACGATCGCGGTAGCGCCAGCTCGAAGGGCATAGGTGATTCCCGTGGCCAGCGCGGCGCCCTGCCCCAAGTTTATCGGATGCCTGACAACATGGGTGCCGGCATCGAGAGCCGCAGCACCGGTCTGATCGCTGGAGCAATCGTCCACGACAACGACGCTGGCGAAGCTCTGCAGGAGATCGCGCATGGTGGGCCCGATCACAGAGCCTTCGTTGTAGGCAGGAACGACCACCCAGATGGTCTCTGGTGTCACCGACAAGTCAAAGTCTCCGGTACGATCCGCGCACCCTACCGGCCTAGCACCAAAATTTCGTAACCGCGACTGGCGAAATGCCCCGGCGGCGTCGGCTCCCGGGGCATCGTCGGGGGCTTATTTCGGCGGCAGTTGGCGCATGTAGAGGATCAGCGCCTGGACGTCGTCGGGCTTGAGGCCGGCGAGGAAGACCGTGGGCATGGGCGGCGACAGGACTGAGCCGTCGGGGCGGGTGCCATGGGTGATCAGGGTCGCCAGTTGCTCGTCGGTATATTCGCCGAGGCCCGTCGGCGTGATGTTGGCCGCATAGACGGAGCCGCCCGGACCGGCGAACTCGAGGCCACCAGCACCGAGCTGGTTGGCGAAATCGAACTGACCGTTCTCGAGTTGCGGGGTGTGGCACACGGTGCAGTGGCCGAGCGGGCCGGCGAGATAGGCGCCGTATTCCACCGTCACGCCCTCGGGCACCGCCGCAACGGTGGTGACTGGCGCCATCCAGGCTGGCGGTAGCGGGATATTGTACTGCGACTGGCCGGGATCGTTATCGAGTGCCGGGACCGAGCGCAGGTAGGCGACGATCGACCCCAGGTCATCGTCGGAAATGCCGCCATAGACCTCGAACGGCATGGGCGGGCCGATCAGCGAGCCATCGGGGCGGATGCCCTCCCGAATCGCCTTGCCGAGTTGCTCGTCCGTCCAGTCCATCACCGGGCCGCCCGGCGTGATGTTCTTGGCCACCGCCTTGAAGGCAGGACCGTCCTCCACGACCTCGCCGGCGAGCGGCCGCGTCGCATCGAAACCCTCCGGGCCGCGCGGCGTATGGCAATTGCCGCAGCCCATGATGGTATTCACCAGGTAGTCGCCGCGCTCGACCGACCCAGCAGCAAGTGTACCGGACGCGCTAAAATTCATGCCGGCCGCAGCCAGCATTCCAAGCAGTATGAGTTTCATGAAACAGCTTCCACAGATTGCACCCCAGCGGCAAACTATGTCGCCGGACACAACGGGACAATTTGTTTGTTCGAGTCAGGTTTTCGCCTGCCGATTCCGGCGGCAAATGGCTGGACAGCCTGAATAATAGGCGATTGAAATGGTGCGAACGCCTCGCCCGAAAGAAGGACTGCCATGCCCGCCCGCATCTCACGCGCCACTTATGCCCAGATGTACGGCCCCACCACCCGCGACAAGGTGCGGCTGGCCGATACGGACCTGATCATCGAGGTAGAGCGCGACCTCACCACCTATGGCGAGGAGGTCAAGTTCGGCGGCGGCAAGGTGATCCGCGATGGCATGGGCCAAAGCCAGATCACCCGCGCGGCAGGCGCCATGGATACGGTGATCACCAACGCGCTGATCGTCGACCATACGGGCATCTACAAGGCCGACGTGGGCCTGCGGGACGGGCGCATCGCGAAGATCGGCAAGGCCGGCAATCCGGATACCCAGCCGGGCGTCGACGTGATCATCGGGCCATCGACCGAGATCATCGCCGGCGAGGGCAAGATCCTCACGGCCGGCGGCATGGATTCGCACATCCACTTCATCGCGCCGCAGCAGATCGAAGAAGCGCTGATGGCCGGCATGACCACCATGGTCGGCGGCGGCTCGGGCCCGGCGCACGGCACGCTTGCCACCACCTGCACCGGCGCATGGCACGCACAGCGCATGATCGAGAGTTTTGACGGGTTCCCGATGAACCTGGCGCTGGCGGGCAAGGGCAACTCCTCGCTCCCTGCCCCGCTCGAGGAAATGATCCTCGCCGGTGTCTCGTCGCTGAAGCTGCACGAGGACTGGGGCACCACCCCGGCCGCGATCGACAACTGCCTCTCGGTCGCCGACGCCTTCGACGTACAGGTGATGATCCACACCGACACGCTGAACGAGAGCGGCTTCGTCGAGGATACGGTGCGGGCGTTCAAGGGCCGCACCATCCACGCCTTCCACACCGAGGGCGCCGGTGGCGGGCATGCACCCGACATCATCAAGATCGCCTCGCTCCCAAACGTCTTGCCGTCCTCGACCAACCCGACGCGGCCCTACACCGTGAACACGCTGGCCGAGCATCTCGACATGCTGATGGTCTGCCATCACCTGTCGCCGTCGATCGCCGAGGACGTGGCGTTCGCCGAGAGCCGCATCCGCAAGGAGACGATCGCGGCCGAGGACATCCTCCATGATATCGGCTGCTTCTCGATGTTCTCGTCGGACAGCCAGGCCATGGGCCGGGTCGGCGAGGTGATCATCCGCACCTGGCAGACCGCCGACAAGATGAAGAAGCAGCGCGGCGCCCTGCCCGAAGAGACTGGTGATAATGACAATTTCCGGGTGAAGCGCTACATCGCCAAGTACACGATCAACCCCGCCATCGCGCAGGGGATGAGCCGGCATATCGGCTCGATCGAGGTGGGCAAGCGCGCCGACCTGGTGTTGTGGAACCCGGCCTTCTTCGGGGTGAAGCCGGAGATGGTGCTGCTCGGTGGCTCGATCGCAGCGGCGCCGATGGGCGACCCCAATGCCTCGATCCCCACCCCGCAGCCGATGCACTACCGCCCGATGTTCGCGGCATTCGGCAAGCTGAAGACGAGTTCCACCGTCACCTTCGTGTCGCAGGCGGCCTACGAAGACGGCCTGCAAGGCAAGCTCGGCGTCGCCAAGGGCATGTTGCCAGTCGAGAACACCCGTGGCGGCATCACCAAGGCGTCGATGATCCACAACGCGGCCATGCCGCACCTCGAGGTGGACCCCGAGACCTACGAAGTGCGGGCGGACGGCGAACTGCTCACCTGCGAGCCGGCGACGGTACTGCCGATGGCACAGCGGTATTTCCTGTTCTGAACCTTCTGGTTCCAAAGCCGCCGTTGCTGAGGTATGTTTGGAAGCCATGAACAAGATCGACCCCAACCGGCTCGCCGTCTACGAGGAAGACTTTGCCCTGTGGAGTGCAGAGCAAGCGACGCTGATCCGCGCAGGGAAGTTCGACCGTATCGATCTCGAGAATGTCGCGGAGGAGATCGAGAGTTTGGGCAAGTCCGACAAGCGGCAAATCCGCAGCCGGCTGCAGGTATTGATGCTTCATCTCCTGAAGTGGGAGCGCCAGCCAGCGGAGCGCTCGCGCAGTTGGTCTTCGTCCATACGCGACCAGCGTCAGGCCATACTCGACCTTGTCGACGACAGCCCTAGCCTGCGCTCCTATCCTGGACAAGTGTTCGAGCGTGAGTACCCTCGGGCGCGCGACAGGGCTTCGGAGGAGACAACGATCTATCTGAACCTGTTTCCCGAGACCTGCCCCTACACTATCGATCAGATCCTCGATCCGACCTTCCTGCCGGGCGGACTCTGACGGCCTCCATCCAATCGGTTTATGACGTGATTTAGGTCAAGGTCCACCTGCCATCCATCTGTCATCACTGCCTCACAGATGAACAGGAGGCGATGATGCGCTTGAAGGACAAGGTTGCGGTGGTGACGGGTGCTGGCTCCGGCATGGGGCTGGAGATCGCGCGACTGTTCGTCGCCCAGGGCGCCAAGGTGATCGCTGCGGACTGGCATGGCGACGACGTCAACGCGGTGGCGGCGGAGATCGGCGGCGACATCGTACCGGTGACGGCCAATGTTGCGGTCGAGGCCGAATGCGTCGCGATGATCGACCGTGCGATCAGCGAATTCGGCCGCATCGACATTCTCGTCAACAATGCCGGGGTGATGGACCTCTTCCAGTCCGTAGCCGATGTCGACAACGACACCTGGCGGCGGGTGCTGTCGGTCAACCTCGACGGCCCGATGTTCGCCATGCGGCGGGCTGTCCCGCTGATGCTGACACAGGGCGGCGGCGCCATCGTCAACATTGCGTCCGTGGCAGGGTTGGGCGGCGGCTCCGCAGGCGCGGCCTATACCGCGTCGAAGCACGCACTGATCGGGCTCGGGCAGAGCACGGCGTTCCAGTATGCGAAGGCCGGGCTGCGCTGCAACACGGTGGCCTCAGGCGGGGTGACCACCAACATCATGCAGTCGATCGACCAGTCCCATATCGACCAGGCGGCGCTCGGCCGACTGGGTGCCTACCACGCCACCAATCCCGGCATGCTCGAACCCATCGACATCGCCAACCTTGTGCTGTTCCTTGCCTCCGACGAGTCGCGGTACATCAATGGCACGGTCATTGCGGCCGACATGGGCTGGCGCGCCGCGTAGACCGCTCGCGCCTGAAGTTCGCCACATCGAATCGGATAGGGTCCTCCCACAATCCGGGGAGGATCGACCGATGGAAATGCTTCCGCTCGCTGCTGCGGCCATGATGGGGAATGTCGACGTCTCGGCGCAGGTGATCCTGTCGCTGAGCGGCGACTTCCAGAAAACGACGCACCAGTACCAGTGCGAGGGCATTGATCCGTTCACGGTCGAGTTCATCAACGCCGAGCCGAACTTCCTCGCCATCGTGCCGGTCGGGCCGCGCAAGATGGTGTTCGTGAACGTCATGGCGGCGAGCGGCGCGAGATATGTCGCAGGCCAGTTCGAGTTCTGGACGCAAGGGTCGGAGGCGACGCTGACCGACCTGCAGGCTGATCCGACGTCGATCCCCTGCTCCGAGGTCAGCGACATCCCGTGAGGCTTTGACAGTCGCCGGGGAGCGGCTAAGGTCGGACGTAAGGTTGGGAAGCCTCGCAGACTGAGTACGAGTAGATGCCTGAGACGTTTCGCGCCGTCGCAGTGGTTCGCCATGACGAAACGACGGATGTTGTCCCGTTCGAACTGGCGGTGTTGCCACACGATGAGCGACGGGTGCGCCGTCGGCTGATCCCGCTGGTGCATGGCGATGGCGTATTGGTGGATTTCCCCGAGACGCTGACGCTCGACAACCGGGACCGGCTGCGGCTCGATGATGGGCGTCTCATCGAGATCATCGCCGCCGAGGAGTATCTCTACGACGTGCGCGGACGGGACGACCTGCATGTCATGCGGCTCGCGTGGCACCTCGGCAACCGCCACCTCAAGGCGCAGATCGAGCGGCTGGACGGGATCGGACCGTTGCGCATCCTGATCCTGCGCGACCACGTGATCCGCGACATGCTGCGGACGCTTGGCGCGACCATCACCGAGGTGAGCGAACCGTTCTACCCCGAGGAAGGCGCCTACTCGCACAGCCATGGCGAGCCTGCCCACGCGCTGCTGAACCGATGACCAATCCGCAGGCGCTGCAGAAGCTTGTCACCTGGCTGTCGCCAGCCTTTCCGGTGGGCGCTTTCGCCTGGTCGGCGGGACTCGAGACCGCCATCGCCGATCGCCGGGTGCGTGATGCGACGAGACTCACCGACTGGATCGACGGTGCGTTGAAGCACGGGGGCATTCGCACCGACGCGATCCTGTTGGCGCACGCTCATCGTGGGTTTGCCGACAGCGCGGCGCTGCAGGACCTCGCCGATCTCAGCCTTGCGCTCACCGCCTCGCGCGAGCGCTGGATGGAGACGTCGGTGACCGGCGACAGCTACGTCACCGCCACCCGTACCTGGCCGGCGGAGACGCTCGCCGCCCTGCCCTCGCCCTGCCCCTACCCGATCGCCGTAGGCGCCATTGCTGGCGCCCACGACATCGGGCTCGGCGATACGTTGCTCGCCTGGCTGACCGCCACGGTGCATGGGCAGGTCTCGGTCGCTGTCCGGCTCGTGCCGCTGGGGCAGTCGGACGGGCTGCGGGTCATGGCGTCGCTGGAGCCGGCCATCGCCGCGCTGGCCGAGGCTGCGGCAATTGCCGGGCTTGCCGATATCGGCGGCATCGCCTACGCCGCGGATATCGCGCAGATGCGTCACGAGACGCTGGAGCCCAGGATCTTCCGCTCATGAAAAGTTTCCGCTCATGAACATGATCATCGCCTCCATCGTCTTCGTCATCCTGCTGGCGGTGGCGTTGGCACACCTGCTCTGGTCGATCGGCAGCCGGTGGCCGATCAAAGATCCGGAGTTGCTGGCGCGGACGGTTATCGGCCGGCCCGGCGTCTCCCGCGTGCCTCGCCTTGCTTCGCTGGTCGTTGCGGTGCTGGTGCTGGCCGCGGGCGTCTCCGCCCTGTCGCTGGCCGACCACGATGCCGGCGACTGGTGGCTGACCGCCATTGGCCTCGTGCTCGCCGCTGTGTTCATCGGTCGCGGCGCGCTCGGCTACACGGCCGGCTGGCGCGCTCAGTTCCCGCTCGAGCCGTTCGCCACGAACGATCGACGCGTCTATTCTCCGCTCTGCCTCATCGTCGGGGCGGGCTTTCTCATCCTGGTGATCATGAGGTTGCTATGAAGTCGCTCAACGGCCCCCTCCGCGTCGGCATCGGCGGTCCCGTCGGCTCGGGAAAGACGACGCTGTGCGAAATGCTGCTCAAGGCGATGCGCGACCGCTATTCGATGGCGGTGGTCACGAACGATATCTACACGCAGGAAGATGCGCTGATCCTCAACCGGGTGCAGGCGATCTCGGCCGACCGCATCGTCGGGGTGGAAACCGGTGGCTGCCCACATACCGCCATCCGCGAGGATGCCTCGCTGAACCTCGCCGCCATCGCCGACCTCAACCGCCGCTTCCCGGACCTCGATATCGTGCTGATCGAATCCGGCGGCGACAACCTGTCGGCCACCTTCTCGCCCGACCTCGCCGACATCACGCTCTACGTTATCTCCGTGGCCGAGGGTGAGAAGATCCCGCGCAAGGGCGGCCCGGCCATCACCCGGTCGGACCTGCTGATCATCAACAAGGCCGACCTCGCGCCCTACGTGAACGCCAGCCTCGACGTCATGGAAACCGATACGCTGCGGGTTCGCGAGGGGCGGCCCTACGTGTTCACCGACATGCTGCGGCGCGACGGGCTCGACGAGGTGATCGCTTTCATCGAGCGCATGGGCGGGCTGGCTCCGGCGCACGCGGCGGAGTAAACTCCTCGCGCAACGGGCGCCGGAGGTGAGATGCAACCGCCACACCGACGGGCCGGCTTCGGCCCTGGCCGACGACGGAAGAAGGCGAGCTTCACGCCGGAAGCCCATAGAATTGCAGGCGTTTACGATCAAGTCCAGACACGGACATCCGGTAAGGTTGCCCAGTTGCCCGGAGCGAGGTTTCCGATGAGCAAGACCGACGGCTTCCTGCTGATGCGCCGTTCGCTGGTCGAGCCAGCCCCGCCGGTTCTGCTACCGGATGGCACCGAGTTGGTGCCGCTCGCTGCGGCTGACGCAGGGCACATCCATTCGCTGCTGCAGTTCTCCTATGCGCCCGGCTATGGCAGCCTTCGGCGCGATGCGCGTGATTGGTGGGAAACGCTGATCGCTGACAGCGAGTTCGACCGCAACCTCGCCTTCGTGGTGAAGGCAGGCGACCGGGTGGTGGGCTTCTGCCTCGTGTGGAGATCGAGCTTCATCAGGGACATCGCCGTCGATGGCAGCTTCCGCCGCCGTGGCATCGGTTCGGCGCTGCTGTCCCTGGCCATCGAGGCCATGCGCAAGCGGGGCAACGAAGAGATCGCCCTCAAGGTGGACATGTACAACGCCAACGCCCAGCGGCTGTACGCGGAGTTCGGGTTCACGACAGACTAGCTGCGGCCTTTGATGCATGGTCGGCCCCTCCCCTTGTGAGGGAGGAGACCGCCCTTGCGTGCTGTGTGGCTATTCCCGAGGCGTCGTTTCGGGAGGCTCCTGCTGCGGCACCTCGGTCGGGGTATTACCCGGCGCCTGGTCGGGCTCGGGTGCCGGCTGGGGCGCTTCCGGCTCGACCGGCATTTCCTGCGGGTAGGCCGGGGGCGTGTTGTCGGGCTGGCTCGATGGGATATGCCCCTTCACCAGCGCCACGACAGAGCGCGGCGGCAGGGTCACTGCGCCGTCGGCAAGCGGCACCACGGCGGTGTGGTCCGAGGCGAGGCCGATCTGCCAGTAGCCTTCGGGCAGGCGTGCCAGCACCGGGTCCATGCGGCGGTTGAACCACACGATCAGGTCTTCGTTCGGCACCTGCAGCCGCATGCCGAGCACCGAGGCGCCTGCGTCGTTCCAGTCGCCGTCCGTCATCTCGCGGCCATCCGGATGCAGCCACGCGACATCGCGCACACCGTTCTTCGTCTGACCGGTCAGGAAGTGGTCGTGCGTCAGCGCCGTGTGCCGCTTGCGGAAATCGACCAGCGCCGAAACATAGTCGACCAGCGCGCCATCGGCCTTTTCCCAGTCGAGCCAGGTGATCTCGTTGTCCTGGGCATAGGCGTTGTTGTTGCCCTGCTGGGTGCGGCCGAACTCGTCGCCCTGCTGCAGCAGCGGCAGGCCGCGCGACAGGAATAGGGTGGCGAGCATCGCCCGGACGTCGCGATGGCGCATGGCGTTCACCGCCTCGTCATCGGTCGGCCCCTCCGCCCCACAGTTCCACGAGTGGTTGTTGTTGTGGCCGTCGCGGTTGTTTTCGCCGTTGGCTTCGTTGTGCTTGTCGAGATAGCTGACGAGATCGAGGAGCGTAAAGCCATCGTGGACGGCGAGCATGTTGACGCCAGCCGACGGCTTGCGGCCGGCGAAGTTGAAGATTTCAGCCGAGCCGGACACCTTGCCGGCCAGCGCACCGATCTTGCCGTGGCTGCCCTTCCAGAACGAGCGGATCTCGTCGCGGTAGGTGTCGTTGTGCTCGTGGAACTCCTTGCCGAAGCGGCCGAGCTGGTAGCCGCCCGGACCCGGGTCCCAGGGCTCGGCGACGAGTATCGCCTTGCTCAGCACGGGGTCGGCCTTGATCATCTGCAGCATCTGGGCATTGGGGTTGAAGCCCGGCTCACGTCCCAGAACCGGAGCGAGGTCGAAGCGGAAGCCGGAGACGCCCATCTCCTCGACCCAGTAACGCAGGCTGTCGATCACCAGCCGCTGTGTCGCGGGGTGGTCGCAGCGCAGGGTGTTGCCGGTGCCGGTGTCGTTGACGAGGTGCTGCTTTCCGTCGGACTCGACGAAGCGGTAATAGGTATGGGCGTCGAGGCCCATCATCGACAGCATCGGGCCCTGCGCGTCGCCTTCGCCGGTGTGGTTGTAGACCACGTCGAGGATCACCGAGATGCCCGCCTTGCGGTAGGTATCGGTCATGTAGCGCAATTCCTGCGGGCCACGGGGCGCGAGCCGCGGATCGATGGCGAAGTAGGTGACTGGGTTGTAGCCCCAGGCGTTGGTCAGGCCCAGCGCCGGCAGGTGGCCTTCGTCGATCCAGGCCGCGGTCGGCATCAACTGCACCGTATCGACGCCGAGATACTTGAAGTGCTCGATGACGCGCCGCGTCGTGAGGCCGGCGACGGTGCCGCGCAGCGGTCCCTGCACCGACGGGTGGCGCATGGTAAAGCCGCGAACGTTCAGCTCATAGAACATCCCCGGCGCGCGGCGGCGCGGCATGATCGGCTTGTTGGTCGCGCCGACGACAATCGACTTGGGGATCAGCGGGGCGGTGTCGACCGCCTCGTCGCGGTGCAGCCGCAGCATCGGCGAGCGCACGAACACGCGGTCGAGGCGCTTCGCGTACGGGTCGACCAGCAACTTGTTCGGGTCGAAAAAATACCCCTGGTCGGGGTCGTAGCGGCCATCGGCGCGGAAGCCGTAGCGGGCCCCTGCCCCGATCCCGGCGACAAGCCCGTGGTGGATGTTGTCGGTATGGCCATCGAGCTCGATCCGGGCAATCTCGGTATCGATTTCGTCGTAGATGGAGACCCAGATGGCCGAGGCGGCCTCGGAATAGACGGCGAAGTTCACACCATCGGCGGTGATGGTGGCGCCGAGTTTTTCGGACGAGCCACCACCGGGCACGAGTTGAGGAGTCACGAGTGCAGGATCCTCAAGTGACAACGCTCGGCGTAGCACGGCCGGTACGCTCACGGATTCCGGCGAGGCTGTCGGCGATGCCGATGAGGGGCTGGAGTGCAGACTGTGTGTCGAGATCGTGCTGTCCATGTGGGGGCTCATACCTTTCGAGGTAGAGCCGCAACGTGGCGCCGACAGTTCCGGTTCCGCTCAGCCGGATGACGATGCGCGAGCCGTCGACAAAGCCGATGCGGATGCCCTGCTTGCCACTGGTCGAGCCATCGACCGGGTCGTGATAAGTGAAGTCGTCGGCATAGGACACCTCGCGCCCTTCGAGCCGCTGGCCGACCAGCGCCGGCAGCTTTGCCCGCAGATCGTCCATCAACTGGCTGGCAGCCGCGGCATCCACTTCTTCGTAGTCGTGGCGGGTGTAGTAGTTGCGGCCATAGGTGGCCCAGTGGTCGAGCACGATCTCGTCCACCCCCTGCCTGCGCGCCGCCAGCACGTTGAGCCAGAGCAGCACGGCCCACAGGCCATCTTTCTCGCGGACATGGTCCGAGCCGGTGCCGGCCGATTCCTCGCCGCAGATGGTGACCCGCCCGGCGTCCAGCAGGTTGCCGAAGAACTTCCAGCCGGTCGGCGTCTCGTGCATCTCGATGCCGAGCTTCTCGGCCACCCGGTCGGCTGCCGCCGAGGTCGGCATGGAGCGGGCGATGCCGGCGATACCCGTTGCGTAGCCCGGCGCGTGCGGGGCGTTGGCGGCAAGGATGGCCAGGGAATCCGACGGGGTGACGAAGCGGCCGCGGCCGATGATCAGGTTGCGGTCGCCATCGCCGTCCGAGGCGGCGCCGAAATCCGGCGCGTCGTCGCTCATCATCAGGTCGTAGAGCGGCTTGGCGTAGACGAGGTTGGGGTCAGGATGACCGCCGCCGAAATCGGGCGACGGCGTGCCGTTGATCACCGTGCCCTTGGGCGCGCCGAGGATATCCTCGAGGATGCGGTGGGCGTAGGGGCCGGTGACGGCGTGCATCGCGTCGAACTGCATGCGAAAGCCGGCCGCGAACATGGCGCGTATCCGGTCGAAATCGAACAGCGTCTGCATGAGCTCGGCATAGTCGGCGACCGGATCGATCACCTCCACGACCATGGCGCCCGAATGGTGGGTGCCGATGGCGCTCAGATCGACGTCGGGTGCGTCGATGGTGAGGTAGCGGTCGATCACCTTGGAGCGCGCGAACACCGCCTCGGTGATCTTCTCGGGCGCCGGGCCACCATTGCCGATATTGTACTTGATGCCGAAATCGCCGTCCGGGCCGCCCGGGTTGTGGCTCGCCGACAGCACCAACCCGCCGAAGGCGTGGTGATGGCGAATGACATGGCTCGCAGCGGGGGTCGACAACAGGCCGTTCTGCCCGACAAGCACGGCGCCGAAGCCGTTGGCCGAGGCGATGCGGATGATGCGCTGGATGGCGACGTCGTTGAAGTAGCGGCCGTCGCCGCCGATCACCAGCGTCTTGCCCTTGTAGCCCTCGAGCGAGTCGAAGATCGACTGCACGAAGTTCTCGACATAGTTGGGACGGCTGAACTCGCTCACCCGCTTGCGCAGGCCGGAGGTGCCGGGCTTCTGGTCGGTGAATGGGGTGGTGTCAATCGTCTGTATCGGCATCGCGTTCAAGCCCCAGTAGTGACGCGTAGAGGTCGGCGTATTTCTCGGCGCTCGCTTCCCACGAGACGTCGGATTTCATGCCCCGGCGCTGCATCTTGTGCCACACCTTTGGGCGCCCATAGAGCGCAATCGTGCGCCGGATGGCTTCGCTGAGCGCTTCCTCGGTGGCCGGCGAGAACACCACGCCGGTCGCAACGCCCGCCTCCACCGCCGCCTCGTTGGCATCGATCACCGTATCGGCAAGCCCGCCGACGCGGCTGACCAGCGGCACGCAGCCATAGCGCAGGCCATAGAGCTGCGTGAGGCCGCACGGCTCGAAGCGCGAGGGCACCATCATCACGTCGCCGCCCGCCTGCACGAGGTGGCTCAGCCCCTCGTCGTAGCCGATGACCACGCCGATGCGGCTGGGGTGGCGCATCGCAGCGCCCTTGAAGCCGTTCTCGATCTCCGCATCGCCCGAGCCCAGCACGACCAGCCGCGCGCCGCGCTCCACCAGCTCGTCGCAGAGCGGCACGAGCATGTCGAGGCCCTTCTGCCAGGTCAGCCGGCTCACCACGGCGAAGATCGGGCTGTCGTCATGGGAGAGGCCGAAGCGCTCCTCCAGCGCCTGCTTGTTGGCCGCGCGGTTGAGGATGGTCGACGCCGAATAGGTCTGCGGCAGGGTCTCGTCGCGGCTCGGGTCCCAGGCGGTCTGGTCGATGCCGTTGAGGATGCCGTGCACCACGCCGGCGCGTGCCTTGAGCAGCCCATCGAGCCCCATGCCATAGGCAACGGTGCGGATCTCGTGGGCGTAGGTCGGGCTGACGGTGGTGATGGCGTCGGCGGTGGCGAGACCGGCCTTCAGGTAGCTGATATTGCCGAAATACTCGATCGCCCCGTCCCCTGCCGCGGCATAGTCGAGGCGCAGCGCGTTGAAGGCGTCCCAGCCGACAACGCCCTGGAAGGCGATGTTGTGGACGGTGATGATGGTCTTGGCGGTCGATCCGGCATTGTACTTCACGTAGGCCGGCACGAGCCCCGACTGCCAGTCATGGCAGTGCAGGATGTCCGGCCGGTAGCCTTCGACGATGCCGCAACTCAGCTCGTAAGCGGCAAAGCTCAGCGCCGCATAGCGCCGCCAGTTATCGGGGAAGTCCCTGCCGTCTGGCGCGAGGTACGGACTACCGGGCCGGGTGAACAGGTGGTGCGCCTCGAGCGCGATCACGTCGAGGCCACCGGCCCGCCCGGCGATCAGCCTGGCTTCGCCGCCGAAGAAGTCCGGGTAGTACCAGACCTCGCGTCCGCTGCTGGCGAGCGCATCCATCACCTTGGGGTAGCCCGGCAACAGCACCCGCATGGACACGCCATGCGGGGCGAGCGCCGACGGCAGCGCGCCGACAACGTCGGCGAGCCCCCCTGTCTTGATCAGCGGATAGGCCTCGGAGGCGACCGACAGGACCTCGATCATCCGTTCTCCCGTCAACGGCTGGCGATGTATTTGTCGACCATCGGCTGGGTGACCAGCGTCACCCCTTCGGCGGTGCGGCGGAACCACTGGGAATCAAAGGCCGGATCCTCACCCACGACCAGCCCTTCGGGGATGTTGACGCCGCGATCGATGACGACCTTTCGCAACCGCGCGCCGCGCCCGATGGTGCAATAGGGCAGCACCACGGCCTCGTGCAGTTCCGAGTACGAGTGGACGCGGGCGCCGGTCGACAGCAGCGTGCGATCGAGCTGGCCGCCCGAAATGATGGTGTCGCCCGACACCAGCGAGTTCACCGCCGAGCCGCGCCGGCCGTCGAAATCATGCACGAACTTGGCCGGCGGGGTGATCTCGGCGAAGGTCCAGATCGGCCAGTCGCGATCGTAGAGGTCGAGCTGCGGGGTTACGTCCGTCAGGTCGATATTGGCTTTCCAGTACGCATCGATGGTGCCGACATCGCGCCAATAGGCCACTTCCTCGTTGGGCGAACGGACGCAGGAGCGTGGGAAGCGGTGCGCCCAGGCCGAGCCGTTCTTGACGATGTAGGGGATGATGTCCTTGCCGAAATCGCGGCTCGACCCTTCGGTCGCGGCGTCGCGGCGCAGCTGTTCCATCAGGAAGCGCGTCTCGAACACGTAAATGCCCATCGAGGCCAGGGCCATATCCGGCTTGTCGGGTATGCCGGGCGGGTCCTTGGGCTTTTCGACAAAATCGAGCACGCGGTCGCGGCCGTCGACGGCCATCACGCCAAAGCCGGTGGCTTCCATGCGCGGCACTTCGAGGCAGCCGATGGTGACGTCCGCCCCGGTGTCCACATGCTGCCGGAGCATGATTTCGTAGTCCATCTTGTAGATGTGGTCGCCCGCCAGCAGCACGATGTAGCGGGGACCATAGTCCTCGATGATGTCCATGTTCTGGAACACGGCGTCGGCGGTGCCTTCGTACCACTGCGTCTCAGACACACGCTGGCTGGCCGGGAGTACGTCAAAACTCTCGTTTCGCTCGGTGCGCAGGAAGTTCCAGCCGCGCTGCAGGTGGCGGATCAGCGAGTGTGCCTGATACTGCGTCGCCACCGAGATACGGCGAATGCCGGAGTTCAGCGCGTTAGACAGCGCGAAATCGATGATGCGCGACTTGCCGCCGAAATATACGGCGGGCTTGGCGCGCCGATCGGTCAGTTCGAACAGTCGCGTGCCTCGCCCGCCTGCGAGCACATAAGCCATCGCTTCGCGCGCCAGCGGCGATGGGGTGCGGTAGTCAGCCATGCGTCGTCCCTCCTATTGGAGCGTGATCAGGAAAAGTTGCAGACTTTTCTGGTTCGGTCACGCCACCACCCTTGTTCCGTCCCGCTTAGGCGGGATCGTATTTCAGAAACAGCGTCGACATCGGCGGCAGGTACAGGTCAGCGTAAGGTCCAAGACCCTCGACCTCGCTTGCCCGTGCCACCACCTTGCCCTGGTTGCCCTTGTTCGTGCCGCCGTACCACCCGGCGTCGGTGTTGAGCCGCTCGACCCAGTTGCCGGCCAGCGGCATGGGCACGCGGTAGTTTTCGCGTGGCACCGGGGTCATGTTGGAAATCACCACGACGGGATCTTCGCCGGGCGCCTTGCGGGCAAAGGCGAAGACCGAGTTGGCCTGGTCGTTGCCGATCAGCCACTTGAAGCCCTCGGGCTCGTTGTCGCGGGCATGCAGCGCCGGGAGTTCGCGATAGGCGGCGTTGAGATCGGAAATCAGGCGACGGATGCCGTCATGCGACGGGGCATCGAGCAGCCACCAGTCGAGGCTCTTCGCCTCGTTCCACTCCTCGCGCTGGCCAAACTCCTGGCCCATGAACAGCAGCTTCTTGCCCGGCCAGCCCCACATGAAGCCGTAATAGGCGCGCAGGCCAGCGAACTGGGCCCAGTCGTCGCCACCCATCTTGGCCAGCAGCGAGCCCTTGCCGTGCACCACCTCGTCGTGGCTCAGCGGCAGGATGAAGTTCTCGGCGTAAGCGTAGAGCGCCGCGAAGGTAAGGTCACTGTGGTGGTAGCGCCGATGAATCGGGTTGCGGCTCATGTACCGCAGCGTGTCGTTCATGAAACCCATGTTCCACTTGAAGCCGAAGCCCAGCCCGCCCTTGTCGGCCGGGGCGGAAACGCCGCTCCACGAGGTGGATTCCTCGGCGATCATCATGACGCCGGGATGCAGCCGGTAAGCCTCGGTGTTGACGCGCTTCAGGAAATCGACAGCCTCGAGATTGTGGTTGCCGCCGAACTCGTTGGGCACCCACTCCCCCGCTTTGCGGGAATAGTCGAGGTAGAGCATCGAGGCGACCGCATCGACGCGCAGGCCATCGATGTGAAAACGCTCCAGCCAGTAGAGCGCGTTGTTGACGAGGAAGCTCACCACTTCCTTGCGGCCGAAATTGTAGACGGCGGTGTTCCAGTCGGGGTGGTAGCCCTGCCGCGGATCGAGATGCTCATAGAGCGCAGTGCCGTCGAAGCGGGCGAGGCCGAACTCGTCGGTGGGGAAATGCGCCGGCACCCAGTCGAGGATGACGCCGAGGCCGGCGTTGTGGGCCGTGTCGATGAAGCGGGCGAAACCGGCCGGATCGCCGAAGCGGGCGGTCGGAGCGTAAAGCCCCGTCGGCTGGTAGCCCCAGCTCGGATCGAACGGATGCTCGGAAATCGGCATCAGCTCGATATGGGTGTAGCCGAGGTCAGCGGCGTAGGGGATCAACTGTTCGGCGAGCTGGTCGTAGCTCATGAAGCCGCCATCGGCGCGGCGCCGCCACGAACCGAGATGTACCTCGTAGATCGAGACCGGATCGCGCCGCCAGTCCTTCTTGGCGCGCGCTTCCATCCAGGCGCTGTCGGTCCAGTGGAACGGCGCCGGATCGGCGACGACGGAAGCGTTCTTGGGCCGCATCTCCGACTGGCGGGCGAACGGATCGGCCTTCAGCGGGAGCACCTTGCCGTTCTGGCCGACGATCTCGAACTTGTAGATTTCGCCGGGCCCGATACCGGGAACGAACACTTCCCAGATGCCGGTCGAGAGCCGCACCCGCATCGGGTGGCGGCGTCCATCCCAGTCGTTGAAGGGGCCGACGACGGAGACGCGCTGCGCGTTCGGTGCCCAGACGGCGAAGTGCGTGCCGTGCACACCCTCGAACTCAAGCGCATGGGCGCCGAGCTTGTCGAACAGCCGCAGGTGCGAGCCTTCGCCGATATAGTAGTCATCCATCGGACCCAGCACCGGCCCGAAGCTGTAAGGGTCCAGTACGTCCCACTCGCCGCCATCGTTGCGGGCGTGGTAGCGCACCGGCATGCGGCCCTTGAGCGCCACCTTGCCCTCGAAGAAGCCGGCGTCGTGACGCTGGGTCAGCTCACCCAGGATGCGGTTGTCGAGCGTGCGAGCCGACACCGTTTCGGCATGCGGGATGAACGTCCGCGCCACCCAGGTTCCATCCACCTCGTGCAGGCCGAGGATGCCGAATGGATCGGAATGGCGGCCCGCGACGATTGCCTTGATGTCGCTCTCTTCGGCCTGCCAGCTCGCTTTGCTCACGCGTACTACCTCTTGACGGGAACGCCCCAGATTTCGTTGGCGTATTGCCGGATCGTCCGGTCCGACGAGAAGAAGCTCACATGCGCCGTGTTCCGGATAGCCATGGAATACCATTTCCGCGGGTTGATCCAGATATCGTCGACCTTCCGCTGCGCCGCCGCATACGCGTCGAAGTCACGTGCCACCATGAACCAGTCGTGGTCGTAGAGACCACCGATCAGGTCACGATAGCGGTTCGGATCGTCGGGCGAGAAGACGCCCGAGCTGATCGCCTCCAGCGCCTCGCGGAGCTGGGGGGATTTGTCGATCGCAGTGCGCGGAACTTCCGAGCGGCTGCGGATTTCGGCCACCTTGTCGGTGGTGAGACCGAAGATGATCATGTTCTCGTTGCCGACCTGCTCGAGCATCTCGACGTTCGCACCATCAAGCGTGCCGATGGTGAGGGCGCCGTTGGCCATGAACTTCATGTTGCCAGTGCCCGATGCCTCCATGCCGGCCGTCGAAATCTGCTCGGAAAGGTCAGCGGCGGGGATGATGGTTTCAGCGAGCGACACGTTGTAATTCGGCAGGAAAGCGATCTTGAGGAGGCCACGCACCGCCGGATCGTTGTTCACGACCCGGGCCACGTCATTGATCAACTTGATGATCAGCTTTGCGTTCCAATAGCCCGGCGCTGCCTTGCCGGCGAACACCTTCACCCGCGGCACCCACTCCTTGTCGGGCCGCGAGCGGATCATCGAGTAATGCGCCACCGCCTCGATGATGTTGAGCAGTTGCCGCTTGTATTCGTGGATACGCTTCACCTGCACGTCGAACAGCGCATCGGGTGAAACGACGATGCCGAGCCGGTCCTTGATGACCAGCGCCAGCTTTTCCTTCGACTGCCGCTTCACTGCCTTGAACTGTGCCTGGAAGGTCGGATCGTCAGCGTGCTTGTCGAGCGCCACAATCTGCTCGAAATCGTCGAGGAAGCCATCGCCGATCCGCTCGGTGATCAGCCGCGTCAGGCCCGGATTGCACTGCATCAGCCAGCGGCGCGGCGTGACGCCGTTGGTCTTGTTGTTGATGCGGCCGGGATAGAGCCGGTTGAGATCGGCGAACAGGGTCTTCTGCACCAGGTCGGAATGGAGCGCCGACACGCCATTGATCGAGTGCGACCCGACGAAAGCCAGTTGACCCATGCGGACGCGGCGCATGCCATGCTCGTCGATGAGCGACATGTTGGCGATCTGTGCGTCGGTGAACCCGCCCATGGCGCGCGCCTCGGTCAGCACCTGCGCGTTGATGGCGTAGATGATCTGCATCTGCCGCGGCAGCAGCCGCTCCAGCAGGCCGACGGGCCAGGTTTCCAGCGCCTCGGGCAGCAGGGTGTGGTTGGTGTAGCCGAAAGTCGCCTTCACCAGCTTCCAGGCCGCCGCCCACTTCATCCCGTGAATGTCGATAAGGATGCGCATCAGTTCGGCGATCGAGATGGCCGGATGCGTGTCGTTAAGCTGGATTGCCACCTTGTCGCTGAGCGAGCCGAGGTCTCCGTAGGCCTGCATGTGCCGGCGGACGATGTCCTGCAGCGAAGCCGACGAGAAGAAGAACTCCTGGCGCAGCCGCAGCTCCTGCCCTGCCGGCGTGGAGTCGGCCGGATAGAGCACGCGGGTGATCGCCTCGGCCTTGGCACTCTCCTCGAGCGCGCCGATGTGATCGCCGGCGTTGAACTTGTCGAGCAGGATCGGGTCGATCGGCTGGGCCGACCACAGGCGAAGCGTGTTCACATGAGTGCCGCGCCAGCCGACGATCGGGGTGTCGAAGGCCACGGCGAGCAGGTGCTCGGCCGGCCGCCACTCGAGCCGGGTGGAGCCATCAGGCTCCTGAACCGGCACGACCTGGCCGCCAAAGCCGATCTCGTAGGCGCTTTCGCGACGCTCGAACTCCCACGGGTTGCCGTGCGCCAGCCAGTCCTCCGGCAGCTCGACCTGCCAGCCTTCCGACAGTTCCTGGCGGAACAGGCCGTGCACGTAGCGGATGCCGTAGCCGTAGGCCGGGATACCGACGGTCGCCATGGATTCCATGAAGCAGGCGGCGAGGCGACCAAGGCCACCATTGCCGAGCGCCGCATCGGGCTCGAGGTTGATGAGGTCGCCGAGGTCGACGTTGAAGTTCTTCAGCGCGGCGCGCACGTGCTCCATCACGCCGATATTGCTCATGGCGTCGCGCATCAGGCGGCCGATGAGGAACTCGAGGCTGAGGTAGTAGACGCGCTTGTGCGACGTTCGCCACGTTTCGCGGCTCGATTCCATCCACTGATCGATGACCCGGTCGCGGACCGCGTAGATGGTAGCCTTGAGCCAGTCATGCGGCCGGGCGACAATCGGGTCCTTGCCGATAAAATAGATCAGTTTTTCGAGGATCTCGGCCTGTATGGCCTCGGTCGTCAGCGCGCGGCGCTCAGGGGTGGGGGCATCCAATACGATAGGCTTTTGCTGCATGGCGGCAATCCGGTCAGCATGACGATGTATTCCCCTCTGCCGACACTGTTGCATTGAATCGACACTGGGGGAAGGCCCGTAAAAGCGAGCGCCTGGAACGCTCCGTCAGGCCTTCGCCTCCTGCTCGTCCAGCATGATCGGTTCGGACGGCTTGCTGACGGTGCCGCTTTCGCGCGCCTGATCCTCGGCGTTGGAGAGGAGCAGGTCCCTGCCCGCCTGGATGCCGCCGACAGTCTGCGCCGCGAAGCGCTGGCGATCCCGCTCCCGCACGCCATCGATGATATCGGCGATCTCGTCCTCTTCCGAGCCCAGCTCGCGCAGCGTCTGCGCGCCGAACACCAGGGCGCTCTCGAACATCTCGCGCATCTGGAAGTCGGCACCGAGCTTCACCAGCTCGATGGCGTGGCCACGATCGAAGGCGCGGGCATGCACCTTGGCGAGTGGGAACTCCGACTTGATCAGTTCGACGATGCGGTTCGCCGCGTCCTTGTTGTTCACGCAGACGAGGATCATGGCGGCATGCTCGGCGCCGGCGGCATGCAGGATATCGAGCCGCGTGCCGTCACCGTAATAGACCTTCATGCCGAACTGACCAGCGGCGCGAATCATGTCGGTGTCGTTGTCGATGATCGATACCCTGTGCCCCTTGGCGATCAGCGGCTGGCTGGCGATCTGCCCGAAGCGGCCGAAGCCGATCACCAGCACGTTGCCGTGCATCTCGCCTTCGCGCACCCTCTCGACGCCGTCGAACGATTGCGGTGCCGCCGGCAGGAACTTCAGCGCCATCATGGTGAATGGCGTCAGCACCATCGAGATGATGACGGTGGCGGTGAACAGCGCGTTCAGTTCAGCCGACAGCACACCGCCTGCGGTGGCAGTGGTGTAGAGCACGAAGGCGAACTCGCCACCCTGCGCCATCAGCACGGCACGCTCGAGGGCGAGTGAGTTCGACGAGCCCAGCACCCGCGCAAGAAAGAAGATCGCGGCGCCCTTCACCAGCATGTAGGCCAGCACCGTCAGCACCACCATCTGCCAGCTGGCGGCGACGACGTTGAGGTCCAGCGACATGCCGACGGCGAGGAAGAACAGCCCGAGCAGCAGCCCGCGGAACGGCTCCACATCGGCTTCGAGCTGGTGCTTGAAGGTGGAGGTCGAGAGCAGTACGCCGGCGATGAAGGCGCCCATCGCCATCGACAGGCCGCCCAGTTCCATCACCAGCGCCGCACCCAGAACGACCAGCAGCGCGGCTGCCGTCATCACCTCGCGCGCCCTCGAATCGGCCAGCAGCTTGAACACCGGGTTCAGCACGTAGCGGCCGGCGAACACCACCGCCACCACCGAGATCGCCGCGACGCCGACGCTGATCCAGCGCGACCAGATGTCGGCATCGCCCGCTTCGCCCGGCGCCATCAGCGCAATCACCGCCAGCAGCGGCACGATGGCGAGGTCTTCGAGCAGCAGGATGGACACGATCCGCTGGCCGCCCGGCGACTGCAGTTCGCCGCGCTCGGACAGCAACTGCATGACGATGGCGGTGGAGGTCAGCACGAAGCCCAGCCCGGCGACGAAGGCCACGGCGGGCGTGAAGCCGAGCAGGATGCCGACCAGTGTCAGCAGCGCCCCGCACAACCCCACCTGGAGCACGCCGAGCCCGAAAATCTGCTTGCGCAGGGCCCAGAGCCGGCTCGGTTCCATCTCGAGCCCGACGATGAACAGGAACAGCACGACGCCCAGCTCGGCCGCATGGAGCACCGCGGTCGGCTCATGCACCAGACCCAGCCCGAACGGCCCGACCGCGAGGCCGGCCGCCAGGTAACCCAGCACCGAGCCGAGCCCGAGCCGCCGGAAGATCGGCACAGCGATCACGCCGGCCGCCAGCAACGCCACGACCTGCACCAGATCGACCCCGCCATGGGCCGCCGCCTCGACCGCCTGTGTGACTTCGCCAGCCATTCCAACACCCCGCAAGCAAAACGCCAGCGTCGCGGATCGACGGGCAAGGCGTCAAGGCAGACAGATGGGCAGGTGGGTTGCACTCAGGCGGTACTGGGCCGCCGCGCCGCCCGCTTCCGTACGGGCTTTTCTGCCGCGATGGCCGGGCTCGGCTCGGGCGGCGCCGATTGAGGTTCGGACTCGGTCATATCCGCCGTCGCCTTCTGGTTCACCAGCCGGCGGCCCTTGCGCGGCGTCACCTGGCTCGTCGGCAGGATGTGCGTGACGATCGAGTAGAGCACCAGCAGCGAGGGCACCGCGACGAGACCACCCACCGGCCCCCAGGCCCAGATCCAGAAGGTCAGCGACAGGAAGATCATGAACGGGTTGATTGTCATGGTCCGCCCCAGCAGGTTGGGCGAGACGAAATTGCCCTCGACGAAGTTCACCACCCAGTAGAGCGCGACGGGCAGGATGGCGTTGCCGAGGTCGCCGCCATTTGTCAGCCCCACGAGGAACAGCACCACCGCCATGAAAGCCTGCCCGACGAACGGGATGTAGTTGAGCACGGCTGCCAGCGCGCCCCAGAGGATCGGCGACGGCATGCCGATCGCCCACATCAGCAGCCCCACCACCACGCCGACGCCGACATTCACCATGGTGATGGTCAGCAGATATTTCGACACCTTCTGCTCGACGTCACGGAAGACATGCGCCGCGCGCCAGCGCATCCAGCGGCTGACGCAGAGCGACAGCGTGGCAACCCGTATCTGGTCGCGCGTCGCGAGGAAGAAGTAGAGCGACACGAGGAAGATCAGCACCTGCGCGAAGATCGCCGGGGCCAGCATGGCGATGCCCGTCACGGTCGAGCTGTCCTCCACCGTCACCTGCATCGCCTCGTCCGAGCCCAGCACGCCCTTCAGCTGCTCCTGCAGGGCGCCGAGCGACTCCATGGGCTCCTTCAGGTTGGCGAGCTGTTCCTGCAGACGGGCCCAGATCAACGGCCCGCGCGCTGCCCATTCCGCCAGCGGCCCGTAGAACAGGAAGCCGCTGGCGACGATGACGAGGAGGAGCGACAGCACCGCAATGCCCGCCGATATGCCCTCGGGCACACCGTGGCGCTCCATCAGGTCGGCCAGGGGCCCGAACATCAGCCCGATGATGATGGCCAGCATGACAGGCGCAAGGATGACCTGCGCCGCCTGGATGGCGACCAGCGCCACCACCACCCCCACCAGCACGATCGCCATCTGCGAGGCATTGCCCAGCACGCGCTCGAAATTGGTTCGAGATACGTCGCGCAAGACTGCTCGTCGTACCCCTGAGACTACCGGTCTGGCCAAGGCGCTCTCCTGTTCTGGCGAGAGCTAACGCGCGCGCCGGGCTGCCGTTCCGCCCGCATCGACGGCGCGATTGGCCGCCCTTATAGTGCGCCGCGAATCCATTTCAGCCGCCGGGGGCCAAGTCCATGAAGCGCAAGATCATTATCGATACGGACCCCGGCCAGGACGATGCGGTTGCCATCCTGATGGCTCTCGCGTCGCCCGAGGATTTCGATATCCTCGGCATCGTGGCGGTCGCCGGCAACGTCGCGCTGGAGCAGAACGCGCGGAACGCGCTGAAGATCGTCGAACTCTCGGGCCGCGCCGATATCAAGGTCTATGCCGGTTGCGAACGGCCGATGCGCCGCACCCTCGTCACCGCCGAGTACGTGCATGGCGACACCGGCCTCGACGGGCCCGACCTGCCGGCCCCGACGCAGAGACTCGAGGCCCAGTTCGGCGTCGATTTCATCATCGATACCCTGATGGCGCACGAACCGGGCGAAATCACCCTCGCCACCCTCGGGCCACTGACCAACATCGCCATGGCGCTGGTCAAGCAGCCGCGTATCGCCGAGCGGGTCAAGGAGATCGTCATGATGGGCGGCGGCTATTTCGAGGGTGGCAACATCACCCCGGCCGCCGAGTTCAACATCTATGTCGATCCCGATGCGGCCGATGTGGTACTGCGTTCGGGCATCCACATCGTCATGGCCCCGCTCGACCTCACCCATCAGATGCTGTCGACCCCGCCCCGCCTCGAGCGGATCAAGGCGATCGGCAACCGCTCCGGCGACGCCGTGCACGCCATGCTCAGCTTCTCCGAGCGCTTCGACCTGCAGAAGTACCAGTGGCCGGGGGCGCCGCTGCACGACCCCTGCGTCATCGCCTACCTGCTGAAGCCCGAGCTGTTTCACGGCCGGCACATCAACGTGGTGATCGAGACCGCCAGCGAGCATACCCTCGGCATGACCGTCGCCGACTACTGGGGGGTCACGGGCCGGGTAAAGAACGTGCAGTACCTCCGCTCGGGCGACGCCGACGGCTTCTACGAACTCATCTGCGAACGCTTGAGCCGCCTCCCGTAAAAGCGCTATAGCGGCGGATATAGGGGTATATTCCGATGGACCTGATCACTTTATCCGCCTTCACCGTTGCTTATGCGATCGCAGTGCTTGTGCCGGGCCCCGGCGTCGCGGCCGTCGTCGCCCGTGCGCTGGGCGGCGGTTTTCGGGCGGCGTTCCCGATGGTGCTCGGTATTCTCGCCGGCGACCTGGTCTACCTGGTGTTCGCGCTGTTCGGCCTTGCCGCCATCGCCACCTGGTTCGGCCCGGTGTTCGTGGTCATCAAGTGGGCGAGCGCGCTCTACCTGCTCTACATCGCCTGGCAGTTCTGGACGGCGAAGCCCGGCTCCGAGCAGATCGGCGCCAAGAGCGACGCTTCGGCCTGGAAGACCTTCCTCTCGGGCTTCATGCTGACGCTGGGTAATCCCAAGACCATCGTGTTCTATCTCGCGCTGCTGCCCACGGTTGTGCCGCTCGACCAGCCGATCACGGTGCTCGGCTTCACCGAACTGACGCTGATCGTCATCGTCGTGCTGCTGATCATCGGCTGCGGCTACGCCGGCCTCGCCGCCGCCGCCCGCGACTTCTTCAAATCAGCAAAGGCGCTGCGTGCGCTGAACCGCACAGCGGGGGCGATCATGGCGGGGGCGGCGGCGTTCGTGATCGCGCGGGAGTAGGCTCAGGGCTTTCCGGCTGCAGCCTTGGTGGTAACAGAGCTTGCCGCTTTTCGCCTGACGCGAAGTTGGCCTCCCTCTCCCTTCTGGAGTTCGAAGGCCGTCAGGCTCTTGACCAGATCACTCAGCTTCTTGTGGCCGTAGGTCCGTGGGTCGAAGTCGGGGTAGCGGTTCACCAACTGCGTTCCCAGCAGGCCAAGGCTCACCCACCCGTCCTCGCTGTCCATCTCGACGATGACCCGGCGGATCAGGTTCGTGGCGTTCTGCGTGGGCTCGAGCGCCTTTTGCGTCTCGACGCCGCCGGCCTTTGCCGGCTCCTGTGGCAGCAGGTTCTCGGTGTAGATGAAACGGCGGCAGGCCTGCCGGAAGCTCTCGGGAGTTTTCTGCTCGCCGAAACCGTAGATGTCGACGCCCTCCTCGCGGATGCGGGCGGCGAGGCGGGTGAAGTCGCTGTCGGATGAGACGAGGCAGAAGCCGTCGAAGCGCCCCGAATGCAGCAGGTCCATGGCGTCGATCACCAGCGTGATGTCGGAAGCATTCTTGCCGATGGTGTAGGCAAACTGCTGCTGCGGAATGATCGCGTATTTGGCCAGCACGTCGGCCCAGCCTTTCGATCGCGTGCCGGAAAAGTCGCCGTAGATGCGGCGGACGCTGGCCTCGCCGATCTTGGCGATCTCCTCGAACAGCCCATCGACGATCTTGGCCGAGGCGTTGTCCGCATCGATCAGCACCGCGAGGCGGAGCGCCTTGCTCTCATTGGCCATGACGTTCTCCCTCGGTTCCCCGCACCACTGCGGCCGCCGCCTCAAGCCCCCACCCGAGCAGCTCCTCCGCCCGCTCGGGCGTGACGCCTTCGACGTAGCAGCGCAGTTCCGGGGCGTTGCCGGAGGCGCGATAGTGGACAGTGTCGCCCGAGGCGAGGCCGAAACGGAGGCCGTCGATGCTGGAGACCGACTGCACGTCGCCCACCGGCGCAAAGAAGCCCTGCGCGTAGCCCGGCTCGTCGCGGAGGCGCTGGAGCAGCTCGGCGCTCCGATCGCCCGGCACCTCGGTCAGCCGGTCGCTGAGCGCGGCGCGGACCGGCAGGGATTGCACCAGCGCCGCCAGCGACTGCCCCCTGCCCTTCGCCATGGCGAGAACGGCGAGAATGGGCAGCACCGCGTCGCGCGTGGGCAATGCCTCGAGCGTGTGACGATCGACGACCACCTCGCTGCCGAGCAGCGTGCCGCCATTGGCCTCGAAGCCGACGACCGCGCCGGCTTCGCCGAGCTTCTCCATCCCGGCGATCACGTAGGGCGAGCCGACGCGCGTGCGCTCCACCTCGGTGAACCAGCCGACGCCCTCGATCGCCGAGTTGGACGTGACGGGCGTTGCCACCCGCACCACCCCGGCAAAACGCGCCGCGATCATCCCGAGTACGTCGCCGCGCACGAACTCGCCGGTGCCATCGATCACCAGCGGCCGGTCGCCATCGCCATCGGTCGAGACGATGGCATCAAGACGGTGTTGCTCGATCCAGTCGAAGCGCGGCGCAAAGATCGCATCCGAGAAGGCCTCGGTGTCGACAGGAATGAAGCTCTCCGAACGACCGAGCCGCACCACCGCGGCACCCGCGCGGGTCAGCAGCGACACCAGCAGGTCGCGCGCCACCGACGAATGCTCGAACACGCCGATGCGCCAGCCATCCAGCGCATCGGCTGCCAGCAGCCCACGGTAGCGCTGGCGGTAGCGGTCGCCGGCCTGCGGATAGGCATCACGCGCGCCGCCCGGGCCATCCGGTACCGCGTCGAGGAGCGCTGCCGCGATCCCGGCCTCGTCCGCCTTCGAGATTTCGCCTTTCGGTACATAGAATTTCAGGCCGTTGCGATCGGCCGGGATATGGCTGCCGGTGACCATGATGGCCGCGCCACCGTCGGCCATGGCGTGCAGCGCCAGCGCCGGGGTGGGCAGCACGCCACAATCGACCGGCTCCAGCCCGGCCGCCCGCACGGCGATGGCGCAATCGGCGACGATGGCCGGGCTCGATTCGCGGTAGTCGCGCGCAAGGTAGACCCGGCCACTACCGGCCTGCCCCGTCGCAACGTTGTGTCGCGCGAAGGCGCTGGCGTAGCGCCGCGCGGCGTTGCCGACGAGGTCGCTGGCGAGGCCACGCAGGCCGCTGGTGCCGAATTTCAGCGAGTCCGCCATTCCGATCTCCTCTGCCGCCACTGTTCACGTCCGGCGTCACCAGACAAGTGTGCCGCCCGGTGTTAACAATTCGTTCAGACCCTGCGGGCAGGCTGGGATCATGCAGATCGCCAAGCGCACAATGAACTGGCTGCCGCGCACCTCGGCTTACAACGAGGCCGAGAATGCACGCCTGAAGCGCAAGGCCTATGCGCAGTCGGACATCGAGAAGGGCAGCAACCTGGCCAGCGGCCTGATCGGTGGAAACACCAGCAATGTTGGCGAGCAGATCAATCTCACCCTGCGTATCGCTGCGGCCCGAATCCAGGCTACGGCAGCGGCAAAGCGTGAACAGCTGCTGAAGTCGACCGACTTCACCGCCTGAGCGTACGCGCCGGTTAGCCCCCGGGACTTGCGCCGCGCCTGTGTAGCGACAACACTTACGGGCAATGACCGTCTCACCCGAGCTCCACGCCTTCTTTTCCCGCGAGGTCACCCGCGTCGCCCGCGACCTGCTGGGTGCGGAACTCCTGGTCGATGGGGTCGGCGGCATCATCACCGAAACCGAAGCCTATCATCCCGACGAGCCCGCTTCGCACGCCTACCGCGGCCCGACGCCGCGCAACGCATCGATGTTTCTCGGCCCCGGCCATGTCTATGTCTACCGCTCCTACGGCATCCACTGGTGCTTCAACCTGGTCTGCGCCGGTGGCGCGGCCGTACTGGTCCGGGCGCTCGAACCGACTCATGGCATCGCGCAGATGACGGTACGGCGCGGGCTCTCCGACCCGCGGCAACTATGCTCGGGTCCGGGCAAGCTGTGCGCGGCGATGGGCATCACCAAAGCGCAGGACGGGCTGACCCTGGGCGATCCGCCGCTGTCGTTCCGGGCCGCCGAGGTGGTACCGGAGGCGACGATTGGTCCGCGCATCGGCATCAGCAAGGCCGCAGAGCTGCCCTGGCGCTTCGGTATCGCCGGATCGGCCTATCTCAGCCGCAGTTTCCGCAACACCAACACAGCTGGTGACGGGATGTCGCGGCGGGTTCCCACGGGGGCCAGCTTTGGATAGTTTGCCGCCCCAATGACAATTCTCAAGGAGAGCCCCGTGCAGGTCGAAGCGCTGATCAAGGAATTGCTGGCAACCGGCAGCATGAACGAGGAGACCACCGCCGACCTCAATCGCTGGGCCGAAGAAGCCGCGGCCGGTGCGCTTCACGCCGACGACGCCGCCTATATCGAGGCGCTGCACGCCAAGCTGACCGGCGCGCCGATGCCGGAGGAAATCGTCGAGGTACCGGCGGAACCCGCGCGCCTCGACGGGCTTTCGATAGAAGACTGGCGCGACCGTGCCCTCAGGGCTGAAGCCGAACTGGCTCAGCTCAAGGACAGCGTCAGCACCACCAGCGACTGACACCTGAAGGAGGCCTGATGCGACGCCTGATTGTACCCGCCATCGCCGCCGTGGCGATGGCTTGCAGTTCACTCGCCCTGGCACAGGAAGGCGGCATCCGGCTCGAACCGGTCGCCCAAGGCCTCGATTCGCCAGTACTGGTCACCGCCCCTGCGGGCGATCCTCGGCTGTTCGTCGTTGAGCAGACCGGCCGTATCCTGATCCTCGTCGATGGCGCGGTACAGCCCGCACCGTTTCTCGATGTCAGCGACCGCATCAGCGTGGGCGGCGAACGCGGTCTGCTCGGCCTCGCGTTCCACCCGGACTACGCCAGCAATGGCCGTTTCTTCGTCAACTACACCGACGCTGACGGCAACACGCAGGTGGTCGGCTACACCTCGAGCGGCGACGCCGCCGATCCGAGTTCCGCCACCCCGCTGTTCTCGGTCGACCAGCCCTTCGGCAATCACAATGGCGGCTGGCTCGGCTTCGGGCCGGATGGCCTGCTCTATGTCGGCATGGGCGATGGCGGTGCGGGCGGCGACCCCGGCAACCGGGCGCAGAACCCGCAGCAGTTGCTCGGCAAGATCCTCCGCCTCGATGTCGATGCCGGCACCGCGCCCGAAATCTTCGCTTCCGGCGTTCGCAACCCGTGGCGCATGGCGTTCGATGGCGACAACCTCTACGTCGCCGATGTCGGACAGGTGGCGCACGAGGAGATCAGCGTCATCACCACCGCCGACGCCGGCGCCAACCTCGGCTGGAAGGTGATGGAAGGACTCGCCTGCTACGAAGCAGCCACCTGCGACACGTCCGGCTTCGTCCTCCCGATCCTCACCTACGGCCACGATTCCGGCCGCTGCTCCATCACCGGCGGCCTGGTCTATCGCGGCGCGGCCTTGCCCGCGCTCACCGGCCAGTACTTCTTCTCCGACTTCTGCGACGGCCATATCCGCTCGCTGACCTATGCCGACGGCCAGGCGACCGGCGAGACCGACTGGACCGATCAGCTCGGCGCCCAGGGCCAGGTCACCTCGTTCGGCACCGACAGCGCCGGCGAGCTCTACGTCATGACCATCGACGGCAACCTCTCCAAGCTGGTCCCCGCCTCCTGAAACGGCGCTTCACACCCCGCCCGGCGCTTGCTAAGAGCCGGGCTGAGGGGCGTGTAGCTCAACGGTTAGAGCCAAGTGCTCATAACACTTCCGATGCAGGTTCGAATCCTGCCACGCCCACCAGCCTTCGCCCTTCGGGCTTCGGCTCGGCAAGCCGAGACGGAGCCTGAAGGGCGGAGGCTGTCGCGCCGTAGCTTTAGCGAAGGCGGACATTGCTTCAAAGCAGCTGTCGCGCCTTGCCTTGGCGAAGGCGGACCACTCCAACCTCAGGCACTCCCATGAAAACCTTCAAAGCCCCGAACGCCGACCTCACCCTGTCCAGCGTCGTGCTCGGCCTCATGCGGATCGCCAAGATGAGCGACGCCGATATCCGTGCGCTGTACCACGCCGCGGTGGAAGCCGGTGTCACCATGATCGACCATGCCGATATCTATGGCGGCGCACCGCATGTCTGCGAGGCGCGCTTCGGCGATGCGGTGCAGCTCTCGCCCGCCGATCGCGAGCGCATCATGATCCAGTCCAAGGCCGGCATCCGGAAGGGCTTCTTCGACTTCTCGTCCGAGCACATCATCGCGGCCGTCGAGGGTTCGCTGAAGGCGCTCCGGACCGACTACCTCGACGTGCTGCTGCTGCACCGTCCCGACACGCTCGTCGAGCCAGATGACGTGGCCAAGGCCTTCGACCAGCTGCATTCGTCCGGCAAGGTCCGCCACTTCGGCGTTTCCAACCAGACGCCGGGCCAGATCGAACTGCTGAAATCAGCGGTCAAGCAGCCGCTGCTGTTCAACCAGGTGCAGCTCTCGATCGCCCACGCCAACCTGTTCGCCCAGGGCGTGGCCGTCAACATGGACGGGCTCGACCAGTCGATCTCGCGCGATGTCGGCCTGCTCGACTATTCCCGCCTCAAGGGCATGACCCTGCAGGCCTGGTCGCCGGTACAGCAGGGCTTCTTCAAGGGCGTGTTCATCGGCGATCGTGAAAACTACGCCGACCTGAACGACGTCATGGACGAGCTGGCCGAGAAGTACCGCGTCACGCCGACCGGCATCGCCATTGCCTGGATCACCCGGCACCCGGCCAATATCCAGGTCGTGCTCGGCACCACAAAGCCCGATCGGGTGCGCGAGAGCGTCGCTGGCTCCGACATCGTCCTCACCCGCGAGGAATGGTACCGCCTGTTCAAGGCCGCCGGCCACACCCTGCCGTAAGGCGGACGGGGCCGCGCGAGCGGCCCCTCCAGATCATTCCGGCCAGCGGTTGTCGGGTCGCCAGAAGCCGAGCTTCGGCGTGTTCCACTCGTCGGTCGGCAGGAACATGGTGCCCGGCGTCCTGAGGCCCGCCTCGATCGCGTCGAGGTTGATGTCGATGCCCAGCCCCGGCTTCTCCGGCACCGTGACGAAGCCACCGGCCATGTAGTCCTTGGGCAGGCCGGTCACCAGCCCCTCCCAGAACGGCAGGTCGAGCCCATGGTGCTCGCAGGCGAGGAAGCTCGAGATCGCCGCCGCCGTGTGGATATTGGCCATGAAGCCGATCGGCGAGCCGGCGCAGTGCAGCGCCGTCGGGATGCCCTCCTCCTCGGCATCGTCGGAGATGCGCTTGGTCTCCATCAGCCCGCCCGATGTCAGCAGGTCGGGGTGCACGATATCCACCGCCCGCGTGCGGATCGCTTCGCGGAAACCGTCGCGCAGATACCAGTCCTCGCCCGCCGCGATTGGCGTCAGCAGCGCGTCGGACACATGCTTGTGGCCCGGAATGTCGAAGCGCGACATCGGGTCCTCCATCCAGGCGAGGTCATATTTCTCCAGCGCCTTGCCGAGGCGGATCACCTCGTCGGCGGTGAGATAGCCCTCGCCGAAATGGTCGACGCAGAGCTGCACGTCCTTGCCGACGGCCGCGCGCACCTCGCCCACCACGTGCGCAGCGCGCTCGATGGTCGCGTCAGTGAGCTTGACGCCACGTCCGGCCATCGGTGCCTTGAACCACCTGCCCATCTCGAACTGCGTCTCGTACGGCGCGTCGTGGCCGATCAGCGGCTCATCGCCGGTCTCGAACAGGCTCGGCCGCAGGTCGAACTTGATCCAGGTGAGCCCGCGGGCGCGACGCCCCTTCACCGCGGCGACGAAATCCTCCGGCGTCGGGTTGTCGGGCGTCGGCGTATCGCCATAGAGCCGGATCTTGTCGCGGTACTTGCCGCCGAGCAGCTGGTAGCAGGGCACGCCGTAGACCTTGCCGATCAGGTCCATCAGCGCGATCTCGATGCCCGAAACGCCGCCGCCCTCGCGGCCCCAGCCGCCGAAGCGCTTGATGGCGCGGAAGATCATGTCGACATTGCAGGGGTTCTGCCCGAGCAGCACCGACTTGAACTGCAGCGCGTTCGTCGCGTGACCGGCGTCGCGCACTTCGCCGAGGCCGTAGACGCCCTGGTTCGTGTCGATCTTCAGGATCGGATAGTCGTAGTTGGCGGCCACCACCGCCAGCCGCATGTCGGTGATGCGCAGCTCCGTCGGCTGCGAGTTGCGGTTGATGGCATTCTCGATCGTGTCAGTCCCAGTCACGTCTCTCTCCCTCAGCGGCGGTGCCGGTATGCCGGCAGCATGTATTCGGTCAGGTCGTCCATGATGGTCGCGGCTTCCTCCCGCGCATGGTCGTCGAGCATGCGGAAGCCGGACTGGCGCACGGCAGCGCTGCCGATGACGCCGCGCATCTTCAGCACCTCCTTCATAAGCGGCATGCCGTAGTTGCTCTCCATGTCGAGCAGCGGCAGCAGCCGGTTGAAGATGCCGCGCACCCGCTTGTCGTCCTTCGCCTCGATGGCGTTCCACAGCGCCACATGCACGTCGGCGATCTCGCAGGCCGGCATGGTGCCGGAGACGCCGTGCCGCACTTCCTCGAGCAGCGTCTTGCCCGCCCGACCGCCCATCACGCCCTCGACCTTGTCACCGCAGAGCCGGATGATCTCGCCGACCGTTTGCGCCGGATAGCCCGACTCTTCCTTCACGAAGCGGGCAGTGGGGATCTCGTCGACCAGTTCGGCAATCAGCGGCGCGCTCATCGTCGTCGCCCCCTGCCCGATGACGTTCTGGATCACCAGTGGCAGCGCCGTGGCCGCACCGATGGCGCGGTAATGGGCCTTCAGGTCCGTGACGGTGGACGGATGCAGCGTCGGCGGCAGCGCCATCACCGCATCGGCGCCAAGCGCTTCGGCCTGCCTGGCATAATCGGCAGCAATCGAATGATGCGGCGCGGAAACCGCAACGATCGACGGCACCCTGCCCTTCGCCCGCCCCACGACGATTTCGGCCGCCCGCTTGCGCTCCGTCTCGCTGAGATATCCCCCCTCGCTGGCCAGAGCATTGGCGACCACGCCATGTACCCCGGCGGCAAGGCAGAACTCCATCGTCGCCTCCAGCCCCTCCTCGTCGAGCCGCAGGTCAGCGGTGAACGGCGTCGTGACGATGACGAAGATGCCGCGAAAACTGGTCCGATCCATTTGTCCCCCTAAGCCGCCTTTGGCAACGGCGTAACCTTGATGTCGTCCTCGCGCCCCCTGGCCTGGGCGAGGTCATATGCAGCCTGCATCTTCAGCAGGGTTTCAGCCTTCAGCCCAAACGCCTTCTCGAAGCGGATCGCCATGTCTGCCGAAAGCGCCGTATGTCCATTCAGAACATTGCTCAGGTTCTGGCGGGAGACACCGAGATGCTGGGCCAGTTCCTTCACGTTGATGCCATGCGGCGCAACGGCCTGCCGCCTGAGCCAGGGACCGGGATGAACGTAGATCGAAGGGTGAAGCCTGATAGCCATCAGTGATAATCCTCAAGGTCGAGGTCGATAATCGTATTCTCATCCGACACGGCAAAGGTCAGTCGCCAGTTCTTCGTTACCGTCATGGCGCAGACGCCTTTCCGATCGCCTGTCAGGGCATGGAAACCGAAATTCGGCGGGGTTCCGAGTTCATCGAATTGCGCGGCGGCGAGGAAGGCGATCATGTCGACGACCCGCTCCACTTCGATCACACCCTTCGTGCTCCCCTGCTCGAGCAGCTTTCGCAGCGCCTTGTGCTTGATGCTCCCGATTTCCATGTGTCAACAGGTACGCGACACGGCAGCCTTGTGTCAATCAACGATTGACAGGCCAGATCGGAACTTGACCCCTACTTGATTGCGCCCTGCGTCAGCCCGCGGATGAAGAAGCGGCCGCCGAACAGGTAGATCAGGATCGGTGGCCCGGCGGCAATCAGCACTGCGGCCGCAGATGAGCCGCTGCCTACGCCCATCACTGCCGCCGTGATCGGCTGCTGGCTGCCGGAGGTGAACACCATGCCGAACAGGTACTCGTTCCAGATGGAGGTGAACTGCCAGATCACCGTCACGATCAGGATGGGTGGCGAGATCGGCAGGATAACCTTGAGGTAGATGCGCCAGAACCCGGCGCCATCCACCTGCCCCGCCTTGATCAGTTCATCCGGCACGCCGGCATAGAAGTTGCGGCAGAACAGGGTCGAGAAGCAGAGCGTCTGCACCGAATGGATGATGATGAGCGCCAGCACATTGTTGGCGAGGCCGACCTTGCCGACGATCCAGGCCCAGGGCAGCAGCGTCGTCTGGCTGGGGATGAACACACCGGCGACGATCATCAGGAAGATGACGTTCGAGCCGCGGAAGCGCCACTTGGAGAGCACGTAGCCGGCCATCGCCCCGACCGCCGTCGAGATGATGGTCGCCGGAATCACCATGATCAGCGAGTTGTAGAAATTCTGCTGAATGCCGTTGCAGCGGCCGGTGACGCACACTGACGTCCAGGCGCGGATGAACGGCTCGAACGAAAAACTGGTCGGCAGCGAGATGCGGCCGTGCGCCGCCACGTCGGCGCCGGTGCGAAAGGCGCCCGAGATCACCAGGTAGGCCGGAAAGGCGTAGATCAGCGCGAAGATCACCAGCACGCCGTAGATGGCGACGCGGCCGATCACGTAACGGCGGCGCGCAATCGCCGCCTCCGGGTCGCGCAGGGCGCCCATCAGCGGCGGGCCAAACCCAGCCTCCACGGCAAGTCTCCTCCAGAGCACCGACTGAACCACGAGGTTCGCCGGTGCGGCAATTCGCAACGTGGAGCGCTCGACGGGCCTGACGACCCCGTGATGCTCCTCTCCTCGGTGAGCACCTTAGAAAGCGTCAGCGGCAATGTCCAATTATGATGCTGATCGAATCTCCGCAGCGCCGCCATTGCGGGTTGACCCGCCCTGCTCCGCGTCGCCGTAGGCCTGCACTCCGTCCCGGCCCTGGCCCTTGGCGAGGTAGAGCGCAGCGTCGGCCTGCCGAACCAGATCTTCGGGCGCCGGAAGGAGGTTGCTGCGGCTGCCGGTGGCGATGCCGACACTGACCGTCACCACACCGCGCGAACTCCGGCCGTTGGGAATTCGCAGCTGGCGGACCGCCTCGCAGAGCAGCTCCGCCACTGCCGTTGCGCCCTCGGTATCGGTATCGGGGAGCACGATGGCGAACTCCTCGCCGCCATAGCGCGCCACAATGTCGGCAGGTCGGCGCGCGACCTCCTTCAGCGCTTTGGCTACGGCACGCAACGCCCCGTCGCCGGCCTGGTGGCCATAGGTATCGTTGAACGACTTGAAGTAGTCGACGTCGACCATGAGCACACTGAGCGGATGGTGATGGCGGGCGCTGCGCGAGAACTCCTTGGCGAGCATCTCGTCGAACGTCCGGCGGTTCATCAGCCCGGTCAGCGCATCGGTGGCGGCGAGTTGCTTGAGGTGCTTGTTGACCTCCGTCAGCGCCTCCTCGGCGCGCTTGATGCTCGAAACGTCCGAGATCACGGTCAGCGCGGTGCCATCGGACAGCGCCCTGGCGCGGGAGTGCAGCCAGCGGCCGTCGGCGAGGTGAATTTCGCGGTCCCGCTGCTCGTGCAGTCCGGTTACGGCATCGTCGATCCAGGCCTCAACCTCGTCAGGCTCCATCTGAGCCTCCTCGCCGCGCTCATGGGCGACACGCAGGATCTCGCGGAGGTTCCGCCCCGGCACCCGCATGTCTGCGGTCAGCGGGAAGAGGCGACGGTACTGGTCGTTGCAGAAGATGATGTTGGCGTCCTTGTCGAAGGCGATCAGCGCGTCGGCCATCCCCGACATCGCGCCCTCGAGCTGGGAACGCGCACGGTCAAGCTCCTGCTCCAGCGTCTTGCGCGCCGTGAAGTCGCGACTATGCGTGACGAGCGCGACCGGATGTCCCTCTGCGTCGGTCAACGGCGTCTTGAGGGTCGAGAGCCAGATCTCCGTTCCGTCGTCGAAGGCGAGGCGCTGTTCCAGTTCCTTGCTGGTCCCCTCGCGCAGCACGCTTTCCTCGTCGCGGCCGAATTGCGCCGCGATGTCGGGCGGATAGAAGTCTGCGTCGCTCTTGCCGATCAGCGATGCCGCATCCGGCGCGCGCATCAGCCGGGCCGTCGCCGCGTTGGCAATGACGAAGCGGCCCTGCAAGTCCTTGACGTTCAGCGCTTCCGGCAGTGTCTCGATCACTTGCCGGAACGTCTGGTTGAGCCGTTCCGTGCGTCGCCGCCCCTCGTCGGTATGCATGGCCATTCCGCCCAGCAGTGTCGCGAGGAAGGCTATCGCCGGAACCGCCACGATGAGGTTCGGCAGCGCCGTCTCGATCATCGCCGTGGGGATCAGCAGCAGCGTCAGCAGGCTGACGAGCATCGCGCCGAGCGCCAGCAGCACGACATCCATGCGTCGCACTGCCTGCCCTCGGGTCAGGGCATGGACGACGAGCCCCATGACGGCGCCCAAGCCTATCAGCACCAGCCCTGGCACGATCCCGGCTCCTCCAAGGATCACGCGATACGCCCCGGCGACCACCATGGCCACCAGCGCCCCGATCGGTCCACCGAACAAGGCCGCCTGGGCCACCAGCGACACGCGAAGGTCGAGAAAAAGGCCGGGTCGAATGACTACCGGCAGCGACATCATGGCGACCGCCCCGAGGCCCATCAGCAGGCCGAGCCCGGCACTTCGGCCCCAGACCGGCAGGCGTTCCACAGCGTCGCCCAGCAGTGTCCACATTGCGGCGAACACGCCAACCATAGCCAGGTTGGCTATCAGTCCCTGGACCGCTGCATCCATCCCAGTGCTCTCGCGGGCGCGGCAAAGCCGCTATTGTCGCGAGACCTTAGTGTGCAACGGGTTAGGAATAGTTACCGACGCCGCACGTATTCTCCGTGCTGGCAGAAGTTCGTGGCCCAGATGCACCGGCATGGCTCGACAGGGCCGGGGGGCGAGATTGACGGCCGATATATAAACGAACGGCCATTTACATTGAAATCAGCCGGCTGCCGTGTAGGCCGTCTTCACCTGGGTGAAGAACTCGGCGGCGTACTTGCCCTGCTCCTTGGGGCCATAGCTCGAGCCCTTGCGGCCACCGAACGGCACGTGGAAGTCGACGCCCGCCGTCGGCACGTTGACCATCACCATGCCCGCCTCGGCGTTGCGCTTGAAGTGCGTGGCGTACTTGAGCGAGGTGGTGACGATACCAGCCGACAGGCCGAACTCGGTGTCATTGGAGGTAGCAAGCGCCTCCTCGTAGTCCTTTACCCGGATCACTGCCGCGACCGGCCCGAAGATTTCCTCGCGGGCGATGCGCATCTGGTTGGTCACCTCGGTGAACAGCGCCGGCTGCAGGAAGAAGCCCTCGGTCTCGCGGTTGAGCCGCTGGCCACCAACGCGGAGCTTGGCGCCTTCCTTCTGGCCGATATCGACGTAGTCCATGTCCTGCTTCAGCTGGCTGGCATCGACGACGGGGCCGATCTCGGTGTCCTTGCTGAGGGCGTCACCGACCCGCAGGTTCTTCGTCCGCTCGCACAGCGCATCGACGAAGGCATCGTGGATACCCTCGGTGACGATGATGCGCGACGTCGCGGTGCAGCGCTGGCCGGTCGAAAAGAAGGCCGACTGCGCCACGGTTTCCACGGCGACCTTCAGGTCGGCATCGTCGAGCACGATGGTCGGGTTCTTGCCGCCCATCTCGAGCTGGAACTTGCGCATGAACTTGATGCTCGATTCCGCCACACGGCGACCGGTGTTGACCGAGCCGGTGAAAGTCTGTGCGGCGATGTCCTTGCTGTCCAGCATCGCCTGGCCCACGACCGAGCCGCGGCCCATCACCAGGTTCAGCACGCCCTTGGGCAGGCCGTTGCGGTGCAGGATATCGACGATGGCCCACGAGGAGCCCGGCACCAGGTCCGCCGGCTTGAACACCACGGTGTTGCCGTAGCAGAGGGCCGGCGCGATCTTCCACGCAGGGATGGCGATCGGGAAGTTCCACGGCGTGATGATGCCGACGACGCCCATCGGCTCGCGCGTCATCTCGACGCCGACACCCGGACGCACCGACGGCATGGTCTCGCCGCCAAGGCGCAGCGCCTCACCGGCGAAGAACTCGAAAATCTGCCCGGCGCGGGTCACCTCGCCGATACCCTCGGCGAGGGTCTTGCCCTCTTCGCGGCTCAGCAGTGCGCCGAGCTCGGCCTTGCGGGCGAAGATCTCGTGCGCGGTCTTGGACAGGATCTCCCAGCGCTGCAGAATGCCCGAGCGCGACCAGGCCGGGAACGCCGCCTTGGCCGCCGCGATGGCGTCGAGCGTGTCCTGCTGGCTGGCGCGTGCGTAAAGCCCAACCACTTCGTTGGTGTTCGACGGGTTGATGTTCTCCGACGCGTCAGCGCCGACCCACTCGCCGTTGATGAGGTTCTGGTGCAGTTCGGTCATCGGGATGATCCTTCGGTTAGAGCAGGTCGGCTTTGGCCAGGTCACGCAGCAGGTGGCTGGCACCATAGGTCCAGGGCGCGGCCTCGGTCGAAAAGCGTACGGTGTTCGACAGCGTGCCGAGGGCGGCGGTCGAGACCGACACCACGTCGCCGATCTTGTGGGTGAAGCCCTTGCCGACGCCGCCGCGATCCTTCACCGGGGCGAACATGGTGCCGAGGTAGAGCACGAAGCCATCGGGATACTGGTGGTGGCGGCCGATGGTGGCGGCGACGATGGATTCAGGCGAACGCGAGATCTGGCTCATGTTCGACACGCCGGTCAGCTCGAAGCCGTCCTCGCCGGTCACGGTCAGGGCAATGTCGGACTGCTTCACCGTCTCGATGGTGAACTTGCCGTCGAACAGGCGGATGAACGGCCCGAGCGAGGCGGAGGCGTTGTTATCCTTGGCCTTGCCGAGCAGCAGGGCCGAGCGGCCCTCGACGTCGCGCAGGTTCACGTCGTTGCCGAGCGTGGCACCGACCATGGTCCCCTTCGAGTTCACCACCATTGCCACTTCGGGCTCGGGGTTATTCCACTCGGAGATCGGCAGGATGCCGACATCGGCGCCGTAGCCGACCGATGCCATCGGCTGGCACTTGGTGAAGATTTCGGCATCGGGGCCGATACCGACTTCCAGATACTGGCTCCACACGCCGCGGGAGATCAGCGTCGCCTTGACCTGCATCGCCGCATCCGAGCCAGGCACGAGCTGGCTCAGGTCGGTGCCGATGAGGCCGAGGATGTCCTTGCGGAGGCTGTCGGACTTCGCCTTGTCGCCGCGCGCCTGCTCCTCGATGACGCGTTCGAGCAGCGAGACGACGAACGTCACGCCGGCGGCCTTCACTGCCTGCAGATCGATGGGCGAGAGCAGCGAGGCGGCGGACGCATCGGTCTTCGCGGCCCACGAGTTTTCGAGAATGGCCGCGAGCTTGCCGATCGGCTTGCCCGGCGCCGCGGCCACATAGCCCGCCGGGTCGTCGCGCTCGGCGACGTCGCGGGAGGTCGGGGCGGCCTTCGCGGTGATATCGACGACGTCGTCGCCGCGCACGGTCACGATACGGGGATGTTCAAAGCCGGGAACACGGGCGCGCCCCAGAAGCACACCCTCGTTCGGCACGATCGGACTGGTCATTCCAGGCTCCCCCCTGTTGTTTGGAGCGCTACCTAACCCGCCCGGTCCGACCCTGTCCAGCCAACGGCGAGGTACGTCCGTCAGACTTTCGGCAGGAGCGGCCGGCGCAGCGGACAGGATCAGCCGTGCTTCAGCAGCCGGGCCTTCTCGCGGTTCCAGTCACGGTTCCGCTCCGTCTCGCGCTTGTCGTAGCTCTTCTTGCCCTTGCCGACGCCGATCAGGATTTTCGCGCGGCCCTGCTCGTTGAAGTAGAGTTTCAGCGGGACGATGGTATTGCCGGCGCGCTCGACTTCCTGGCTGAACCGGGCAAGGTCCTTCTTCTTGACCAGCAGCTTGCGCGGCCGCTTTTCCTCGTGGTTGAAGCGGTTCGCCTGCAGGTATTCCGGGATAAAGGCATTGATCAGCCACAGCTCGCCGCGTTCGGGCGAAGCGTAGCTCTCGGTGATCTGGCACTTGCCTTGCCGCAGCGACTTCACCTCGGTGCCGGTCAGCACGATGCCGGCCTCGAGCGTATCCATGATCTCATAGTCGTAGCGGGCCCGGCGGTTTTCAGCCACCGGGCCAGTTACGATCATTGCGGGCTTGTTCGGTACCTTGGCCATAGGGGTTAGTTGGTGAGCAACCCGGCGTGCGACAAGGCCGCATCGATCGCCTGTTCGTTGGCCTTGCTCACCGGCACCACCGGCAGCCGGAACTCGTTCTTGCAAAGGCCGAGGCGGGCAGCGGCGTATTTGATGCCGCCCGGGTTGTTCTCGAGGAACAGCGCCTTGTGCAGCGGGAACAGCTTGTCCTGAATGGCGATCGCCTCGCCGTAGTTGCCCTGCAGCGATGCCTCCTGGAACCGCGACAGCAGGCGCGGAGCCACATTGGAGGTCACCGAGATGCAGCCGTGGCCGCCATGGGCGTTGAAGCCCAGTGCCGTCACGTCCTCGCCCGAGAGCAGAATGAAGTCTGGGCCGAGCCTGGCGCGCTGGGCGCTGGCACGCTCCATGTTCGCCGTCGCATCCTTGACGGCGATGACGTTGGGATGCGCCTCGTGCAGCCGGGCGATGGTCTCCACCGTCAGGTCGACCACGGTGCGGCCGGGCACCGAGTAAAGGACGATCGGCAGGCTGGTCGCGCTGGCGACGGCGGAGAAGTGTGCAAACATCCCCTCCTGCGTCGGCTTGTTGTAGTAGGGCACCACCGACAAGACCGCATCGGCACCGACCTCTTCGGCGAAGCGGGTCAGGGCCACGGCCTCGGCGGTCGAGTTCGACCCGGCCCCGGCGATCACCGGCACGCGCCTGTTCGTCACCTTCACGGTCAGCTCAATGACGCGGCGATGCTCCTCATGCGTCACCGTCGGGCTTTCGCCAGTGGTGCCGACGGGAACGAGGCCGTGCGACCCCTCGGTGATCTGCCACTCCACGAAGCGCTCCAGGGCTTTCTCATCCAGCGCCCCGTTTGCGAACGGAGTGAGCAGCGCTGTAATGGAGCCTCGCAGCATTTCGGGGGGTCTTCCTCGGCAAAAAAGGCGCCTGCTTGGGGCGCCGGGGTTGTTGGTGGGGCCGGTCATCGGCTCGCCACAGTCGCGCAACATAGTCCGCGACCTTCGACGCGACAAGCAAGTGTCTGTGTCATGGCGCAGCGCACACCCACAAGGACCGAGTGGCTAACGGAAAGTTAGTGGCCGAGGCGCACACTTCGGCTGGCTGCAAGGGTGGGGGCACCTTGTTGGATTTGTTTCGAGGACCAACAGGACGGATATCATGCTCTCTGCGACCAGGACGAAAGTCCTGCTGGCCGGTGTATCGGCCGCCGCACTGACAATTCTCGCCGCGGTTCCCGTCGGCGTCATGCTGCATGCGAACGAGCCCGTGGACCCGCTGACAACCGGCGCGGCGGGCATGCCCATCGTCGACATCGCCGCAGTCGTACCCGCACCGATTCCGGCCGAACTGCCGGTTGCCCGCGCGCTCAAGGTGGCCTCGATCGCACCCGGCTGGATAGAGACACCGACTGCCGCGCCAGCCGCAACTGCCCCGGCGATGAAGACCGCGCTCGACCTGGTGTCCTCGGGTGACAAGGCCGGCGCGTTCAAGCTGGCAGAGGCCCTGCCGGCTGTGCAGCGGCGGGCGGTGCAATGGGCCGCGATCTACTACGGCAACGGCGACATCCCCTCAGACTCGGTGCTGGCATTCACCGCCGACGCACCGGAGTTCGCCCGTGGCTCGCTGTTCAAGACGCGTCTCGAACAGGCCGTCACCCGCGAGAAGCCGGTCGGCGACCGGGTGATCGAACTGCTCGGCGGCTCGATGCCCAACACCGTCTATGCAAGGATCGCGCTCGCGCAGGCCTATCTCGTCGATGGGCAGAAGCAGCGCGCCGGTAGCATCGCGCGCGCCATCTGGACCGAGAACTTTCTCGACAAGGGCACTGAGGAACTGGTTCTCGACCGGCTCGGCAGCCTGCTGGACCGGGATGCGCACTGGGCCCGCGCCCAGCACCTGATGATGCACGACCGGGCGACCGGCGCCGAGCGGCTGTTGCAATACCTGACGCCCGCCCAGAGGACGCTGGTCGAGGGGCGCAACGCCACATCCCGTAATGCCAAGGATGCCAAGAAGCTGCTCGACGCCGTCGATCCGTCGCTGCACGGCAACCCGGTCTACCTGTTCAGCCGCGCCCAGCGCGCCCGGCAGTTCGAACTCTGGGACGATGCCATCGGCTGGCTCGACAAGGTCGAAGGCACGCCGATCGATGCCGAGGAGTTCTGGTATGAGCGCCGCGCACTGTCTCGGCAGTTGCTGGCTCTCGGCGAGGTCAGGCGCGCCTACCGGGCCGTCGACGGCTATCGCGAGGGACCACAGGGCCGGCTGGTGGAAGCGCATTTCCACGCCGGCTGGATCGCGCTCAGCTTCCTGAAGGATGCTGCCGCCGCCGCAACGCATTTCGAGGCGATGACGAAGCATTCCACCCTGCCCGACTCCGTCACGCAGGCGAACTACTGGCTCGGCCGCGCCCGCCAGGATCTCGACGACGCCGAAGGCGCCAGCGCCGCCTTCAGGGCAGCGGCAAAGTTCGGCACCGTCTTCTACGGTCAGCTCGCCCGCGAAGCGCTCGGAGAGCCGAGCACCGAGATTCGCGACATGCCCGACTGGCAAGAGGCGGAAGCAGAGTTCGAGGGCAACGAACTGGTGCAGGCCGTCCGGCTGCTGGCCGACAATGGGCATCGCGAGATGGCCGTGCCGCTGCTTCGGAGCTTTGCCAGCGATTTCCAGGCTGGTGGCGAACTGCTGCTCGCCGCCCGGCTGGCGCAGTCGCTCGACTCACACCACCTGACCATATCAATAGCCGACACGGCCGAACGGCGCGGCTTCCCGCTCGATCTGTTCAATTTCCCGGAGGACGGGCTGCCGCGCACCCAACTCGCCTCCACCGATGTCGCCGCGGTCTATGCCGTGGCGCGGCAGGAGAGCCGTTTCCAGATCGACGCGGTATCGTCGGCGGGCGCGCGCGGCCTGATGCAACTGATGCCGGCGACCGCTGAGGAAACTGCAGGCAAGCTGGGGGTCGACTATTCGAAGAGCCGCCTGACCAGCGACGCCGAGTACAATGCGCTGCTGGGCTCGACCTACCTGAAGGCGCAGCTCGAGCGATTCGACGGTTCGCTGATATTGGCAGCGGCCGCCTACAACGCCGGTGGCGGCAACGCCAACAAGTGGATGAGGACCTTCGGCGACCCGCGCTCGGACACCATCGATCCGGTCGTCTGGATCGAACTGATCCCGGTGCTCGAAACCCGCACCTACGTGAAGCGCGTGGTGGGCAATTACCTAGTCTACCGGGCGCGGTTCGGCAAAGACGACATCAGCATCTCCGAGTTACTGCGACAGATTCCGGGGTGATCGGGCAGCTTGCCGCTTGCCCCAAATCGCCGCTCTGATAACTGCTGAACGATGTTCGGCCTTTCGCAGCAGCGCAGCGTGCCCGACGACTATCGGGCTTTCGCCAACCTGCCGGTGACGCACTACAGCGTCGGGCCGGCCAGCGAGGCCATGGCGGTGCACGTCGCCGGGCGGCTGGCCGCAGGGCGTACGCCGCTGCTCTGCATCCCCGGCTACCATCGCAACATGGCGGATTTCGCCGAGTTCACGCAGCACCTCCGCCGCCGGCTTGGCGAGGACTGGCCGGTGGTCCTCGTCGACCTGAAGGGTCGCGGTCGATCGTCGGACCGGACCGACAAGCGGCTCTACATTTCCACCATCGATGCCGCCGACCTGGTCCAGATCGCCGCTGCCCTCGCGCTGGATGGCGTGATCCTGCTTGGCCAGGGCTATGGCGGACAGGTGGCGATGGCTTTCGCCGCCGATCGGCCGAACCTCGTCGCCGGTGCCGTGCTGGTCGATGCCGGCCCGGTGTCCGACCCCCGCGGGCTGGTGCGGCTGCGCAATAACCTCAAGGATCTGGAGGGTCCGCGCAGCGAAGCGGGCTTCCGCACCATGCTGCGCCGGATGCTGGCAACCGACTATCCGGCCGCGCCGGAAAGCCTGCTCGATGCGCTGGCAGCGCGCACGCACTACCTCGACAAGCGCGGCAAGGTCCGGGGCCTGTTCGATCCGCACCTGGCAAAGATGCTCGAAACGTTCGAGCACGACGACGTGCTGGTGCCGCAATGGCCGATGTACGATGCGCTGCGCACCGCCCCGCTGATGCTGATGCGCATGCAACTGACCGAGCAACTGCGCCGCGAGACGTTCGAGGAAATGATGCGGCGGCGGCGTGATGCCGACGGCTACATTATCGAGGGACAGGGCTCCCCTGCCCTCCTCAACACGCAGGAAGACGTCGAACCGATCGCCGAATTCGTCCGCAAGCTGACGAAGCGCAAGACGCCGCGCGCCGCCTGAACCCGACTACTTCTCGGCCGCTCGCCTTGGCTTCAGCACAGCCGAGAGTTCCCGTGCCTGCTCGCGCCACAACTCGCGTGCGATGCGCCCCGGCACCCCAAGATGGCCCTCGATCCAACCGATATTCTCGTCGGTCAGCGCGCCCACCTGGTCGAAGTGATAGATGCCGAGCTTGTTGAACGCTGTCTCGATGACGGGCAGCACGCCGATGATGTGGGTGAGTTCGTCCTTGCGGCCATCGCGTGGCGCGTCGAGCCCGACGGGCCGGCCTGCTTCCGCCTTCGCTTCGGCGACGACTACCTTCGCTTCGGCGACGACTGCCTCGGCCGTGCGGCGCGCTGCAGTCACGGCACGTGCCGAGGCTGCAACAGCCTGATTGGCGCCTTCGGGCGCTACGCGCTTCGGCGGCGCTCGCCGCGGGCTCCAGTTGCCTTCGATGGCGCGCATCGCCGCATCCTCGTCCAGCGGCTCGGCGACCATGGCAGGCATCGGTTCGACCTGTAGTTCCGGCGCTGAAACGGCCTCGACTGCCGCTGGCTCAGCCGACACGTCGGCGGCAGGCGGCTCAATTGGTTCGGCGACCGCACTTGGCTCGGGTTCTTGCGTCGGCGCGTCGGTCGAGACCGGTCGATCCTGAGCAACTGGCGCGGATGAAACAACTTCCGGCACGGGCAGCGCGGCGGCGAGCACAGCCCCCACCGGAGCGTTTGCGGCAAAGGCGGGGATCGGGATGGTGTCCGAAGTCGGCCTGGTCACCGTAGCCGGTACCACCTCGCGCGGCTCGTCGGCGCGCACGAACACGAACCTGTCTTCGTTGGGGTCACGCGGGGACGGCTCGGCCTCTTTCGCCACCGGGATCGCGACAGCCGGTTCCGCTGGCGCAAGGTCGGAGGCGTCGACAATGACGACCGTCTCGCCACCGACCACCATATCGCTCGGCGGGCTCGCCGGTGGCGGCTCCACCGGGTTGGACGGAAACGGAATGACCTCCGCCGTGCGGTTGCTGGTCGTTTCCACCGGCTCGACCGGCACGGGCGGAGCATCGTGACGTGGCGCAGCAACGTGGACGCCCGAAGTCGTCTCGCCGGCGACATGGGCCGGTTGCATCGGCTCGGACGCGGTGGGGGATGGAGCAACGACCGGAGCCGCGAGGGTAGCGGTTGCCGGCGACACCGGAGCAGCGGGAGCGGGTGCCGGCGCGATCGGTGCCAGGAAACCGGCCGGTGGCTTCTCGTCCGCCAGGGCAATCAGCGTGGCAGCAAAATCGGGCACCGGGATCTGGGCGGGCTCGGGCACCAGCGGGGCCGCGGCAACAGGCAGTGGCGCAATGACCGGCGCAGCCACGAGCGGCGCAGCGGCAGGCACCACTTCAGCTTGAGCCACAGGCACTATTGACGGCTTCTGCTGCTGCCGCAGGGCGATCATACGGGCGACGCTGCCGATCACGCCGCCCACCAGGAAAGCGACCAGCAGGAGTGCCGCGACGGAGAGAAGATGCACCGGATTGGTCATGCCTCACCCCTTCCGCTTCGACACGGAGAACCAGCCGGTGAGCAACCCCACCAGCAGGGCGCCCCCGATGAAGGGCCAGTAGACTTCGACCAGATAGGCGACCCAATCCAGGTTCATGCGAGCCTGCTACTCATCAGCCAGTGTGAATGCAATGCGCCGGTTGGCCTGCTTGCCGGCCCGAGTATCGTTGCTGGCGACGGGCAGGCTCTCGCCGTAGCCCACAGCATAGAGCCGATCGGGCGAAACGCCGCGCGAGATCAGCGCATAGACAATCGCCTCGGCGCGCGACACCGAAAGGGCCAGGTTGGCATCGGCATCGCCATCGGAATCGGTGTGACCTTCAACGTTCACCGACGCCTCGGGGCAGAGCGAAAGATAGGCGGTCAACTCGTCGATGGCCCCAGTCGAAGCCTCGGCGATGCGTGCGCTGCCCGATTCGAACAGGATAGCGTTGCGGGCCTGAAGGGCGCCGACCTTCTGCTCGCACACCAGCAGCGGCGGCATCAGGGTGACACTGGTTTCCCACTGATCGAGCGTCGGCGCCACGGCCAGCGCCGTCAGCACAGCCTGCCGGTCCGTTTCGTTTCCGGCACGGCCGGTGAAGACCCAGGTGTCGCCGTCGAGGCCGAACTCACCGTCAGCCAGCAGCATCAGCGCCCGCGTGCCAGCCTCGGCATTGGGGATGAAGTCGGCCGGCAGGTCGCCGCCAACCTGCAGAGCGTCACTCGGCTCCGTCTCGGTGATGACGGCAAGGAAGCGGCGCATCGGATCGGCTGGTACAGTCCCCGCCAGGGTAACCGGTGCGCCGAGCTGCTTTTTCGCATCGAACACGTAATTGCGGATCACCGGGGCGGCAGGTGGCGTCTCGGGCTGAGGCGCTATCTCGGCGACCGCGGCAGGCACCTGTTCCGGCGCTGCCTCGGGTTCGGGCTCGATGGGCGGCACGTCGGCGGCCGGGGTGGCCGGCTCGGGAGCTGCTTCGGCGACCTGCGGCTCGACAACGGCCGGCTCGGCAACGGCATCAACCGGCGTCTCGGCAACCGGGGTTTCCCCGACTGGGGCTTCCACCGGAGCGGTCTGCATCGGTTCGGCCAACGCGACGGTCCAGCCGTCCGTCGCCGCAAGCGCCGTCATGGCGATTTCTGCGTCGGCCGGAGAGAGCGGCTGCCCGGAGACAGACCAGGCGCGGCCATCATAGGCGACCTGCCCGCTTTGCAGCGCCGACAGGGCGTCAAGCGCGGCGCCCACGCTGGCGGCAAACCCCGCCGGCTCGCCGGAACCGACGAGGGTCGAGTCGGTTGCAACGGTCGCGACCCTGGCGGCGATGGCACGGCGCAGTTCATCTGTCGGCACGTAGCCGGCGAGGCTGAATGCACCATCAACCGACTTGCTGGCCGACCAGGTGAATGGCGAGACGACTGGCGCAGCGTCTGCCGCTTGAATGGACACATGCCATCCGATGGTGTCGGCGGCGGCGACCAGGCGACCCTCGATGGCGTGGCGAGCCGAGGCACTTTCGACGTTGCCGGTGAGCATCCAGTTGCCGCCAGAAAGGCTGATGGAGCCCTGCTGCATGGCGAGCAGCGCATCGAGACCGGCAATCGCATCGCGAATGAAATGCTCCGGCGCACCAGAGCCAACGCCACTGCTGTCGGTCACCGTAACCCCGGCATGAACCGCGACGTAGCTCTTGAACTGCTCGGTCGGCGAGAAGCCGGAGATCAGCAGCGATCCATCGGCCGATTTCTGCGCCCGCCAGGCATAAGGGTCGATGAGCGGAATCGCCGGCTTGGCCTTCGGCTTGGGCAGCGAGACCTCGTAGCTCCAGCCGGCGGCGCGCAGACCCGCGGTATCGAACCGTTGACGCGCCACCAGTGCCTTCGGCGGCGTATCGACCGCGCCGGTGATCGACCAGGCGCTGCCATCATAGCTGACCTTGCCCGAATCGAGCAGATTCAGCACGTCCAGGGCGCGTCCGGCATTGTCGGCGAAGTTCTCGGGGCTGCCATCGGCCAGCACCAGGCGATCCTCCGCCCCGCCCGGCACAGAACCAAGCAGCGCATCGCGCACTTCCTCGCCCGGCACGTAGCCAGACAATACATAGCTGCCGTCCAGCGGTTTCTCCGCCGCGAAGGTGAAGGTGGTCGCCATGGGAGGCCGGACGGTCACGGCGCCGAGATTCAGTCCCTGCGGAGCGCCAAGTTGCAGGCTTGTCTGCACCGCTGCATATTCGGTCAGGGTCGCAGCCCGGCCATCGATGGAGATGACCGAACCGTCGATGGTGGCGCGGCCTTCGCTCATGCGACCGAGCACTTCGACAACGTAGTCCACGGCGGACACGAAGCGCTCCGGCGCGCCGCGACCAAGCTCGAGGCCAGAGGCATCGATCTGATCCATCGCCTCAAGCCGATCGCGTGTCGCTTCATCCGGCACGAAACCATCGAGCACAATGCCGGCGTCGCCACGCTCCGCGCTCAGCCAGTACTCGGCAATCACGGGCGCCCCGAGTGTCACCTGGGCACCGGATGGCGTCATCGCGCTGCGAACGATCTCGGCAGCGGCAGGGTCGGCCGGCGCGCCTTCAAGCGTTAAGGCTTCGTCGGAGATCGTGGCGCTACCGCTCTCAAGTTGCAGGAGATTTTCAACCAGCAGCTTCGCGCTGGTATCGAAACGACTAGGGGCACCGGAGGCCAGCGTCATGCTGGTCGCCACCGTCACGCCGGACGGAGCAAGAGCCGATAGCTCGGCAACGAGTTGCTCGGACGGCGTGACGCCAGACAAGCTCAGTCGCGTGCCGTCAAACGCCGCGTGCCATTCGAACGGCGCCGCCAGCGGTGGCTGCACCTCGACGAAGCCGAGTTCAAGCGCGGCGGGCGCTGCGACTGGCGCAATCAGTTGTTCATAGCCTTCGCTCGATCGCGCGCGGCCGGAAAGCGTCAGGTTGAGGTCGGCAAGGGCGACTTCGCCTTCATCAAGTTGCCTCGCCTTGTCAACGACGAGGCGGGCAGCTGCCAGCCAGGCGGTCCGATCAGGAGCTCCCGACATCAGCCGCAGGGAATCGGTGGCGCCCTCCCCGGCCGCGGCGAGGATTTCGGCGCGCGCCGCTTCGTCCGGCAGCCCACCGGAGAGCGCAAGCCGGCCATTGGACACCGTTGCCACGAACGGGAACGGGCTAACGTACTCAGCGAGGACGACATTCGAGATCACAGCCCGCACGCCATGCACCTCGGCGAGCCGCGCCGAGGCGTCATCGATCATCTGCTGGGTGGTCGCGGTGCCGGAGAGCGTTGCATCCTGGGCGTCGAAGCGGACGCTGGCCCAGGCGTAGGCCGGGTCCGCGAGATGCAACCTGCTGCGGGCCTCAAGATCGACAGGGATTGCCGCCCCTGCCGTCAGCACGGCCGCCGCAGTTCCACCAACTACGGTGAGGAAGGCCGGAATGCCCCACTTGAGGATTGTGCCGCTCATCATTTCCCCGGATCAGATCGTCTGGCTCGCCCATGCCTCGCGATGAGCCATAGCGGCAATCGTTGAATCGGAAAAGTGCGCCAACTGTTTGTCGGCTGTGCATTTTCACGTGTTCACGACAGATATGACCCCGGAAAAAAGAAAGGCCCGGCAAAGCCGGGCCTTTCCGATCTGTTCGAGGCAGAAAACCTTACTGGAAGGTCTTCTTGAACTCGGTCTCGATCTTGTAAGCGTCGTTCGTGTTGACAGTGGCCGTGATCGACGTGGTGAAGTCGCCGCCCGGAGCCCAAGCCAGCTTGCCCGAGCCGTAGAACAGGTCGTCACCCTCTTCGTCGACGTAACCGACTGTACCGGTGAGGGTGATGGATTCGGTAACTTCAGCCGCGACCTGAGCAGCGACCTGGTAGATCTGATCGCCGTCGTTCTCTTCGAGCATGCGGCCGCCGAGGTTCAGCTTCACGCCTTCAGAGACCGTAGCGCCGATGGACGCACCAACGCCCCACTCGTCTTCGGAAGTCGCTTCACCCGAAACGGCGACTTCGAACATGTCGAAGGTGGCCGAGGCCGAAGCAAGGACGTTCCAGTAGTCGTTCGAGTCAAACGCACCAGCGGCAACAACCTTGAAGTTGTCGAAGGTGCCGGCAAAGCCAGCGTGGACTGCCCAGTCATCAATGTTACCATCGAGGATTTCGCCGGCCTTGAAGCTGGCGTGAGCCGACAGGCCGTCGCCCTTGTAGGCAATCACGCCAACAGCGGTACCTTCGTCGTTGAGGTCTTCCAGACCGCCCGAGAGAGACAGACCATTGCCAAGGTCAGCCGTAACCTGGATGACGTGCCCGCCGGTCGCGATATCGAGCGAGTCGCTCACGCCAGTATCGGCGATCTCTGACCCAAACAGGCCCAGCCAGTTCAGCGGCTCATCGTCGGAGTCGTTGAAGATGGAGCCCTTCAGGCCAGCCATGATGACGGTCGAGTCACCAATCTGGACGTAGGCTTCGTCCACCCAAACTGCGTTTTGGTCGTCGTCTTCATCTTCAAAAGCCAGCTTGATCACCGCCTTGGCAGGACCGAAGTCAGAGTCAGCCGTTGCTACGAACTTGAGATAACCCTCGACGAGCGAGTCCCAGTTCTCGAAGCCATCGCCGGCGTCCCACGCCACACTGCCCTTGTCGCCCGTACCACCGTTGCCGTCAGTCAGGTCGGCAGAAGGATCGGTAGAGTCGTTGTAGTCGCCCCAGCTAAAGCTATAGACCACTTCGCCGGTGATCTGCAGACAGTTGGTGTCGGACGAGATCGTCAGGCCGGACAGGCCGAGCGAGTCGCAAACATCGAGCGACGTCAGAACGCCGAGATCGGCAGCGTAAGCGCCAGAAGCCGACAGGCCGGCAGCGGCGATAGAACCAAGAAGAAGGTTCCGGATTTTCATTATTGACCTCCAAAGTCAGTCATTCGTTGGTGCCGGTTTGAACCAGCGGTTTGCCGAAACGCGACCACACTTTTTGTGTGTGTTGCCGTCGCGTCTGCGACCGACAAACGATCCCATGCATGGATTCGCAAGACCCACTCTACGCAGGCCGGGCGGAGGCGCAATCGCAGAATGGCCGAAATGGGGCACCCCCAAGGTGGTTGCGGCGCTCGTGTTGCAGATTCAGCACAGCGTCGGCAACCGCCCCTTAAGCTCCCCTAATGATGGATTAATAGCACGTGCCTTGGGGGCGCGGCGCGGCGAGACGGGTATACGCTCACGGATCAAGGAGGCTCATGGCGCCTTGCCTAGTTCGGGTGTCGTCGGCCATATGGGGCCGCACAGCAAGGGGTGATGGAATGTCGGACGGAAAGGTAGCGGTGGTTACAGGGGCGAGTTCGGGTATCGGACGCGCGACGGCCATCGGGTTGGGCAAGGCCGGCTACCGACTGGCAATTCTCGGACGGCGCCGGTTGGAAATCGAGGAGACCGCCAGACTGGCCGGGGCCGAGGTCGGCGAGGTGTGCGACGTTACCGACCCAATTGCCGTCGAGAGGTTCTTCGAAGTGGCACGCGGCAGGCTGGGTCGTATCGACGTGGTCTTCAATAATGCCGGCAAGTTCATGCCACAGATGAGTTTTGGCGACACCGACATCGCCGGCTGGCAAGACCTCGTCAACGTCAACCTCAATGGCGCCTTTTATGTCGCGCGCGAGGCGTTCCGCGCCATGCGCGACCAGACTCCGCAAGGCGGGCGGATCATCAACAACGGGTCGATCTCGGCCTATGTGCCGCGTCCGGGCGCGGCCGCCTATACGGCCACCAAGCACGCGATCACCGGGCTGACCAAGGCGATCTCGCTAGACGGGCGAGCCTTCAATGTTGCCTGCGGCCAGATCGACATCGGCAACACGGCAACCGACATGACGGCGAAGATGACGACCGGCTCGCCCCAGGCCAATGGCACGACTATGCCGGAACCGACCTTCGACGTGCGTCATGTGGTCGAGGCAGTGCTCTACATGGCGGGACTGCCGCTGGAGGCGAACGTGCAGTTCATGACAGTGATGGCGACGAACATGCCCTATGTCGGTCGCGGCTAGGATTGGATCAGGAGACCATGGACTACAAAGAGCTTCTCGCGCCCCTAGCCCCTGTTGCCGCCGCCAAGGCAGGCCCTACGGCCTACTACCGCGTCCTGACCGGAAACGCTGACCCGATGCTGGCCATTGCGGGATGGCTTGCCCTGATCCACCGGGACGAGGTTCGCCTTTCCGACCACCCCGCGATGCTGCCGCTCTGCGCCTACAGGGGGCTGCGGGACGCAGCGTTCAAGTACTTCAATGATGTGTTTGAGCCTGAGCTCGCGCGTGCCGTCGCAAGATGCGAACTGACGACAACGGTCGACCTGACGCAGCAACTGATGCTGGCGACCGTTGCCGACGATCGAAAAGCGATGCGCGAAGCGGAACTCGGGATCTTCATGGCCACCGGAGATACGTTCCATCTCAGGGCCGCGGCACAGCACGCGGACGCTTTCGGCGGATGGCGCCTGGCCGTGCCCGACCTGGTGCGGCTGGTGGTAGTCAACCCATGGGACGCCAATGCGGTAACCTCACTTGGTAACATGCTTGAGTCGGCCAGCGAGTTCGACCTGCTGAAGGCAGTCGCCACTGCGCTCCGTCCCGTTGCCGGGCTCGTCGACTTTCTGGACCGATTCGAAGCGACGGCGCTCTTCGAGCAGGGTCAGATTGAAGGCTGTATCAAGAAGCTCGACGCAATCGATGCACGCCAAGCCACCGCGAAGGTAAAGTCGCCGCCGAATGCACTGACCCACCGGCTGCGTGCGAGGGTGGCGGAACGGAAGGGCAATTACAAGGAAGCCTTCCGAAGTTATGGGGCCATGAACCTGCTCGACGCGCGGGCCTATGGCAAATCGACAGGGTATGTCGCGGCGATTCAGACGGCGAACGATCTCGCCATCCCGCCCCTACCTCCATCTGGACTCGACGACATCGTTATGATGCTAGGCTTTCCGAGGTCCGGTACGACGCTTCTCGAGAACGCCATTGCCGCCCATCCCAATGTCGAGACCTACGAGGAAATCCCGTCTGTACAGGCGGTGCGACTTTACATCGAACGCGGGTACGCTCGGCTGGCAGACGAGCGCCCAGGCACCAAGGAGTTGTTCCTCGCTGCAAGAGACCGCTACTACCGCGAGATCGCGCACCGGCAGAAAAAGCAGGGCGCCACCGTTTTTGTCGACAAGATGCCGATCCGGGCGATGATGGCGCCGTTTCTGTCGAAGATGTTCCCTGACCAGAAGTACATCTTCTCGATCCGGCATCCCTATGATGTGGCCATGAGCTGCTTCCAGCAGCGCTTCAAGCCCAATCCCGCCATGGCGAACTTCCTGAACCTGGTGGATACGATCAAGCTCTACGATATCTCCATGACGAACTGGTTCTCGACATTCGACCTTCAGTCGAGCAACGTCTGCTACGTGCGCTACGACGAACTGGTTACTGAGTTCAGGGAGACGACCGGCCGGGTTGTCGACTTCCTAGGGCTCGAGTGGGACAGCGAGATCCAAAACTTCGCACAGAAAGCCGATAGCCGTGCCACGCGCACGCCGAGCTACCAGAAAGTGCGGCAGGGCCTGTCCATCGGCGTGCAGAGCAAGTGGCGAAACTACGACTTCATCTTCAAGGCCAAGGAAGCCGAGCCGCTGACGAAGTGGGCGAAGTTCTTCGGCTACGACACCATCTAGCGCCCACTTCGCGGTGGCGTGGACCGGCTGACGCCGCGTCAGCCGAAGACCTTGTTGCCGCCGATCCAGGTCGAGTTGATTCTGAGACCGTCCGACAGCACGACGAAATCGGCGCGGGCGCCACGGCCGAGGTGGCCGTAGGTGGATGAAACGCCGAGCGCCTGCGACGGGTAGAGTGAAGCCATGCGCAGCGCTTCGTCGAACGGCACGCCCACGGTCCGGTGCACGTACTTGATGGCGTCGATCATGGTCAGGTCGGCGCCCGCCAGCGTGCCGTCGGCGAGGCGCAGGGCGCCGTCCTTGCGGTAGACGGTCTGGCCGGTCAGCACGAACTCGGTCCAGTCGGTGCCGGTCGGCGACATCGCATCGGTGACGAGGAAGATCTGGCCCGGGCCGCGCTTGGCCCTGAGCGCGATGCCGATCGAGGTCGGATGCACGTGGATGCCGTCGGCGATGAGGCCGGCACTGATGGCGCCGAGGTCGATGGCCGCGCCGACAATTCCCGGCTCGCGGTTGCCGATCTGGCTCTGGGCGTTGAACAGGTGGGTGACCATGCTCGCGCCGGCCGCAACTGCATCCCGAACCTGCGCGTAGCTGCCGTCGGAATGGCCGATCGAAACGATGATGCCTGCCTCGGCGAGGCGGGAAATCTGAGTCGGATCCGCGGCTTCGACGGCGACGGTAACAAGAAGGTTCGGGAGTTTCGTCCGGGCATCGAGGAACCGCTGCAGGTCAGCCTCCTCCATCCGGCGAATCAGGCTGGGGTCGTGGGCGCCCTTGCGGGAGACCGCGAGATGCGGGCCCTCGATGTGGAGGCCAAGGAACCCGGGGACGCCCTGTGCCACGGCTTCCGCCCCGGCGGCGATCGCCAGCACGTTGTTTTCCGGCGTGTCGGTGATCAGCGTGGGGAGCAGTGCCGTGGTGCCGAACTGCGTGTAGTTGGTGCAGATGGTGCGGATCGCGTCGACTTTCGGCGTCAGGTTGAGCAGCGCGCCACCGCCGCCGTTGACCTGCAGGTCGACGAAGCCGGGGACGATCATCGCGCCATCCGCCGCGACACGGGTCGCGTCGGTGGGCGAGTCGGCCGCGACCAGCCCCTCGACCACGCCGTCATTGATCACCAGCGCCGAGCGCTCGTGCCACGAGGCGCCGTCGAAGATGCGGGCGCCGGTGATGGCGATCTTGGTCATGGCAGGCTCCGTTGAAAAGTCGAATGTCGCTCGAACGCTCAGGACCTAGAGGGTCTCCGTGACCTTCTTGAGGTGCGGGGGCTGATCCGGGTTGAAGCCGCGGCGGCGGCTCAGGGCTTCGACGAAGGCGTAAAAGGTGACGATGAGCGCCAGTGCGTCGGTGAGCGGGTGGCCGCTGGCGGCGAAGGGGAGGCGTTCCGCCTTCTGAGCGTTCACTGAGGTGATGAAGGTGCGGGCGCCCTGCCCGGCCAGGCGTTCGGCGATTTCGGCGACCGACGATTCTGCGGCGTCGCGCGCAGCCAGGACCAGCACCGGGAAGTGGCGTTCGACGATGCGGGCCGGGCCGTGCAGCACTTCGGCGGCGCTGTAGGCTTCGGCGTGCATGCCGCAGGTTTCCTTGAACTTCAGGGCCGCTTCGGCCGCGATGGCAAGGGCCGGGCCGCGACCGAGCACATAGAGCGAATTGTGCTGGTCGAGCGCGCCCAGCAGCGGCGACCAGTCGACATGAACAGCCTGATCGAGCACTTCGGGCAGTGATTCAAGCGCGGCCAGCAAGGCCTTGTCATCCAGCCAGTTTCCGACGACGCCGAGCCCGGCGACGATCGAGGCGACGAATGTCTTGGTGGCGGCGACAGACTTCTCTTCGCCCGAGCGGAGCGCGATGGTGTGCTCGGCGGCAGCCGCGAGCGGCGAGCCCATCGTGTTGGTCAGCGCAAAGGTCAGCGCACCGGAACGGCGGGCCGACTCGGTCATGGCGACGATGTCGGGGCTCTTGCCCGATTGCGAGATGGAGATGGCGGCGGTGCCACCGAGCTTCAGTTCGCGTCCGTAGATGGAGACGATCGAGGGGCCGACCGACGCAACGGGAACGCCAGCCAGCAGCTCGATCGCGTATTTCAGGAACGCCGAAGCGTGGTCGGACGACCCTCGGGCGATGGTGACAATGGCAGTGGGGTCGCGAGCGCGGAGCGCCGCACCGGCGGCCGCGAAATCAGCCCTGCCCTCGCTCAGTAGCCGAGAAATCGCGTGCGGGATCTCCTCGATCTCCTGCCGCATGTGGGTAGCGTTCTCGATGCTCATGTACGCGCTCCTTCGCCGACACGGAGTTCAGCGACAAAATCATAGGTGTCGCCACGATAGACCGAACGCGTGAACTCCACGACACGGCCGGAAGCAAGGTAGCCGACGCGCTCGATATGGAGAGCAGCCGCGCCGGCAGAAATCTCGAGCAGCTTCGCATCCGCCTCGCTGAGATTGGCGGCGCGGATGCGCTGGATGGCACGAACCGGGCGGTTGCCGCTCCGGTCGAGTTGGGCATAAAGCGAATCCGCTACCAGCGCCGGATCCGGCAGCACATCCGTGGAGATGCTGGCGCGCTCGATGGCCAGTGGCGTGTCGCTCGAAATCCGAAGACGGGAAATCCGGGCGACCCGGTCGCCGGGCGACAGGCCCAGGGCCATCGTCTCTTCGGGCGAAGGATCATAGGTGCCGCGGTCGAGCAGCACCGAGCGCAGCGGGAGCCCGCGCCGCGCCATGTCCTCGGCGAAGCTGGTGAGTTGGCCGAGCGACTGCTCGACCCGCCTCGGCTGTGGCGCCACGAAGGTGCCCGAGCCATGTCGTTGCACCAGCACCCCGTCCTGCACCAGGTACTGAACCGCCTTGCGGACGGTGACACGGGAGACATCAACCTTGCTCGCAAGGTCGCGCTCGGACGGCAGGGCGTCGCCCGGCCTGATCGCGCCGCGCGCCACCGCATCCTCGATCCAGCGTTTCAGCTGGAGATAGAGCGGGCCGCCTTGCGGCAGGATCACGGGGTCGGGACCGAACAAGGCGGCCTGCGGGTCAGCCATCAGAGACCTTGGAAAACGTTACAGCCATAATACCAATAAAAGACCATTTGCCAAGAGCGCGGCGAATTCGGGGAAAAGTGGTATCTGGTTGGACTTTGTGCGGCGGGACGCTTTTTCGGCTGCTACAATCGTGCGCTGAAAATCGGGAGTGTTGTCATGGCAGTGCGCGTGCTGGTCGTTGGGCTCGGAAACATGGGGCGGAGCCACGCACTGGCCTATCACCGGCATCCCGGGTTCGAGATCGTCGGACTAGTCAACCGCAGGCCGCCGCAGTTGAGCGACGAACTGGCGGGTTACCCGGTGATGGCGGACTACGAGACGGCCCTGCGCGACCTGCGGCCGGACCTCGTTTCGATCAACACCTACTCCGACAGCCACGCCGACTACGCGGTGATGGCGATCGAACAGGGCGCGCACGTCTTCATCGAGAAGCCGCTGGCAACGACGGTGGCGGATGCGGAACGCGTGGTGGCGGCCGCGAAGGCCCATGGACGGAAGCTCATCGTCGGCTACATCCTCCGGCATCATCCGAGCTGGGTCCGGTTCATCGAAGAGGCCCGCAAGCTGGGCGGGCCGTATGCCTTCCGGCTCAATCTCAACCAGCAATCGAGCGGGCTCACCTGGGCAACGCACAAGCAGCTGATGCAGACCACGTCACCCATCGTTGATTGCGGCGTCCACTATGTGGATGTGATGTGCCAGATCACCGACTCCCTGCCGGTCGAAGTCCGCGGTATGGGCGTGCGGCTCAGCAACGAGGTGGCGCCCGACATGTACAATTACGGCGCCCTGCAGGTGCTGTTCGCCGATGGCTCCGTAGGCTGGTACGAGGCGGCATGGGGCCCGATGGTGTCGGACACGGCGTTTTTCGTGAAAGACGTGATGAGCCCGAACGGCTCGGTCTCGATCGTGATGGCGCCGGGCGCAAAGTCGGACGACCTCGACGTCCACACCCGCACCGACCAGATCAAGGTGCATCGTGCCGCCCTGGCACCCGACGGGGCGTTCGCGGCGCCGGACGAGTACGTCTCGATGGCGGGCGAGCCTGGGCATGACGCGCTCTGTGCCCGCGAGCAGGACTATGTCTATCGGGCAATTATCGAGGACATCGATCTCAGCCGGCACATGTCCGATGCCGTGCAATCGCTTCGGGTCTGCCTCGCAGCGGACGAGAGTGTACGTACGGGGATGCCGGTAAGGCTTTGAATCGATTGGCTGACCCGGCGGCCATAGATGTGGCGATGCGGCAACATGACGGTGACGAAGTGATGTCGGGGTGTTGTCGGATGCGTCAGGACAGCGATATTGACCTAAGTGTCAGACGACTTCCTGATTCTGTTTGGAGATTCATATGTTTCGCAAGCTCGCCCTTGCCACCGCAGCCATTGCGCTGACCGGTTCGGCCGCCATGGCCGCCGACCTCTACATCCCCGAGACCCCGATGCCGATCGTTGAGTCGGCCGGCGTTGGCTTTGAAGGCCTCTATGCCGGCGTGCAGCTGGGTGGCTACTACGAAGACGAAGATACGCAGCTGATGATCGGTGGCGTGATCGGCTACAACTTCGCTTCGGCACCGCTTCTGGCCGGCGTAGAGTTGCAGGGCAACTACTACTTCGAGGGTGACCTGGACGCGGCTGGCGAAATTCTCGCTCTCGCCAAGCTCGGCTTTGTCGTCACCGACAACGTCGCCATCTACGCCACTGGTGGTGTTGGCTACGTCTGGGAAGAGAACGATGACTACGCCGAGTTCGCCCTCGGCGTCGGCGCTGAGTTCAAGGTCACCGAAGACATGTCCATTCGTGGCGACATCCTCGGCTTTGGCTACGACGATGGCGGCGACACCTTTGACGGTGCCCGCGCCACCGTCGGCGTGCTCTGGAGCTTCTGATCCGTTCATCCGGATCGCGTTTGTGAGAGGCGCCCTTCGGGGCGCCTCTTTTCGTTTGGGCTACCCCTGACGCCGCAAGGCCGCTAACATCGCAGCCGAGTGGACCCAAACGGCTGATTTTCATGCGCATTATCGATACGCACCTGCACCTGATCTACCAGGACCGGTTCGAGTACAAATGGCTCGCCGGCGAGCCGAAGATCAACCGCGACTGGCCGGTGGAGAGCTACTGGGCCGAGGCATTGCCGCTCGGCGTCGAGGCGGCGCTTCATATGGAAGTCGACGTCAGCGAACCGCAGATCGTCGAGGAGAGCCGCTTCGTGCTGGGGCTCGACCGGATCGTCGGCGCCATCGCCAATGCTCGCCCCGAGCACACTGATTTCGAGCGCCAGCTCGAGGCGCTGACGGCGCTGGGCGGGGTCAAGGGTATCCGCCGGCTGATCCAGGGTCAGCCCGCGGAGATGAGCCAGACCGAGACTTTCCGCGCCAACCTGCGGCTGCTGCCAAAATACGGCATGAGCTTCGACATCTGTGCCAAGAGCCATGAGCTGCCCATCGTCGAACCGCTGGTCGTGGCCTGCCCCGAGGTCCAGTTCATCCTCGACCACTGCGGCAATCCCAAGATTGGCGCCGGCGAGTGGGAGAGCTGGACGACGCGCATGGAGCGCATCGCCGCACTGCCCAACGTGGTGTGTAAGGTGTCGGGCATCCTCGCCAACGTCACCGAGGACTGGACCGTCGACCAGCTCCGCCCCTATGTCGAGTTCGTTATCGAGCGCTTCGGCTGGGATCGCGTGGTGTGGGGCAGCGACCACCCGGTGGTGACGCTGTTCGGCAACCTCACCAGCTGGGTCAACGCCAGCCGCGAGATCGTGGCGGGAGCAAGCACCGACGAACAGGAGAAGCTGTTCTTCCGCAACGCCGAGCGGGTCTACCGGATCGGCTGAACGGGAGAGCGCTTTGGCGCTCTACCTAGTCGGGTCAAGCCACCTGCTGCTTTGCCGCCGGACGTGCCCATTCGGGGATCCACGTTCCGTGGGCGAGCAGCAGGTCGTCGACCAGGTTCCAGATCTGCTCGAGGTCGAGTTCGGCCGCGGTGTGCGGATCGAGCATGGCCGCGTGGTAGAGATGCTCGCGGTTCTCCGTCATCAGCGCCGCGACCGTCAGTTCCTGCACGTTGATGTTGGTGCGCATCAGTGCCGTAAGCTGGGGCGGCAGCGCGCCGATATAGGTCGGCTGAATGCCTGAGGCATCGACAAGGCACGGCACTTCCACCGCCGCGTTGTTCGGCAGCGAAATGATGACGCTGTTGTTCCGCACGTTGCCGTAGATCACGCTTGGCTCGCCGGTCCACACCGAATTGACGATCTCGGAGGCGTATTCCTTGGATGCCTTCACGCTGATCCTGTCGGCTTTGCGGTACTTCTCGGACGTGACCTTCCAGTCCGCGATCTGCTCGATGCAGCGCTTGGGATACTCGTCGAGCGGAATGCCGAACTTCTCGATCAGGTCGGGACGCCCCTCCTTGATGAAGTAGGGCGTGTACTCGGCAAAATGCTCGGAGCTTTCCGTGACGAAGTAGCCAAGCCGGGTGAGCATCTCGTAGCGCACCCTGTTGGGGCAGCGCGGGTTCCAGGTCGGCTTGGGTGCCCTGCCCTCGCGGTAGCCGCGGACCAGATCGGGGTAGAGGTCGCGATAGCTGCCATCGGCCTGGCGGTGCTCGAACTTCAGGTAGAACGCCATGTGATTGATACCGGCAGCGCGGTAGCGGATTTCGTCGAAGGGAATGCCGAGGTCAATGGCGAGTTCGTGCGCCGTGCCCTGCACCGAGTGGCAGAGGCCGACCTGCCGGATTGTCGGGTACTTCTCGGCGATCGCCCAGGTGTTGATCGCCATCGGGTTGACGTATTGCAGCATGACCGCATCGGGGGCCACCTGCAGCATGTCCTCGCAGATCGACCACAGGTGCGGCAAGGTGCGGAGGCCGCGCATGATCCCGCCGATACCAAGCGTATCGGCGATGGTCTGGCGCAGGTTGTATTTCTTCGGCACCTCGAAATCGACGACCGTCGAGGGCTCGTAGCCACCGATCTGGAAGCAGACGACGACGAAGTTCGCCCCCTCCAGCGCCTCCCGCTGGTTCGCAAACGCCTTCACCGTAGCGGGCACGCCAAGGGTGGCAACCAGCTTGGAGGCGATGATCTGGCTCTCCTCCAGCCGCTGCGGGTTGATGTCCATCAGCCGAATTTCGGCGCCTGCCAGCGCGGGGCGTTGCAGGATGTCGCCGACGATGTTCTTCATGAACACCGACGAGCCGGCACCGATGAAGGTGACTTTGGGGTTGGCCATCTGGGAGTCTCCGAGTCGGGCCGGATCGTAGTGCCTGCTGGATGAACGGCAATGCGGGGATCTCACGAAGTTCTTCCGGTTTCCTAAGGCTGCGCCGGTGGGACAGGTCTCGCACGGGCCAGACTCTGTCGACGCGACGATGACGCTTGAAGTGATGGCACCGACGAGGCGAGCCCGCTACCTCCGGTGAGCTACTGAGGGACAGGGCAGGCTTGCGCGCGGCAGGAAACCCGGGTTTGCTCCGTGCCATGATCGACCCTGTACTCTTTCTTTTCGCGACGCTGTCACTGCTCGCGGCGCCCGGGCCGACCAATGTGCTGCTGGCGACAGCCGGGGCGATGGCGGGCGTGCGCGCTTCGCTGGTGCTGCTGGCAGCGGCTTCGTGTGGCTACCTGCTCGCCGTGGCGGGCATCCGTCTGGCGCTAGGGACAGTGATCGAGACCTATCCGCTGATTGGGATTGCCCTCAAGGTCGCGGTTGCCGTGTACCTTGGAGTGGTCGCCGTGGCCCTCTGGCGTCGTAGCTCGGCCATGACCGGCCGCGGGTTGGTCAAGGCCCGCGACGTCTTCGTGGCGACGCTGCTCAACCCCAAATCGCTGGTGTTCGCATTCGGCATCATTCCGCAGGCAAGCCCGGCGCTCTGGGCCTATGTCGCGGTGTTTGCCGCAGCCGTGCCAGTGGTGGGCCTGGGGTGGATCCTGATCGGCAGAGCCATCGGTGCGGCCTCGGGCGAACGGCATGCGGGGACGGTCCGCAAGGTTGCTTCCGTGACGCTGGTCGGGTTCGCGGCGCTGATGGTCGGCTCGGCGTTCGGCTGACTGTTTCGCGGTCACACACCGGCGGAACGTTCGTTCCGTCTTGACGGTGTCATTCCGGCGTGGCGATTGTCGCGGCTCCCGCCTAACGGAGCCACCTCCCATGCTCATCGGTAACGCGCCCTGCTCCTGGGGCATCAACTACCCGACCGGCAACGCCATCGACTGGCGCACCTATCTCGATGAGGTGGCGGCCGCCGGCTACAGCGGCACGGAGCTTGGACCATTCGGCTTCCTGCCGAAGGACCAGGCGGTGCTGGGGCCGGAGCTGGCGAAGCGCGGGCTCACCTTGATCGGCGCGACGCATGTGCACCTGTTCGGCGAACGGGAGCGGGCGCCGGAGCTGATGGCGACACTGCGCGAACTGGCGCCGCTGCTGGCCGACCTCGGGGCTAAGCACCTGGTGATCATGGATGAGAGCGCATGGTATCCGCCGGGCAAGGAAGGCGTGCTCGAAGAGGCCGGCCGGGTCGGGCTACTGGCGACCGTGCGCGAAGCGCAGGCCGTGATCGAAGACGAGTTCGGTCTAAAGGCCAGCTTTCACCCGCATGTCGGGACGGCCGTGGAGTTCGAGTCGCAGATCGACCGGCTGCTCAAGGAGACCGACATCGATCTCTGCTTCGACACGGGGCACCACGCCTTCTGGGGCCAGGACCCGCTCGCCTATATGCAGAAGGTGTGGGGGCGGATCGCCTACATGCACCTCAAGAACGTCGATGCGGAAGTGCGCGAGCGGGTGCTGGCCAAGGAGTTGAGCATCGACGCCTCCTATGGCGCAGGGGTGATGGCGCCGTTGCCGGATGGTGCGGTGGATATCCAGGCGATCATGGCCTTCCTCGAAGACAGGGGGTTCGACGGTCCGGTGGTCGTCGAGCAGGACGTGGCGGAGAACGCCACCGAGACGCCGCTGCAGCTGGCGAAACGCAACCTCGAGTATGTGAGGGCCCTCGCATGAGCGCGCCGGTGAAGATTGGCCTGATCGGGCTCGGCGAGGTCGCCCAATTGATGCATCTGCCGCTGCTTGCGGACGATTTGCGCTACCAGATCGCCGCAGTGACGGATGTATCGAAGAGCCTCGCCGACTACGTGGCGAAGCGTTACTCCGTGCCCAGGATCCACAGTTCGGCGGCCGACCTCATCGCCGATCCCGAGCTCGATGCGGTGATGATCCTGACCCCGGACTTCCTCCACGCCCCGCTGCTCGAAGCAGCGATCAGGGCGGGCAAGCATGTGTTCATCGAAAAGCCCGCGGCGCTGACGGCGGCCGAGCTCGAGCCGATCGTCAAGCTCAACCAGACCAACCCCAAGGTGGTGTTCGTCGGCTACATGCGGCGGTTCGCGCCGGCGTTCACGGCGTTGAAGGCCCGCCTGCCGGAGCGCAGCGACATCCGCCATGTCCGCATCCGCGACCTGATCCGCGAGAGCCAGTTCTTCGTCGACCAGACGCGGCACATGTTCACACCCAACGATGTGCCCGAGGCGGCGATCCGCGAAGGCAAGGCGAAGACGCAGGCCCTGCTCCGCTCGGTGATGGGCGACTCGGCCACCACCGATCAGCTGCGCGCCTACCAGGTTCTGACCGGCCTTTCGTCGCACTCGTTCTCGGCGATGTGCGAACTGTTCGGGCCGCCGATCAAGGTCGCGGCGGCGCGGCAGCATCGGGGCGAGACCGTCATGGTGCTGTTCGACTACGGGCATTTCACCGCGCTTTACGAGGCGGTGATCCACGATGTCGCGCGATTCGATGCCGGCATCGAGGTGCTGACCATGAACCAGCACTTCCGCATCAACTACGATACCCCCTACATCCGCAACCTGCCGACGCGGCTCGAAATCACCACCTCCGATCGCAACACGACCGGCACCGAGGTCATCGGACCGTTCTACGAGGATGCTTTCCGGATCGAGCTCGATGCTTTCCACCGGGCCATCACCATCGGTGAAAAGCCCAAGACTACCCTTGAGGATTCTCTCGCCGACCTTCGGCTGTTTGCCGAGGTTGGGCGTCACTTCTTGTCTCCATAGGCCACAAACTTCTGCCAGTTGCCGGGCGCTTTCACCGTCACGCAGGTGTCATGCAAGTGCGGTTTATGCGCCCTGACGGCGCCCGGAACGATTCAGGTGATCGTCGTCACAATGGAATTTCTGTTCCATTTTTCGCTTGCCAGCGGCCCGGCTCGGACTAGTCTTGCCGCACGGTCGGCGCGAGAGACTGACCAGCCGCGGGAGATCCCGACGGCGAACCCAGGGAGACAACGATGAAACGTCGTGCGTTCATGCTTTCCGTCGGTGGCGCAGCCGCCGGCATGGTGCTTCTGCCGCGTATGGCCTTCGCGGCCCCCGGTGTGATCGACTGGTACACCGCGTCGGACACCAACATCCTCGACTTCTGGACCAATGTGGTGAAGCCGAAGTTCGAGGCCGCCAATCCTGGCGTCATGCTCAACCTCGTCGACGCAGGCGACAATGCCGGGCAATTGGCGATCGCCGATCGCGCCGTGGCCGCGATGCAGACCAGCACCGACCCGCAGGCCGACTATTTCGAGTCCGCTGATCCGCGGCTGCCGGCTGGCGCCATTGACGGCGGCCTTTATGTGAACCTGAAGGAAGCCGGGCTCTCGAACTGGTCGAAGATCAATCCGCTGGCGATCGACAGTGACTACTCCGTGCCCTATCGCGGCTCGCAGGTGCTGCTCGCCTACGACACTGCCAAGCTCGACCCGGCCAACGCGCCCAAGTCGTGGGCCGATCTTGTCGCCTGGATCAAGGCGAACCCGGGCCAGTTCATCTACAACCGCCCCGACAAGGGTGGTTCGGGTGGCAATTTCGTGCGTCGCGCCATCTATGAGGCGAACGGCAAGGATCCGGCCGCTTTCACGACCTCGAACTTCACCGCCGAAGCCGGTGAGAAGGCCCTGACTCCGGCCTGGGATATCCTCAAGGACCTCTCGTCGTCGCTGTTTGACGGTGGCGCCTATACCGGCGGCAACACCCCGTCGCTGCAGCTGCTCGGCCAGGGCGCCGTGACCATAATCCCGGCCTGGTCGGATCAGGCGATCTCGGCGATCAACACCGGCGTGCTGCCTGAGACCACCGGCCTCGTCCAGTTGCAGGACCTCGCCCTCCCCGGCGGCTTCTCGCGCTCGGTTGTGCTGGCCAATGGCGTCAACAAGGACGCCGCGATCAAGCTGGCGGACTTCATCCTCTCCGAGGAAATCCAGTCCGCCGTCCTCAGCGAACTCGGCGGCTTCCCGGGCGTTGCCTGGGACTACGTGAACCAGGACCTGCGCCAGAAGTATGCCGACGTGATCCCGACCACCATCCCGTCCTTCCCCGGCGGCGACTGGGAAAAGGCGATCAACGACGGCTGGTACCGCAACGTTGCCCCGAACGTGGACCGCAACGCGTGAGCCTGACGCCGGCGAGCGACATCGTCGGCAAGAAACCCGGCAGGGGGCTTTCGGGCCTCCTGCTGGTTGCTATTCCGGTATTCCTCGTGTGCTGGATGGTGATCTGGCCGATCCTCTCCGCCATCTGGCGCACCGTCTGGATCAGAAACGATGGCGGCACCGGCTCGAGCTTCTCGCTCGAAACCTACGTGTTCTTCTTTTCCGACCAGTACAGCCTCAACAATCTCTACGTGACGCTGTGGACGACGGCGGTCTGCGCGGCGCTGCTGCTGGTGATCTGCATTCCCATTGCGCTCTACCTCCGCTTTTCCACCGGCAAGCTCGCGGCCTACGTCCAGGGCCTCGCGATCTTCCCGATGTTCGTCCCCTCGATCATCCTAAGCTATGCGCTGATCCGCGTGCTCGGGCCAAACGGCACCGTCGACCTGCTGCTGAACGCGGTGAACCTGCCGAAAATCCGCTCGCCCTACCTGACCCCCTGGGGCCCCGTGATCGGGCTCGTATGGGACAACATCCCGCTGACGGTGCTGATCCTCGTTTCCGGCCTGGGCAGTGTTTCGAACCAGTCGATCGAGGCGGCGCGCGATGTCGGCGCCGGACGCCTCGCAACGTTCTGGTACATCATCCTGCCACGCATCTCGAACTCCATCCTCGTCGCCATCAGCTTCACCGTGCTCGGACTGTTCTCCGCCTTCACCCTGCCCTATGTGCTCGGCCCGGCCGCGCCGGAGATGATGGGCCCGTTCATGCAGCGCACCTTCCGCGACCTGAACGATCCCGTCATGGCCATCACCCAGGCGGTCATCGCCTTTGGCTTCTGCATCGTGTTCGGACTGTTCTACGTCCGCTCCGTCGCCAAGAACCGAGCACCGTGATGGCGCGCCTCCTCGTTGAAAAGCGGATCGACTGGGTGGGCATCGGCTTTGCGGCCGTGCTGTCGATCATCATCGTCTTCCCGCTGCTGGTGGTGTTCACCTGGTCGGTCACCAATGTGTGGCGCTACCCCTCGGTGATCCCGCAGGAGTTCGGCCTCAGGTTCTGGGGCGCCACCCTGGCGCGCGCCGATGTGTGGTCGTCGATCACCATGAGCCTGACGCTGGCGACGGTCGTCACGCTGCTGTCGGCGCTGATCTGCCTGCCCGCGGCCTACGCTTTCGCACGGCTCGACTTCCCCGGCCGCAGCATCCTGTTCTTCTCGTTCCTTGCCGGCCATGCCTTCCCGAAGTTCGGGCTGCTGGTCGCCATCGCGGCAATCTTCCTGCAGCTGAACCTCATTGGCACGTTCTGGGGCGTGGTGCTGATCCAACTCGTCGGCACCCTGCTGTTCATGATCTGGATTCCCGTCGCGGCGTTCCAGTCGGTCGATCGACGGATGGAAGAAGCGGCACGCGACGTTGGCGCTTCACCGGCCCGGGTATTCTGGTCGATCACCCTGCCCCAGGCCGGCCCTACCATCGCCGCGGCAGTGCTCCTGAGCTTCGTCGGCACGTTCTACGAAACCGAGGGGGCCTGGCTGATCGGCGCTCCGCAGATCCGCACCATGCCGGTGCTGATGATCAGCTTCATCAACAACCAGCCGGTGATCCAGTATGGCGCGGTGCTCTCCGTGCTGCTCTGGATACCGAGCTTCGTTGCCCTGTTGTTTGCGCGCCGCGTCATCTCGTCGGGCAGTTTTGCCCGCGGCTTCGGCGCCTGAGGAGTCCTTATGGCCGTTCTAGACATCAAGGACGTGAGCAAAGTGTTCTCGACCACCGTTGCGGTGGATCGCTTCAACCTGACGGTCGGCAACGGCGAACTCGTCTGCCTGCTGGGTCCGTCCGGCTCCGGCAAGTCGACGCTGCTGCGCATGGTCGGCGGCTTCGAAACCCCGAGCGCCGGCGTGGTCGCCATCGATGGCGAGGACGTCACCCGGGTGCAGCCCGAAAAGCGGCCGACCGGCATGGTGTTCCAGAGCCATGCGCTGTGGACGCACATGAACGTCTTCAAGAACCTCGCCTTTGGCCTGAAGCTGCGCCGGCTGCCCGCCGATGAGATCAAGCGCAAGGTCGAAGCCGTGCTCGAGCTCGTGGGCCTCGGCGGCTTCGGGCACCGCGCCACCAACCAGCTCTCCGGCGGCCAGCAGCAGCGCGTGGCGCTGGCGCGCTCGCTGGTGCTTGAACCAAAGATCCTGCTGCTCGACGAGCCCTTTGCTTCCCTCGACCAGCACCTGCGCGAACGGCTGCGCGAGGAGGTTCGCGACATCCAGCAGCGGCTCGGCATCACCACGCTGTTCGTGACCCACGGCCAGGACGAGGCGCTCTCCATGGCCGACCGCATCGTGGTGATGCGCGACGGCAAGATCGAGCAGGTCGCCGCCCCCGACATGCTCTACCGCGAGCCGCAGACGCCTTTTGTCGCCGGCTTCATCGGCACCATGAACCTGATCGAGGGCCAGGTTTCCGGCGGCCAGTTCACGCGTCCTGGCTTCCACCTGCCCCTGCCGATCGGCGATGGCCCCGCGACGGTGGCGGTGCGCCCCGAAGCCCTGACCATCACGCCCTCCGCCAATGCCGGCGACGCCCGCATCCATCGCGTCACCGACTACGGCGCGCATGCCATCGTGGACCTTGAACTGCCCGATGGCGTCCGCATCAAGGCAACGGTGCCCGACGCGCGCGAGTGGAGCCGCGTCCAGTTGGCGACCCTCGCCCCCCGGGCGTTCGCCGCCTACCGCGACAACACGGTCGCCTACCGGAGCTGACTTTTCCATGACCGACGCGCCGATCTCAGTGACCCGCAACGGTCACCGGACGTTCTTCAAGTGGCATCGCGGGCGCAAGCGCCGCAGCGACCCGGTGTTCACCGGCCGGCGGATTATCGAAGGCATGCAGGCGGGCGCCAGCATCGAGGTTGACCTGGTGGTGCACGCGGACAACGGCATGGCCGTGCTGCACAACCTGTCGCTCGAGGGCGAGACTGCGGGAACCGGGCTGGTGCGCGAGACCTCGGCTGCGGTGTTGCGCGGGCTCTGCCTGCGGGACAATAACGGCCAGCCGATTGCCGACCGGGTGATGCTGCTTGAAGACCTCGCCGCGCTGATCGCCCGCGACGGCGCCCATCCGGACGCGCTGCTGCAGCTGGACTACAAGGAAGACGCCACCGTCCTGACGCGGGAGGTGGTGAGGAGCTTCGCCGAGGCGCTCAGCCCGGTTGCCGGGCACTTCATCGTGTCTTCGGGCGATGCGGCCTCCGTGCAGATCCTCACGGAAGCCGTCCCCGGCATCCATGTCGGCTATGACCCGTGCCACGAGGGTGCGATTGAAAGGCTGATAGAGAGCCGGGACTATACCGGCTTCGTCGCCGAGGCCATCGCGGCTTCGCCCAAGGCAGAGATGATCTACCTCGCGTGGGAGCTGGTGATCGAGGCCGACAAGGACGGCTTCGACATTGTCGGTGCCTTCCACGCCCACGGCCGGCGGATCGATGCCTACACGATCAGGCAGGCAGACGCAGAAACCCTGCCCGCCCTCGAACGCCTGCTGGCGCTCAGGGTGGACCAGATCACCACCGACGACCCCGAAGGGATGAAGGCCGCGCTCAGCGACCGGCAATAACCCTTGCGTCTACAACAAAAGCAAATGCTGCCAGCGCCCGCGAAGTTCTAGGCTTTCCCTCATTGATTTGGGGATTCGTTTTGACACAGCGCGTATTCGGGCCCGACCAGCGGGACGGCAACTGGTATTTTTACGCCTACGTCGAGGGCCAGCAGATGGAGTGGGGCCCCTACCGCACGGAAGAGTTTGCCAAGGGCGCGCGCGATTCGATCGAGCGACGCCTGAGCGGCGGGCCTGTGGTGCGACCGGTGGCGGTCAGCGGCGGAGCCAGCGCGCGCGTTTGAGGTGGCTCCGGTTCGTCACGCGATACCCAGGAACACCGCCAGGTTGCGGCCTATGGAAATCATGGCCTGGTCGTCCAGTCGACCGATCGTTGGACCTGCCCTGGTTCGGGGCAAGGACATGGCGCGGTCTATCTGCACCTGGGAAACGATGCGAAGACCGTTTTCGGCGCTTGGCTGAACTGTGTGCCGAAAATACGGGGCGTCGAGCAGGTCACTGGTCAGCAACAACACAGTCACCGACGACGTGCCCATCGCCTCGTCTGACTGGATCACCAGCGCGGGACGTGGCTTTCCGTAATCACCGCTGAGCGCGACGGTGATGAGGTCCCCACGCCTCAAGTCTCACCGGACTTTTCATGCGCTGCATCGCCAGCCCACTCCTCGAAGGCTGCGTCAAGGAACGCCAATTCTTCCCTGTTGGCCCTGTCTGCGGCACCAACCAGAGCGCCCTGTCGCCGATACTCCTCGGCGAAACCGGGGGCACGAGTGTCAGGAACCCAGATCTGCACGGGCCGCAGGCCTTCGGCCCGAAGCGAGTCGCGGTGCTTCTGAACCCTCTTTGCAGATGATGACATCATGACACCTCGTTACATGTAACAGGTAGTCCTCCATGCCTGTATCGTCAACCTGCCCTATTTCGGGTCCTTCCGCGGTACGTCCTTGAGGTGCTCCAGCAGGTAGGCGTGGGTCGCCTCGTTGGCGATGATCAGGGTGCCGGTCTGCTCGTAGACCTCCGGCCCGCGGCCCCACCAGTCGGTCACCACCCCGCCTGCTTCCTGCACGCAGAGGATGCCGACGGCGGTGTCGGAAAAACCGGTCTCCTCGTAGTAGCCGGTGAGGCGGCCCATCGCGACATAGGCGGCCGAGTTGGCGGCGCTGCCGACGATGCGGATGGCGCCGATCGGGGCCCGGATAGCGTCGAGGCGCTGATAGGCGCCGGGATAAAGCTGGAGGTTCGGCGTCGGCAGGCCGGTGCCGATGGCGAACATGGCGACGTCCGCCTGCTGGCTAACCCGCAGCCGCTCGCCGTTCATGTAGGCGCCCTGCCCCGGAATGGCGGTGAACATCTCGTCCGACACCGGGTTGTAGAGCGCGCCCGCCACAGTCTGGTTGCCGCGGCGCAGGGCGATCGAGATGGTGTAGTGCTGGCCGTTGATGAAGTTGGTGGTGCCATCGATGGGGTCGACCAGCCAGCGATGCTCGGCGTCGCCGCGCTCGGCGGGGGGAAACTCCTCGCCGTAGAAGCTCCAGTCCGGCCAGCGGCCCATCAGGCGATCGCGGATCAGCAGTTCCGATTCCCGGTCAGCATCCGAAACGAAATCGGCGGGACCCTTGATGCCGATCTCAAGATCGCGGAAGCGCCTGAAGTGTTCCAGCGTCAGCGCCCCGGCCTCCCGGGCGGTGGCGACCATTTCATCGAGCACGGTGTCATACGAAAGCGGCATTTTCAGGTGATTCTCCTTGGCGCACCGATGCTTAGCGACGTTCCGAGACGGTAGAATAACGGGAACCGGCCTGGCATGCGCAACGTTTTGCGGCAGACGTGAGGGCCTGACGATCATGGCAGCGAAGATTCACATCGTGGTACGCCACAATGGTGCCGGATGGCAGGTACTGACCCTCGGCAAGCCGGCGACATCCGCCGACGCGGCTCGCCCCTACTCGAGCCGCGAGCAGGCCCTGTCCGATGCGCTGTTTTCCGCCCGCATGCTCGACGCGCTGGGCGAAGAGGTCGAAGTGCTGCTCGAGGGTAGCGATGGCGTCAAGCCGGTGACCGAAGAGACTCAGCGGGTCTGGCTCAGGCACTGATCACTCGGAACGCCCGGCAAAGGCCAGAGTCTTCTGGCTGTTCTTGTCGGTCTTGAGCAGCGCCATCCGCATCCTGGCGTGGAGGCGCTCGGCATGCTTCTGCGCCAGCGTGATGGCAAGGCGGCGACCGGGTTCGGCAAGGAATACCGAAAGCGGGGTTGCCATTCGCTTCAGCAGCGCCGGGGCGTCGGTCGCGAGCAGAGCGTCCTCGAGCGACAAGATGGCTTCGATATGGCCGGGCTCGCCCTGGCGGCCGGCGCGGCCGGCGAGCTGGTCGTCGATGCGACGCGCTTCATGCCGCTCGCTCATGATGACATGCAGCCCGCCCTTTTCGGCAGCGCCCGGTCCGAGCGGAATGTCCGTACCGCGGCCGGCCATCGAGGTCACCACGGTGATGCGGCCGAGTTCGCCGGCACGGCCGACGATGTCGGCCTCGCGGGCATCCTGCGCCGCGTTCAGCACTTCGTGCGGCAGGCCTGCAGCGATCAAGGCCGCGCTCGCCATCTCGGACTGCGCGACCGAGCCGGTGCCGATCAGCACCGGGGCGCCGCTCGCATGCAGTTCGGCCGTGCGCTCGACGATGCGCTGCCACTTCCGTTCGGCCGTCGGCAACACTGCATCGGCGCGGTAGACACGCTGCGACGGCTTGTGCGTGGGGATCGTCGCCACCGGCAACCGGTAGACGCGCCAGAGTTCGCCCGCGACGTGGCTGGCGGTACCAGTCATGCCGGCGAGCCGTCCGTAGCGGCGGAAGAACCGTTGGTAGGTCATGCGCGCGATGGTGATGCGCTGCTCGGAGAGTTCCAGCCCCTCCTTGGTCTCGATCATCTGGTGCAGGCCGTCCGACCACGAGCGGTCCTTGGAGCGGCGCCCGGTGGAGGGGTCGACGATCTGCACCTTGCCCTCGAAGATGATGTAGTCCTCGTCCCGGTGGAACAGGTACTCCGCCGACAGCGCCTGGCGCACCAGTTCCTCGCGCATGACGCGCGACTTCCACGGCCCCGGCCGTCCGGCAGAGCGTTCCTCAACTTCATCGCGGCCAATCTGGGTCAGGCCGACGCGCTTCTCGTCGGGCATGACGCGATAGTGCTTGTCCCGTTCCAGCGTCCGGGCCAGCTCCAGCGCGAACGCGATGGTGGCAACGTCGTTCTCCGCCTTGGCCTGGCCGGAGATCACCAACGGGGTCCGCGCTTCGTCGACCAGCACGCTGTCGGCTTCGTCGACCAGTGCGAAGTGCAGGCCGCGCAGGCGCAGCTCGCCCATGCGGCTCTTCGTCGACGCCAGTGCATCGAGGCGGAGCCGGAGGTCGCCGGATTTCTGGCCCAGCACCATGCGATCGCGCAGGTAATCGAAAGCCAGCTCCTTGTTGGTGCAGTAGGTGATGTCGCAATCGTAGGCCGCCTGCCGGTCGGCCAGTTCCATGCCCTCGACCACGACCCCCACCGTCAGGCCTACCGCCTTGTAGAGCGGCCCGATCAGCTCGGCGTCGCGCCGCGCCAGGTAGTCGTTGACGGTGACGATATGCACCGGCGTGCCGGCCAGCGCCACGGCAGCGGCCGCCAGCCCCGCCGTCAGGGTCTTGCCCTCGCCGGTGGCCATCTCGGCGATCATGCCGGAGAGGATCGACCAGGCGCCGACCAGCTGCACATCGTGGTGGCGCTTGCCACCGAGCGTCCGGCCCGACACCTCGCGCAGATGGGCGAAGCAGCGCGCAATGGCGGCGTTGTTCTTGAAGTCGGAGCGGCGGATCTCGATGGCTGCTTCGCGCGCACCCGCAACAAGCTCGGGCATCGGCATGTCGAGGAGGGTCGGCGCGATGGCGTGGACCATCGGGATCAGGCGGAACAGCTTCTGACCGCGATGCTTTGCCAGCGGCGCGACGACCTGCGCCTCGATGGCGCGGAGGGCGGCATCGAGCTTGCCTTCCTTCTTGTCCGGCCGTTCCGGATAAAGCTGCAGGGCCGGGGCGCGACGGCGGGCCTGCCCGCTCACGCCACCGGCTCCGGTTCGCGCATCGGGCTCAGGATGCCTTCCTCGTAGCCGAAGCGGTTGATGTAGGCGGTGTTGAGGCCGAGGCAGGCCTTGCTGGCGCACTGGTCGCGGTAGACGCACTGGTGGAAGCCGTTGCGCATGAATTCCGACCAGAAGGCAGGGTCGATGATCAGCTCCGGCTGGTCGTTCGTGAGGGCGTCGCCGTCGGGGCCGAGCAGGCAGTGGGGGAAGTTCTTCACCTCGACGTCGCGGCCGATGGCGCGGGCGGCGTGGATGGCGTCGCGGAGGTAGGGCAGCGACTCCGAGTGGCGGACGATGAGCTGCTTCTCGTCCGTCTCGGCCATCGGCCAGTAGACCCAGAACTCCATTTGAATCAGTTGCTTGAGGTAAGCTAGGCGGTCGACGACGGCGCGCAGGTGCTGGTAGCTCAGCGCCGTGACGACGGTGTTGGTGACGATGGTGACATGGTCGTAGCGGTCGAGATTATCGAACCCCTGCATCATCTTGTCGAAGGCGCCGGGGACGGCGGTGATCTGGTCGTGCAGTTCGGCGGTGGGGGCGGTGACGGAGACGAAATACTCGTCGATGCCGGCGTCGATCAGGCGATCGGTATAGGCGCGGTCGGCGAGGTGGACGCCGTGGGTCTGGATGCGGACGTGGCTGAAACCGTGGGCGCGGGCGCGTTTCGCCAGCTCCGGCAGGTCACGGCGCAGGGTGATCTCGGAGCCGGTGAGGATCAGGCCATCATATTGATTCGTTTCGGCATTCTGCCGGAGGATGCGGTCGAAGGCAGCGTCGGATTCGGGGCGCAGGCGGTCCATCGTGCCTTCGATCATGCAGTGCACGCAGCGCAGGTTGCACCGGAACTCCATGGTCATTTCGATGTAGCGGTCGTGCAGAAATCGCGTCACGCGCGGCACTCACAGCAGGCCATAAAAGGCCGATTTCAGTATCACGGCGCGGCCGTCTTCGACAGCATAGTCGATGCCGATATCGAACAGGAGATGGTCAAAACGACGTGCATATTGTGCGTATAGGCCACAAAGTTCGGCCGGCCAGCCGGCGCGCGCGAAGAACTGGGCGAGTTGGGCCGACCGGATGCGGGAAAAGTAGATGCCGTCGTGCCGGCGCTTGTTGGCGACGACGATGACGCCGCAATCGACCATCTCGGGCCAGAGGATCTGATCGAGGTCGAACGAGGCATCGAGGTGCGCGCTGGCGGCGACCTTGTCGGCGATGTGGCGCTGCTCGGAGCGGGCATCGAAGAAGAAGTAGAAGTTCTTGAGCTCCAGCCCCCCGGCGCGATGCGCGTAGCAGATGCCGGACGAGACCGTGCTGCCGGGATTGCCGAGATAGACGTCGATCTCGGCGAGCGGGGCCTGGCCGGTGACGATGGCGTCGTCGAGGTCGAGCGAGAACATGAAGTAGGGGCGCTGCTCGACCAGTGGCAGGTCGCATTGCACATAGGGACCGAGCGCGGCGAGCACCTTGGGGATCGACAGGTCGCGGTCGAGGCGGGCGTAGTCGTAGAAGTAGAATTCGAAGCTCAGACGGCCACCCTGGAGCTTGACGCCGTAGACGGTGCGGAACGGGCCGAGGACGCGGCGCAGTTCGCGGCAGGCGGCGGCGAGGTTGGGGTGGGCGCCGGCTGCGTCGAGCGCCGCCCAGAGCAGGCTCGACTGGCGCAGCTTGCCGCCGGTGGGGGCCGGTGGATCGTACGGCCACTGGCAGTAATCGGCGTAGTGGTCGCCGGGCTGGGTCGGCTCCATCCACGCGGCGTCGGCGATCATGCCCGCCCCCCGCCATAGTAGAGGGTGAGGAAGGGTTTTCCGTCGCGGCCGCGGCCGCCCGCGATGTGGCCAAGCAGCGCGGCGGGCACGCGAAACCCCTCGAGCCCGAAGAAGGCGATCAGGCCGGGCATGGCCGGGCCGAGATCGGCGGTGGTGAAACCGGCGTCGTAGAGTTTCAGGTCGAAGGAGCGGCGCGGGCTGCCTTCCTCCTCGACGTCGAGGAACAGCCGGTCCTGCGCCGGAACGCGGCCAGCGGCGCGGTTGAACAGACCGAGCGCGAGGTCGGCAGGCGCCCCCGGCCCCAGCAGGTCGCGGATACGAGCTCCGGTGTCGGCGACGTTGCGTGCCGGGTTGGCCACATAGCGCGAGACGGCGGCGCGGGTGGCGTCGCGCGGGTCCCATTTGACGGCGCGGTGGACAAGCATGGGGTGATTGCCGCGACGGGCAATATCCCAGCCGCGTTCGATCGGAAACTCGCAGTAGAGTTTCAGCGTGGTGCGCTCGCCCTCGCGCTCGAAGCCGAGATGCAGCGTAGTGGAGAGCGGCAGGTCGGTGGCGACGAGGTCTGCCATCTCCGGCTCGAGGCCGAGCGAAGTGGCGACGTGGACCAGTTCGGCCACCTGCGGCGCGGTGATATCCGGCGCAGGAACCGAGAGCAGGTAGCGGTCGGTGAGTGCCGCGCCGGGCACCAGCTTGACCGAACTTTCGCCCATCACCGGCAGGCCAAGACCCTCGGCGAAGCCGCGCAGGACGGCTTCGGGCGGATCAGGCTTGCGGCGCGTGGATGGCATCGAGCAACTCCACATGCGTCGGCATGGATTGAGTGATGGAGGCGTTCTGGCGCTTCAGGTCGGCGAAGTATCGATCAAGCTCCGCCGGTGGCGCAAGGGAAGCGCGCGGGTGGGTGCGGCGTGGGTAGCGGCCGGCGCCGGCGAGGATGAAATAGTGGTTGGTGTCGGCGAACACCGAGCTGTCGACCGGCTCGATCTGGCCGAACTCGTCGTAGAGCGCCAGCAGGTCCTCGAAGCTGGTGGGCAGCGGCACGTTGCGGGCATCGCGCCAGAACGGCTCGGTGCGGCGGTTGACGTAGTAGTGGAGGAGGATGAAGTCGCGGATCTCGTCCCACAGCCGGGTCATGCGGCGGTTGTAGGCTTCGCGCAGGGCCGGCAGCGTATCGGTGGTGGGCAGGTACTCGAACAGCAGTTCGACGCCGCGCAAGGTGGCGTGCAGACCGGTGGATTCGATCGGTTCGACGAAGCCACCGCTCAGCCCGATGGCGATGCAGTTCTTCTTCCAGGTTTCGGTGCGGTGCCCGATCCGCATCTTCAGCAGCCGCGGGTCGGCGGTGCGGCGGCGCTTCAGGCCGGCCTGGACGATGAGCGTCTCGACGGCCTTGTCGTCATCGACATGGGCGCTCGAGTAGACGTAGCCCGTGCCGGTACGCGAGTTGAGCGAAATCTGCCAGACCCAGCCCGCATCGGGCATTGCTGTAGAGTGGGTGTAGGGCGGCACGTCATCGGCGCGGCTCAACGGCATGGCGACGGCGCGATCGTTGAGCAGCTGGTGGCCCCAGTCGATCCACGGGTCCTTCAGCGCCTGCTCCGACAGCACGCTGCGGAAGCCGGTGCAATCGACGAAGAGGTCGGCGCTCAGGCGTCGCTCGCCGCCGATGTCGATGGAGGCGATCGAGCCATCGGGCGTGAGCTCGACATTGGAGACCTGCCCGAACAGATGCGTCACGCCTTCGCCGGTGGCGATCTCACGCAGGTAGAGCGCCAGCGCCCCGGCATCGAGGTGGTAGGCGTAGGTGCCCTGCTCGATGATGGGCGAGGAGCGATCGAGCGGGCGTGGGGCGCGGTGGGCGGCAGAGAGATGCTGCTGCACGGCCAGTTCGGCATAGGACCCGACATCGAGGCCTGCCTGCTTGCGGGCGAACCAGTAGTGGAAGGCGTCGTTGCCGGCCAATCGCTGCCCGGCCATGCCGAAGGGGTGCCAGTATTCGTGCCCCGGCTCGATCCAGTCCGTGAAGCGGATGCCAAGCTTGTAGCTACCCGAGACGCGGCGCATGAACTCGGCCTCGTCGAGGCCGGTGGCGCGCACGAAGCGCACCATCGACGGGATGGTCGCCTCGCCCACCCCGATGATGCCGATTTCAGGGCTTTCGACCAAAGTGATCTTCACCCGTTGTCGCCGCAGCATCCGCGCCAGGTAGGTGGCGGCGATCCAGCCAGCAGAGCCGCCGCCGACGATGACGATGGAGCGAATGGGTTCGTTCATTCTCTGGCCTTCATGGCTTCGGCTTCTTCGCGGCGCGGCGGACGAGGAAGGCGACCGCCTGCTCGACGATGGCTTCTGGCTCGGCATCGGCGACAGTGATGACGAGATCGGCGAGCGGAAGGACGCGCTGGCGCTGGATGGCGATGGCCGGCCGGGTCACCGCCTCGTAGTTTCGCAGGTAGCGATCGAGCCAGCCGAGGAAACGGTTGTGTCCGCCGGGCCCGGGGTCGGCGAGGTTGCCGGCGACGAACTCGCGCACCTTGCGGGCCAGCGCGACGTCGGGTGGGGTATCGAGGAACAGCGCGGTCTCGATCATGGTCGCCATGGCGGGGTGGGCCCGGCCGAACGGGGTTTCGAGGATGATGAGGGCGCCGGCGGAGACCTCCTCGCCGGTGCGACGGTCTCGGATGACGCCGCCATTGCGCAGCGTTTCGAGGTCGGCAACCAGTTCGGTCACATCGACCTCTCGGTATTCGCCCCCGGCCGAGAGCCACGTCGCGATATCCTCCGGCGAGCGCTCGGTGAGCGTATCGTAGGCATCGTATTCGACCAGCGTCGCGCCGAGGCGATCGGCCAGCGCGGCGGCAATCGTCGACTTGCCGCCGCCGGGCGGGGCGGAGATGGCGATGATGCGAGCGCTCACGGCCGCGTCCCCGAGATGACGTGGAAGGGCATCTCGATGTCGACGGTCTGCACGCTGATGTCCCCGAATCCCAAGTCGCCCAGGAGCCTGTTGCAGAATTGGGGCCTCGGCGATCGGGATCCCATTGCGGCTGGCCGTCGCTCGGTTGACGGCCTTGGGTCTGCGTGATTCCGTTTGCGTCAGTTT
>Ga0247831_1000295_pt1 | contig 111451 bp, 130 predicted proteins | sample LaCruzMarch2015__9_FD_192406 | JGI IMG/M metagenome (GOLD analysis project Ga0247831, IMG submission 192406) | Freshwater microbial communities from meromictic Lake La Cruz, Castile-La Mancha, Spain - LaCruzMarch2015_1m | ecosystem: Environmental > Aquatic > Freshwater > Lake | place: Spain...
TTTGAATTGTCGTGATTGCATAATCAGACCAAGACAAGGTGGCGAAACCTGGTTTCATTTCATTTACCACAACCGATACTTTTTTCGGATCTTTCGGATCTTCGTTATGAGCGAAAGTAAAAGAAGCAGAAGCTAACATCATCACTACTAAAGCGAATTTTACTGTGGACTGGGCGATTGATTTCATAATTTATTTTTTTTTCGAGTTGTTTTCTGAGACAAAGATTGTTCAGTTGCAACGAATTACAATAAAAATATAGAATGAGCTGAGTAAAATACTTATACCTACGGAGCACGCACTACGTAGTTCCTGTATTGACCTAAGTAGTTATACGTAGAAAAGTGAAATTAAGCCTGATTTCGACTATATTTGTACAATACACTTGTTTGAAAAATGAGTAATAGCATAAAAAGAGTCAACTGACTAATAACCAATACTATATTTTGATTTTCAAACGTGTAAATTTCAAACAAAATGAAAGAAAGCATAAATAACAATTGCCCAACTGTCAATAACAGAAAATGAAATACAAAAGCATCACTTTTATCCCTTATCGCTGGCAAGATTATCAATAAAGACAATATGCATGCAGCAATAAAACCGGTTATAAGAAATAGGAATTCTTTTTCACTTAAACGGAACCAATTTAAATAGTTAGCTGTGAAAACTAAAGACAATATAGCTAGAGTGAATAACAAATAGGATAATGCAAAGTTTAATTTAGTCATTGTTTTTTTCCATTCGAATCACTTCCTTAATCACTAAATATAGAGATGCCATAACTCCAAATAAAGACAATGATATTGTCCACCACGGAGTTTTCAGATTAAAGTAAGCATCCATAAAAGTTCCTAGCCACGTAAAAAAAGCAATTATAACGCCCATTTGAATGCCCAAGGAAGAAAATCGGGCAAAGGAAGATACTTTTTTTTCTTTTGGAGAATTGGTGGGTTCCGGCATACTAAATGAATCGATCATCAGCTTCCATTACATGGCCGCAATTATTACATGTACGCATTTCCAAGGATGTATAAAACTCTTTAAACCTTGGTAAGAAGTCTTTTTCAATATTTTCAAGTGGAAATCTATACGATTGCAGCGAATGGTTGCACTTTTCGCAAAACCACATTAAACCATCAACCAAATCTGTTCCTTTTCTCACTTTCTCAATAACAAGGCCAACTGTATTAGCTCCTCGCATTGGCGAATGAGGTGTATTCCCCGGCAAAAGAAACATTTCACCTTCCTTGACAAGAATATCTCGGGCTTTACCATCCTCTTGAATTCGAACGGTAATATCTCCTTCTAGTTGATAAAACAACTCTTCACTTTCGTTAAAATGATAATCTTTTCGGGCGTTTGGACCACCAACTACCATTACAATAAAATCACCCGCCTCCATGTATAGATTTTTATTACCAACCGGTGGTTTTAACATATCTCTATTTTCATCAATCCATTTTTGGAGGTTAAAAGGTGCAAGCATAACAAGTGATTTTAATTTCTAAGTAAAGGTAACCAAATAGTTTTTTCATTTTTGTTCATTGGTACAAATTATTTTCATTTTTTCAGTTGAACACCCAACAATCCATCGTTTTTTCTCACTGATTGCTTGAAAAAGAATATCTTTGTTATTGTGGTAAAAATCAGAGATATTGAATTAGGAGAATTCCCGTTGTTGCTTGCCCCAATGGAGGATGTAAGTGACCCTCCTTTTCGGGCACTTTGTAAAAAACACGGAGCTGATTTGATGTACACAGAATTTATTTCTTCTGAAGGACTAATTCGAGATGCTGCAAAAAGTGTTCAGAAACTCGATATCTATGAATATGAACGTCCGGTAGGAATCCAGATTTTTGGTTACGATATCGAAAGCATGCGAGAGGCAACACGTATTATTGAAAAAACTAATCCAGATATTATTGATATTAATTTTGGATGTCCAGTAAAGAAAGTTACGTGTAAAGGCGCTGGAGCCGGAATGTTACAAAATATTCCGAAGTTGATTCAAATGACGGATGCCATTGTGAAAGAAACCAATTTACCTGTCACAATAAAAACTCGTCTAGGATGGGATAATGAGTCTAAATTTGTTGTTAGCACCTCGGAAAAATTACAAGATGTCGGGGTCGAAGCTATTTCTATACATGGTCGAACACGTGTACAATTGTATAAAGGAGAAGCAGATTGGACGCTCATTGGTGAGGTAAAAAACAACCCAAGAATGCGTATCCCGATATTTGGCAACGGTGATATTGATTCTCCCGAAAAAGCACTAGAGTACAAAAATAAGTACGGCGTGGATGGCATTATGATTGGCAGAGCTAGTATCGGTTATCCTTGGATTTTTAATGAAGTGAAACATTTTATGGCAACTGGTACTCATTTGGCTCCACCAGGAATTAAAGAAAGAGTTGACGCAGCAAAGGAACATTTAATGATGAGCATACAGTGGAAAGGAACCACACTTGGAATTGTTGAAATGAAAAGACATTATACCAATTATTTTAAAGGAATTGCTCATTTTAAAGAATTGAAAAGTAAATTGGTAACCTCAATGGATTTGACAGAAATCACCGATACGCTGACATACATTTCTGAAAATGAAAGCGAATTTTACTTTGTATAGAATTCCGCATGAAACCAAACACACTTTTCCATTTAACTAGTACATTTGCTTTGTGAAGGAAATTAAATTTAACATCCAATCAGAAATTCCAGTAATGGAATACTTCTACACCCTCCAAGGAGAAGGATTTCATGTTGGAAAACCTGCTTTTTTTATTCGTTTAGCTGGCTGCACGGTCGGATGCGTTTGGTGCGATGTAAAAGAAAGTTGGGAAGTATCGCCAAAGCAATTAGTAACAATTCAAAGTTTGGTTGACTCAGTTGTAACAAGTGGTGCTAGTTTCGTTGTGATCACTGGTGGCGAACCTGCTATGTATAATTTATCTTACCTCATCCAAGCATTGAATCAAAAAAACATATATTGTGCGATTGAAACATCAGGTGTCTATGAGCTGACGGGTGCTGTTGATTGGTATTGTTTTTCGCCAAAAAAATTCAAAAATCCTTGCTTGGAAGCTTATCAAAAAGCAAATGAATTAAAAGTTGTTGTTTTTCATAAATCAGATTTAAATTGGGCTCAAGAACATGCTGAAAAGGTGAATGAAAACTGCCTATTATACCTTCAGCCAGAATGGAGCAAAAGAGAAGAACTCATTCCGCTAATAATTGATTTCATCAAACTAAATCCAAGTTGGAGACTCTCATTGCAAACACATAAATACATCAACATTCCTTAAAAATGAAAAGAAGTATACTCTTGTTTCTATTACTGTTGTGTGGATATGTAAACGCACAAATGAATTATTCAACTAAAAATAAAGGGGCTATAAAGTTGTTCAAAAAAGCAATGTCTGCTCCTGGAAAAGCGCTTTCGCCAGAAACTGGCATGCCCGATTATCAGGCAGGCGTCGATTTATTAACCAAATCATTGAAGAAGGATCCAAAATTTTGGGAAGCGCATTTACTTTCTGCTGAATTTGAAGAACTTTCAGGAAATTTCCCAAGTGCCTTAGATCATTATGAGGCTGCCATTAGAATTAATCCTAACCATAGTCAAACGGATGCAACCTATTATTATGCGTCCAATATCCTTTTTCAAATGGGGAAATATGACAAAACCATTACTTATCTTACTCGATTAATTCGAAATAGGGCAGCAAATCCCGAATATGTGCGCGAAGCCAACCGGTTAATTGCCTGTTCAGAATTCGCACAAGATGCAATGGAAAATCCACGGGAATTTAAACCGGTAAATATTGGTCCAGGAATAAACACTAAAGACCCTGAATACTTCCCAACCATAACGGTTGATGGTCAAACAATTCTATTTACTCGGAGATTAGTCGAACCAAGGTCGAAGCCACATGGTTTTCAAGAAGACTTTTTTGTTTCAAACTACAACAAGGATGAAAAGCGATGGGAAAAAGCGATTGCGCTGCCTAAAAACATTAACACCTTATACAACGAAGGTGCACCAACTATTGGACCTGATGGAAGATCACTTATATTTATTGCTTGCTCTGATATGTCAGGAGTGAATTATGGAGAAGGACGAAGTGGAAAAGGAAGTTGTGATTTATTTTACACAAAGAAAGTTGGATCAAGGTGGTTGAATCCGGTGAATATTCCTGGGTACATTAATACATCCTTGTGGGAGACCCAGCCTTCGTTATCCGCGGATGGAAAAACACTTTACTTTATTCGTGAAATCAAAAACAAAGGAGCATCCGATAATGCAGATATTTTTGTAAGTAAATTACTGGACGATGGATCATGGAGCCAAGCCTCTCGCCTACCCGATGTTATTAATTCGCCGTATGCAGAAGAATCCGTTTTAATTCATCCAGATGGAAAAACGCTTTATTTTGCATCCAAAGGGCATATAGGAATGGGAGGAACCGATTTATTTGTTTCGCGCATGGATGAAAATGGGAATTGGTCCGAACCACGCAATCTTGGTTATCCCATAAATACATCTTTTAATGAAAACTCGTTGATGGTTTCCCCGGAAGGAGACATCGCTTTTTTTGCTTCCAACCGTAAAGGTGGTTATGGAGATTTAGATATTTATTACTTTGAATTGCCGGAAGACATTCGTCCTACAAAAACTCTTTATTTTGAAGGTAATGTATACGATAGTAAGACAAAAAAACCATTAGGGGGTAAATTTGAGCTTATTGATTTACAAACTCAAAAAGTGGTAATTACATCTTATGCAGATGTTGAAACGGGTGATTTTTTGGTGTCACTGCCAATTAATAAAGAATATGCATTGAAAGTTACACATGAAGGATACGCCTATTTTTCAGCTAATTTTAATATGACAATTCCGGAAGACCAAGAAATTAAGCACATGGATATTCCGCTTGTTCCAGCAAATAACTCAGGTTCAGAAATTGTCTTAGCTAATTTATTTTTTGATCGAAATAAAGCAGATTTGAAAAAGGAATCTTTTGTGGAATTATCAAATCTAATCGAATACCTTCAAAAGTATGCTAAGGTAAAAATTGAAATCGGAGGACATACGGATACTCGAGATGATGATGCAAAAAACTTGGAATTATCAACCCGAAGAGCAAAAGTTGTATATGATTATTTGATTCAACAGGGAATAAAACTGGAAAGACTTTCATACAAAGGATATGGAGAAACTGAACTCCTAGTTACAGATGAAGCAATCAATAAAATGAGTACCGATAAAGAAAAAGAAGCTGCTCATCAGAGAAATAGAAGAACCGTTTATAAAATTCTGCCATGATGTCAACCCTTCGACTTATTCGACCTTTAAATCTGATAATTATTGCCATTACCATGTATGGCTGTAGGTATTTTATCCTTACTACAAATTCGTTTCAAAAGGTAAATGATATACCGCTTGCGTTTGGGCTTTTAGTTCTTTCAACATTACTAATTGCTGCCGGAGGAAACGTTATTAATGATTATTTTGACATTAAGGCTGACCGAGTTAATAAGCCCGATAAATTAATCGTTGGAAGGTTAATAAACAAACGAAAGGCTATCCTTTTTCATTGGATTTTAAATGGTATTGCGTTTATTATTGCCATTTGCTTATCCATTTATTTCAAATCTGTATCAATCGCATTTATTCAACTGATTTCTATCAATCTACTTTGGTTTTACAGCCTTCATTTTAAACGAAAAGTTTTTCTAGGGAATTTTGTGGTTGCTTTGTTAACTGGAATGATTCCCATGTTGGTGATTATTTATTTTGAAGTATTAAATAATTTAGGAAAACCGTTCTCCCCTTTCCATGAAAACACATGGTCAAATATATTAAACTATAATTACATATATGTGCTGGCAATCATGGCGTTTATCCAAAATTTCGCGCGGGAAATTGTGAAAGACATGGAAGATGTGGAAGGCGATAAATTATTGCATGCTAAAACGATTCCGATGGTTCTCGGATTTGCTCGAACAAAAGTATTAGTAAGTGGGATTTTGTTTTTCACCCCACTGATTTATTTCTTTTTTATTATTGATAATCAACTAGCGTCATTCGGGTTAACTTTCTGGACATCAATTGGATGGTTAATTGCATCCCTATTCGATTTAGGTGGGATTGCCTTATTCACATTTTCAACCAACAATCAATTAAAGAGTAACCAGCTTTTAATAAAAGTATCTATGTTATTTGGTGTGCTTACTACTTTTCATGTTTATTTGAACTATCTTGTCTATGGAAGCTAATTCAATAGTTTTAGGATCTGGTTCACCAAGAAGAAAGCAATTATTATCTGAACTAGGATTTCAATTGGAAATTGTCGCACTAGACATTGACGAATCCTATCCCAATAATCTCGCATCACGAGAGGTTGCTTCATTTGTGGCAAGTAAGAAAATGGATGCCTTAAAAAAATTAAAAGCGGATACTGAACTTTTATTAACCGCTGATACAACAGTTGTATTTTCCAATCAAATTTTAGGTAAGCCCTTTGATGAAAAAAATGCAAAAGAAATGCTTGAGTTACTTTCAGGCGAAAAACATATTGTAAATACTGGAGTTGCGATTTCTTTTAATGGGAATTCTGAAACGTTATCCTGCTATACTGAAGTTGAATTTAATCAGTTATCACTCGAACAAATTGCTTATTATATTTCCAATTTCAACCCTTTCGACAAAGCGGGCTCTTATGGTATTCAAGATTGGTTTGGGTTAGTTGGAATAAAGAGCATCAACGGATCGTACACCAATGTGGTTGGATTACCCACTGATGAAACTTACAAAGCCATACAGCGTCTTATTAAAGTTTAGTTTTTCAAAATGATTTTTTAATCAATAAGGCAATACCTTTCCTGCCCCATTTATATGTGTGATTAACGAGGCTGGGGCGCCCGTGTAATAGATATTTCCCTGACCAGTGATTTCAGCTTTAAACGCCGTGGAATTGGCATTGACATAACAAGGCGAATTGGCATTAGAAACAATTGCAATTGCACTACCAATTTTCAAGTTTCGCGTATCACACCTACCTAAAGTCATAATATTAAAAGTTGCTTTTTGCGCAAAACCACCTAAAGTAAAGTCGCCTGCACCATGGGTATTGTATCCTAATAAGGTGCTTGAAACATTTAATTTTAAATCAATACTTCCCCCACCATCTTTCATGAAAAACTGAAAATCTGATAAGCGCAAGGTATCGGAATTCGTTAGCTTCTTTGTCCCCTGATAGGTTAAATATGTTAAGTTTTTAAAATGAATAATTACTTTAACCGGAGTTGCATAATAACGCAAGAAACTGCATTTATTTAGATCCTTAACTTCAATTGTTCCATCACTGGTTTGATTGACTTGTATGTGTGGGAGTAAATTCCGTCCGCCAATCAGTTCGATTTGATTTAAAGAATCCTGAACCAATTCATATTCGATGTTTTCGTATAAATATAACTTGGAGAAAGTAGTAAATGAAATTAACGTGTCAGTAACCTCACCTGCACCTTTCCAACAGGAACGATCAGATGCTTTCTTGCAAGAGAATAAAAAAGGAATCAATAATAAAAGCCACAAAGAGTACTTCATATTTACTTTTTCTGTTTTTTAATTGGTAGAGAATACCCAATACCCGCCTCCAAATAATCTGCTCTACCAAAATGTGTTTTCAATACCCATTGCGCAATTAAACCATTATTAAATTGATAGCGCATTCCAATTTTATGATAAACGGGATCTTCGGGAACAAACTTATCTTTGATATAAACACCCATTCCAAACACAAAATGAAAATGGTCTAATGGTAGCAAATAAGCTGCGAAAACACCCATTTGAAAGATTTCCCACTGTGTTTTAGGTATTTCAGGAAAGTATGCCTTAATTGCCTGCTTTGAAATCAAATCAAAAGAAACTTCCATTCCAACTTTGGGACGAAAAACTTTTCGAGCATGTATATTTAAACCATAAACAGGGTATTTTTTAGGATTGTCTGCATACGATTCTTTCAAAACAAAAATAGCAGTTGCGCCAAAATTCCACTTGTTATATTTTTCTTGAAGAGGAATGAATCTTTGATTCGGTTTTATTTTCCCTATATCCCTTGCATAACCAATTGAAATATAAGGCATGTTAATACCCAAATTTGGAACACTAAAGGAACCATTACTAAAATGAGTAATATCAATCCCCAACGAAACTTTATTCCTTCCGAAATAATACTTGGAATATATTCCAAGACACATCATTCCGTTTATGTGTGAACCTATTGCAATATTTTTCGGATTAGTAATGGGATCATATATTTTTGGTGTAAATCCCAAGCCACTTCCAAATTGCCAGTCCAAGCGAAAATGAGGAGTAGGACGAATAATAGGTATTTGAACAAAACCATAAAGTCCTGTAAACTTTCCTAAAATCGAATCATTACCAACTGACCCATGAAAGAGTGTTATTCCCTGCTCAGGTAGGTGGTATGTTTTATGCCATTTTTTATTTCCAGAAGGTTTGTAAAACCACACCAATTCAAATGGCAATCCAATCCGTTGGGGAACATGAGCAATAGTGCCGCGATGAGCAGCTAAAAATCCCGCTTTTTGTCTCACCTCAAAGCCCCAATTTTGTTCTTGTGAAAAAAGAAAATGAGGACATCCCAATAGTAAATGAATCAAAATGATCTTCACTAATAACGAGTATTGATGACAAATTTTCAAAAGATTTTTTTTTGTTTTCATCTTTATTTGAACAAATTTAAACATTAAAATGCAAGAAATTAGCGTAATTTTGAAACAATGGATACGAGATTAAACGCTTTTCAACGCCTGCTAGATATAATGGACGAACTCAGGGAGAAATGTCCATGGGATATGAAACAAACATTTGAGACATTGCGTCCACTAACAATCGAAGAGTTATATGAAATGACCGATGCCATAACAGCCAATGACAAACATGAATTGGAAGGTGAACTTGGTGATTTGTTTCTTCATTTAGTTTTCTACTGTAAGTTAGGGACAGAATCAGGCGATTTCACAGTTGAATCTGTTTTAAATCGTATTTGTGACAAGTTAATTCATCGTCACCCTCATATTTATGGCGATGTTAAGGCTTCAACTGAAGAAGATGTTAAACAAAATTGGGAGAAAATAAAACTAAAAGAAGGAAAGAAATCAGTTCTAGAAGGCGTCCCAAAATCATTGCCAGCATTAGTAAAAGCATCAAGAATTCAAGAAAAGGTGAAAGGAATTGGGTTTGAATGGGATAACATGGAGGATGTTTGGTCAAAAGTATTCGAAGAAATGAATGAGTTAAAAGTTGAAATTGATAATCAATCCGAATTTATTGAAGAAGAATTTGGTGACGTGTTATTCTCCCTGGTGAATCTTTCAAGATATATTCATGTCCAGCCTGAAAATGCATTAGCTAAAACGAACAATAAATTTATCACCCGCTTTCAACTCATGGAAGAGTTGGCTAAAAAAAACAATCTTAATTTAGAAGAAATGAGTCTTACTGAAATGGATGTGTTTTGGAATGATGCAAAAATCATATTAAAAAATAAATAATGAATCTAGAATTTTACAAACTTCAAATCTTTGAAACTGCGTTAGTTTTAATATTCCTAATATTAGTCAAGGTAATTGCTCGAAATTCAATTAACAGAATTCTTAGCAAATTTGATTTTGGTATTGAGAGGAAACGAATCAGTCACAAAATCGTCAATCTTTTCATTACGATCTTTGCGTTAATATTCCTTGCGGGAATTTGGAATATTGACCGATCGCAATTAATGGTTTTTATTACTTCGACGATTACCATAGTTGGAGTAGGATTCTTTGCCCAATGGTCAATTCTATCGAATATAACATCAAGCTTAATTTTATTCTTCAATCACCCCATGAAATTAGGACAGGAAATAAGCATTTTAGATAAGGAATATGATATTCATGGAACCTTAATCGATATTTCCTTTTTCTTTATGTACATCAAAACAAGCGATGATGACATTATCACTATTCCTAATTCAGTTGTTCTCAGTAAGGTAATTAAACTTAAAGGGAAATCAAAATAAAATTCTCTTTCTAAAACAGCTTATTATCCTTAATGGATAATTTAATAGGCGCACATTAGGGATGATGTATATTTCTTCTTAATCCTAAAGGCAAACAAATAAATTAAATATACCAATCATTATCAAAAAAAAATGCTGCCAAACAATTATTGACAGCATTTTTTAATTTATTATCTAGGTCTTAATCAAACTTAACTTCCATCTCAACCCTTCTATTTTTCTGACGACCTTCTGGTGTATCATTGGTTGCAATTGGTTTAGTTTCTCCAAAATAGAATACTTTGAATTGTTTATCATTTACTCCTTTAGAAACTAAATATGCTTTTAATGATTCAGCTCGTTTTTTCGATAATATCATATTCGCTTGATCATCTCCCACATTATCCGTATGTCCAGAAATATGAAGGTCCCATGTTGGTTGTTTTTTCAATAATTCAGCCAATTCATCTAATGAAACAAATGAACTTCCTTCTATCACATCTTTTAATTTTTCAAACTCTAAATTATCAAATGCAGTTTTCAATACCTCAGCTTCCTCTTTTTCAATCACTGGACAACCTTTATTTGATATAGGACCAGCCGTATTCGGACAATCATCGTCTTTGTCAAGTAATCCATCATTATCCGTGTCTTTATAAGGACAACCTTTATTCGCAATTGGACCTGGAGTATTTGGACAATCATCATCCTTATCCAATAAACCATCTTTATCAGTATCAGGCCAAGGACAACCATTGTTCTCTTTCGGACCTTTTTCAAGTGGACATCCGTCTAAATAATCCAATATACCATCTTTATCCGTATCCGGACATCCATTTAGCTCAATTGGACCAGGAACTGTTGGACACGCATCATCAATATCTCTAATTCCATCTCCATCTTTATCTGGACAACCATTCAATACAATTAATCCAGAATCAGTTGGGCAATCATCTTTGCTATCCATTAAACCATCAAGATCGGTATCGGGACAACCGTTAAAAATTTTCAATCCTGCAACATCCGGACAACTATCGTTTTTATCAATAATTTTATCTCCGTCGCGGTCTGGACAGCCATTAAATTCTTTTAAGCCGGAAACATCTGGACAACTATCATTTTTGTCGATGATTTTATCCCCATCTCTATCCGGACAGCCACGGAATTCAACCAAGCCTGAATCAAGTGGACAATCATCTTCACTATCCATAATCCCATCCTTGTCTGTGTCTGGACAGCCCCTAAAAGCCCATGTTCCGGGAACATCAAAACATTCATCCTTATTATTTGAAACCTTATCCCCGTCTTTATCTTTAATTCCATCGTATAAAATTGGTACACGAATGCCTGCATAGAATTCAGCACCGCGAATTTTACCGGTAGCAGTTAACAATCTATAATCAGTAACGCCAATCGTTAGCGGTCCCAGCCTTGCACCAAGTCCAGCCTTAAATCCGCTGTATTCATTTATTGACAAAGGTACATGCAAGCCAAACCACGCATAGTCGAAACTTGGTGTAATTGAAAATTGATTAGGTACTTTTACTTTAGCGGCTCTTTTAGGAGATATTATATTTAGCAGACCAGTAGCGTTCACATAAAAATACTTCCAAATATGATAATCCACTTGTAAACTAAACGCTGAAGGTGTTCTCATCGTAAACGTAGAAGATGTATCTTGATTAGCTACCCATTGAGAATTGCCCGCAGCAGTTGATTCCTGCATTAACGTATCAATAATTTGATCAAATAACAAAAAACTTGAAGCCGATTCAAATCGATTCAAATCAAATTTCTCTTGTACATTCACTGTGAAATCACGGCTCAAACCGCCCTTATTAAATCGAAGCGAACCCAGATCAAGCACCGAAGCTCCAACACGCAATTTGTACTTGTTTTTATTAAGCATCCACAGATTGGTTTCTCCATCCATATCATATTTGAACTTTTTAAAATCAGGTCTCCATTCATATACGACACCCAAATCCAATCCAAGACCGAACTTAGTTGCAGCTTTGGGAAGTCCATATTTATTCGTTTGAATGTTGCCAGAAACTAAATCATCTAGATTATCGGAATATCCATAAGCAAAATCTCCTTGTAGTAAAAAGGAGGTGTCTTCATCTACTAATCCATATTTAAAATTATCTGTAAAAACATACGCAGCGGTATAGCCTTGCAATAATTTTAATTTTCCACCTGCTTTAAAGAAATGCTTTTCATTTTTAGTATTAATTACTTGAGAATAATTGATGCCATATTCTGTCCACGACATATGATTCAAATTCAATAATTCCTCTGGTAATGCTCTACCCCATAAATCGTTCGTGTCCAATCCAGATTCTGCCAAAACAGCTAAACGAGAATCAAGATTATCTAAATTGGTGATTGTTCTTGCTTTTGCAGTAAATCCAACAGCTATTTTGGGAGTAACATGAAACATAAAATTGATTAAATCAACTTGAAAATTTGTATTTAACCCACGAGCAGCAACGGTATTCGTGTCATACAAATGCTTAATTATTCCTTCGCTAAATGGTTGTAAATTAAAATCTTCAAATGGTTTTTTTCCCCAACCATTGAAAATTGTCGTATCTCCGAACGATTTCCCCCACCAGTATTTATCACCAAAAACACTTTGCTGACGATCGCGCATGTATTTTGCGTCAAAATACCCAAAGTTTTGATAGGTGTTAAAATTAATGCTCCCCAAATTTAAATCAAAGGCAAATCTACCATCAACAAAACTGGCAGGTTGGATATCCGTTGACATTACACCACCATAATTACTAGACTGAACGCCAAGGTATGACTGCGCGAAATAAAGATTTGATACTATTAATAGAATACTAAAAGCAAATCCTTTGTAAAATTTAATCATAAATATATTACTTAATGAAATACTGAACTAAATAACCATCAACAATAGTAGTCAAAGTAAGGGAAAAACCTGCACACTGGTTTAATGAAACTTTTCCCGACCCTTCAATTACTCCTTTAACATACATTCTGCCTTCGGAATCGTACAAATATACATTGTTTTCTGTTCCATCTACTACAGAAAAATAGGTTTCCTTATATGAATTCTTGAAAATTCCGGCTGATGACAGGCGTGCATTGCCGAAATCCTTTTCAAAAAGAACTTCTTTTAAATTTTTGGATACCATCAGTTTGTTTGACGACATTGATACCGTATAAAGTAACGAATCCATCCATGTTGCAGCAACGATATGCTCAGCCGAAAAACTTCCCTTTTGGCTCATTTCATCTTTACTTTTATTTAGTTCAAACAATTCAAGACGACCATCAGATAAACCAATTGCAAGGGATGAATTCGGTTTATCTACTAAAATTGCTTTTTGATTTAAAGGGATTTGAGTTACCATTTTCTTGTTATCTATTGAATACAGACCTATTTTTGTTTCTCCTTTGATTGATGCATGAAGTTTAGAATCTATTGTAAAAAAATCTAATTGCTCCCATTTTTCTTGTTCAGAAAGCTTCATTCTTTTTGATACAACACCCTTCGAATTAATCAAAACCAACTCATTTTTCCCTGAAATCACTCCCATTGTTAGTTGCCCTGAGTTTACAAAAGCATTAGCAGAACAACTGAATCCTACTTCCTTATTTTGCACAGGGAATCCCTCCAAATATTTCCCTTGTTTATTTAGGACATGGATTGAATTTGCGGTTGTAATAACAACATAATCTTGCTCATTCCATCGAAGTATCTGCATTTCACCAATGGGAATTGAGCCAATATTCTTTTTCCAGGTTTTCACCGAATTTTCAATCCCTTGAATGATTCCTTGATCAGTTAAACAGACAATATTTCCCTTTCCTTGAAATGATTTAAAATCCTTTATCTTGCCGGAAATTGAAATCGAATTATATTCCAAATCCGTATTTAAGCTTAATTTTTCAGCTTTATATTTTACTTCAGTTTGAATGATTTTATCACCCAATACCGATAAAGAACTATTTTGAAATTTACCAAGTGATCGATATGAAACTAACTTGGGAAGGTTTTCCATGAGTTTATTCAAGTCTTCATCATTATATACCCATGTTTTATTCAATTCGATTTCAGTTAATATCAAATCAATCACTTCTTTATTCGTTGAAAATAGTGCCATGTTATCAATTGTTTGAACAAAATAAACTCCTCTACCCGCTCCTATTCTAGGTGAAATTTCTAAAGAATTGTATTCGCCTTTTAACGTGTTATCTTCTGACAAATGAAGTAGTTCGTTTAGGTTTTGTACAATATTTTGACCTTCAATAAATTGACACATGAAAACACGTTGATTTTCAAAATTAAATGAAACAAATCCTGCATCGACCCAACTAGAAATTGCGCCTTTTGCGAAATTTGGATCAATCGATTTTAAATAGGTTGATTCATAAAAGCAATAATTCTCTGCTCTAACAGGAATATAGGATTGAAAAATACTCTGATCCTCAACCAATTTACCCTTAATTCCATTTGCATTTTTAGAATGATATTCTACTGTGTTTTCATTCTTTAGATAAATATCAATGTAATTAGGTTTGGTCGTTCCTAAATTCGCAATAGAAGCACTTGCATTTCTATCCAATTGACCATAATCGAATTCTAACCCCTCGACATCTTCCTCATACTTAAAGATTAGCAATCGGTTATTTTTAAACACCCCATTAAATTGTTCAATTTTATATGCTTCTCCATCAATAGAATATCGCAAATTGGCTTTAGTGAGCAACTGATTAATTGACGAAACAGTCCAACTATTGGAATTTTCGATCAAAATAAGATTTCGTTTTTTACTAATGTACACATCTGAATTAGCTGGTAAGAGGGACAAAAGAGGCTCAATACTATTCTTGTTTTCGCTTAACGTTGAAAACTCAATTTGATTCCAATCGAACGAATTTGGCTTGTGAATAACCAGCACCTGTTCGTCTTTTTTACTAAAAATGGAAGCCGGATCAAGGGAGTTTTTCCAATGAGTCATGGTGTAAACTGCATAACCAATCCAGCACAACAAGGCAACACTCAGAATCCAGAGAATCGTTCTAAACATAATACAACTTAATAAACAAATGTAAAACGATTCAAAACACTATACGATAGGGATTTCCGAATAAGATTAACAGAGGAATGTTTACGGAAACAAATCTAATTGAACGGAATCCCCTAGTAAATTAAATGTCATTCGATGAAATTGAGTTGGGCCGAAGGTTAAAATGGCATTCCGGTGTGTTTTAGTAGGATACCCTTTATTTTTATCCCAAGCATATTGCGGGAAATCAGCATGTAATTCCAGCATTAATTCATCTCGAAAATTCTTTGCCAAAACAGATGCAGCGGCAATAGACAGGTATTTTGAATCTCCTTTAATTACACATTGATATGGGATTCCTCCATATGGTTTGAATTTATTTCCATCGACAATAATATGCTCTGGAACAACTTTTAAATTTTCAATAGCTCGATGCATAGCCAAAATACTTGCATTCAAAATATTGATTTCTTCTATTTCACGTTCTGAAACTACTCCAATTCCGAAAGAAATGGCTTGTTCTTTGATTAATGGCTCTAAAAAAAGACGTGTTTTCTCTGATAACTTCTTTGAATCGTTTAATAAAGAATGTTGGAATGTTGGAGGTAAAATTACAGCAGCAGCAACAACTGGCCCAGCGAGACAACCCCTACCTGCCTCATCGCATCCGACTTCTACACTATTTTCGAGTAAAAATGTTTTTAGCAATTTATCAACTATTTTTTTGTTATTATCATTTAAATATACAACCAATTACGTATTTTTATCGTCATAAATAAAAATAAAACCATGAAAATACTTTATACGATTCTTTTAATTTGTGCGATTGGAACAACCACGTATGCTCAGGATGTTAAATTAGCTAAAGCACAAAACGCGACAGAGCTATTGCAAGCAAAGAATACAGGTAATTATTCCTTTGTTTTCCCATCGGATATTACATCGTCTGAAATAATAAACGCAGCTGATTATTACAAATCTTTCTTTACTGTTCAATTCACTGAAACAACAAGAACAGTCAAAGTCATAATGACTGAGAACACCCCGGAAAATAGAAGGGTTATACTTAGATTTCTTGCTTCGTCGCGCATACAGAAAGTTCAAGTTGGAGACAATCAGTTATTACTTCATGAATTTTACGATCAATATTTCAATTAATCTCTGCGAAATACACTTAGGATAATTAAGGCCGCGATAATTGTTATTGCTAAACCCCAAATCCATCCTCCGAGTAGATAACTTGCTAAAACTGTTGGAATTAAAAAAACAGATACCATATGGTATGTCCCTTGATTTTTATTTTCTTTCATTTTTTAAAATCAATGAATTGACGAGGGGTTGAACAAAAGTTCATAGGTACATCTAAAGGATTAATATCTTCAATAACCTCCATTGTATCAAATAACGAAACGCCAATTTTTACAATTTCTTTATTTGTTCGATTAAAATACCGATCATAAAAACCTTTGCCATATCCAATTCTATGTCCCTGAAGATTAAAGGCCAACAAGGGAAGTAAAACTACATCCAAATCAGAGGGTTGAATAAGTGTTGTGATAGGTGGCTCGAAAATTCCATAAGTACCTTTAGTAAAGTTATTGCAGGATTCAATCTTAAAAAAATCCATTTCACATGTTTCATTATTTGAAATAGGTGCGTAAATATTTGAAACCCTTAGATCAAACTGGTTCAATAATAAAAATGTATTAGGTTCTTTGGAATTTGAAATCGGTAAAAAGATACCAATATTTTTATCTTTTAATGGAAAATTATCCAGTAAGATTTTAAAACAATCATTTGACAGAATATCAATCTCTTGCTGAGAATAAGAATTCCTCAGTTCTTTATACTTTTTCCTGATTTCCTTTTTAAACATTTAACAAAACATTTCATTTAGTTTGCTCGCCACGATTTTATCTAAGGGAAAAGTCAGTAAATCTTCAAGGAGGTTATTAATAGGATACCATCTTTGTTTTTCACCATTCATTTTTAGTGGGATTTCGTAAGTATCAAATGTCAAATTTTCAATATCCTGTGTATTGACAAAGTAATAAAAAGAGATAAGTTGCATCTGACTATTAAATGCAGAAATTTGCAGGTGATCATTTACATAAAACAAGGACTCAACTGTTATATCTAATTCCATTTCTTCCCGATATTCTCTCATTAAAGCAGAGCTTATACCTTCACCAAATTCCACCCCCCCCCCTGGGAATTTAGTAAAGGAAAACCCATCTCTAAACTCATCCGATATTAAAACTTGCTTGTTTTTATTTATAAGTAGGCCATATACTCGAATTGTGAACGAATTCATTATTTTCGAATGAAACGAAAATTCTTTCCAGGATAAATTGCTGAATCTCCCAATTCCTCTTCAATTCGAAGAAGTTGATTGTATTTCGCCATGCGATCACTTCTGGAGGCAGAGCCTGTCTTGATCTGACCACAATTTAATGCAACGGCTAAATCAGCAATTGTATTATCCTCAGTTTCTCCTGATCGGTGACTCATTACCGAGGAATAACCGCTTCTTGTGGCAAGTTGAACGGCTTCAATCGTTTCCGTTAATGATCCAATTTGATTTACTTTAACTAAAATTGAATTCGCTATGTTCTCATCAATTCCTCGTTGCAATCGAGCGGTATTGGTGACAAATAGGTCATCCCCAACTAATTGCACCTTATCACCAATTTCTTTAGTAAGCATTGACCAACCGTTCCAATCATCCTCAGCCAAGCCATCTTCAATTGAAATAATTGGATATTTATTTACCCACTCTGTCCAAAAGGAAACCATTTCGGAAGAAGTTCTATTTTCGCCAGTAGATTCAAAATGGTAAATTCCAGTATCTGATTTGTAAAATTCTGACGATGCAGCATCCAGGGCAATACAGATATCTTCTCCAGGTATAAACCCCGCTTTTTCAATGGCTTGAATAACAAGCTCAATTGCTTCTTCATTGGATTTTAAGTTAGGAGCAAAGCCACCCTCATCTCCAACATTTGTTGACATTCCATTTTTTTTCAAAACATTTTTTAAATGATGAAAAATCTCAGTACCCCAACGCAAACCTTCAGAAAAGCTTTTTGCTCCTATCGGCATTACCATAAACTCTTGAATGTCAATCAAGTTATCAGCGTGAGAGCCTCCATTCAAAATATTCATCATAGGAACGGGCATAGTTACGGCACCAACTCCTCCAATATACTTATATAACGACATATTACAACAATCAGCCGCTGCACGTGCCACAGCCAAGGATGTGCCCAAAATTGCATTCGCGCCCAATTTAGATTTATTTAAAGTTCCATCTAAACGGATCAATGCTGTATCTATAGACTTTTGATCCATAACATCCATTCCAACTAATAATTCATTAATTTGGATATTAACATGATTTACTGCATTCAGAACACCCTTACCTAAATAATAAGATAAGTCATTATCTCTCAACTCAACTGCTTCATGAATTCCTGTTGATGCACCAGAAGGAACTGCAGCTCTTCCAATTAAACCATCCGTAGTTAATACATCTACCTCAATCGTAGGATTTCCGCGAGAGTCAAGAATTTGACGGGCATGTACTTTTGCAATATAACTCATTTTATCTTTTTTGTTGTTTTATATTTTGAATGAACTGATCAAATAAATAACAAGAATCATGAGGGCCAGCAGAGGCTTCCGGATGGTATTGAACCGAAAAAACAGGTTTGTTCACTAATTCAATTCCTGCAATTGTTTCATCATTCAAATGAATATGAGTAACTGCAATTAAAGAATTCTGATCCAAACCTTCTTTGGAAATTACAAATCCATGATTTTGGGAAGTGATTTCACCTTTTCCTGTTTTTAAATTCTTAACTGGATGATTGATACCTCTGTGACCATTAAACATTTTTTCAGTTTTTAATCCTTGACTTATTCCTAAAATCTGATGTCCCAAACAAATTCCAAACACTGGTTTACTTGTATCAACAATATCCTTTACAAGTTTAACTGAATTTTCCATAGCAGAGGGATCACCAGGCCCATTTGATAACATGAATCCATCTGGAGCAAATTCACTTATCACATTCAATGATGTATCAAAGGGGAAAACTTTAACTAAACAATTTCGTTCTACCAAACACTTGATAATATTGTTTTTTACACCAAAATCAATCAAAGCGACTCTATAATCAGCATGTGGATTGCCTATTTCATAGGTAGTTTTAGTAGCAACCTTTGACGATAATTCAAGGCCCGCCATTGAGGGAGTATTAACTAGGCACAAATTTAATTCATCATCTGATAACTGTTCAGAAGAAATAACTGCATTCATAGCACCTTTATTACGTATATGTCGGACAAGAGCGCGCGTATCAATGTCTGAAATACCAACGGTGTTATTCAATTCCATGTAGGCTTGAAGAGAGGTTGTTGCGGAAACTCGAGAATATCCATCTGAAAACTTCTTTACTACTAATCCAGCAATTTTAATTGAATTCGATTCGATTTCATTCTTATTGACGCCATAGTTCCCTATATGCACTGTATTCATAATTAATAATTGTCCATAATACGATGGATCAGTAAAAACTTCTTGATAACCAGTCATCCCTGTGTTAAAGGCAATTTCCCCAGTTGTTGTTCCTATCTTACCGATTGAATAACCATGAAAACATGAACCATCCTCTAATTTTAATATTGCTGGCTTACGCTCATTCATTTAAATTAATTTTATACAAAGGTAATTTTAAAGCTAATAAGAAAAATAGATAGCAAAAAAAAAGGCGACCAATCGATCGCCTTTTTATCAACATAATGTTAACTTCTAATCTTTCTTTTCTTCTTCAGAAGTAGAATCTGTAGAATCTGTAGAATCTGTTTCAATGGAATCTTCAGAGACCACATCTGAATTTTCCTCAACAACGACTGCCTCTTCAGCTTCTATAGAATTCTCTAAAGTTGCTTCTGATTCGTCTACAATGTTAATTTCAGTTGCTTCAACTACCTCTTCAACAGAATCAGTAACTTTTTTAGCACCACCTCTTCTTGAACGACGTGTAGTTTTCTTGGGTGAGTCATTTGAATATAATTCATTGTAATCTACCAACTCTATCATACACATTTCAGCATTATCACCTAGTCTGTAGCCTGTTTTTAGAATACGCGTATAACCACCATTTCGCTCTGCAATTTTAGGGGCGATGTCTCTAAAAAGTTCTGTAACAACCTCTTTGTCTTGCAGGTATGAGAAAACAACTCTTCGTGAATGCGTAGAATCTTTTTTAGATTTTGTTAAAAGTGGTTCTACAAAAACTCTTAACGCTTTTGCTTTAGCAACAGTTGTATTAATTCGTTTATGACGAATCAATGAACAAGCCATATTAGAAATCATTGCTTTTCTGTGCGATGATTTTCTACCTAAATTATTTACCTTATCTCCGTGTCTCATGATTTCTTTTTCTTAATCCATGTCTAATTTATACTTAGCCACGTTCATTCCAAATGTAAGCCCTTTATTATCGACAAGCTCCTCAAGCTCTGTCAAAGACTTTTTACCAAAATTTCTAAATTTTAATAAATCCGATTTAGCAAACGCAACCAATTCACCCAATGTTTCAACTTCTGCAGCTTTCAAACAATTCAACGCTCTAACAGACAGATCCATATCAACTAACTTAGTTTTCAATAACTGACGCATGTGCAATGATGATTCATCAAATTCTTCGCCATCGGCTTTGGATTCGTTTTCAATAGAAATTCGTTCATCAGAAAACAACATAAAATGATGAATCAAAATTTTAGCCGCTTCTTTTAACGCATCTTTCGGTTGAATTGAACCATCTGTTTTAATATCTAAGACTAATTTTTCGTAATCAGTTTTTTGTTCAACGCGAAAATTCTCAACAGCGTATTTAACATTTACAATGGGAGTGAAAATTGAATCAACAGCAATTGTCCCAAATGTTGAATCTGGATTTTTGTTTTCTTCTGCTGGTAAATATCCTCTACCTTTTACAATAGTAAGCTCAATGTTCAATTTAACACTAGGCTCCATGTTACATAATACAAGATCTGTATTTAATACCTGAAAAGCAGAAGTAAATTTACCCAAATCTCCAGCAGTTAACTGCTTTTGACCAGAAATTGAGACTATAACTGTTTCAGTATTTGTACCCTCTATTTGTTGTTTAAAACGAACTTGTTTCAAATTCAAAATAATTTCAGTCATATCCTCAACAACACCTTTAATTGTTGAAAATTCATGATCTACTCCTTCAATTTTAACTGAAGCAATAGCAAACCCCTCAAGTGAAGAAAGTAAAATTCTTCTTAACGAGTTTCCTACGGTGATTCCATAACCTGGTTCAAGAGGTCGGAATTCAAATTGTCCTTCTCGTTCATCAGAATGAACAAGAACAACTTTATCTGGTTTTTGAAAATCTAAAATTGCCATAACAAAGCGAAATAATTTATTATTTAGAATATAACTCGACGATTAGTTGTTCCTTAATGTTTTCAGGGATCATGTCTCTTGCAGGAACTGCAATCATTTTACCCTCCATTGACACTGAATTCCAATCTAACCAATCAAACTTTTTATTAGAAGCGTTTAAAGAGGATGTTATATTCTCTAATGATTTAGATTTCTCTCTAACCCCAACAACATCACCAATTTTTAAAGTGTATGACGCTATGTTCACCACATCTCCATTTACAGTAATATGCTTGTGAGAAACCAACTGACGAGCACCTCTTCTGGTTGGTGCCACACCTAACCTGTAAACCGTATTATCTAATCTAGATTCACACAATAAAAGTAAATTCTCACCTGTAATTCCTTTCATTCGAGAAGCCTTGTCAAATAGATTTCTAAATTGTCGCTCTAGAATACCATAGGTATATTTGGCTTTTTGTTTTTCGCCTAATTGAATCGCATATTCCGATTGTTTAGAACCTCTCCGTTTGGCAGGACCGTGCTGTCCTGGACCATAATTTCTCTTTTCCAGTGCTTTGTCTGGACCAAAAATTGCTTCACGAAAACGTCGTGCAATTTTGGTTTTTGGACCTCTATACCTTGCCATACTATAATTATTATGGGAGAACTATGAATTAAGGCAATCCTTCGATAGCAAACTCTCCCTGGTTATAAAATAAAAATTAAACTCTTCTTTTCTTTGGTGGACGACACCCATTATGAGGAAGCGGTGTTACATCAATTATTTCAGTAACTTCGATGCCCGTGTTGTGTATTGCACGTATTGCTGATTCTCTTCCACCACCTGGACCTTTCACATAAACTCGTACTCTTCGTAGACCAAAATCGTGTGCTTCTTTTGCAGCATCCTCGGCAGCAACTTGTGCAGCATAAGGAGTATTTTTCTTTGACCCTTTAAAGCCCATTTTACCTGCAGAAGACCAAGAAATAACTTGTCCTGCACCATTGGTTAACGAAATAATTACATTATTAAATGTGGCTTGTATATGTGCTTCTCCAGCAGCATCTACTTTTACATTTTTTCTTTTCTTTTGATTTGTTTTCGCCATCTGAACTATATATTATTTAGTAGCTTTTTTCTTGTTAGCAACAGTTTTACGTCTTCCTTTTCTTGTTCTAGAATTATTTTTCGTACGTTGACCACGTAATGGCAAACCAGCACGATGTCTGATTCCACGCAGACAACCTATATCCATCAAACGTTTTATATTCAGTTGAATTTCAGAACGTAATTGACCCTCCGTTTTAACCTCATTTATTGAGTTACGAATTGCAGACAATTGATCATCATTCCAGTCTTGAACTTTAATGTTTTCATCAATGCTATTATCACTTAATATTTTTTTGGAAGTACTTCTTCCAATTCCGAAGATATAAGTTAATCCTATAACTCCTCTTTTGTTTTTTGGTAAATCTATTCCCGCTATACGTGCCATACTAAAAATAATTTTATCCCTGACGTTGCTTCAGTTTTGGGTTCTTTTTGTTAATAATATAAACTCTTCCTTTGCGTTTCACAATTTTGCAATCCGCTGTTCTTTTTTTAACTGATGCTCTTACTTTCATCTTTTTTTATTTATTTGTATCTAAAAGAAATTCTACCTTTAGATAAATCATAAGGTGACATTTCTACTTTAACTTTATCTCCAGGTAATATTTTAATATAAAACATTCTCATTTTTCCTGAAATATGGGCGATAATAATATGACCATTTTCTAGTTGAACTTTAAACATTGCATTTGGCAAAGCTTCTAGTATAAGACCATCTTGTTCAATTGAAGATTGTTTTGCCATAATTAAAAACCTGATAACTCGTTTTGACTTCTTCTACCTTTTATTCTTGTTCCTTCCATCAAACCATCCATGTGTCTATTTAATAAATAGGATTCTATTTGTTGTAGGGTATCTAACACAACACCCACCATAATCAAAATAGAAGTTCCGCCAAAAAACATAGCAAACGCATCATTAACACCTGCTTGTTTTGCAATAGCTGGTAATATAGCAATTACAGCTAAAAATAATGATCCGGGAAAAGTAATTCTAGAAACTAATGTATCAATATATTCGGCAGTTTCCTCTCCTGGCCTAATTCCAGGAATAAAACCACCGCTTCTTTTTAAATCATCAGCAACCTTTCGCGGATTAATCATAATTGCTGTATAAAAATAGGTAAAGACAATAATTAACAGTGCCAATAACAAGTTATAACTTATACCATAAATGTCTCCCAAAGCACGTTGAATGAAATTTCCTTCTGAAGCAACCATACTTGAAAATGCCATCATTGGAATTGTCATAATTGCTTGAGCAAATATTATTGGCATTACACCACTTGCATTTACCTTAATTGGTAAATAATTCCTTGCACCTTGTTCTTCTACAGCCCTAGCACCTACAATTCTCTTTGCTGTGTTCAAAGGTATTTTTCGTACCCCTTGAACAATTAGAATTGTTAGTAATACAACCAACATAAACGCAATGACTTCTAACACTATCAGAATTAAGTTAGATTTATTCATTCCAATTTCAGCAATGAATGATTCTGGAAGTCGAGATAATATACCAACCGTAATCAATAAAGATATACCGTTTCCAATACCTTTTTCAGTAATTCGCTCTCCTAACCAAACAGCAAACATAGAACCAGCAACCAAAACTAAAATTGTTTGCGCCCACCAAAAAGTAGATGCATCCACCGGCATTGCACCTTTGTTTTGAACATATAAGGTTAAATAACTTGGTGCTTGAAGCGCGCAAATAATAATTGTAAGAATTCTAGTGTAATTGTTAATTTGTTTTCGCCCGGATTCACCTTCATTTTGCATTTTTTGAACGGCAGGAATTGCCATACCCAACAACTGCATAATAATTGAAGCGCTGATATAGGGCATAATTCCTAAGGCCATAACAGAAGCATTAGTGAAACCACCTCCAGAAAAAAGAGAGAGCAGAGTTTCAAGAGCGTTTTGATCACCTCTTGCTTGAGCAGCAGAAAGTGCCGTATAATCAACACCAGGAATAATAATAAACGAACCTACCCTATAAACTAGAATTAGTCCTAAAGTAAGAAGAATTCTTTTCCTCAGCTCTTCAACTTTCCAGATATTTTTCAGATTTTCTACTAACTTTTTCATTTGATAAAAAGGGCTCTAATTAATTATATCTCCGTACAAGTTCCACCTTGTGATTCAATAGCAGCTTTGGCTGTAGCAGAAAATTTGTGAGCTAAAATATTAATTTTGGATTTCAACTCACCATTACCTAATATTTTAACTAAATCATTACGTGAAACAATACCATTTTCTTTAAGAACATCAAAATTAATCTCCGAAACATTTTTGTTATCGATTAAATATTGGATTGTCGAAAGATTAACACCTTTATATTCAACACGATTAATGTTTTTGAAACCAAATTTAGGAACACGACGTTGAAGCGGCATTTGACCACCTTCGAAACCGATTTTTGTTTTGTATCCCGAACGAGACTTAGCTCCCTTATGTCCTCTTGTAGATGTCCCTCCATGACCAGAACCTTGTCCTCTGCCAATTCGTTTAACTTTCTTTACTGCACCTTCTGCAGGTTTTAAATTATGTAAGTCCATTATCTATAAATTATTCAGATATTACTTTTAACAAATGATTCACTTTTCGAACCATTCCAAGAATTTGAGGAGTAGCCTCTTTTTCAATTATTTGGTTAAGCTTTCTAAATCCCAACGCTTTAATTGTTGCTTTTTGATCAGCTGGACTTTTAATAGTACTCCTAACTTGTTTGATTTTTATCGTTTCCATAACTGATTATTATCCATTAAATACTTTGTCAATTGTAATACCTCTTTGACGAGCTACCGAGGAAGCATCTCTCATTTGTGCCAAAGCATCAATAGTAGCTTTCACAACATTGTGTGGATTAGACGATCCTTGAGACTTTGCCAATACGTTGTGAATTCCAACACTTTCTAAAACTGCACGCATAGCACCACCGGCAATTACTCCAGTACCATCTGACGCTGGCTTAAGCAAAACATTAGCACCTCCGTATTTACCTTTTTGAGTATGAGGAACAGTTCCACGATAGATGGGAACTTTAATCAAGTTCTTTTTAGCGTCATCAATTCCCTTAGTAATTGCTTCTGTTACTTCTTTCGCTTTCCCTAAACCGTGACCTACCACACCATTTTCATCTCCCACAACAACAATAGCTGAAAAACTGAAAGTTCTACCACCTTTTGTCACTTTAGTGACACGATTTACAGCAACCAATTTATCTTTTAACTCGATATCGGCTGATTTTATTTTATTTATATTTTGAGTTGTCATATTCGATTAAAATTTAAGACCACCTTCACGAGCCGAATTAGCTAAGGCTTTTACCCTTCCATGATACAAATAACCATTTCTATCAAAAACAACCGTTTCTATACCCACGATTTTTGCTTTTTCTGCAACTACTTTACCAACAACTGATGCTTGAGATACTTTATTAACTTTTTCAGCATCTTTATTCTTATAAGATGAAGCAGAGGCCAAGGTTGTCCCTGTTAAATCATCAATTAATTGAGCATAAATTTGTTTATTGCTTCGAAAAACAGTTAAACGAGGTAATTTTGCCGTACCGAATACTTTTTTACGAATTCTTCGTTTAATTTTTATTCTTCTATTTACTTTATCTAGTGCCATACTATCTATTATTTTTTACCCGCAGATTTACCTGCTTTTCTTCTTAATTCCTCACCCATATATTTAATCCCTTTTCCTTTGTAAGGCTCGGGTTTTCTTAACGATCTTATCTTTGCAGCAACCTGCCCTAATAATTGTTTATCAAAAGACTCCAACGAAACAACTGGCGCTTTTCCTTTTTCAGTAACTGTAGTGATTTTAACATGGCTAGGAACTTCAAGTATGATCGCATGAGAATATCCAAGGGCCAATTCAAGTTGTTGACCAACTGCATTGGCACGATAACCAACTCCAATTACTTCTAATTCTTTTTTGAAACCCTCTGAAACTCCGACAATCATATTTTGAGTTAGTGCTCTGTAAAGACCGTGTTTAGATCGGAATTCTGGTATCTCAGATGTACGACTAAAAGTTATTACATCACCGTCAATATTCACATGTATTGAAGGATCTATTTCTTGAAACAGCTCCCCTTTTGATCCTTTTACCGATATACAGTTGTCATTGAATTTTACTTCAACACCTTTTGGAACAACGATTGGATTTTTACCTATTCTTGACATTTCTTTTAATATTAATAAACGTAGCAAAGAACCTCACCACCAACATTTAACTTACGTGCTTCTTTATCTGTAATAACACCTACTGATGTAGACATTATTGCAACTCCCAAACCGTTTAATACACGTGGAAGATTGTCTGTTCCAGTATATTTTCTAAGACCAGGTCTTGAAATACGATCAATTCGGGTAATAGCTGGTACTCTCGTTGTAGTGTTGTATTTCAAGGCGATTTTTATTAACCCTTGCTTTCCATCCTCTTCAACTTTGAAATTCGAGATAAAACCTTGATCGAACAAAATTTCAGTCATAGACTTTTTCAAGTTAGATGCTGGGATTTGAACTATTTTCAAACCTGCACTACTTGCATTACGAATTCTTGTTAAATAATCTGCAATTGGATCTGTGTTCATTTTTCTTTATTCTAAATTCTATTAATGATTCTAATTACCAGCTAGCCTTTTTTACTCCTGGAATTTTACCTGCTAAAGCCATTTCCCTAAAAGTAACTCTAGAAATTCCAAAGTTTCTCATGTAACCTCTAGGTCTACCAGTCAAACCACAACGATTGTGCAATCTTACTTTAGCCGAATTAGCTGGCAACTTTTGAAGTGCCATCATGGCATCCCATTTTGCAACTTGAATTTCTTCAGAAGGATTTGTTGATTTCAATACCTTCGTCAACACTTCTCTCTTTTTCGCATAACGTACCACTAGACGTTCTCTTTTGCGCTCGCGCGCTTTCATTGATTCTTTAGCCATTTCTTATTTCGTTTTAAAAGGAAAACCAAATGCATCTAATAGCGCCTTTGCTTCTTCATCGCTGTCAGTAGATGTAACAAATGTTATGTCCATTCCCAAAATTTTACTTACTTTATCGATATCGATTTCTGGAAAAATGATGTGTTCAGTTACACCCATATTATAATTCCCTCTACCATCAAAACCCTTCGGACTAATTCCTCTAAAATCACGGGTACGTGGTAATGCCACAGATAACAAACGATCTAAAAATTCGTACATTTTTTCACCTCTTAACGTAACCTTAGTGCCAATAGGCATTCCTTTACGTAGCTTGAAATTTGAAATGTCTTTTTTCGAAAATGTTGAAATTGCTTTCTGACCAGCAATACGAGATAAATCTGCAAGCGCATTATCGATCATTTTTTTGTCCGCAACTGCCTCACCAATTCCTTGGCTAAGTACAATTTTCTTCAATTTTGGAACACGCATTATCGTTTTATATCCAAATTTCTCTGTTAATTCCGAAATAATCTCAGAACTATATTTTTCTTTAAGTCTTGGTACGTAATTCATATTATTTTATCACCTCCCCTGATTTCTTAGAATATCTAACTATATCTCCCTTGTCATTTTCTTTCCTTCCTATTTTGGTAGCTTGGCCATTGACAACAACCATTAAATTTGAAATGTGAAGACCCGCTTCTTTTTCAATTATTCCACCTTGAGGATCAGCAGCGCTAGGCTTAGAGTGTTTTTTAACCATGTTAACACCACCAACAATCGCTCTTAATTTGGTGCGATTTATTTTTAGGATTTTTCCTTCTTGACCTTTGGACTCACCGCTAAGAACCTTAACAGTATCTCCAACTTTTATGTGTAATTTAATTTGCATAACTTCTTTCTAAACTGAACTATAATACTTCAGGAGCTAATGATACAATTTTCATATAGTTGTTTTCACGCAATTCTCTCGCCACTGGTCCAAAAATACGTGTCCCTCTCATTTCACCAGCCTGATTTAAGATAACGCACGCATTATCATCAAAACGAATATAGGATCCATCTGCTCTTCTTACTTCTTTTGTAGTTCTAACTACAACTGCTTTAGCTACACTTCCTTTCTTCACAGCTCCTGACGGCATAGCACTTTTAACAGATACAACAATTTTATCACCTACTGAAGCATATCTTCTTCTTGTTCCACCAAGAACACGAATACATAAAACCTCTTTAGCTCCTGAATTATCTGCAACTGAAAGCCTTGACTCTACTTGTATCATTATTCAATTATTATTTAGCTCGTTCCACAATTTCTACTAATCTCCAATTTTTGGATTTGCTTAAAGGACGTGTTTCCATAATTCGGACAGTATCTCCTTCATTACAGTCATTAGTCTCATCATGCGCTACGAACTTAGTTGTCTTCTTAACAAACTTTCCGTACTTAGGATGTTTCACCTTTCTTTCTACAGCAACTACGATAGATTTTTCCATTTTATCGCTTGTTACTATACCTACTCTTTCTTTTCTTAAATTTCGCTTTTCCATTTTAAGCTACTTAATTTTTAATTCCAACGATTATCGTTTTGCCAATTCTGTCATCATCCTAGCCACTAATCTCCTCATTCCTCTAATACGCAATGGGTTTTCCATTGGTGTCATTTTATGATTAAATTTCATAGAAGCCAACTGTTCACCCGTAGATAAAACCCTGCTCTTTAAGTCTTCAGTAGACATTTTTACAATTTCCTCTTGTTTCATAATAACTTATTTAAATAGGAATAACGAAATCATTCCTAACCACAAATTTACATTTTACTGGTAATTTCTGTGCAGCTAATCTTAAAGCTTCTTTTGCTATTTCATACGAAACACCATCAGCTTCAAACATTATTCTTCCAGGGTTTACAACAGCTACCCAATGACTAGGCGCTCCTTTTCCTTTACCCATACGTACCTCAGCAGGTTTTGACGTAACTGGCTTATCAGGAAAAATACGAATCCAAACCTTTCCCTCTCTTTTCATGTAACGCGTTACCGCGATACGGGAAGCTTCAATTTGTCTTGAAGTTATCCATCCTGATTCCATTGTTTTTAAGCCAAAGGTACCAAATGCAATAGTTGAACCTCTATGAGCAAGACCTTTAACTCGGCCTTTTTGTACTCTCCTAAACTTCGAACGTTTTGGTTGTAACATGATCTACTTATTAACTATTCTCTATTATTTTTTCTTTCTTCTTAATCCTGCACCCGCTGGTCTTTTACCTCCTCCAGAAGCTGCTCTTTGTGAATTTGAGGATGATACACCAATGTTAGGTGACAAATCTCTCTTTCCATAAACTTCACCTTTACAAATCCAAACCTTAATCCCTAAGCGACCATAAGTTGTATGAGCCTCAGCAAGTGAATAATCGATATCAGCTCTAAACGTATGTAGTGGTATTCTACCCTCTTTATACATTTCTGATCGAGCCATCTCAGCTCCATTCAATCGACCAGAAATTTTTATTTTTATCCCTTCAGCCCCCATTCTCATTGTAGAAGCAATTGACATTTTTATAGCTCTTCTAAAAGAAATTCTCGCTTCAAGTTGTCTTGCAACCCCATCAGCAACTAAACGAGCATCCAATTCTGGACGTTTCACTTCAAAAATATTTATTTGAATTTCTTTATTAGTAATTTTCTTTAGCTCTTCTTTCAGTTTGTCAACTTCTTGACCACCTTTCCCGATAATAACACCTGGTCGAGCAGTGTTAATTGTAACAGTAATTAATTTAAGTGTTCTCTCAATGATTACTTTTGCAATACTAGCTTTGGCAAGACGAGCAAAAAGATACTTTCTAATTTGATCATCTTCGACAATTTTATCTTTATAGTCTTTACCACCATACCAATTAGATTCCCATCCGTGAATGTAGCCTAATCTATTTCCTATTGGATTTGTTTTTTGTCCCATTTCTCTTACTTAAATTGCACTATCAACAACGATTGTGACATGGTTTGACCTTTTTCTAATTCGATGAGCCCTTCCTTGCGGCGCTGGCTGAACTCTTTTTAGCATTGTACCGCCGTCAACTTGAATTGTCTTAACAACTAAATTTTCTTCTTCGATACTTTTACCTTCATTTTTTTGTTCCCAATTAGCCAAAGCTGATCTTAATAATTTCTCAAGGCTGGTTGAAGCATCTTTAGCATTATGTTGAAGAATATTCAACGCTTTATTTACTTCTAAGCCTCTGATCAAATCAGCAACTAATCTCATTTTTCGCGGAGCAATTGGAGAATTATTCAAACGAGCAAAAGCTATTTGCTTGTTTAGTTCTTTAATCTGTTCTGCTTTTATACGTTTTCTAGCACCCATGAGTTCTAATTCTATCGTTTTTTATCTTTCTTATTTCCTGCATGCCCCCTGAAATTTCTCGTTGGGGAAAATTCTCCCAATTTATGACCTACCATATTTTCAGTTGCAAAAACAGGAATGAATTTATTTCCATTGTGCACTGCGAAAGTAAGTCCAACAAATTCAGGTGTTATAGTTGAGGCTCTTGACCAAGTTTTAATAACACTCTTAATTTGATTAGCCTGAGCATCATCTACTCTTTTCATCAATTTATAATGAACAAATGGCGGTTTTTTTAAGGAACGACTCATACTTTATTTATTATTTTCTTTTCTCTAAAATAAATTTACTTGATTGCTTTTTAGGAGCTCTCGTTTTGTATCCTTTAGCAGGCATACCATTTCTTGAACGCGGGTGACCTCCAGAATTTCTTCCTTCACCACCTCCCATAGGGTGATCCACTGGATTCATTACAACCCCACGAACTCTCGGGCGTCTTCCTAACCATCTAGATCTCCCTGCTTTACCAGATACTTCCAGATTATGTTCAGAATTAGAAACAGAGCCTATAGTAGCCAAGCAAGTGATTAAAATCATTCTTGTCTCACCAGAGGGTAATTTAACAATTGCATATTTACCATCACGAGCACTCAATTGAGCATACGTTCCGGCCCCTCGAGCAATTGATCCACCTTTTCCGGGTTGTAATTCAATATTATGAATAACCGTTCCCAATGGAACTTCCTTTAATAATAATGTATTGCCTACATTAGGAGCAGAGCCAGGACCAGAAATCACTGTATCATCCACCTTCAAGCCGTTAGGAGCGATGATGTATCGTTTCTCTCCATCGGCGTAGAATACTAAAGCAATATTTGCGGTTCTATTTGGATCGTATTCTATAGTTTTAACTGTAGCAGGAATACCATGTTTGTCTCTTTTAAAATCAACAATACGGTATTTTTGCTTGTGACCACCTCCAATATAACGCATAGTCATTTTACCAGTATTATTCCTACCACCAGATTTCTTTCTAGGAGCTAACAGACTCTTCTCTGGTTTAGACGCTGTAATATCGGTCAATTCCATAACAACTTTATGACGTTGTCCAGGAGTTATTGGGTTAAATTTCTTTAAACTCATCTCTCAATTAATAATTGTTAAACAATTCTATAAATTGACCATCTGCAACAGTAACTACAGCTTTTTTCCACTGTTTACTTTTTTGTTCAACTATACCTTTATTCGTATATTTCACAGATGATACACCACCACCATAATTCATTGTGCGAACGTCTGTGACACGTACATTGTACAATTTCTCGATGGCACCTTTAATTTCTAATTTATTCGATTTAAAATCCACTTCAAACGTATAACTATTTCTCTTTTCAGTGAGAGATGTCGCTTTTTCAGTGATAATCGGTTTTCTTATTATTGTCTTCATTTCTTACTATTAATTCAAAATAGTTTCTAACTTTTCAATTGAACTTACTGAAAGAACCACTTTTTTGGCATTTAATACATCAAAAGTATTTACAGAATCAGCGGTTACGACTTTTACCTTACTCAGGTTACGAGCAGAAAGATATACTTGATCATTTTTTGACCCCAATATCAACAATATTTTTTCATTGTCTAATTTCAACGAAGAAACCAGTGTTATAAAATCCTTTGTTCTTGGTAAATCATAATTCAAATCTTCCAAAACCATCAAAGCATCATTTTGAACTTTGTAAGAGAAAGCAGATTTTCTAGCTAAGCGTCTAACTTTCGTATTCAATTTGAACTCATAATTACGCGGTCTTGGTCCAAAGATACGACCCCCTCCTACACGAGTTCCGGATTTAACACTACCTGCCCTAGCTCCGCCAGTACCTTTTTGTTTTTTCAATTTTCTAGTTGAACCAGAAATTTCGCTTCTTTCTTTTGATTTATGTGTTCCTTGACGACGATTTGCTAAATGCAAACGAACATCTAGATAAATGGCATGATCATTCGGAGTAATTCCAAAAACATCATCTGATAATGTTACTTTGTCTGAAGTAACTTCTCCTTTTAAATTGTATATTTTTGATTCCATTACTTCTTAATTGTTACTGTTGAACCTTTAGCACCCGGTATTGAACCTTTCACTATAATTATATTTCTTTCAGTTAAAACTTTCAAGATTTGTAAATTTGACTGATTCACACGTTTGTTACCCATTTGACCAGCCATTCGCATTCCTTTGAATACGCGGGCAGGATAGGAACAAGCACCAATCGAACCAGGAGCACGTAATCTATTGTGTTGACCATGAGTAGCTTGACCTACACCAGCGAAATGATGTCTACGAACAACCCCTTGGAAACCTTTTCCTTTAGAAGTACCAGTAACATCGACAAATTCACCTTCTTCAAAAACTGCTACATTCACTAAATCACCAAGACCTAAATTATTAAACCCATCGAATTCAACCAACTTCATTTTAGGATCAGTATTTGCTTTCTTAAAATGACCCATCAAAGCTTTCGTGGTATTTTTCTCTTTACGAGTTCCAAATCCCAACTGGATAGCTTCGTATCCATCTCTTTCAGTTGTTTTAACTTGCGTTACTACGCAAGGACCAGCTTCTATAATTGTGCATGGTAACGCCTTACCCTCGGCACTGTAGACACTAGTCATACCAACTTTTTTCCCAATAATTCCTGGCATTTCTACGTTATTATTAATTAAACTTTTATCTCAACATCAACCCCACTTGGCAACTCAAGTTTCATCAAAGCATCAACTGTTTTGGATGAAGAACTATAAATATCCAATAATCTTTTGTACGAGCTCAATTCAAATTGCTCACGTGCCTTTTTGTTAACGTGTGGAGAACGCAACACGGTAAAAATCTTTTTATTGGTTGGTAATGGAATTGGACCACTAACCACCGCTCCAGTAGATTTAACTGTTTTTACAATTTTTTCCGCAGATTTATCAACTAAGTTGTGATCGTACGATTTTAATTTTATTCTTATTTTTTGGCTCATTGTCTTTTAAATAAAGCTATTACCTAACCTTTTATTTTTGATACTACATCCTCAGAAACACTTTTAGGCGCTTCCGCATAATGTGAAAATTCCATTGAAGAATTAGCACGACCTGACGTAATGGTTCTTAACTGCGTCACATAACCGAACATTTCTGATAATGGAACGTCAGCTTTAAGAACTTTAGCGCCCGCTCTATCATCCATTCCCTTCATCATTCCACGTCTTCTATTTAAGTCGGCAACTACATCACCCATGTTTTCCTCAGGAGTAACAACCTCTAAATTCATGATTGGTTCCAACAATACAGGACGGCAATTTTTCAAAGCTGTCCTATATGCCATTTTCGCACACAATTCAAAAGATAATGAATCTGAATCGACTGCGTGGAATGAACCATCAATTAATTCTACTTTCATAGAATCAACAGGAAACCCTGCTAGAACACCGTTTTTCATTGAATCTCTGAAGCCTTTCTCAATAGAAGGAATAAATTCTCGAGGAATATTACCACCTTTAATACTGTTAACGAACTCAAGACCCACTTTTTCTTCATTATCTTGAGGAGAAATTTTAACAACTATATCAGCAAATTTACCGCGACCACCAGATTGTTTTTTGAAAACCTCTCTATGATCAACACGTTCAGTGATATTTTCACGATATGCAACTTGCGGAGCACCTTGATTAACTTCAACTCTAAATTCTCTTTTTAAACGATCAATAATTATTTCAAGGTGTAATTCACCCATTCCACTGATTATTGTTTGACCAGTTTCTTCGTCTGTGTTCACACGGAAAGTAGGATCTTCCTCAGAAAGCTTAGATAAACCGATTGACAAACGATCAGTATCTGCTTGGGTTTTGGGTTCAATTGCCAGACCAATAACAGGCTCTGGAAACACCATCGATTCCAAGATAATCGGTGCATTTTCCGCACACAATGTATCTCCAGTTTTAATATCCTTAAATCCAACTACAGCTCCAATATCACCAGCTCCCAATTCAGGTATTTGATTTTGTTTATTGGCATGCATTTGAAAAATTCTCGAAATACGCTCTTTGTTATCTGATCTTGAATTTAACACATATGAACCTGCTACTAACTTACCTGAATAAGCACGTACGAAACACAGTCTTCCAACAAAAGGATCAGTAGCAATTTTAAATGCCAAACCAGAAAAAGGCTCATCATAAGAAGGTTTTCTAGTAACTTCTTGATCTGTTTTAGGATTGATACCAACAATACCTTCAATATCCATTGGAGAAGGCAAAATTTCCATTACCATATCAAGCATTGCTTGAACCCCTTTGTTTTTGAAAGAAGAACCGCACATCATTGGAACAACTTTACCAGAAATAGTAGCTGCTCTTAAAGCTGTTAAAATTTCTCTTTCAGTTAAAGAATTTTCATCCTCGAAAAATTTCTCCATGAGAGTCTCATCGAACTCGGCAACTGCCTCAAGCAATTCACTTCTTAAACGACGGGCATCATCAATAATATCCAATGGAATCTCAACCTCGTTAAAAGTCATTCCGAAATCATCCTCATTCCAAACGATTCCTTTGAAGTTTATCAAATCAACAACTCCTTTGAAGTTATCATCTTCTCCAATATTAATCTGTAGAGGCAGAGCATGACTTCCAAGCATTTCTTTCACTTGCTTACAAACCATTAAAAAGTCTGCTCCTTGACGATCCATTTTATTAACAAACCCAATTCTAGGAACATTGTAATTGTTTGCTAGACGCCAGTTTGTCTCAGATTGAGGCTCAACTCCGTCAACAGCAGAGAACAAAAATACTAATCCATCAAGAACTCGTAAAGATCGGTTTACCTCAACAGTAAAATCAACGTGACCTGGTGTATCAATAATATTCATGTGATAAACTTGACCTCGATAATTCCAATCAAGAGTAGTTGCAGCAGAAGTAATTGTGATTCCTCTTTCTTGCTCTTGTTCCATCCAATCCATAGTTGCTGCACCATCATGTACTTCACCTATTTTATGACTAACACCACTGTAAAACAATATACGTTCTGTTGTAGTTGTTTTACCGGCATCGATGTGAGCAGCGATACCAATATTTCTTGTGTATTTAAGATCTCTTGCCATTTCTAATTAAAATCTAAAATGTGAAAATGCTTTATTTGCTTCAGCCATTCTTATGGTATCTTCTTTTTTCTTGAACGCAGCTCCTTCCTCTTTTGAAGCAGCGATAATTTCAGACGCCAACTTTTGCGCCATTGTTTTTTCATTTCTCTTGCGTGAGTAACCAATCAACCATTTCATAGCTAACGAAGCTTTTCTTTCCTCTCTCACAGGTGTAGGAATTTGAAAAGTAGCTCCCCCAACTCTGCGACTTCTTACTTCAACAGACGGGGTTACATTTTCAACAGCTTTACGCCAAACATCCAAACCTTCTTGATCTTCAATTTTTTTATCTACAATTTCTATTGCATCGTAAAAAATTCTAAAAGCAAGACTTTTCTTTCCGTCTAACATTAAATTATTTACAAACTTTGTCACAACCACATCGTTAAACTTAGGATCTGGTAGTATCGTTATTTTTTTGGCTTTTCTTCTTCTCATCTTGCGAAAAATACTTTATTATTATTTTTGTTTAGGTCTTTTTGTCCCGTACTTCGATCTTCTCTGTGTTCTTCCTTGAACACCCGCCGTATCTTCAGCACCACGAACAATATGATATCTAACACCTGGTAAATCTTTGACTCTTCCACCTCTCACCAAGACCAACGAGTGCTCTTGAAGATTATGACCCTCACCACCGATGTAAGCATTCACCTCTTTGCCATTCGTTAAACGCACCCTTGCTACTTTACGCATAGCAGAGTTTGGTTTTTTTGGAGTTGTCGTGTAAACACGTACACACACTCCTTTGCGCTGAGGACAAGAATCTAAGGCGGCAGACTTACTCTTTTTAACTACTGATGTCCTTCCTTTCCTAACTAACTGTTGAATTGTAGGCATAAAAACTTTTTATCTTATTATAATTTTACTTTTCACACTTTGGGGGGTGCAAAGATACTGTATTTATTCTTATTTACAAGCGCTTGTTAAAAAAATATTGCTTTTTTTTTGAATTACAGAGTATATTTATTGAAAAACAAGTACTTCTCTTATCAAATTAATCTATTTTTCCTTTTTCAAAAAGATAAAAAGTTAAATAAATTATCAATTCGAAATGAAAAATAAAATAAACCGTAAATTTGCCTCAAAAACACTACCTAAATCATGATACTTCCCATCGTTGCCTATGGCGATCCTGTATTGAAAAAAATAGCTACTGAAATAAATCAATCTTACCCTGATCTTCACCAATTAGTCGAAAACATGTTTGAAACCATGTACAAGGCAAAAGGAGTAGGATTAGCGGCCCCTCAAATTGGTAAAAGCATAAGATTATTTATCGTTGATGGAAGCCCATTTGCAGAGGAAGAAGACGAGGAACGAGATCCAAAAGCTGAGGGGATTTTAAACTTTAAAAAAACATTTATTAACCCAATTATTATAAGTGAAACAGGTGATGAATGGGCATTTAATGAGGGGTGTTTATCTATTCCAAAAATAAGAGAAGATGTCTATCGTCAAGAAACGATTCAATTAAGTTATTACGATGAAAACTGGGAGTTTCATGAAGAAACTTTTAGCGGTTATGCTGCCCGAATAATTCAACACGAATATGACCATATAGAAGGTGTTCTTTTTACAGATCATTTATCAGTGTTAAAAAGAAAGTTACTTCAAAAAAGATTGACCAACATATCCAAAGGAATCGTTGAAATTGATTACAAAATGAAATTCCCAGTAAAAAAATGAAAAAACTAGCATTCTTGATACTTGTCCTTACCATTGTCGGTTGTTCAAATGATCAATCAATTACTAAACCGACAAAAAAAAGTAAAAGTGGCAATGTAAAAATTGATTTATGGAACGATGTAAAAGAAGCTGAAGATTCACTTTACAATAAGAAGAATTCTAACAAGGCCAAAAACATCCATTACATGACCTATTTCTCTAAACTCACTGAATTCTATACAAAATTTCCAACGGATCCAAAAGCCGATTCTTGCTTGTTTGCGATTTGCTCCACCGAAACAGGATATCCAATTGGACACGCAAAGCATATAGCTATTCAAGAGCAGTATGGAGATACTTTAATTTTAAAATATCCCAAATCTAAGTTTAGAAAAATGGGAATTCAAAATTTGATTTATATGTATGATCAATCCACAAAAAACAGAAGTACAGCTAAACTTAACTATTACTACAAACTACTATTGGCAGATTCACTCACAACAACTGATGAAAAAAAAGAAATTGAGGCTCGATTAAAAACAATAGATGAGCCAATAAATTTCAAGAAAAATTAATTTTGTTAATGTTGTGTTAAAATAACAATTATGAAGCGAAGATTACACTATTTTTGAATTAATAATTTAAAATAAAAAATATGAAAAACTTATTTTTATCATTTGGACTTGTTTTGGCTGGTAGTTTAATTGCTGGAAATGCGGTTGCTCAAGTAGAGGTATCTAAAGGTGCGAAAATCAAATTCAGTAAAGAAGTTCACGACTATGGAACTGTTAAATACGGTGGTGATGGGACTTGTACATTTGAATTTACAAACGAAGGAAATGAAGCCTTAGTAATATCAAATGCTAAAGGATCTTGTGGATGTACAGTACCAGAATGGCCGAAGGAACCAATTGCTCCAGGAGCTTCTGCTTCAGTTAAAGTAAAATATGACACCAATCGTCCAGGTCCAATTAATAAATCAGTTACAATTACCTCCAATGCGGTAAATGTAGATGGTGGAAGTGTAACAGTTAGAATAAAAGGTGAAGTAATGCCTGCGCCAGACAGCGGTGTTCCTTCTAATAATTCGGGTGCTCCAACGAATAATTAAAAAATTGAAAATCGTTTTAATAGCGATATTAATTCTTACAACCGCCCCTGTACATTTACAGCGGGCGGTTTTTTATGCACCTATAAAAACCGTGAGGTTTCCAAAAACGATTGAAGGAGATCAGTTGAATTATAGATTTTCCATAAAAAACGCTGGAGATGCTCCTTTAAAAATATACGGTTTTGAAGCAGAATGTACTTGTACACACGTTCAACTTCCTCCAATGCCCATTGAACCGAATCAAAGTGCCATTATTGATGTTACTTTTGACACTAGGGGAAAATATTTTTATCAAGACAGAGTAATCTACTTTGCTACAAATACTAAAAGGAAACGAGAAAAATTACGATTCAAAGTATTCGTTATTCCAAAAGACTAAAATTATTATCATCTTTTTTTTGTTTCTAACTAGAAATTTCGTAATATTGCAACCCCTTAGTTGGGGGATATTTAATCATAAAGGTCATGGATTTAATTAAAGAGATTGTAAACGAATTAGTTGAAGCAAACAACTTACCGAAATTTGGCGCTGGAGATACTGTGATTGTATCTTATAAAATTAAAGAAGGAAACAAAGAACGTGTTCAGCAATTTCAAGGAGTTGTTATACAACGTAGAGGTTCTGGATCAACAGAAACTTTTACTATTCGTAAAATGTCAGGAAATATTGGAGTTGAGAGAATCATTCCAGTAACATCTCCTTTTATTGATAAAATTACTGTTGTGAAAAGAGGTTACGTTCGTAGAGCTCGTATATTCTACTTCAGAGAAAGAACTGGTAAATCTGCAAGAATTAGAGAGAAAAAGAACTTTAAAGTTGTTGCGAAATAATATTAAGTTTATTCCAAAATAGATTTAAGCCTTCATTTTTTGGAGGCTTTTTTATTGCTTGTTAATTTTGATTGATTTACCTATTGTAGGCACATATACAATATAAATTCCAGCGGGCAATGAACTTATATCTATCACATTACTCATTGTATTCAGGGTAAATTCTGAAAGCTTACTTCCCAAAGTGGAATAAATTTCTAATTGAAAATTTGGTTCAAGATTCAACAACTCTACCACAAATTTTCCGTTTGTAGGGTTTGGATAAATCTGTACTTTAGGTTCATTAAGATTTGCTTCCTCTAAACCAATTGAACTGGAACTATCGTGTTCCAAATGAAATAGTCCACCCAAATCTTGTCCAATAAATAAATCCAATTTATTATCGTTGTCAATATCACCAATAGCACAAGCACTATAGGCACCAACATTTTTCATTTGACCCAAGAAATCTGGCGAAACTAACTCAAACGTAGAATCTGTAGCGAGATGATCATCTATTCCTTTGTAAAAATAACTTGCACCAGATAATGAGCCCACCAATAAATAATTTGTATCCAAGTAGCTAAAAAAGTGTGGCGTAGCAAATCCATCAGGCGAAACCGTCGTTGATACATCAACTCCCCCCAAAATTGGATTCTTAAGCTCAAATATCGGGGCGATAGTAGTTCCGCTATTCTCATAATAGACAATTTCACCTGTTTTCCTCCCAATGATTAAATCTAATTTGCCATCAGAATTTAAATCAAACAACTGAGGTGCTGCATACTGACCAATATTAATGATTTGACCTAAATTATCTGTTACATTTTGAATAGGTGAAGCAAAAGTTAAAAAAGACCCGGTTGAGGTGTTTTTATAATACGAAACAGAACCATTTTCTAACCCTAAAATCATGTCTTTTTTTCCATCATTATCGAGATCTCCAAAGGCTGGAACCATTCTCAATCCTAAATTTGACTGGGATAAATTAAGGAAATCCGAATCTATGAAATTAAAAATTGGATTATTTATTGTACCTGTATTCTTGTAATAGGCAATTCTACTTTCTTTGGATAAACTTGGTTTATAAGCAAAAAAATTGGCCACAAACAAATCCTCCAAGCCGTCATTATCAATATCAACTAGCACCGGTATGGAACCTGTTCCGTGCTCAATCATATCTTGTTGCAAAAAAGATTTTGTTTCGTATATAAAATTTGGATTCGTATTCGTAGATGAATTCTTGTACTTTAGTAGACTTGTTTCATTCTCAGATACATTTTTTGCATTTGGCGCGACCAATAGATCTTTTTTTCCATCAAAATCTACATCAACCCAATAAGCCGCGGGAAAAAGTTGCATGGAAATGGGAGTAGAATTCGCAGGAAAATTTGGATCTGCTGAAACCATTAATGAGTTTGAATTAACAGAAGTTCCTCCATTTAACAATAAATTTAGGGAAGGATAAGCCACGTCTCCTAAAATCAAATCTTTGACTCCTGACCCGTCGTAATCCAGTGCTAAAACGGTTGAACCTGAATGTGCCTTTTCCTGATTCATTGGTTTCAATTCAGCATTGGGAACATTGCCAGCTTGACAAGGAGATGTTTGATCATTTAAAAAAACAGTATTCGAATTAACGTCTTCACGAAATCCGCCCCAGCATTCATTTTTCAGCTGATACACCAATGAATCTGAATGTCCATACAATTCTTGACTTAGGTTTTTGTGATATTGCAAATATTCCCCGCCTATGTGATAGGTTAAAATATCTATATCGCCGTCAATATCTACATCTACGATTGCGGGTATATCAGCCGAGCTTACATATAAATTCAATTGAGTTCCCCAGTTATCAGAATAAAGTAGATTTTTAGCCAATTCCCAGGTTAAACCAGTTGAACTATTCCCCGTGTTTTTGTACACCTTTACCCCGCCAATTCCGTATGTAAACAAATCATTCTTACCATCTCCGTTGTAATCAATACAATGAACACGATACCTGATATCAGACGGAAATAACAAATAACCTTGCGGATTAAACTTGTAAAAACGGATGCCATTTTCTTGAGCGTTTTCAAATAAACGAATTTGATCATTACTACGGTCAAATACCAGCAAATCCATATCACTATCAAAATCAACGTCAATATCTGAAACTTGCGCATAATTTAATCCCCCTGCCCATGGCAAACTAAGCTCTTGCCCATTTTTCATAACCGGCAAACTATCCGTGAAATTAAACTGGAATTGAGAAAAACAAAAGGAGGAAAAAAAAGAAATTAAAATAAGAGTGAAATAGCGCATATTTAAAATTGTAGGTTAAATTTACAATAAAAAAGAATATGAAAACAACACTAAGTTTAACCATATTTATTATGTCCTACTTTTGCTTTTCACAGGATAGCGTATCGGTATTGTTTATTGGCAACAGCTATATTTATACGAATGATTTGCCAAATACCTTTAAAAACTTAGCTTTATCATTAGGTGATATAACAACCGTTGATTCCAAAACAAACGGCGGATTTACGTTTCAAAATCATGTTAACGACCCGCTAACCTATCAAAAAATACACGCTCAACCATGGGATTACGTGATTTTACAAGGCCAAAGTCAAGAAGCTAGTTTCCCATACGGTCAAGTAAACACGGCTACCCTACCCTATGCTGTTCAATTAGCTGATTCTGTTTATTCCAATACAGCCTGTACGCAAGTGCAATATTTCATGACTTGGGGAAGACAAATTGGAGATCCTCAATGGGATTCTATCAATACATTCAATAAAATGAATAAGCGATTAAGAGACGCTTATCTACGTATTGCCGATTCCTCACATTCGAGCGTAGCCGCTGCTGGGCCCGCGTGGAAATACACTATTGACAACTATCCTTCCATCAATTTGTTTTCTGCTGATGGCTCCCATCCAAGTGTAGCTGGGACCTATTTAAATGCTTGTGTGTTTTATAGTTCAATTCTTAAAAAAAGTCCTGTGGGGGCAAGCTATTTGGCTGGATTAGATCAACTGACTGCCACAACGTTGCAAAATATTGCTGCTTTAACCGTTTTGGACAGCATTTCAACCTGGCGATTAAAGCACCATGATTCCTTGGCTCAAGTTAACTTCACTTATGTAACAGGATCCAGTTCGATAGAAATGCAATTTCAAGGGACAGGAGACTACGTAAACACGTACAGTTGGAGTTTTGGAGACGAATATTATTCCAATGAGCAAAGTCCTACGCATACTTTTGGGTACAATGGTGTTTTTCCGGTTGAGTTAGTTGGTACTGGAGCGTGCGGTTCGGATACAGTGGTACAGTTGATCACAATAAATACAGTTCAAGTTCAAGAATTTGAGGAAAACAATTTTACCATCAAACAAACAGGAGAAAATCTGATTGAAATTAATTTCAGTAATGATAAATTGTCAACCGATATGATTGAAATATACTCGGTTTCAGGGGGAAAAATCCCATTCAAAACATTAAATTCTTCTGACACCAAACTTGAACTTTTTCTTACTGCTACAGGAGGATTGTTTATTGTGATAAATGCATCATTAAATCCAATTGTTAAACGTTTTTTCCTTAATTAATTCATGCGTTTTTTCTTTCTTGTTTTTTTTCTTTTCAACCTGACATTTGGTATTTGCCAATCTCATAAACTAGATTCATCTCTTCAAATTCATGGTGGCATCGATTATTATTTTGGAATGCAGCTCAACGATGCAGAAAGCAAGCAAATTCCGATTTATGTTTCAAACAACGTCCTTGGTGAACCAACCATAAATTTAGCACTTGTTGAAATAAGCTACAAACCAACTAATCGAATTCGTTTTCAGTTTAGTCCGGGATTCGGAAGCTACATGAATTCGAATTATGCAGGAGAAAAAAAATGGTCACGATGGATTTACGAAGGATATGTTGGTTTTAAACCAAATAAGAAGAAGGATGAATGGTTAGATGTTGGTGTTTTTTCCTCTCCATATACGTATGAATTTGCCAAAGGATGGGAGCAAACATTCATGACACGAGCATTAGCACCGGAATATGTGCCTTATTATTTACTAGGTGCGCGGTATAAAAAGAAACTTTCCACCCACTTAAATTTGACTGTTTTCTTACTAAATGGCTGGCAACACATCGGTTTTCAAAAGAAAATACCTTCGTTAGGGACACAATTGGAATATACCAAAAGTAAACATTACGTCAGCTGGACGACGTATCATGGCAATGAAAAAAGTAACCAAAATCCGTTGTTTGGGTATCGTTTTTTTACTGAGATGAGTTGGATATTCACCTCCAAAAAATTCAAACTCCTCAGCTGTGGATACATAGGAATGCAGCAAAAAGAAACTAAATTTTTGCCCTGGGGTCAGTTCAATTTTTCTGGAGAATTTAAAATCCATGATAACTTATTTTTGAATAGTCGCTTTGAACATTTTATTGACCCGTACAATATTCAACTTGTTCAAGCAAACACACCCGGATTCAATTGCAGTGGACTCAGTTTAGGATTGCGTTATAATCTTACGAATCACTTAACTTTTCGTTTTGAAACCAAAGCATTGACGGATAACACAAACGCTGGATATTTTAATAAAAAAGGGCAACAAATTAAATTGCTACCCCTTAGTTTTTTAGGGATACAATTATTATTTTAATTTGAATTTTAACAAATTGTTTTAAGACTTAACACGAAATGTAATTGAATTCATCTATATTTGCGCCCGTGAAAACAAGACTAAGTATAATTCTTATATTTTTCACCTTAGTATTTTCAAATAATACCAAGGCTTCCACAACGGATGCACATGAGTCGTATAAAGAATCATATTCATCATTTGTTGGTTTCTTTGGAAAAGATTTAGTCTTAAAATGTGGTGGTAATAATAATCACACAGAATTAAAATGTCACTTTCTCAAGCGTCAAGTCACCACGGTTCAAAATAGAAATGTCAACTCATTTTTTCTATTTAATCTTCCCTTATCATGTTCTTATGTGTTTTTCAATGAAACCATTGAAAAGCCTAATTTTTACTTCTTTATTTGTGCACTACATGATGTACAACTCTACAAACTATATAATAATTACCGCATATAGTCTACTGTCCTTGCAGTCAGCACTTGTAATTATTAAATAGTAAATCCATGAAATATAATATGTTTTTTATAGGGACAGTTTGTTCCTTGATGTTTGTTTCTTGTTCATCTGAAAAACAAGAAGAAAAAAAAGGTAAGTTCACATTTACAGATGATCAACTTAAAGGAATTGAATATTCTGCATCTGAAATAAGACCTGTAATGGGCGAATTATCGCTCAATGGAAAAGTTGTTCCAGACGAAAACAATTTGGTTAATGTTTACCCAATGATCGGTGGAAAAGTGATAGACGTGAATTTTGAAATTGGCGATTTAGTTGATTTAGATAAACCACTGATTACTTTGAATTCTGGAGAAGCTAGAGAATTTGAAAAAGAATATTTAGCTGCACAAGACGAATATGAATTGGCGAAAAAAGGATATGAAATTCAATTGGAATTAAATAAAAGTAAATTTAGTTCTGCACGTGAATTAGCCTACGCAAAGAAGGACTTGGAAATTGCAAAAGCCGAATTAGCTAGACTTAAGGAAGTTTATAAAGTATATTCAATTACAGAAGGTGGGAAATACGTAATCAAATCTCCAGTTGCAGGATTTATTCTTGAGAAAAAGGTTGGCCCAAATATGCAAATACGGTCAGATGCAAATGATTATTTATTTTCTGTTGCTCGATTAGATGAAGTATTTATTGCATTTGACATCTATGAAAAGGACATTTCTAAGGTAAAAAAAGGTCAATCCATTCGAATTCAACTTTTATCCAATCCAGACTCAACAATAGTTGGAACGGTAAAGAGAATCGAAAATATGATTGATCCAGAAACTAGAACAATTAAAGCTAGGGTATATTTAAAAAACCCAGGATATGGATTAAAACCTCATATGTTTTGTACTGGTAAATTATTATATAGTACGAATTCAGAAATGGTTTCGGTAAATAAGAAAGCACTTATTTTTGATAAGAATAAATACTTTTTGATGATTTATCATTCAAAAACAAACATTGAAACTCGTCAAGTTGAAGTTTATTCAAGCACCGATGAATTCGCTTATATATCAAGTGGTTTATCTCCTGGTGAAAAAGTAATTACCACGAAGCAGATGTATATCTACGATGCTTTAAATGACTAATTCCAATTATTAATTTTATTCCATGTTTTTATGAATAAATTCATTAAAGGCATCATTACTTTTTCGTTGAAAAATAAGATGCTAGTGTTTGCAATGACTATTTTATTATGCATTGCGGGGGTTTTCAGCTTTTTGAATACTCCATTAGAAGCATTTCCTGATGTAACCAATACCCAAATAATTATCGTTACCGATTGGAAAGGACGAAGCGCCGAAGAGGTAGAACGCTTTGTTTCCATTCCGATTGAGGTAGCCATGAACTCTGTTCAGAAAAAAACCAATGTTCGATCAATCACTATGTTTGGTTTATCGATCATTAAAATCATTTTTGAAGATGACGTGGAGGACTTTTTTGCCCGACAGCAAGTCAACAACTTGCTACGCAATGTCAAGTTACCCGATGGTGTTGAGCCTAACGTGCAGCCGCCTTACGGACCTACAGGTGAGATATTCAGGTATGTGCTCAAAGGAAAAAACAGAACCTCAATCGATTTATTAACCATTCAAAACTGGACCATTGACAAACAACTCAGATCCGTTCCGGGGGTTGCTGATATTGTTGCATTTGGTGGTCAAGAAAAAATTTATGAAATACAGCCAGACCCATCACAATTGGCGAAATACGATATTAATGTCTTCGACCTTCAAGAAGCCGTATCAAAAAGTAATTTAAATGTGGGAGGAGATGTAGTAGTTGAAAACAATCAAGCCTTTGTTGTTAGAGGTTTAGGATTGATAAATCAAGTCACTGATATTGAGAATACAATAGTGAAGAATGTTGATGGTACACCTCTGTTAATTAAGCATCTTGCAGATGTCAAAATCACGGGATCACAACGCGTAGGACAAGTTGGAAAAGACAAGGAGGACGATGTGGTGGAAGGAATTATTGTCATGAGAAAAGGAGAAAATCCAAGTCAAGTATTAGCTCGTGTCAAGGAGAAAATTGAGGAGTTGAATGATGATGTTTTACCCTCTGATGTAAAAATGGTAACCTTTTATGATAGGGATAATTTAATGGCATATTGTACCAAAACAGTTTCAAAGAATTTGATTGAAGGGATTGTATTTGTTACAGTTATCGTTTTCCTTTTTATGGCAGACTGGCGAACAACTATTATCGTTTCAATAGTAATTCCTTTATCGCTTTTATTCGCTTTTTTACTGCTTTACTTTAAAGGGATGAGTGCCAATCTCCTATCATTAGGTGCTGTCGATTTTGGTATTATCATCGATGGAGCCGTCGTCATGGTAGAAGGGATTTTTGTGGTTTTAGATGCACATGCCAAAAAACTCGGTATGGCACGTTTCAACAAGGTTTCAAAGCTTGGATTAATAAGAAAAACAGGGATTGATATGGGGAAAGCGGTGTTTTTCTCTAAACTTATCATTATTACTGCTCTTTTACCCATTTTCGCATTTCAAAAAGTGGAAGGTAAAATGTTCTCACCACTTGCCTATACCCTAGGATTTGCACTTGTAGGAGCATTACTTTTTACTTTGACTTTAGTACCTGTGCTTTCATCGATATTACTGAAAAAAAATGTGAAGGAAAAACACAGTTTCATTGTTCGATTTTTCGATTCGATTTTTTCAAAAGGAATTGAATGGTCATTTTCCAATCAGTTGAAAATATCACTAATTTCATTATCCATCCTACTACTCAGTTTATTTTCTACGAAATGGTTGGGTACGGAATTTCTACCTACTCTGAATGAAGGTGCACTCTGGGTGGAAGCAAAATTACCTATGAGTACCTCCTTGGAGGAAACAACGCGCCAGGTTAATAAATTAAGATCAGAACTAAATACTTTTCCAGAAGTTAATGGTGTACTGTCCCAAACGGGTCGATCAAACGATGGTACAGACCCAAGTGGCTTTTTTTATGTTCAAATGCAGGTAAACTTAAAGCCAAAGGATGAATGGAGAAGCGGACTTAGTATCGATGACTTGATTGCTGAAATGGACGTTAAAATGAAAAAATTTCCCGGAATTAATTTCAATTATTCACAACCAATCATTGACAACGTAGCAGAGGCAGTAGCAGGTATGAATGCCAACAATGCTGTTAAAATTTTCGGACCTGATTTAAAAGTACTTGATAGTTTATCTAATCTCATCCTTTCGAATATAAAAAATGTAGATGGTGTTAAGGACGCAGGTATATTGAGAAATATTGGTCAACCAGAGATGCAAGTACACTATGATAAACAAAAAATGGCAGTCTATGGCGTTACAATTAAAAATGCTCAAGATGTTATTGAAATGGCAATAGGTGGAAAAAACATCACTGAAAAATATGAGGGAGAATCTCGTTTCAACGTGCGAATCAGGTATCCAATTGAGTTTAGAGACAGTAGAGCAAAGATGATGAAACTCATGATTCCAACAGAGAGTGGTAATGTTATTCCTTTAAGTGAAATTGCTGAAATCAAGCAAGTAACGGGGCCTGCCTTTGTTTATCGCGATAATAACAAACGCTTTATCGGGGTTAAATTTTCTGTTCGCGAACGTGATTTGGGAAGTACCATTAATGAAGCACAAACTAATGTTACTAAAAACATAAAATTACCAAAAGGATATTCAATTGTTTGGACAGGTGAATTTGAAAATCAAGTAAGAGCAAGTAGCACGTTAGCAAACGTAGTACCTCTTTCTTTGATTGGCATTTTTATTCTACTCTTTATCCTATTTGGAAACATGAAAGATGCTGGATTGGTTCTATTAAACGTACCATTTGCAATAATTGGTGGAATCTTCGCTCTCCATGTTACAGGAGTTAATTTTGGGATTTCAGCGGGTGTTGGATTTATCGCATTGTTTGGTATATGCGTTCAAAATGGGGTTATACTAATCTCTGTTTTCAACAAAAATCTCAAAAATAAAATCGATTTAACTACTGCAATAAAAGAAGGTGTTAAAAGTAGAATTCGACCCGTTGTTATGACTGCTTTGATGGCAGCGATTGGGTTATTACCGGCCGCACTTTCTACTGGAATTGGGTCAGAAAGCCAAAAACCATTAGCGATTGTAATTATTGGAGGGCTCATTACTGCTACCATCCTTACACTTCTGACTTTCCCAATTATTTATTACTGGTCGTACAGAAAAAAATACAAGAATCAAACTCTTTTAAAACTAAATACCGATGAAAATTAGAATTATATTTTTCGCCTTAATAACATCCTTAAATGGTTTAGGGCAATTATCAGAAACGATATCTTTTACCTACGAGGAAGGTAAATCAAAAATGTTGAAAGAGAATGTTCGCTTGATGGCAGAATATTACAATTTAGACATTGCAGAAGCAGAAATTCAGCAAAAACGATTGTGGGATAATCCCCTTTTTGTTTGGAATGCCGAAATGTATAGCTTGGCAGAAAATAATTATTTCAATTTTGCCAATCAAAAATTACTGCAAATTGAATATTCTTTTTCTGTTTCCGGCAAACGTGTTAATGCAATTAAAGAAGCAAAAATAGCAAAGGAAATTGCCCTTTTTGCCCTTTCGGACGTGATGCGCGGATTAGTACTTGAGTACAGCAACGCATTTTATGAATTCATTGAACTTCAGGAAATAAACGATTTATTGATTGTATCCGCTTCACAATATGACAGGCTTATTGAACAATACACCTTAGGTAGTGAACTTGGTGTCAATTCAGAAAGTGAGCTAGTGCGGTTGAAAGCGGAAAAACAAACCATTCTTACAGACATCAATGAAAATGAAAAAGAACTCTTAGCCTTGGAATTAACCTTGAGAATGCTCATGAATTATCGTTCAGGTGTGAAACTACTCGCTAAGAAAGACCTTTCTCTTTTAAACCCAAAAATATCTGAAGAAAAACTAGTTGGTGCAGCAATGAACGGAAGGCCTGATTTAAAAATTGCTCAAAAGAATATTTCGCTCTATCAAGCAACTTTAAAGAAGGAGAAATCAGAAATTGTACCCAACATCAATTTAGGGTATCAACCCCACGATCAAGGATCAAATCACGTTAGACCCTACGTAGGAATGGTTTTTGAAATGGGCATTCCTGTTTTCAATCGTAATCAAGGCAATATAGCCAAAGCGAAAATTCAAATTGACCAAAGTTCACTTTTACTGCAATATAAAACGGAGGAAGTTAAAAATGAGATTTTAATGGCTGTGGAAACATTTGAAAGAACCCAAGAATTGAAAAATTCATACAATCTAGAATTAATCGATCAAATGGAGGTACTTGCGAAAAATGCCAAATCGAACTACGAAAGTAAAAATATTTCATTGTACGAATACATCGATTTTCAACGCAGTTATATCGAGAACAAATTAAACTACATTCAAGCCAACCGCAAATTTAATGAGGCTATTAACCTTATGAATTTCGTTGTTGGCATGGACTTAAAAAATTTATAACATGAAACAATTATTTTTTATCACACTCCTTGTAGCATGTAAATTTACTTTTGGGCAGGTAACTCCGACCAAGATTGAATTAAACAAAAATATGTTCCTTCAACAAAAACTCTATGGTTTTTCCTTCAATAATTCATGGGTTGGATTTCATGATTGGAAAGATTCCGCTTTTTTGAAGCCTGTTTTAGGATTACATGCAGATTACAATTACTTCTTTACCGAAAAATTAGGTCTAAGTATCCAGGCAGGTTTACAAATGCGAGGAGTTGGAATAATTACACCTGATTTTGATAATTCAGTTGGAAATCAGGATTCGACAGGTAGACAACGTCATAATGTTCGATCATTAGAGGTTCCAATTCAATTTTATTATCGACCTACAAAAGAAATAGTAAAAAACGCCCGACTTGTTTTTGGGATTGGTCTAGTACCCATGTATCACCAAAAAGTGGTTAGAAAATGGTATAGCGTAGACGATGGCTTTCATGCACCAGTTTCCTACAAAAGTAATTACCATATGTTTGATGTACCTCTTAGACTGTCCTCCGGTTTGGATGTAAATGTGGCGGGAGGAAATCTCTTTCGTGCTGCATTAATTTTGGATTATGGATTTATTAACAACTATAAAAATCCATTAACGGCAGACAAATCAAGTAAACACTTTCTTCTAGGAGTACAGATGACTTTTCTTTTTTAATGAAATTAGTACTTTATATATTCATACTATCAGTTTCGTTTGGTGCATTTAGTCAAGACACCTTGGTTGTTTTTGACCGACCTGGCGTGGCTGATAGTCCTTATTTAGTACCTGAAAAAAACCTACTTTTTAGAAAGCGGTATAGGAATTTCAGATCAAAGTGAGGTTAGTGATTTGCTCTATCCAAGCATAATGGTAAGAAAAAGGATATTTAAAATGACTGAATTGCGTCTTGCTACCTCTACATTTCCTCAAAGTATTAGGTTAATGCGCCAAATCACAGAACAATCACCAATTCTTGGATCTATTGGAGCAAAACAAAGAATAGTAAGAGAGAAAAAATGGATACCTGAAACAGCAGTAATTCTCAACTCTTATTATAATTTTTCGAACATGAATAAACCCAAACTGGCGAATTTTGTTTGGGAGATGCAGTTGTTGTTTCAGTCAACCTTAACGAATTGGTTTTCTATCAATTACAATTTCGGCTATATTCATTTTGCAACTAAAAACCAACACTATTTGAATCAAAGTACCTGTTTCAATTTCCAACTCACAAAAAAAACGAGTGCATTTGTAGAAAATTTTAATTACGTGAGTCTACATTCTGATTCTCCGGAAATTTGTTACGATTTTGGTTTTACACACCTTTTAACTAAGAACACTCAAGTTGATTTATCCTATATCGCAAATAGATTTAACCAAGCGCATTACGGAACTATATTAGGGGGTATTTCTTTTCGGATTTGCGAAAATTAATATTGATGTAATATTGATCTGTTTGATTTGCGATAAATAACCCTAATTTTACACTAAAAAACAATGAAAATCATTTCATTTAACGTGAACGGAATCCGGGCGATAACAGGAAAATCATTTCTTCAAGACATGCATCGGGTAAATGCTGATATAATTTGTTTACAAGAAACGAAAGCAACGGTTGATCAGGTTAAAGAAACGGTGGCCTCTTTGAGCGAATATCATGTTTTTGCGCATGAAGCTGACAAAAAAGGATATTCCGGAACAGCAATCTTAACCAAAACAAAACCACACAATATCACCTATCATATTGGAATAGAGGAACATGACAAGGAAGGACGAACTATTTGTGCTGAGTACGATGAATTTTTTCTGGTTAATGTGTACGTTCCCAATTCAGGTAGCGAACTAGCCCGATTAGGATATAGACAAATTTGGGATCGTGACTTTTTATCGTTTTTAAAGAACTTAGAAAAAATTAAACCTGTCATTGTTTGTGGCGATTTTAATGTGGCACACAAAGCAATTGATTTGGCAAGACCAAAAGCAAATTACAATAAATCAGCTGGGTTCATGCAAGAAGAAATTGATGGAATGGATGCATTTACTACCCATGGTTTGATGGATACATTCCGATACATTCACAAGGATGCTATTGATAAATATACCTGGTGGAGTTACCGTGCCGGTGCCCGAGAAAAAAACATTGGCTGGAGAATCGATTACTTTTTAGTATCTCAATCATACCTCGGTAAAGTTACCGATGCTTTTATCTTAAATGAAATTCACGGTTCCGATCATTGTCCGGTTGGAATCACCTTAAATTAATACCTTATTCATGAACAGAATTATTTCCCTTGCATGCTTATTCCTTATTTCAAGCTGCGCAATTAGCCAAAAGAAAACAGAAACAATTGCTTTTTATAATGTAGAAAACCTTTTCGATGTTGAAGACGGTCCGAATGATGATTCAGAATTTTTACCGGAAGGAAAAAACCAGTGGACCAAAGATCGGTACGAGGAAAAATTAAGCCACATAAGAAAAGTACTTGGCGATCTGTCTTACCCCGCTCTTGTTGGTTTTTGTGAAATTGAAAATGAAGCCGTTTTAAAAGGGATCATTTCAGGAGATAAACTGTTAACAAATTATGGGATTGTTCATCATGAAAGTCCAGATGCTAGAGGAATTGATGTTGGTTTTATCTACAACACAAGTAAATTGAAATTAATTTCTTCAGGGAAAATCAGGTTTACGCTTCCGGGTGACACACAGCCTAAATCAAGGGATATTGTTTGGGGGAAATTTGTTGCAGCAAAAGACACTCTTTTAGCGATGGTAAATCATTGGCCGAGTAGAAGAACAGATGATAGCGAACCCAAACGAATTAAAGCTTCAGAAAGTGCTCGCTTGTTTATTGATTCAGTTTTAAAAGTCAATTCGAACGCGAAAATCGTATTCATGGGAGATTTAAATGATCATCCATCTGACAAGGCACCAAAATTAATTTCTGAAAAGCTTACCCCAATGATCAGTAAAGCTTCAGGCGAATTTGGAGGTACGCATCAATACAAGAATGAATGGGATGTATTGGATCACATCATGGTATCGGCAGGATTTCAAAAAGGCAAACTGAAAGTGATACCCAATTCAGGTAAAATCAATTCATTTTCCTATTTAATAGAGGAATACAAAGGAAATAAACAACCGTTCCGAACCTATGTAGGCACGAAGTATTTAGGTGGGTATTCGGATCACTTACCCGTTTCTATTCAGGTAAAATTGAAATAACTATTTGCTTTCCACAATTGAAATGACCTAGCGGACATTCTTTTTTTCCGTGTAACCCGCATGGACGACATTCCAACTTTTCTACTTGTTTAATTTCTGATAGATCAGACAATGGTCCAAAACCAAATTCAGGGATGGTTGAACAGAAAAAAGGAGCTAATGAAACAATATTAACACGTTAATAATATATAATTGAACTTTTTTTAGTCCAATTATTACATATTTAGGTTAAATCCACAAAATAAAACTAAATTTGCGTAATCCTTGCCTTAAATTAATAAGGAATTTTAATGATAAAGAAAATTGTTTTATTTTCCTTTTTGAGTTTTTTATTATTGTTTGGGCTCTACCATTTAAATTGTGGTTCTGAAACAAAAGTTCAGTTAATCAATCCTTCAAAAAAAGTAAAAAAAGCAAATCTACCTGATTTTAATCTTGATAATTTGGAAGATTCTGCCTTCTCTTATCAGTTAAATTGTTCATTTGATTCAATTAGTAATTTATCGAGGGTTTATTTTGGTGAAAATTACGGAGAAGATTCGTCGATTTTGTGTTTTAGAGGGAATGCTCAGAGATCTAAACCATCGATCGGTAAAATCAAGACAAAACCTACTAGATTGCAAATTAAATGGAAATTCAAAACAGATGTTGACAATACAAAAACTCAATTTGGAGTTTGGGGTGGCGGAACAGGATGGACTGGTCAGCCTTTATATGTTAAATGGAAAAAAGGTAATAATTGGAAACAAAATTTAAATTCCGGATACACGGATTTGAATGAATTGGAAGAGGTAATTTTTGGATCACTCTGTGGCAAAGTGTACTTTATTGATTTTAACACGGGTATTGAGACACGAAATCCGTTAACGATAGGAAATCCTATTAAAGGAACTATTTCGCTTGATCCAAGGTTGAATGGAATGTTATATATTGGTCAAGGTATAAAACATACCGATAAATTCGGGAGCTACTTTTTTAATATGTTTAGTGGGGAATTATTAAATTTTCAAACTGGATTAGATAATTTTTCCTATCGATTGTGGGGTGCATTTGATAGCAATCCCTTAATTGATGAACAAAATAGCACATTGTTTTGGCCTGCCGAAAATGGGATAATCTATCGTTATAATCTTAAAAATCTTACCAAAGAGCCTATTAAATTTAAATATTCTATTCAAAATAAACCACATCAAGGAATCGAATCAAGCTTTGGTGCCTTTCGAAATTTGGGGTATTTTTCTGATAATAATGGAAATGTTTTCTGCTTGAATTTAAATACCATGAAGCCATTTTGGTATTTTGACAATTTGGATGATTCAGATGCAAGCGTAGTTGTTGATATTGAAAATGATAACCCATTTATCTACCTCGGAAATGAGGTTGATAAACAAGGAGCAAAGGGAAGTTCTTTTTTTAGAAAACTTGATGGACTTACAGGTAAAGAAATATGGAGTATTCAACGTAATTGCAGTGGTGAAAACAAAGGAGCGCTATCGAATAATGGAGGGATTCTATCTACGTGTATCGTTGGTAAGCAAAAAGCAATTGATATTGCGATAACTATTTTTTCTAGAGTCGGAGAAAAATTAGGGGGAGAAATTGTAGCAGTTGATAAGAAAACAGGACGCGAAATATATTCAATTGAGTTAGACAACTATTCTTGGTCATCACCCGTTGATTTGTACGATTCACAGGGAAACATGTATTTTATTCTTGGAGATGTTTCAGGAGAAATTGCTCTTTACGAAGGCAAAACGGGAAAAAAGATTGATTTTATTCAACTGGAAGGGGCAATTGAGTCATCACCTATAGCCATTAATAATACAGCAATTATAGGGACAAGAGGTGGATTTATTTACACTATTTCGGTGGAGTAATTATTTTTAACCCTCAGAATGCATCTATTAAATCCGCCACTAAGGGTTACCACATTGACTCAACCGTTATAATGGATTCCTGTAATGAGGTGATTCAGAAATTTAACTAATCACAATATTCTTTCCACAATTGAAATGACCTAGCGGACATTCATTTTTTCCGTGTAATCCGCATGGACGACATTCCAACTTTTCTACTTGTTTAATTTCTGATAGATCAGACAAAGGTCCAAAACCAAATTCAGGGATGGTTGAACAGTAAAAAGCGGTTACAGGAGCATTCATTGCCGAAGCAATATGTAGCGGGCCAGAATCATTTACATATACATGCTGACTTTTAGCAAACAAAGCTGAGGTTTGTAGAAGTGAGAATTTTCCAGCTAAATTTACAATCCTCTCCACCCTGCCCGATTTATCAATAATCGCTTGACATAAGGCATTATCTGAATTGGCACCTACCAAGTAAATGGTTAAGTCAGACGCGAAAGATTGAATCAACTCCACCCATTTTTCTTCCGGCAATTGTTTTGTTTTCCAAACCGAAGCAGGTGATAAACAAACAAACTTTTTAGCTGAGTAAACTTCAATACTCTTAACATCCTTAGCAGATGGATATAAAGAAGGACGACAAATTGATTCAGCACCAAAATCTTGTATCAAGGCTAAATTTCTTGTCACTTCATGGGTTCCATTACCTATTTCATGTTTAAAGCGCTTCGAAAAAAGAAAGGCAAATGGATTTTTATCAAAGCCAACAATTTGTTTTCCTCCAGAGAGGCCAGCGATGATTCCCGACGAACCAAAACGATGTACATTGATGACAAGATCATATCGTTTTAATCGGAATTTACGGATGAGTCGCCAAATTTCAGAGAGTTTATTTCTTGATTTATCTAAAACGTAAACATCTCTAATCGCAGGATTATTAGACAAAAGGATTTCATTCCCTTTTTTAACTAAAAAATCAATTTTAACCTGCGGGAACAAACGATTCAATTCAGAAATAATCGGTGTAGCAAGAATTACATCCCCTAAAAACGCTGTCTGAATTACCAATACAGAATTTGGGGTTTTCATGAAACAAGGCTTTTTTGCATTACAAAATCATTCATGAAATAGCCATTTCCAATATCAAAATCTTGTTCATCTATAATTTCAAGTCCGGCATATTGATAGAAATCTACGGCTTTATTGTAGCGATTTACTTGTAATGTTAGTTGATGCATTCCCTGTTTCTTTCCAAAATCTATGGCAAAATTCAACAATGTTTTCCCAAGACCCAATCCCTGTTTTTCAGGAAGCACATAGATTTTCTGCAATTTCATTCCATTCATTTCAGGACAATTCAATTCGACATCGAGAAATCCCACTGCTTGATTCTCATCGAAAATTGCGAAAAAATGATGGTCACTTTCAACACTTTTTTCAAGTGTTTCAATGCTGTACATCCAATTTAGCATATAGACCATTTGCTCTTGAGACAATATTTCTGAATACGTTGATGGCCAAATACGATACGCTAACTCTTGAACAACAGACAATTCATCCTTTTCAAGTTGACGAATTTCCATATTAGAGCTTGATGAATTTTTGCTGTTCGATTTTACCATGTATCGTTAATCTTAACCAATACGTTCCTGGTTGTAGGTCAGAAATGCTAATCTTGTTATTATTTACTGGTTTACGAATAATCTTGCCCATTAAGTCAACGATTTCTATAAATTGATTAGCTTCATTTAACGATGAAAATGTAATTTCGTTTGTTGCCGGATTCGGATAAAGATTCCATGTAAACGTTTCATTTACCTCCATTACTCCAACTGTTACAAGTGCTAATTGAACAGCTGCATAGGCATTAATTTTACCAGCTCCCCATCGATTGCTACCCCCAGCAGGAATAACACCTGTAAAATTGTCTTGACGGGCAGTTTGCATGATGATTTCCTTCACTTGTCTGGCAGATAAATAGGGATTTGCATCAAGTATCAACGCTGAAACACCTGCTACCATCGGCGAAGCCATTGATGTACCTGACAATTTTGCGAAATGGTATGTTCTCCCGTTAAAATCTACTGATCCGCTCGAAGTAAATGTAGCATCTGTAAATGAGGACATGGATGAAATAACGGAAACTCCCGGGGCAGAAATGTCTGGTTTCATTACTCCGTCATAACGCGGACCATAACTTGAAAACGAAGCAATTGCCCCACCTGCCATTGAGATTCCTGAAGTTTGATATTGGGAGGCATAGGCTGCAACACTTATCACATCATCCGAACAAGAAGGTTCACTCACTCCGTTCAAATTATCACCGGCAACCGTTCCTGAGCCTGAAACAGAAAAAGGCATTCCCCAGTTTCCAACATCCGTAGATAATTCGGTTACGTTCCAATAATGCACTGTTCCGGATAGAGCTGTAGATTTTAAAATCACTTTCAACGCTGTGTTTGTATTTTTTACTCGTAATCGCATTTGTGGACGATTATTCAAATAATGTGCACTGTCCGCTGATATATTATACCAGATCGTATCAACTCCCGCAACTAAAAAAGTATCAATATAAGAATATGTTGTGTCTGTTGAGTAAAGTGGACTTTCAACTAAAGTAACATTTGAAGCATTTGTAACAATTATTCCATTGGAAAAAGAATTTCCGGGTTCACCCCATGCATGAACGCTTTGCCCCCACATGTTAGCATTTGAAGCATAAGAGTAAAAATCGATTTTAGATTTGAGAGTATTATTTGAAAATGTTTTTTTAATGTGAAAATTAACATTGCCGTTGTTACCTGCTGAATTTGCAAATACAACACCCAAATCCGTATAAGCAGTGATTGCTTGACTTAACAAAGAGGTACCATCCAACGTCCCAAAATGATACAACCCCCAACTCATATTTACCACCAATCGCTTTCCATCTGTTTGCGCCTTTTGATACATCCACTCCCACGCATCTAATACAGCGGCAACATCCACCAGAAAAGTAACAAAAAGAAATTTTGAATCAAAAGCAACACCCCGATTAGGCGTTCCGGCTCCACCCCCTCCAGCAATTCCAGCTACGTGAGAACCATGAGTAGCAAACGAATAAATATTTGCAGTATCTGATCCAGCAGCCAAAAGCGCCGCTGAAGAAGTATATTCGGTTCCATAACCAAAACCAACTGGAGCAGGACCACTCGTTTTATATTGATCCCAGGCAGCAATAATTCGAGTTTGAAGTAATGCTGTATCATAAAAAATAGGAGAGGTATAATCAAAACCCCAATCCGTAACTCCGATATATACATCTTTACCCGTATAACATTCAGGCAATCCTAATCCCAACTGAACGCTATCGGCTCGTACATCATGTACTGCTTTGTCTAATAATGGTTGGTTTTTTCCAGAAAGTTCAACGTATACGGAAGCAAAAATAGGATTAACAAGTTCTGGTATCTGAGACTCCAATAATCTCAGCGAAAAAACACCATAAGAATCACCCTTTTCGGTATATCCGCTAATTACGTATCCTGAAGTAAAATAGGCTGAATGTAGTTGGTGATACTTGGTAGAGCTTCCTCGACAGACAAATGATATATAATTCACAGTCTTTCCTTCTTCAATGTATAATTTCATTACTGGAAATTTCTCTGGAATGACTGATTTATTTTGAATGTATTTAGTTAATTCAGCAATATCTGTTTCTGTATTTTTTGACATACTTGCTTGAGAAAATACAGCTTGATAGATTGTAGAAAAAAAACACAGCGAAATAAATAAACGTGTCAACATAATTTTTCGTTTTAAAATATGAAGTTACTCAAGAAAAAGGAAAAATGAGGATTTCGATAAAGTAAAATCTCTTAAATGAAAAATAATTACCTTCGCGGTATGTTACAAAAACTGCAAACTCTATTTTTTCTGATTGGGGCTTTACACTTACTTTTCTCCTGTGAGGAATCGGAAGATATGGAAAGCACACAAAATATTTCTGAAAAAAAGGAGCCCGTTGAATCCATATCAAAACGTTTTATAGAATCAAATTTAGAGATTTCTGCTGCCGAAAAATACAAACTTGACATTTACAAAAGTCAATTAGATGGCGATAATGACGAAGATGCTGTGGTGACTGTTAATCGGTATAATTATGCTGTTGAAAAAGCAAGTCAATCAAAAAACCCAGGAAAAGTTGCAGAAATAGGCTATATGGGCCCTTACAATTCTATTTTTTATTATGATGGCGCGACTGGAACGATGACTGGACCAATGGAAATTCCCTCCACCCCTATTTCTCCTCTTAAAATTTCATTTGAAAAAGTAATGAGTGAGGCCTATTCTGATGTCATCGTTAGTTTTCGTATTCGCAATAGCTGCTTCAAACACATTTACACGATACAAAATAAAAAACCAAAATTAGTTTTTGGATGGAAAATTTTTGATGGATTTGGTTCACCAGACGCAAAGGCTTTACATTTAGTTTTTGAAACAACTGCTGTTAGTCTGCCCAAAGATATTCGCGTGATGAAAGCCAATATTATTTCATCAACAAATAAACAAAATTACGAAGTAGACGAACCTATTATGGAAAAATTGAACGAGGAAGAATATCGATTTTTCTATAATCCCAAAGAAGGAAAATATGCAATTAAGGCATCAACCTTAAAACCAAAGGCTGATTAAAAAAATCATCGCCAATATTGCACCGTAAATTAATGCAATCTCCATGTAATCTCGCTTAGCTGATTTTTGATTGTATCGAGCCACTTTCGGCTCAGCTTTTGGAGTTTGTTTTGATTGGTTTGTAGAAGAATCTTTTCCATCAAATTGTTTCAATATCTTCTTCCAATCAAATAAAATAGTTTCAGCTAAATAAACTTTATCGTTCTCGTTCAATTGGATATAATCGTCTAATTTTCGGCTGTTCACTCGCGTACCCGATTGAGTATTCAAATCAGAAACAAACACATTGCCCTCGGTATCACGAAAAAGCTCCATATGAAATGAATCTATCCCATCAATTACCATATCATTCGTTGGATTACTGCCAATTCGTACGAATAATTTTTTACTCATTCGGCACCACCTTTTCCTCGGTCATATCCAATCCTTTCAAAATCAAAACATATATATCCTCTGGATGCATAACTGCTTGCCGTCTTTCAACAACACTTTTTACAAATACGTATTTTTTAGTCCCTTGTTTCCATTGAAAATCCGTAAAATTAAAAGCATATTTATTCAATTGCACTCCCATTTTATCAAAATGCTTGATAGTCACTTTCAATGAAGGTTTTAATCGCGATTGTTTCCCATTTGGCAGTCGAATATCACTACCGCCCATACTCAATAAGTTAAAGCGAATATCTAAGTACTCATCACAATTAGCCAGTAATGCAGCTTTTTTAGAATTCCTCGGAAACCCCTCGATTTCTCCTCCTGTAAAAGTAAAAACAGTATCTCCTTTATTAATTTTGAAAATGTATTCAGCATCGCCTTTTGTTATAACCGAGGCAAAGTTCAACACTTTCGTATGCAAAGAATCAAGAATATACTGAGGAAAAAGCGGTGATTTGGAATAGCGATTTGTTACTCCGTTGGATGGGTTGGCTCCTATTAAATCGTTCATTATTACTGGATCCAAAAGCAATCCAGTATAAAAAACTCCTACTTTCTTTTGAGAAAAAGAACTAAAGCAAGTGATAATAAAAAGTAAAATCAATGATGTTGGTAGGCGCATGAGGTATTTTTGTTGTAAAATTACATAATTTAGTATATATAATGAATGATTTAGTGATGAATTTTCCACTTTTTAGAAAGCTTTCCAATGAAAAAAGATTCTATAAAATACTGTCTGAAAATTCGTTTGAAGAAATACAGTTGATTGGATCAAAATCCTTCAAACGAAAAATTCACGCGACGCAATTTCCAGAAATGATATTAATTCAAGATATCATTGAATTAGTTCAACCATACCACTTGAGTTCGGAACAAGAATTTACACAATTTGAACTGTAATCTCACTAAATAAACAACATTCCTTTCGTATATTTGCCACAAAATAATCAGGATGGCGATTTCAAAAAACGAACTAGAATTCAATTTCAACGAAGATCAAATGCGCTTAAAAATAAGTGCATTGGAACGAGAATTGGCAACTGTTGCGTTAGGTGGCGGAAAAAAACGAATTGAAAAATTACATGAGCAAGGAAAATTAACGGCAAGTGAGAGAATTGATTTACTGCTCGATCCAAATACAGAACGCATAGAAATCGGAGCCTTGGTTGGTCATGGAATGTACGAAGAACATGGCGGTTGTCCATCAGGTGGAGTGGTAATAGTTATTGGATTTGTATCTGGTAAGCAATGTATTGTTGTTGCCAATGATGCGACAGTTAAAGCTGGAGCTTGGTTTCCAATTACGGGCAAAAAGAACTTGCGTGCTCAAGAAATCGCTATAGAAAATAGACTTCCGATTATTTATTTGGTTGATTCAGCCGGAGTATATCTGCCGTTACAAGATGAGATTTTTCCAGATAAAGAACATTTTGGTCGAATATTCAGAAATAATGCAGTCATGAGTTCCATGGGCATTGTTCAAATGGCCGCAGTGATGGGGAGTTGCGTTGCTGGTGGTGCCTATTTACCAATCATGTCGGATGAATCGCTAATCGTAAATAAAACCGGAACAATTTTCTTAGCTGGATCCTATTTGGTGAAGGCCGCAGTTGGTGAATCAATTGACAATGAAACACTTGGAGGCGCTACAACCCATACTGAAATTTCAGGCGTGTGCGATTACAACGTTGAAAATGATCAAGAATGCCTCAAAACAATTCGTGATTTAATGGATAAAATTGGTAAGCCTGAAGATGCAGGTTTTGATCGAAAGAAATCTGTAGCACCGAAGGAAGATCCTAAAAATTTATACGGTATTTTACCTGCAGACCGCAACAAACAGTATGATATGAAAAACATCATACGCTGTTTAGTAGATAATTCAGAATTCACAGAATACAAGTCAGATTACGGTAAATCAATCATTTGTGCCTATGCACGCGTGGATGGATGGAGCGTGGGAATAGTTGCTAATCAACGAGAAGTGGTAAAAAACGCCAAAGGGGAAATGCAATTTGGAGGTGTGATTTACTCTGATTCTGCCGATAAAGCAGCACGTTTCATCATGAACTGTAATCAAAAAAACATTCCTTTGGTTTTCTTACAAGACGTAACAGGATTTATGGTTGGTTCGAAAAGCGAACACGGTGGCATCATCAAAGACGGAGCGAAGATGGTGAATGCGCAAGCTAATTCAGTCGTTCCTAAATTTACGATTGTAATTGGAAATTCATACGGAGCTGGAAATTATGCCATGTGCGGAAAAGCGTATGATCCACGATTAATTGTTGGCTGGCCTACTGCCGAAATTGCCGTTATGGGTGGTGCTGCAGCTGCTAAAGTATTATTACAAATTGAAGTAGCAACGTTAAAAGCGAAAGGTGAAGTTATCACACCAGAACGCGAAAAGGAACTATACGACACGATTAAAAATCGTTACGATAAACAAATCTCACCGTATTACGCCGCCAGCCGCTTATGGATTGATGCAATCATCGACCCAGTTGAAACGCGCAAAGTAATTTCAATGGGAATTCAAATGGCAAGTCATAAAAAAGCAGAGAAAGCGTATAATGTTGGGGTGATTCAGACGTGATAAGATTTATCATAAACCAAAGTCATTTTTCATCAGGATTAACAACATTTACTGGCGGTGGTGGCGGTGGAACCACTTCTTTAATTATTCTACCTTTTTCATCCCAATTTTTTTCATTAAGCAACATACCTAACTTCCATTTTTCAATAGAAGCTTTTTTTCCGTTCGAATGCCATTTTCTTTTTATTCCGTCAATTTTACCATTCTTATATTTAGCTTTAGCTCTAATTTGCCCATTGTCGTACCACCAAGTTGTGAGACCATGTTGCTCATCATTTTCGTAATTGGCCTCACATTCCAATTGACTTGGAGTTAATGCATTTTTGGTAAACCACCATTGGCATTTTCCGTGTTTTTTGCCTGCTTTATATGAGATTTTACTTCTAAATAAGTCTTTTGATGAGATATCTGGAAAGGTGATGCTAGTACCTTCTAATAACCCAAATTTCCAAAACTCAATTGTTTTTATATTACCACTTTCGTAGTATTCAGTCCTTACTCCCTCCACTTTACCCTTAACATAGTTTAGCTTACATTGTAGTTTTCCATTTTCAAAAAATACACTTAAAGGACCTTCATCTAGTCCATTTACCATATTAACTTCGTACTTCAGCTGCCCATTTGGGTGCCAACTCCTAGCAACGCCTTGTTCTTTTCCTTCTTTATAAAAAACTTCATAATGTTTCTTGCCATTGCCATGATACCATTTAATTTCTCCATTCAACAAACCATCTTTATAATTTTCAGATCGAACTTTAACCTTACTCATGTAGATTTGTGAAATGCCATTCCTTACACCATTGCCATACTGTTCCTCTTTTAAAAAATCACTGTCCTTATCTCCTAGATATACAATACCTGTTACTGGTTCCTTTGTTGAAATTAGCACCATTGTATCTCCTCGGTATTCAGTTTCAACAATTTCTTGATACCTATTTTGAGCGAAAACTAAATTTACTAGAAAAACGGAGATTAAAATAACAAATACTTTCATTGTGCGTTAATTTTGATCAAATGTAGTGACTATTAGATTAAATAACAACTCTTTGTCTGTAACTCAATCTAAATGAAAGCGCTGGAGATGGAACAACGAATTAAAATTATTTTCCTATTTTTGGTAAAAAATTGAAAATGCGCGTTCTACTTACCATTGCTTTTACTTACTATATATTTAATGCCTTCACACAAGTGAAAGGTACCCTGAAAGATGCAAGAGATGGAAAAGCGTACAATACCATTGAAATTGGCAATCAAGTTTGGATGGCAGAAAATTTAAATGTAGATCGATTTAGAAATGGAGATGCAATCAAAGAGATAACATCCAATGAGGAATGGGTTCAGGCCGGAAATAATGGAACTCCCGCTTGGTGCTATTTTGTAAATGATCCGGCAAGTGGTTCGGCAATTGGAAAATTGTACAATTGGCATGCGGTGAATGACCCTAGAGGATTAGCTCCAGAAGGGTGGCATATTCCATCAAAAGAGGAATGTAAAATCTTGGTTAATCAGCTTGGAGGGAATTCGGTTGCAGGCATAAAGATGAAAAATACGAAAGATTGGTATGGTGGGGGCTTAAATACTAGTGGATTCAACGCTGCACCTAGCGGAAGAAGAGGAAAATCAGGAGATTTCTCTCCCGACGGTATTTATTTTTTTTGGTGGACAAGTACCGAATCAATGAATAAAAAAGGTGCTAATTATTGTTACCTACAAGATGAAAATGACACCTTAAAAATGGAACTAATATATAAAGAACGAGGTTTTTCTGTTCGATGCATGAAAGAAAAGGTAGATGCCAAAAATGATCCACTTTTAAAACAAGCCCTAGAAGCAGCGACTGAGCACAATGAAAAAATACAAAATGGAACAATTAAACCAATTTCAAAAGATGCTTTTAATAATAATAAAAATTCCGGGCCTCCAGCAAATCTAAAATCTGTTGTAATTGGTGCGCAAACATGGACTTCTGAAAATTTAAACGTCTCAACTTTCCGAAATGGAGACCCTATTCCCGAGGTTAGATCAACAGAAGAATGGAATAAAGCTGGAGATAACAAACAACCCGCTTGGTGTTATTATGACAATGATCCATCGAATGGCGCCAAATATGGCAAATTATACAATTGGCATGCGGTGAATGACCCAAGAGGTTTGGCTCCAAATGGGTGGCATGTGCCTTCAAAGGAAGAATGGCACCTATTAGAAAATTATTTAGGGAAAAATATAGCGGGTAAAAAATTAAAAACAACTTCGGGTTGGGCAGACTATCAAGAAAAATTGACCTGCGACAATTGTTCCTACTGGACAGAAGATCAGAAAAAAAACAATCCCTGTACGAAATGTAAAAATACAAGAGAAATACTTGGAGATAAAATTTCAACAAATGGCACTAACGAATTTGGATTTTATGCTTTTCCTGATGGGATAAGAACTTCAAATGGTTATTTTTATTTTTTTGGGAGCTATGATAAAACTTTTTGGACAAGATCAAGAAGCACTGAGTTAGAAAATCACGCCTCGAGTGTGTCCTTCGTAAGAGATTATTTATTTTTCTGGAATGAAAATCTTGGTACCGGAACCTCAATTCGTCTAATAAAAGATTAAAGTCGGTAAGAAATAATTTAAAAAGAAAATAAACATGAAAAAAACAATCCTTATCCTTGCACTAGTAATTCCTACGATGATCTTTTCTCAGAAAACAAAGAAATCTAAACAACCCCAAGAGAAACAAAACAATTATGAATTACTCGGTGTCTCGTTAAGTTCCAGTTCAGGAAATGAAACTAAATTTTTCTATAATCAACCAAATGCAATTTCTTTAATCGGCTGTCCAACTTGCGAAATAAAAGCACATACTATTTTTGAGACAGATCCAGATAAAAAAGTCTACTTGGATGCTAACCAATTTAAAGTAGAGAAAAATACCGGAGGCATCGTTCTGAATGACTGTGAATTTGAATCTTCCTTTTTTGCGAAAAATGGAGCACTAGTAACCTTGTTAATTGGATGGGCACCTATTGCTCCAATTACCTTAGAATTCTACAACAACGGTGTTAAATTACCGATTGAAAGAGAATTCAGTATGGAATATTAAAATCCAATTTACTGCTTCACCAACGATTTCGTATAAACGCGATCATTTGTTATAACTTTCACCAAATACGTTCCTGATTTATACGTTGAAACATCCACAAACGATTCTGCAAAGTTGGCAGTAGCATTCATTTTTTCTGAATAAATCAATCGGCCTGTTAAATCGAGAATCTCTAGATTTGCATCGTTATTTACCGCTCCACTCACTTCAACTGTTGTAAGTCCATTGGATGGATTTGGAAATATAGCAATCTCATGTTTCATTTCATTTTCAGGAACGTCCATGGTAAATCCAACAGAAAAATCATAACGATGATAACTTCCAAAATCACCCGGGAAAAATTCGATGTAACTTCCGCCTACCAATCGTATTTTCAAGGATCCAGCCGTTTCACCTTCTACTTGAGAAGAATACCAAAATGATAATCCATCACTATCCGTATCTTCGATAATAATCGAATAACAACCTGGAGCGAGATTAAATGTGTCCTTGTACTGCGTTTGATTTGTCAATTGAGTGCGTTCAAAAATGATATTTCCTGCATGATCCTGCAAACGGTAATTATTTTCACTTGCTTTGTTATTCGTTGTTAACCAAACGAAAAATGGTCCATCGATTCGCTCAGGTGCGTCAAAACGAACAGTCTTCTCGCTATTTTGACTGTACTCGTCATTACCATCGATTCCATTCACATTATGAACCAAAGCTTTAAATGTTTCACTGCTATCCCATCCTCCCCAGAAATTGTAATCGGTTACGGGAATTTCAACGACTTGCTCTTCTAGGAAATCCAAATTACCCGTCCAATCGTAAGAAATGTTATTGCCATATGAAACCCAACAGGTTATTCTACAAGATGTCAACGGATTTGCTCCTGTGTTTTTCAAAATCACTCGTGGATTTGAACAGGTAGGATTATACTTACTGTAATACTCATAATTATTTGGATTCAAGATATCTTTAATTGCCGCATCATTTTGAAAATTTGGAGCTGAATAGGAAATCAAATCATACGCGGCAATATAATTTCCACCTGCTTGACCAGGATCATTTGCTGGAACAGGGTTAATCACATAATCTAATTCCACGCTATCACCTGGCGTAATAAATGGTGTTAATTCAAATTCATATTCCTTAACCTGATCTCCAGGACACCATCCTTCACGGGCATATGGCCATGTTCCACCTTGTCCAATGTTTGGATTATCACCGCAATCAGTAGCCTCCCAAATATTCCAATTGAAACGCGAAACTCCATCCACTTTTATTTGATGATTATTAGGTACCCATTCACAACATGCATTATTCCCCACCTGACCATGACCAGACATTCTTGTTTTAATTTTAAAATTCTCAGCTGTATCGGAAAGCGCAATTTTCTTCGGTTGTAAATCAACATCGTTGGCCATATTCGAAAAATTATACGATCTAAAATCTGACCAAATTGGCTCTCGTTTATGCAAATCTCTTGGGGGAATACCTTCGATAAATGCGAATTTTAAATCCAATAATTCTTGTGTATTATGAGCTGCCAGATCAACTACGTTTTTCAAATAATCTTGATAATCCGTTACATCATAAATCCAAGCAAAACCATTTGGACCTAAATCAAATTGAATTCCGTAGGGTGTAATGTATCGGGCAATTTCAACATCCTTCACTATCTCATAGGGCGGATTATAGTAAGTAATTGGTTCGTTTAATAATTGATTCGTTGCCACAAAAGGAACTTGAGCCAATATTTGACCATTTTCATCGTATTGGATGTTATTTCCTTGAAGCGTTCCAACATATGCATTTGTAATTTCAAAATGACGATTTACCGCTTGTTGTTCAAATATAACGGTACGTGGTTTTAATCGTTTTTCAGTAACGGTAACGTTCATAGCTACATTATTAACCGTGCCTTGCATGAATGAAAGAACCGGTTTTTCATTACTAGCAGTAACACCACAAACTGGGTATTCATCAAAGCGAATCATATTGTGTTCTGAAGGCATTAGCAAGTAATCATTGGCCGATTTATCTAGTGCATAATTTTCGTTGTCAAAATCATAATACACCAATAAATTTGACCAATTTGGATGAGTCGCATTGATTTTATTCAAATAATTCGCTTGAATCGTTGCCGCAGAAAGTGCTGAATTATAGAATCGGAATTCGTCAATTTTTCCTTTCCATTTCAACCCTTGATCTGTACTTGCACCTAAAATAAACCGACTGATGTAACCAATGTTTCTCGTTTTATTCGTTCCTGAATGCCACAACACCCCATTTTTGTAGATAAACATTTCACCTGTACTTTGTTTCTTAACAAACGCCCAATGATTCCAGGTATTATCCATTTCAGTGGCCGACATCGTTTTATTGATTCGGTCATAACCAGAGGATATACCAGCATCGAAATAGACGTTGTTGTCACTCCAAGGCATGTGAATATTAAGAATTCTATTATTCAAAGTATCAAACGCCTCTAAAATAGTTGTATTGGTTCCTGCTGTTGCGTTTCCTTTGGCCCAAAACTCTACAGTAAGTTCTTGACCTACTGTAAAATCAGACATTTCAGTCATCGTGTAATTTGTACCAGAAAAGTTCAAATACCCATTACGATCGGGATAAGATAACGCGTTATTTCCAGCAACACTTTCGGAATTAAACAGCAATCCAGCAGTTGATGGTTCGTCAGATGCATAAGTGAATTCAATAATTAAATTGCTTGTGCCATCCCACGTGAAGGGTTGATAGAATAAAAATTCATTTGGGCCAACTACTAATGGGTTTCCGGCATCTCTCGTTCTATTGTACACTTCTAAAAATCCGGTTGTTTGAAAAGAAGTTAATGAAGCATCTGTGGTTGGTTTTATTGAGATTTTTGGATTTAATAAAGCCCCATTTGATCCACTATTCAAAATATCGAGAATCATAACCTGTATGTCTCCAGCCTGTATTCCGGCCGCCAATAACTCACTTGCCGTTATTAATTGCTGAAAGCGAGAACCCTTTTGTGCTGTATTAAAAAATGCCGAAGAATTACTATTACCTGTATTTAATGGAATACTAGTAAGCGAAGTAGCTGTACGTTCTTGCTCAGTTTTCAAATAAGTATCGAAAATTGCATTCGGCGTGGGAGTATAATCAATCGTATTTGGGGCATTCCAATTCGCCAAAAAACGATTACCATCTTTGCGAACAGAGTCATAAATGCCAGTATGATCAAACACTCGTGTATAGGTCAAATAATCCCATTCGCCACAATTGTATTGATCCCATGTTGTTAGTGGACTGCATTTCAATTTGTAATACATCAATACTTTCTCAAAACGCTTTGTATTCAATTCTTGAGGAAAAGCGAAATTTGCCCGACGCGTGGTAATTGAATCAAATGTAAAGGTCTGCACCCACGTTGTATCTTGAGCGAAATTAAAAATTGAAATGCTTAAAAAAGCAAATAACAGAATTGTTGTTTTCATCTTATTCTTTAATAAATTGTTTTGTTGTTTTATTCATACCATCCGTGATTGCAACTTGGTAAATTCCCTTACTCAATATTGAAATGTCAATCATGTGCATTTTTGAAAATGTTTTATTCATACTAATAACCCTTCCATTTAAATCCATTAGTTGATATTTGAATTCACTTTTAACGGATTCAATAGTCACGAATTGATTTGCAGGATTTGGATATAGTGTTATTTTTGAATCAAATAATTCATTTAGTCCAGAGGTCATGGTAATTGGCTGACTCAACACGCATCCATTATCAAAAAATACTTCTACTTGGTAGGTTGCGCCTAAATCTACCGGGATATTGTAACATTGTTGAGTTTCACCCACAATTGGCTGATTATCCATGTACCATTGATACGAATTTCCTTGTAAGGATGAACAATACACACCTGAACCTTGGTTAGGGTCATTGACAATTGTTACCGTTGGTAATGCGGGACAAATCGTTTCATTGACTGTTCCTGGAGTTGATTCAATTGCTAATAGGAACGCCGCATAGGATTGGCAAATACCTTTTAACTTAAAATATAACCACGGATCGAGAACAGCATAAGTTGTAGTTTGCTGCTCTGCACGGGTGATTGAAATATTGGGTGACGATGTACTTTCGCCAAAATCACAATTAAAATTCGAATTTGCATAATAACAATGAGCACCGCCAGTTATGGCTACAAAACTTTTGCATGTGCTTGTCAACCCTTGATAAATTGGAATATGATGATCTACGGGTGGCGTTACTCCATCGGCAGTTCCTGAAAAAACTAAAGCTGGAACAGAGACATTTGGCGATACTGCAATGGCAGACGGAGTAGTTTCAGCGGGTGCTAATCCAATAACCGTTTCAATATTCGCGTTATTTGCCGCGGCTAAGAAAGAAGCTCCTCCGCCCATTGAATGGCCCATAATGGCCGCTTTTTGAATTATTTTACCATTAAAAATAGAGCTTGAATTGGTGTTTAAAGCCAACATTTTATCTGAAACCTGTCTTAAATCAGCACCAAAATCTCCATGATTAGGAGATGGAATCAAGCTGCCTTCAGTCCGAACAAAAGCCATGATAAATCCCCTTGCTACGTAATGCTGCCAAATATTCGTATAAGCATCCCATGACATTGCAAAACCATGACCAAAAGTGATTACCGGAAATTGACCGGATGCAACTGTAACATTGTCCCCAGTTGTTGAGGCAGGATAATAAATTTCTGTTTGTATTTGTCGACCGGTTCCACCACCTGACCCAAATCCCCCTGTTCGGGCCGGATCATTAAACGTAATCGTGGTGTGACCAATTTGGTATTGAGCACATAAATTCAAAGCCATGATTGAAAAAAACAACGAAAAGACAATTTTCATGTAATTGATTTAGAGTTATGAAGTTAACACTTTTTCAATTAAAATAACTCTGAAAATTTAGATGAAATCTCTTCTTGTTTCAAAATAGTTTCTTTGGGGATTAAAATTTGATTAAACCACCCTCTGCTATTTCCAATGTAAAACACGGCTCCTGAAGAAGAAATATGACATTCATTTTTAATTAAATCGGTGTAAAATGTGGGTGAATTACAATTTAAATTTAAATCTCGCCGATTTTGAATGGCCATTTTCAAGAACTCAATAAGTAGGCTATCCGATGGAAATAGTTGATCTCGAACTACTTTTTGCAAGGCCTGACCATTCCAGAAAAAATTAAAAATCGAATCAGGGATTTCCTTAACCTCATCTGCGGAATTCGGATAATCTTGATAGGGCATTCCTCCATAATAATAAGGAGAATAGGAAGGATTTGGATCAAGAACATCAATTGAGACTGAAACACAATTTTTTCCAGCGAAGGAGATGGTATATTTTTCTTGAATAGGGATTTTGTAATAGGCTATGCTATCTTCCATTTTGATTGTTTCTAGTTTTCTGGTTTTCTTATTCTCCACACTCTGTATAGTTGCAAATGTCAAATTCGGGTTATTGGTTCGCTTGGAATTAGGGGTGCATGAAATATCCGTGCCCAATTCAGAGGTAGAAAAAGGACACGATTTGTTTTTCTCATAGCGTTTATTGAGTTTTTGATGGAGCTCTTTTGCATACGGCATCTTTAAAACATCTACCAAACTATTTTCAGATAGTTTGATCGTGAAATACACATAAGACCTGTCTGTTTTGGAGAAAGCTGAATGATAGCGTATAGAATCAAACCCCACCGTTCCAACAAAATAGGTGTTTCCTTTTTGATCAAAAAGTAATTTTTGCTTCTTATTTGCCAATAGCCAATAATCATTTACTGGGTGAGTCCCGAACTTAGAAATACTTGATTTTGATTTCCAATTGTTTAAATAATGATTGAAAACATATTCGAAATTCGTAAAAATGGTGTCCATAACCCACCCTTTTTTTGGATGAAAAACACCGAACTTTTTGCTGGTGGTTTGAACCAAATATAAACTATCAGAAATGCGATTAATTCCCAAGAATTTAGGTTTCAGTAACCATCTTAAATCTGTATTTACAATTCCTACCCTGTTGTTGTTTTTTGCAATCACTGGTTCTGTAAATAAATGGATTTGCTCAAATTGAATCGGTGATTTCTTTACTCCATTGGTATCAAATACCATCCAGGGATCACCAGGTGATTTAATTATCCAAACAAGATTGTATTCTTCGAAATGCAATGAAATATCTTGATAAAGCGTATCAATAATAAATTTCCCTGTCCTCATATTGAATGCTCCCACTTTTCCTGAAATGGAATGCACCTTTGCCAATTTATGATAGGGTTCCATATACTGAATTCTTGTTTTCTTTTTGTTATCGGCTGAAATCAAATACGTATATTGGTTGCTGTTTTTGTCGTAATAAGTTAATTTTTTGTTTACTCCTATTGGATAAATATCAATATTATTTCTAACAGCACTATCGATCGCAAATGCATCATATTGATAATTTGTAAATTGTAAAACCTCAATGGAATCTAGTCTAAACAAAACTTTTCCTTTTACAATCGATATCGTGTCGTTAAATTGAACCTTTGAGATTTCATTATTAGTAGAAAAGTAATAGCCTTCATTAAACAAGAATTTTTCATACTCAATTGGAACTACCACCTGATTCAATTCATTTATCAAACCAAATTTGTTGTTTTTCTTTGCAAGCAAAAGAGTTAAGTGAGTATTGTAATCATCAGAAATATGCGCATTTATTTCTAGAATTTCCAATTCATCGTATTCCGGAGGGATAGTCTCCTTTCCTTGCATATTCAAGATTCCGCAATTACCTTGCTGATAAACTTTATATGTGCAGGTGGCAGTTCTTTTCGAATAGGAAAAAGGCTCTATGGCATCATAAATTGGTTCGGCTAATTGATTTCCTAAACCATTAAAAAGTCCCACCTTATCCTTGCAACGACTTAACCAGGTGTACTCATTGAACAAACATTCAGGAACGTGGGTGTAACTATTATTTTCTAGCGGCCAAAACTGGCATGACCATTCTTTAAAATTACTCCCATCAGCATCCATGAAGGCGGTTGAATTTGAGTCGCGCAAAATGAATTTTTCATTGCAATATTGAATACTTTGATACTTTCTTTCAGCAATGACTTTCCCTTCCTTATTAATTATTCCAGCTTTTCCATTTACACGTGAATATGACCCAACATCACCAATTGGCGCCAATCCAAATTCATTGAAAGGGAGACAAAACCCTTTAATTTCTGATTGGAGAATTTTTCCATTTAAATCAATTCTAGTGGTGAAAAACTGCTCCCCTTCTCTGGTATACAAAAGAATATGATCATTGGAAATAAGAGAATAATCATAAGCTATTTTGGTTATTTTTTCGCCATTTCTGTTATAAATCGCATTTTTCGAATCATTGGTTCCAGAGGAAATAAAAAAAGGATGTTGGTAGATTAATTGAAAATGAATGGGAGGTATAATTTCTCCATTCCGAAGGTGATAAATACCGTAAAAATGTTTTTGACGAATGGAAAAAAGAGAATCATTTATCATGCTGACCCATTCATATTTTGGCGGGATAATTTCTTTTCCTGCTAAATTGGTTAACCCTCTGCCATTCTCATTCAATAAAGTAAAATAGCTTCCTCCCAATGATTCAATTAGCGTATAATCTGGCTGAACAACCCATTGTCCTTCAACATTCATCAAACCATACCCACATCCTAAATTGTCTTTAACGATCGTAAGTTGGCTTGTAACCCAAAAAGTAGAAAGGAAAATAATTAAACTTGCAATGAACCTCATCCAGTAATAAACGGATTTAAAAATAAGTCGTTGCCTATCGAATCGCTCGCTCGTTAAACAAAACATATCCATAGCTCAACTGAAAAGCAAAGGGGTGGTTTTGCGTCGGAAAATAATTCAAAGTTGCTCGGATTGGCCCAATCAATGAATGATAAACCAAAGTTGATGAAGCTAAAAATGTTTCGCCTTTAAATGGTTTGATGTACTGAATTGTACCGTCAACATTTTTTTGTAATTGCAAAAATGGTTGGTAATAATAGGCGTCAATTCGAAAATCTACATTTTTACGGATACTAAATACTAGATTTAATCCACCCCCCACATGCTGATGTGAACGAAACTCGGGCAAAAAATAGGTTTCTTGATCTGGAATAATGGAAAAAGCAGGTAGGGATAGCAATGAAGCTGTATAATTGGCAAACAAAGATTGAGAATTAAATTGTCCTTTCGCATGTAATCCGAGGTGAAAATGCTTTTTTGAAATGATGAAGGACTGAAATTCAGCAACAACATTAAACCAAGAATGGTATTTCCGGAATGTTTCTTCAAATGCGGAAGTTGAGCCTGGAGTTGTGTTTTCTCTTCCCTCAACCAAGCGTGCTTTGAATTGAAAATAATGTCCGGAATTAGCAAATTGTTTTCTATTTAAACTATTTCGGGTAAATTCCCAACTTATTGAACTCCCATAGAATGAAGTTAAATCAGCGGTATCTTTATTGGTGAAATTTGCATTCTGATAATACTCATCATCTAACTCAAAATACCTGAAATTGAAAGTAGATTTTGAATTATTTCCAAGGGGATGTTTTAATTGAAATCCGGCATATTTTTCATTTTGCACCAAGAAAGAAGGTTGAACATCCTCAAAAAAAGTGGCAAAACTTCTGAAATAATCCCATCGATTCATAACGAAATAAGCCGAAGCCGAAATAGGAAACACACTCGGCAATTCTATGTTTACATCCGTTTTTACAGACCCATAAAACTTTCCAAAATACGATTCAGCATGTAGCGATGACGCAACGCTCCCAATCATTTTATACGTTAATCCAACATATCCTGTGTTAACAGCGCGCGAAGAAAAATGTCCACCTAAATCCAATTGAAAATCCTTTGCCTTGCGGATAAATAATTTTAGGTTGTATGTTGAATCTTTTTTCAAAGAAAGTGTTGGAAACATAAAGTCCAATTGGGAGGTTGAATACAAACGGAAATACCTGCGATCAAGCTTATCCTCATTCAAAATTGCTTTTTTTCTCAACCCTTGTAACGAACTTTTAGCAAATGCAATCCCTCGACTTTTTTGCTCGTCCTGCGAAATTTCGCTTACCTTCAATGCTGGAATTTTTGAACGGAATAATTTTCTTTTTTGCATTAATTCGTCAGGTGAAACTCGCCTTTCCACCTTGGCAAGAATAGAATCCATTTTAAGTATTGTTATGCGATACCCTTCATCAATTGCTTTTTTTGCTAATTGAAAATCAAACGTGCTTATATCGGATTTTGGTTCAATGATAATTCCTTCTGCACAGGGTAAATTAAAATTAGAATAACTAACCAACATATTTTCAAGCACTCCTAAGAAATCCTGTTCATCTGGTGCCTTAACATTGCCAGAAACATTGCTGCCAATTATAAAATCCGGATGAAAATCGGTATACATGACATCGGCAGGGAAATTATTATAAAGTCCGCCATCAAAATAAAGAGTTCCATTGATACGAATTGGGTTAACATACAACGGATAAGTCATTGATGCACGCACACATTCGTTCAAATTACCACTAGAAAAAACAGTACTTTTTTTGTTCACAACATCGGAAGCAACACAACGAAAAGGCACAAAAAGTTTATTGAAATCTTTTTCATAGGCTGAACTTGTAGTTCCCATGAGCCGCATCATCTTGTAATCTAGTAAAGCGGGCCTTACTAAATTCAGCGGTATTGAACGACGCAACAAACTGTCTTTAGAAAATGAAAACGATACGGTTCCAGCGTGATTTTCAGCCTCACGAAATAAAAATCGCTTGGATGCATCCATATCGCCAGAAGTCATTTGTTGAAATTCATCGGATAATACGAAAGCTTCTATTTCCCTTGGTGAATAACCCGAAGAATACAGAGCACCAGTTAACGCTCCCGCTGATGTCCCTGAAATAAAATCTATCGGAATTCCATTTTCTTCGAGCGCTTTCATTACTCCAATATGTGCCAAACCAGCTGCTCCACCACCACTTAACACCAATCCAACGCGTTGCTGAGCGTTCAATTGAACTTGTGTACCAATTTGGATAATTAAAATGAAAAAGTAACGGTTAATTCGCTTCAAATTTGTTCCTTTGTAGACAAAAATAGGTCATTGTCATCAGACTACCATCAACCCGAATCAAATGAATGAAAAATTAACAAAATCGCAACATACTATTACGTTAAAAACATTTTTTGGATTTGAAGAAACACTTGCCGATGAATTACATGAACTTGGTTATGCTGAATGTACCATTTTGAACAGAGCTGTTCAGATAAAAGGGACGTGGAAAGATGTTTATTTTCTGAACTTGCATAGCCGTTGCGCGATTTCCGTTTTAATTGAAATCTCCAAATTCATGATAAAAGATGAAAAGGACATTTATAAAAAAGCGAAAGAAATACAATGGACAGAATTGTTTAATATTAAAAAATCGTTTGCTGTTAAAGGAGCCATTTTTTCAAATTTGTTTAGCAATACTAAATACCCTCTTCTTCTGGTAAAAGATGCTATTACGGATTCATTTCGCGAAAAATATGAAGAGCGACCAAATGTTGAAATTTCTAGACCCGAGGTACTGATTGATTTATATGTAAAGGAAAATCAAGCTACAATCTCCATAAACACAAGTGGTGCGCCCTTGTTTCAACGAGAATATCGGAAGGAAACTGGTTTAGCACCCATGAATGAAGTTGTGGCAGCTTGTCTCATTCGCATGTCAGGATGGGATAGAAAAACAACGTTTTTGGACCCTTTTTCTGGATCAGGAACTTTGGTTGCCGAAGCCGCCCTTCTTGCTAGCGGAATACCGTCCAATATTGAACGCCAATTTTATGCATTCAAGAATTTATTGAATTACGACAGTGAATTATGGGATTCTATTTATGATGCTGTCAATTACAAAATCCGCGAGTTGCCAGGCAAAATTATAGGTTCAGATATCAATGACACAATGGTTTTAAGTGCAAGAAGAAACATACGTAATTTTGCATTTTCTCGTTCTGTTGAAATAAACGGAATGAACTTTAATGAGGTAAAATCTAATGATGAGCCTGTATTTATTATTACCAATCCACCCTACGGTGAACGCATGGGCGATCGAATTAATGAACTCTATGAAGCGATTGGCAATTGGCTAAAACATTCTATGACCAATTCAGTTTGTTGGATTATTTCTTCCAACGATGATGCATTGAAATCAATCGGACTAAAAACATCTGTTCGTCAAAAAGTATTTAATGGAGACCTTGAATGTAGTTTTCGAAAATTTGAAATTTACGCAGGAAGCAAAAAACACGTTGAACCAACCGAATAAACTGATAAAGAAAGTCCTATGAAAATTTTACTTTCACCCGCAAAATCAATCCAAACAGAGGGGGTACAACCTGAGTTGTTTTCAGAAATACCTTTATTTTTTAAAGAATCTGAAAAATTGGTAAAAAAACTTAAGAAATTAAAGCCCAAATCATTGACTCAATTAATGGATATTTCCACGGAGTTAGCACAATTAAATTTCGCGAGATATCAACGCTGGTCGCTCGAAGAAGATTATTGGTTTCCGGCGGCCTCCATTTTCACGGGAGAAGCATACAAAGGATTGAATTACTTAGCATTATCGGACGAACAAAAAAAAATTGCACAAGACCGATTGCGTATATTATCCGGACTGTATGGAATTCTAAAACCAGCCGATTTAATTTTCCCCTATCGATTGGAAATGGGGACCTCTTTACCCGTTTCCACGAAAGAGAAAAACCTATATGCCTTTTGGAAAGAAAAGCTAACGAAACAATTGAACAAAGAACTTAGCACCGACGAAGTAATCATAAACCTAGCTTCGGCTGAATACAGTAAAGCAATTGACTTCAAAAAAATCACCAACCAAGTCATCACTCCAACATTCAAAGAATTTAAAAACGGAAAATTTTCGACCGTAATGATTTTCGCTAAGCATGCACGGGGAAGAATGAGTAGATACCTCATCGAAAACGACTTGAAAGATTTGGAAGAACTTAAACTTTATTCAATAGACAACTATGAATTTAGCGCAACACAATCTACTGATAATGAATGGGTATTTGTGCGGTGAAAATTAAACCAATCCAATGAATCCGGTAGAAAAACAATCATATTGGAGTGAGCGATATTTGAAAAATCAAGTTGGTTGGGATTGTGGCCAAATAACTCCTCCAATAAAAGAATATATTGATCAATTAACCGACAAATCTATTTCGATACTAATTCCCGGATGCGGCAGTGGACATGAAGCAGAATATTTGTGGATGCTAGGTTTTACGAACGTGCACCTGCTCGATTTCGCACCAGAAGCCTTGACTCTTTTTTCAGAACGAGTGAGAGATTTCCCCAAAGAGCAACTGCATTGTGGTGATTTTTTTGCTCATGCAGGAAAATATGACTTAATTGTAGAACAAACTTTATTTTGCGCCATAAATCCCAATCAGAGAAAAGAATACGTGGATAAGATTGTTATGCTATTGAACCCAACCGGGAAGCTAATTGGTGTTTTGTTTAATCGGGAATTCGAAGGAGGACCACCTTTTGGAGGGTCTATTGCAGAATATGAACCACTTTTTAGCGCTCTATTTTCTTCCGTTTACATTGAACCATGCTACAATTCAATCAAGCCAAGAGAAGGATCTGAAGTGTTCATTAAAATGAATAACGTGCAATGAAACAAACAGATTCCGGAATTTTACTTCATCGCATTTCCTACAGTGAAACCAGTTTAATTACAACGTTTTACACGCAACATCATGGCATTCAGAAATATATTTTTCAAGGCGGAAAGAAAAAAGCGGGAAACTTATCTCCGTTGGGCATTTATGAGTTGACGTATTACCGAAGACCCGATTCTGAATTAGGTAAGTTAAATCAAGTTCAACTGCTTGAACCCATGCACGGAATTTTTGCAAGTCCCATCAAATTGGTGATTGCTTTTTTCATTGCTGATGTTTTACACCAAAGTTTAAAAACAGACATACCAGATGAACCTTTATTTCAGTTTTTGATGTCTTCCATTCACATATTGAACGAGGATTCAAACCCACAGTTTTTTCCTGCCACTTTTCTATTGAGCTATATAGTTCATTTGGGAATCAGCCCATTAATTGAGGAAAAAGATGCCAATTACTTTGATATTCATCAAGGAATTTTCACGAACTCTCCAAGAAACATTGTTAGCACACTTCAATCAGATGCAGCACACATAATTCGTGACTACATGGAAGGAATCGAAATTCAGGAATTAGACTTTAAAAAACAAACCAAGGAAATCGTTTCCATATTAGTGACTTATTTATCTTTTCACGTACCTAATTTCAAGGGTGAAAAGTGCTTATCACTTGCTAAAGAAATCATGAGTTAGTTACCAATCGTGTCTAGCAATGAGAACAACTAAGTAGGTTTTATACGATGAATTCGGGTTTGTTGCCCAACCAATTCCTATATCGAGTGATTTTGCATGAAAATCTGAAATCCCAAGCAAATGCAATCGATGTCCAGCTTTTTGGTGATCTTTTACACTACCGTCATTAATTAAATCAATAATTCCTGCACGAGGGGAATCTGATCCGGCGCTAATCGACTCAAAATAATTGTCTTTGGGACTCTTCAACCACCCTTCAGAAAGCTTGTAACCTGCTTTATTGATATAAAAGTTCATTCCATATCCCTTTTTATCTACGTGACCGAAATAATTGTTTTTTGCCATGTCTTCCGCTTTCGTTTGCGCTGCTTTCGCTAATGTTTCATTCCATTGCAGTACGGGTCTTTTTTCAACACCTTTCAATGATACACCCACTTCTTCTGAGAACTGCGTAGGATTTGCTCGAACCAGATTCAGATAGTCTAAAGCCGCCTTAATAGTGGATTCTTGTGACGAAAATGTATGGGTAAAAAAAAGAAAAACAATTAAGCAAGAAGGATAAAAACGCATACAACTCAAATTTATAATATTACTTTTACAAACAATGATAATCTATTTTTCAGACATAGTTACACGAATGAATAAAGTATTTTACCTCTTTTTATTTCTGTTTATCGCTACAGCCTGCTCTGAAAAAGTTCAAGTTCCATTGATTACAAAAAAAACGACAAAATACGCTCGATTTTTAAGTATTAGAGATGAAAAAAATGGAATATATATAGACATTAAACATCCTGATCGAAAGAATAAAGAATATAAGTTTTTCATTAAAAAAAACAGCAATGGGAAAGTTCCTGACGATTATATAGAAATCCAACGAAACAATCCTTCCTTTATCGTTTTTTCTACAACACATATCGCAATGCTTGGTCAGTTGAACCAATTAAAAACAATAAAGGGCACGTGCGCTAGCAATTTGATTTACACTAAAGAAATCAAAAAGAACATTGAAGATAAAGCGATTGTTGATTTTGGCAATGAATCAAATCCTTCACTTGAGAAAATTATTTCAATCAAACCAACGGCAATTATATACAGTGGATTTTCGGCTGAATTTTCAAAAAACAAAGAATTGCAGAAATTAGGCATTATTACAATCCCCAATTTTGATTGGAAAGAATCACATCCATTGGGAAAAGCTGAATGGCTCCTATTTTTTGGCTATTTGACCGGAACCGAGGAAGCGGCAAGAAAACACTTAGAAATTGTACAAGAAGAGTACAATAGACTAAAAAAATCCGTTCAAGGACTTTCAAATTGCCCGGTAGTGTTATCAGGATCAAAGATGGGTGATTTTTGGTATGCTCCGGCTGGAGAAAGCTATATGGCTCAATTATTCAAAGATGCAGGCGCAAATTACATTTATAAAAACACAAAAGGCACGGGCAGCTTGGCTTACAGTCAAGAAAAAATCCTAGTAGACGCGAAAAAAGCAGACTTTTGGATTAATCCGGGATCACCTTCCTATGAATTGGTAAAAATGAGCAATCCCAAAGCTAGCTTTCTAGTACCATTTAGGGAGAAAAAAGTGTTTTGCTATACCAAAGACTCCAATAAATATTGGGAATTGAGTGCTATTCATCCCGAATGGGTTATGGCTGATCTTATCGCTATTTTTCACCCCATCGAATTAAAAAAATCAAATTTGAACTTTTACCATACTCTTGACTAAAAAACTATCATATTGCTTTTGGTTATTGGCACTATTGATTCTATTGCCATTAATGATGATAGTACACGTATTGTCTGGTCAAATCTCATTAAACTTTTCAGACATCGTTTCTGCATTTAATACTTATGATGCTACTAACACCAACCACATCATTTTTTTTGAATTTCGGATTCCACGAATGACAATGTCAATTCTTTCAGGCAGCGCACTTGCCGTATCAGGAATGCTGATGCAAACCTTGTTCAATAATCCACTTGCTGGACCATACGTTTTAGGGATTAATTCTGGTGCTTCATTGATTGTTGCATTAACTCTTTTAACCGGAATTCCATTTTTTGCTACTGATTTTGGTTTAATATCAGGAGCTTTAGTTGGTGCTTTGTTATTTGGTTCGATCATATTGTTTTTTTCCTTCTACATTCGCTCACACATCTCCCTATTATTGATTGGCTTGATGATTTCGAGTTTTGTTGGTGCCATTATCACAACACTTGAATCGATGAGTGCCGCAGAACAACTTAAAAGTTATACATTTTGGTCATTTGGTAGCTTGCAGCAAACCTCTTTAAATCAGTTACCACTCATAATCTTTGGGTGTATTGTTGGTTTTCTGGGATCGTTTTTATTGACCAAACCGCTAAACGCTATGTTATTAGGCGAAACATCTGCCAAATCATTAGGTATTCACATTCGTTCTTTTCGTATATGGATTATAGCCATTACGGCACTCTTAACAGGAACTATTACTGCTTTTTGCGGCCCAATTGCTTTTGTTGGTCTCGCTATTCCCAATTTAACGCGAATGATCTTTCAAACACAAAATCATCAATACTTACTTTTAGGCAATCTACTTATCGGAGGAATATTTATGTTGACCTGTGACACAATCATCCAATTAGTCGAACCCTATTTCGTATTGCCGATCAATGCCTTCACTTCACTGTTTGGGGCTCCATTTGTAGTTTATATTGTATTAAAAAAATTAATTTGATTTCACTTAAATTCATAGAAGTAGGCTACAACACTCCCTTACTAAGCGCTAATCTTTCGCTCGAATTAGGGAATTTATATGCCTTGGTTGGGAAAAATGGATCAGGAAAAACCACTTTATTGCAATCCATAATTGGAATGATTCCCACAATACATGGTGAGATAATATTGGATGAAAAATCAATACATTCCATGTCAAATTTGGAACGAGCCCAAAAAATAGCCTTCGTTGAAACAAAATTTATGGGTATTAACTTTTTAACAGGATTCGAATATGTGGCAATCGGCCGAACACCTTATACAAATGCCCTCGGAAGATTGAGTGATCGTGATAAAATGCAAATTGCTAAATCTTTAGAAATAGTAGGCATTACTCATTTATCGGGAAAACACACCACTCGAATGAGCGATGGTGAGCGGCAATTACTTCAAGTAGCTCGGGCATTGGCGCAGGAAACCCCATACATTTTGATGGATGAACCGACTGCTTTTTTAGACTATTCCAACAAACGGAATTTAATTGAAAAGCTAAAAAAAATAGCACATGAAGAACAGAAATGCATTTTATTATCTTGTCACGACCTAGAAATTTGCCTCGAGAATAACTTGCCCTTATTAATTGTGTCAGAAAGCGAAAAAAAGATTGAATTCAGGAACAATGCTGCCAAGGAGGAGATACTAAAACTTGCCTTTTCCTAAAGAATTTAAAGCTCAATTGATTTAGCTTGTTTGGCGTAAAAACCATTTTTCTGTATGATTTCATCGCGTAAACTTTTGGCTTTACTCAATTCCTTTTCAAGTAAATAAACGTTCAGCAACTTCCATTCAGCCTCCTCCCTGAAATTGTTGAAACTATGGATTCGTGCACTTTCGAAAAAAGAAATTGAATTTTGAAAATCTTTTTTTACAAGGGCACATAATCCGCTGTAAAATAAAGCATTTACATCATCAGGAAAGGTTTGCAGAATCAAATCAAAATTCTCAGAAGCAAGATCAATCATCCCTTTATTAAAGTATCTCATAGTTTCAGTAAGAAAATCAAAATACGCAATCTCTTTTCTTTCTAAATTTTCAGTTGAAGAAGATTGATTTGATTGATTTGCTGAAACTCCATTTAGCAAACTATTCCCGTCCACAATTAATGTATTTTTTTTTCGATATATGCGGTAATCAACTGTTTTCAATGTCTGGATGAATACCTCCCTCCCTAATTTTCCTTCATTTTTCAACTTATCTGTTGAACCAACTAGTTTCGTTTGCAACGTTTTCATCAAGGTAGTTGAAGAATCCATATTAGTTGAGTTATCTCCCAAAGTAGTAGAAAGCAACGTTGGAATTGAATTTGAAAATATTGATGGTTCCAACTGATTATTGGTTGTGTTCTTGATTTCTGAATTTAGTTCAATATCATTTTGATTTTTTTTCGAATTGTTGGGTGTGGCTTGAGTGATTTTTGCTGTTTTATTTTCAGCTGCAATTTTATTTTCAGTGTTGTCTTTCTGTTTGTTGTAATTTGTCACAAAATAACTTCCAGCAACTAAAACAAGTACCAGTATGGATAATCCTCTAAATAACCACTTTGACTTTGTTCCCAGTTTTTTGCTTGCAACGTATCTTTTATCCATATGCTGAACATCAGACCAAGTTATATCTGAATGTACAAAACCGTCTAATGCTTCTTTATTTAACTCATCCGATTCAACGGATTCAATCAGTTTTTTCCGATATACCGCATCCTGTGTATCAAGTAAATGTTTGCTATTTGAACGATTCAATTTCATATAGTAGAGGTTTTAACACCTTGTTTTTCAAGGGATATTTTTAGCATTCGCTTTCCGTTTTGTATTGCACTTTTTACTTGCATCAATGACATTTGCAAGGAATCTGCAATTTCCACGTAGGATTTTCCATCGAAGAAAAATAATTCAATTGATTTTTTTTGATCGGGCTTTAATTGACTTATAATTCCTTCTAAAATTTCGAAATTTCTTTCTTTCTCCTCCGCTGAGATAATCTGTTGGGCTGTTTCCGGTAATTGTGCTAAATCAATGCTGCCGTCAACGGGTTTGTTTTTCCTTAAAAGCATCAAGCATTCATTTCGAATCGTTGTGTGTAACCAAGATTTAAAATTTTGAATTTCATGTTTTTGTATTTTGTCACCCAATTTGTGAAATAATTCCATAACTACGTCTTCTGCATCTTCTTTATTCCTCAGGTATTTCATTGCAATTGCCAATAAAAGATGGGCATATCTTTCATAAAAAACATCAATACAAACAGATTTCTGCGACTTTTTAAAAATCACAATCAGCTCATCATCAGACTTTAAGCGCCACTCCTTTTTTGAAAAAAAACTAAGCAATGAATTTCAATTTAATACAAGATGCAAGTTAATCGATAATTCCATAAAAAGTTCAATTTTTTATAGAATGTATTGTTATTCTAAAGTGATTTTATAACTTTGTTAAAAAAACAATTATGTCATCTAAGAAAGATACTTTTTTCGACGAGTCAACGGCTGCTGTTGGAGTAATATACACGATTGCATTGTTAGCGATACTTGTTTCTATCTTTATCTGGGGATAAACGCATGTCACCAGAATAATACAAGCGTATAAATATATTCGCTATGCCATTTAACACCTTATTTTCTTGGCTGATAAAAAAGCGAATTCATCAAATTGAACTATTTAAAAAATATCCGCTCGAGGTTCAGAATGAAGTTTTTACAAAGCTTATTTCATCAGCAATTTATACTGAATTTGGTTTTCAAAACAATTTTTTTGGAGTTAAAAACCACGAAACATTCAAGGAATTTGTGCCTCTTCAAGAATATTCAGGAATTCAGAAAAACGTGGATCGATTGATGGGGGGAGAGCAAAATATCCTTTGGCCCACAGATACCAAATTGTTTGCAAAATCTTCAGGAACAACATCCGCGCGAAGTAAATCTATACCAGTAACAAAAGAATCGTTGGATGAATGCCATTTCAAAGGAGGAAAAGATTTACTAGCATTATATTACACCAATTTTCCCGGTTGCAAATTGTATAACGGAAAACACTTAGTTGTAGGTGGAAGCGCACAAATAAATCCTCTTTCGTCAGACTCTTATTTTGGTGATTTATCGGCAATAATAGTGAACAACCTACCCTGGTGGGCAGAAATACGGAGAACTCCCTCCAAGGAGATTGCCTTAATGAGTGAATGGGAAGAGAAGATTGAAAAAATGGCTCACTCCACCATTCATGAGGATGTCTTAATTCTAGCGGGAGTTCCCAGTTGGACAATGGTTTTAGCAGAACGCATTTTAGAAATCACAGGAAAGAAAAATTTAAAGGAGGTTTGGCCTAATTTAGAATTGTTTATGCATGGAGGAGTTAGCTTTGAACCGTATCGAGGCTATTTCAATAAGTTAATTCCCGACCCAAATATGCATTATGTAGAAACATATAACGCATCGGAGGGGTTCTTTGGCATTCAAGACCAACCATTTTCGTCTGAACTTCTACTCATGCTGGACTATGGGATTTTTTATGAATTTATTCCTATGGATTCTTTCAAAGGAACACAATCTGAAAACGTTATTTCATTAAAGGAGGTAAAAACAGGAGTAAATTATGCACTTGTAATTTCAACCAACGGTGGGTTGTGGCGTTACATTTTAGGAGACACAATTAAGTTCACCTCCCTTCTACCCTTTCGATTTAAGATAACAGGACGCACAAAATCCTATATAAATACTTTTGGAGAAGAATTAATTGTTGAAAATGCAGAAAACGCAATTAGCTATGCTTGTTCGCAAACAGCTGCAATTTTGCGCGATTTTACTGCTGGCCCAATTTATATGAATAACAACCAATTAGGTGCGCACGAATGGGTTATAGAATTCAATCATTTACCCGAAAATAAAGAACAATTCACGCTTTTACTAGATTCAAAATTGCGCGAAATAAATTCAGATTACGACGCAAAACGATATAAAAACTTGGTGCTTAATCCGCCTGTAATTCATTTTGCAAAGCCTGGTACATTTGACCGCTGGCTAAAAAATCAAGGGAAATTGGGTGGGCAGAATAAAATACCTAGATTAGCGAACAATCGAGAAATTCTGGATCAACTATTGCTTCAAAGCACCTTTATCGTATGAAAATACTCATTTTTATAATTACCGTATTGATTACAGGATCCTTGTTTGGTCAAAACAAAATGAAGGAATGGAATGAAATGGGGTCTATTTCCGCAGCGTCTATTTCTTGCTGGAACGTAGATGCATTCAATCAATTATTGATTGCCGATCAATCAACTTTAACCAAATATGCGGTTAGCGGAACCGTTTTGTATAAAATCAGCAACAAATCACTCGGTGAGATTCAACAAATCATACCAATAACCCCTCTTAAAATCCTCCTGTTTTCAGAAGCGCAACAACAAATCTGCTATGTAGATAATACCCTAACGCTAGTGAACGACTGCATTGACTTGAGCGAGTATGAAATCGAATACGCATCGCACATTGCCCGTTCAGAAAGAGGGGATAAACTTTGGGTTTTCGATCAAATTAATTCAAGAATTTTACTGATTGATATAAACCAAAAAGGGAAAATAGTACAAGAAATACGAAACGCCAAAGGATTGATGAATATGGAACAATTGGTGGAGATGATTGAATTTGATTCAAAACTTTTCTTGTTGGATAGCTCCAAAAAAATTACCGTTATTGATTTGTATGGATCCTTAATTGACCAAAGGAATACAGAAACAAGTAATATTTGTTCGTCCGATAATATTTTCTGGAATATCAACTCTACACATTTATTCAATGAAGAGCGATATGGTACTTCAACTAATTTCTCCTTTTTGCCTCCCTTTGAGGTGGACGATTTTAGGGTTATCAACAATCAATTTTACTTTCAAGAAAAAAACAATATTCACATTTTTGAATTCGTTGAAAAAAAATAGCGATTTTTCATCAACTACGCGATTAAATAAATAACTTTACAGTTCAAAAATTTGAATGTATGCATATCGCGATAGCAGGTAATATTGGGGCCGGAAAAACAACATTAACAAAGTTATTATCAAAACATTATGGTTGGGAGGCTCATTTTGAAGATGTTGACCAAAACCCCTATTTGAATGACTTTTACGAAGAAATGCAACGTTGGTCGTTTAACCTTCAAATTTATTATTTGAACAGTCGTTTTACTCAAATTCAAGAAATTAACGAAAATAAGAAAAACGTAATTCAAGATAGAACCATCTATGAAGATGCATTCATTTTCGCGCCGAATTTACATTCGATGGGGTTAATGACTACAAGAGATTTTGAAAATTATTTTTCCCTGTTTAATTTAATGGATTCATTTGTTAATCCACCCGATTTACTCATCTATTTGCGTGCAGGAATTCCAACTTTAGTGGAACAAATCAACCGAAGAGGGAGAGATTATGAGGAAAGCATACGATTGGATTATCTCAAGCGGTTGAATGAACGCTACGAAGCATGGATTTCAACCTACGACAAAGGTAAATTGTTAATTATTGATATTGATAATAACCGTTTTCCGGAAAATCCAGAAGACTTAGGAAAAATCATCAGCTCGATCGATGCTGAAATACATGGTTTATTCTAAAAATCAACAAAATGATTATTGTTACAGGTGCAGCTGGGTTTATTGGTAGTTGCTTAGTTAGTCATTTAAACCAAGCAGGTTATACTGATCTAATTTTGGTTGACGACTTTTCATTTCCTGAAAAAAATAAAAATTTAATCGAGAAACAATTTTTTATTAAAATCGAACGCATCCAACTTTTTGATTGGTTAGCGGACAATAATCCTGAGATTGATTTTGTGTATCACATCGGAGCAAGAACAGATACTACTGAATTTAACAAAGAAATTTTTGATGAATTAAACGAATTGTATTCACAAAAGATCTGGAATTATTGTGTAATGAAAAATATCCCTTTGGTATACGCTAGTTCGGCAGCTACCTATGGATTAGGTGAATTTGGTTATTCCGACGATCATGCATTAATTTCAAAATTGGTGCCATTAAATCCATACGGCGATTCGAAAAATAATTTCGATAAATGGGTTTTGACACAAACGAAATCACCCCCCTTCTGGGCAGGCTTAAAGTTTTTTAATGTGTATGGGCCCAATGAATACCACAAAGGCCGTATGGCAAGTGTGATATTTCATACCTATAATCAAATTCAAGAAAAGGGAACGATGAGACTATTTCGTTCTCATAATGCTGACTACAAAGATGGTGAGCAACTGCGCGATTTTATTTATGTGAAAGATTTAATTGAAGTTTGTTTATTCTTAAAAGATAAATTACCCGAATCAGGAATATATAACTTAGGTTCAGGAAAGGCAAGAACGTTTTTAGATTTAGCCACAAACACCTTTCATTCACTGAATTTAAACCCATCCATCTCTTTCGTGGATACTCCCGAGGATATTCGGGATAAATACCAATATTTCACAGAAGCTGATATGACAAAACTTGTTTCAGCTGGGTACACCAAACCTTTTCATACCTTAGAAGAAGGGGTAAAAGATTATGTGGGAAATTATTTATCCGGTCACTTTTATTATTAAAATGAATTGGAGTAATCCACTAATTAGCGCCCTATTTCCAGCGATTGCTCTTGGATTAATAAACTATTTTTATAATCGCAGAAAAGGATTAACGAACATTGGATCTTTTATTCTAAGTGTAATTGTATTTTACGCTATTTTTTACACCTTATTTAAAACAATTTTCAGACCGAACTAAGAAACATTGTGATACAAAAAAAGGCTCCCTTCCGAAAGCCTTTTATTAACTGTATTGTTGTTTAATCAATCATTTCAATTGATTCAATACTATCTCCTTGTCGAATTTCATCAATTAGATCTAAACCTTCAACTACCTTACCAAAACAGGTGTGATTTCCATCTAAATGAGCTGTATTCGTTCTTGAATGACATACAAAAAACTGAGACCCACCCGTATTTCTGCCCGAATGTGCCATAGAAAGAACTCCTTTTTCATGGTGTTGTTTTTCTGCATTAACCTCGCATTGAATGCTATAACCAGGCCCACCGGTTCCAGGCATTCCTGATGCACCGTCACGAGAATTAGGACAGCCACCTTGAATAACGAAATCTGGCAAAACCCGATGCCATTTTAACCCATTGTAAAATCCTTGATTGATTAATTTAGTGAAATTCTCCACAGCGATTGGAGTTTCTTTTTCGTATAATTCTGCGATCATTTCGCCTTTGCTCGTTGTGATTTTTGCTCTCATGTTAAATTTTTTTCAAAGCTATAAAAAAGCGAGATAACAAAATCAAATTCCAAAAATAAATCGTACATTCAAGAAGAAATTCAATTTATGTCAATTCCTATTAACAAATGGTCTGTGCAAGATCGACCCCGCGAGAAATTTTACACCAATGGAAGAAAATCCCTTACAGATGCTGAATTATTAGCCATAATAATCGGGAACGGAACAAAAAACCATTCCGCTTTACAAATTGCACAAACACTATTATCGAATTACAACCATTCCTTGGACTCGCTCAAGAATCTTGACTTGCAACAATTGGTTAAAACGAGAGGAATCGGTACGGCGAAAGCAATTTCAATTTTATCAGCCTTAGAATTAAGCAATCGATGTCAAAACAAAGGAGAAATACCAACAAAATTATCCAAGTCACATGATGTATTTGAGTATGTAAAATCGCATTTTTCTGGACTAAAACATGAAGAATTTCACATCGTACTTTTGAATAATTCCAATCGATTCATTGAGCGAATATGTATATCAAAGGGTGGGATTACGGGAACGGTTGCAGATGGTAGAATCATATTTAAAGAGGCCTTAATGCGCAATGCAACAAGCATCATTTTATTACACAATCACCCAAGTGGAAATATTAATCCCAGTGAATCGGATAAGATTTTGACAAAAAACCTTAAAGAATTCGGAAAATGTATTGATATTACCGTTATGGACCACCTCATACTCGCTGATAATTTCTATTTTAGCTTTGCCGATGAAGGATTGCTGTAGAAAACTAGTTCAATGAAGAAAAAAATAATCACCATAATTGGAGCTCGCCCGCAAATAATAAAAGCGAGTGCTTTCAGCCGAGCCGTAAAAAATCATTTTCACGATCAAATTGAAGAGATTTTGGTTCACACTGGACAACACTATGATGAAAACATGTCGGATGTGTTCTTTAGCGAAATGGGTATACCCCAACCCAATTACAATTTAGCAGTAGGGAGTGGATCTCATGGAGCCCAAACAGGTAAAATGACCGAAGGATTAGAACAAATTTTTCTGTCCGAAAAACCAGATGCCGTATTGGTTTATGGTGATACCAATTCAACGATTGCAGGAGCTTTAGCGGCTACAAAAATTCACATACCCCTTATCCATGTTGAAGCAGGATTAAGAAGTTTTAATAAATCGATGCCTGAGGAAATAAATCGAATTTGTTGCGACCACATGTCAACCCTTCTGTTTACACCTACCCAAACCGGCCTGACCAATTTAGCATCCGAAGGATTTGACACAAAGTCAACCAAAAAGGCGCATATTGATCAACCTGGAGTATATTTATGTGGAGATGTAATGTACGATAACTCACTGTATTTCTCTAATGTAAGTGATTCAAAATCAACCATTCTTTCCGAATTAGAAATAAATTCAAACGAATATATTTTATCAACGATTCACCGCGATTCAAATACCGATATTGCAGAAAACTTAGAGAATATTTTTAAAGGATTAATTACTGTTGCTGAAACAGCTAATCTTACCGTGATTCTTCCTTTGCATCCACGAACAAAATCTAAATTGGAAAGTACATTAAGCAAAGATGTTTACGACCAAGTAATTAGCAATAACGTAATTAAAATCATTCCACCCGCCGGATTTTTAGACATCATTGCATTGGAAAAGAATGCGCGTTTAATCATTACCGATAGCGGCGGACTGCAAAAAGAAGCGTATTTTTTCAAAAAGCCTTGTTTAATTCTACGACCACAAACGGAATGGATTGAAATTGTAGAAAATGGAAATGCCGAATTAGCGGGGGCCGATTATTCAAAAATTGTAGAAGGCGGATTACGCTTGTTGAATCGGACAGATTTCACCTACCCAAGTCTATATGGTGATGGCAAAGCCGCAGAATTTATCGGAAATAAAATTTTGGAAACCTTATCATGATATTAATCTACGTTGAAGAAATATCTGAGCGTTTGTTATACACCTTTGATTTTATTTTCAAGGAGAGACGCATCGAATATAGACTCACGAATGATAAACATTTTCTTGAAACTTCGTCATTACCGAAATTCAATTACTCAACCATTGATATTGAACATACTTTATACATACAACCTTCCACCCTGCTTTTTGATGAAAACATAAGTGTTTATGGAATAGATAAGGGCATTTTTGAAGATGAAGAATGCTTAAGTTTTAATAATAAAATTGACCCCATTGCCAGTATATTTTATGTGTTATCACGCATGGAGGAATACAAATCGATGTATGTCGATCAGCATGGACGCTTTGAGGCCAAAAACAGTGTGTTATATCGATTTAATTGGTTGGAAAAAGTAGTTTGTGACCGCTGGGCTGAGGCGTTCTTGCGCTATTTATTGAGAAACAGATTAGAAATCGGTTTGCCTAAACAAATTCCCTTGGTGATGAATCCTACGTTTGATATAGATGAAACGTTCTCATACAAACTTAAAAGTCCTTTAAGGACTTGGTTATCAACCTTAAAAGATTTATTGACAGGTAAAAAAGATCGATTAATAGAGCGCCAACGCGTTTTGATAGGAAAACGAACGGATCCTTATGATACGTATGACTATATTAAAAGTATAATTGAACGCGGATTTTCCGTGAATATGTTCTGGTTGTTAGGCGATTATGCCAAGTATGATAAGAATATCTCTCACCGAAGTATTAAGCATCGCCGTATAATACAAGACATGGATAAATTTGCCACTATTGGTCTTCATCCCAGTTATAAATCAAATTCCTATGAATTTTTCCTGTTAAACGAGAAAGATAGAATAGAATCAATTGTGAATCATACTGTCGAGCATTCTAGGCAACATTTTTTAAAAGTGAATATTCCATTTACCTATCAGATCTTGCATTCAATGGGTTTCAAAAAAGATTATACGATGGGATATGCTGAAGCAATTGGTTTTAGGGCTGGAACGGCAAGACCTTTTCGGTGGTTTGACTTATCAAAAAATGAAATGACTTCATTTGTTATTCAACCATTTGCATATATGGACGGAACCTTAAATGAATATTTAAAATTATCCGTTGATGAAGCGAAAGAAAAAATTGATGCGCTATATGCAGAAGTAAAGGAATATGGAGGACATTTTTCATTCATCTGGCATAATTCAACCATTGGGCAATACGGTCATTGGAAAGGTTGGCGAGAAGTACTGGAACATACATTGAACATTGAAAACGAAAGAAAGTGAACCGAAAAATTGTTTTAACTGGAATTGCATTAATTACGATTTCCATTCTGCTCGGAGCATTTGGAGCCCATGGGTTAAAATCTATTGTTAGTTCAGATAAATTAATCAGTTTCGAAACGGGAGTGAAATATCAAATGTATCAAGGATTAGCATTTATAATCATTGGGCTTAATTATTCGACAATTAAATTCATTAATCCTTGGTTTTATCGTTTGGGTTTGGTGGGTATTTTATTATTTTCTGGATCTATTTATTTCCTAACAATTTCGGATATTACTCATTTTCCCAAACTCATATTCATTCCATTAACTCCAATTGGTGGTGTGTTATTAATTGCCTCCTGGCTATTTTTATTCGTTTCTATACTCAAGCAAAAGGTTTCAAAATGAATATAACCGTTTTAGGATCTGGAACCTCACAAGGAGTACCCGTAATCGGTTGTTCTTGTGCTATTTGTTCAAGTTCCGATGAACGAGACAAAAGATTTAGAAGTTCGGTTTTAATTGAAATCGATGGAAAAAATATTGTTATTGATACCGGTCCAGATTTTAGAAGCCAGATGCTTGCCAATCATGTTAGGCAGGTGGATGCGGTACTTTTCACGCATGAACATAAAGATCATACCGCTGGTTTGGATGATATTCGCCCCTTCAATTTTATGCAGAACGAGGTGATACCTGTTTTTGCATCTGATCGAGTTGCAGAAGCATTACAACGCGAATACGCTTATATTTTTGCAGAAAAAAAATATCCTGGAGCCCCAGAAATAGACTTACACATTATTGAAAACGAGGCGTTTAATCCTTTTACATCGCTCAAAGTTATTCCTATCCAAGTGATGCATGGCCAAATACCTGTATTTGGTTATCGAATAAATGATTTCACCTATATAACGGATGCAAAAACAATTGACCAAATTGAAATTGATAAAGTGAAAGGAACAGAAATTTTAATAATTAATGCGCTGCGCTTAGAAAGCCATCATTCTCATTTTAGTTTAGATGATGCTTTATCTTTTATCGCTGAAATTGCTCCAAAAAAAGCCTACTTAACCCATATTTCACATGTTTTTGGCAAGCATGAAGAAATAGAAAAAATGCTTCCACCAGGTGTTTTTGTAGCCTATGATGGTTTACAAATCAACCTTACGAGCACGTAAAGTGTAAAAATTTGCAACTGAATAATTAATTTTGAATGACTAGAAAGTAAATTAGCTACGTGAAAGAGGAAAAATTCATTGATATCAGAAAACTCATAAAGAGTAAAAATCCCCGTTTATTGAAATGGCTTCCGGGGTTTGCCGTGCGTTATTTGGAACGAATTCTTCATCAAGATGAAATTAATGAATTCCTGGCAAAGAATAAAGATACATATGATATCGATTTTTGTCATGCTATCATGGAGTATTTTAACATTGAAGTCATCATTGACGGAATTGAAAAAATACCTGTGAATGAACGAATTGTAATTGTAATGAATCACCCTTTAGGTGGAGTGGATGCTATTGCTTTTGTTTCGGGAGTTGCTCAAAGGAGACAGGATTTTAAATTTATTGTGAATGATTTATTGTTGAATTTAACCAATATGCGCGGGTTATTTCTAGGTGTCAATAAATTTGGAAAAAATGACGGAAATAAACGAAATCAAATCGATTCTCTTTTCGAATCTGATGATACAGTTTGTATTTTTCCTGCTGGAAAAGTAAGTCGCCGACAAGAAGGACGAGTAATGGACCTTGAATGGAAAAAAACATTCATTACCTTAAGTCGAAAATATGACCGAAAAATTGTACCGATACACATCGATGGAGGATTGAGTAATTTCTTTTATCGTTTATCTGAAATTCGGCAAAAATTCGGCGTAAAATCGAATATTGAAATGTTGTATTTGGCTGATGAAATGTATAAGCAAAAAAACAAAACAATTCGATTCAATGTTAAAGACTGTATTGATTTAAACTCCTACCATCCAGAAAAAACAGATAAAGAAGTTTCTGAAATGATTAAGGAAACTATCTATACAAGCACAAAATAAATAGTTTATGAAACCGATAATAGAGGCGATAGACAAGGAAATACTAAAACGGGAATTAAACAAAGATCGATTTGTGCGCACAACCCGAAAGGGTGGAAATGAAATTTATGTTGTAAATCAACACAATGCACCAAGTGTATTGCAAGAAATCGGAAGATTACGTGAACTGACTTTTCGACAATCAGGAGGAGGAACAGGAGAATCTGTTGACTTAGATGAATACGACACGCATGAACATTGCTACGATCAATTGATTCTATGGTCACCTGAAGATGAGGAAATAATTGGTGGATACCGATTTATTCGTTGCGACAAGGCAATTGATGACGCTGGACAAATACATCTATCAACCAGTCATTATTTTGAATTTAGCGCTCACTTTACAAGGGATTATCTTCCATACACTATTGAACTTGGAAGAAGTTGGATACAACCCAATTTTCAAGCAACGACCAATCCTAAAAAAGGACTATTTGCTTTAGATAATATTTGGGATGGCTTGGGTGCTATTACGATAATGAATCCTGAAATAAAGTATTTTTTTGGTAAAGTCACCATGTATCCAACCTATAATATTGAGTGCAGAGATTTCTTATTGCATTTCATGCATCATTATTTTCCAGACCGTGAACATTTGATGAAACCCTTCAATCCACTCATTCAAAACTACGATAAAAGTAAATTTGATATGCAGTTGGACGGATTGGATTTTAAAGAAGGAATGAAAGTGTTGAATACGTATGTTCGTGAAAATGGAGAATTTATTCCGCCATTGGTAAATATCTATATGCATTTATCTCCAACCATGAAAACTTTTGGAACGGCAGTAAATCCAGACTTTGGTAATGTGGAGGAAACAGGAATTTTAATCACAATTTCTGATATTTTTGAGGAAAAGAAAGAAAGACACATGGTATATTAGAATCACTTATACTTTTTACCGAAATAGAATTAACTTTGCAGTAGCATGAATCAATTTAAAAAAGTTGCATTTTATACCTTAGGTTGTAAGTTGAATTTCTCCGAAACGTCAACCCTTTCAAGACTTTTCGAGGAAGGGGGATATGCAAAAGTAGATTTTGAGGAACATCCCGATATTTTTATCATTAATACGTGTTCAGTTACAGAAAACGCAGATAAAAAATGCAAACAATTGGTACGCAGAGCATTGAAAATCAATCCAGAAGGACTAATCGCTATTGTGGGTTGTTATGCACAACTGAAACCCGAAGAAATTGGAAAAATTCCTGGCGTTGACTTAGTCTTAGGTGCCAATGAAAAATTCAACGTTTTAGAACACATTGAAAAAATTACCGCCAAGCTCGAGAAATCGATTGTTCAGTTTGAGTCTATCAAAAAAACCACAGAATTTGTCCCTTCCTATTCATATGGAGATAGAACGCGTTCTTTTTTAAAAGTCCAAGATGGTTGTGATTACTTTTGTACATTTTGCACCATTCCACTAGCTCGGGGAAAAAGCAGAAATGCAACTATTTCAGAAACGGTTGAGGAAGCCAAAAAGATTGCACAAACAGAAATTAGAGAGGTGGTCCTAACTGGTGTTAACATTGGTGACTTTGGACAGGGAAATGAAGAAAACTTCTACCAATTAATCCAACAATTGGATCAAGTTGAAGGAATAGATCGTTTTCGAATTTCATCCATTGAACCGAATTTACTTACAAACGAAATCATTGATTATTGTTTAACTGACTCTCAACGATTTGTGCCTCATTTCCATATTCCGTTGCAATCAGGTAGTAATAATTTACTCAAAGCAATGCGCAGAAAATACGGCCGTGAATTGTATGCTGAACGTGTTGCTAATATAAAACAAATCGAACCAACTTGTTGTATTGGTGTTGATGTAATTGTAGGATTTCCTGGTGAAACAGAGGAAGAGTTTATGGAAACTGTCCATTTTTTAAAAGAGCTTGATATTTCCTATTTACATATTTTTACCTACTCAGAACGTGCAAATACAACAGCGACAAAAATGGCAGATGCCGTTCCGATGCATGTAAGAAAAGAAAGAAGTAAAATCCTTCACCTCTTGTCGGATCGGAAAAAGCGTATGTTTTATGAACAAAATCTTGGAAATATCCGTATTGCACTAATTGAAAGTGAACAAGATGAAGGTTGGATGTATGGTTTTACTGAAAACTATGTGAAAATAAGAATTCCATTTGACGCTACCTTTGCGAACCAATTTAAAAAAGTTAGATTGACAAAAGTAAACTCGGATGGGATAATGGATTGTGAATTTGTAAATGAATAATTGTGAGTGTTTGTTATATTACACGAAGAGAGACTTTTAATTCCGCCCATAAATTGTGGAGGGAAGATTGGTCATTTGAAAAAAACGAAGAAGTTTTTGGGAAATGCAGCAATAAAAATTGGCATGGTCATAATTTCACCTTATTTGTGACGGTCAAAGGCCTTCCCAATCCTGACACTGGATTTATCATTAACTTGAAAGAGTTAAGTTACATAATGAAAGATCTGGTGATTGAACCCTTGGATCATAAAAATATAAATATGGATGTTCCGTTTATGGCAGGAATCTTGGCTTCTACCGAGAATTTAGTTATCGAGATTTGGAAAATACTTGAAAATCCGATACGAAAAGCCGGTGGAGAATTAGCGAAAATAAAATTGATTGAAACTGAAAATAACTTCGTTGAATATTACGGAGGGAATGAACCTTATTAAAAATGGATGCATCAAACGAAAAAAAGAAACTAATTCTAACGGAACTTTATGAACAAGTTCTTAAAAATCTAGGAGAAGATGTTTCGCGGGAAGGACTTGAAAAAACCCCGCAACGTGTTGCTAAAGCAATGCAGTTTTTAACCAGCGGAAACCATATCAATCCAGATGAAATTATGAACCAAGCAATTTTTCATGAAGAGTACTCAGAAATGGTCATTGTGAAAGATATTGAGGTATATTCCATGTGCGAACACCACATGTTGCCATTTTTCGGAAAAGCTCATATCGCTTATATTCCTGATGGAAAAATTGTTGGCTTGAGTAAAATACCGCGCGTAGTGGATGCCTATTCAAGAAGATTACAAGTTCAAGAAAGATTGACAATTGAAATAAGAGATTGTGTGCAACGAACCTTAAATCCCAAAGGTGTAGCCGTTGTAATTGAATGCGCGCACATGTGTATGCAAATGCGTGGAGTACAGAAACAAAACTCCAAAACAACAACGAGTGCATTTACTGGATTATTTTTAAGTAATGATGCAACTAGAAAAGAATTTATTAACTTAGTACAAACAAAAAATAATTAATTATGAGCAATTATCTAAATCAAGAATCATACACGCAAGAAGCGACGCGTACATTCTTTAGAAATGTTTACTCCTACATGTTTGGAGCCTTGGCAATTTCAGGCTTAATAGCATATATGGCGGGTAACAAGGAGTTTATTAATGAATATTTCATGAATGCCGACAAATCAGGGCTTTCTGCCCTATTTTATGTAGTAGTTTTTGCGCCGGTTGGGTTGGGTTTACTGATACAAATGGCATACAATCGCTTATCCATGAATTTCTTACTGATTCTATTTATTGCTTATGCAGCATTAATGGGATTTAGCCTTTCAACCATTTTCTTAATCTACGAAATTAGTGCAATCGCGATGACTTTCTTTGTTTCTGCTGGTGCATTTGCAGGAATGGCTGTTTTGGGGTACACCACGAAAACAGATTTAACCAAATTTGGAAGTTTATTGTACATGGTATTTATTGGAATGTTTATCGCAGGAATTGTAAATATGTTTATGCAAAGTGACGCCTTTGGATTTTTCATTTCTGTTATTGGTGTATTTGTTTTCACTGGTTTAACGGCATATCAAATGCAACAATTGAAGGCAGTGGCTCAATCACCAGATTTGACTGAAGAAGAAAGAAATAAATTATCTTTGATTGGAGGATTACAATTGTATATCCTTTTCATTAACTTGTTTTTATCCTTGTTGCGCATCTTAGGCAGTCGTGATTAAATTCAAAAAATAATTCTTTTAAAGAGCTTCCAATGAAGCTCTTTTCTTTTGATTAGACCCTCAATGTACTAGCTTTTCAATTGTTTTCAGTATATTCGAATCGAAAGAATGCTTATGGCAAAAAAAGAGGTTCCCGCAGCAAGAATAAAACATATCATGCAACCAAAATCTTGGTATATTTTATTCGTGTTAATCTGCTTTCTGTTTTACGGGAATTCAATCTCTAACGGTTATTCATTAGACGACGAATTAGTCACTACGACAGACAGAAAAGTACATCAAAACGTAGAGAAAGGAATTGCTGGAATCAAATCGATTTTCACATCAAATTATGCGATCGATGGAAAACAGAATTATGAATATCGTCCCATTGTAACGCTTTCTTATGCCATTGAAAAATCTATTTTTGGAGAATCAACCAATCGTGTGCATATTTCACACTTCATCAATATTGCCTTGTATGCCGTATGCGGAATATTACTTTTTCAACTGCTGCAAGTATTGTTTCAACAGCAAGCCTCTCTTTTTTCAGGCCTAGTAGTTTGTCTATTTTTGATTCATCCGCTGCATTCTGAAGTTGTAAATAATTTAAAAAATAGAGACGAGATGCTCAGTTTGATATTTGCAACTCTATCGGCAATTTACACTTTTAAATATATCGACAAACAAAAATGGCATTATCTCATCCATGCTTCCATTTTACTCATATTATCGTTACTTTCCAAAAAATCAAATCTTCCATTTGTTGTTCTCATCCCTTTAATGATTTGGTTTTTCAGAAAATTGGACTGGAAAAAAACAGCTGTCGTATTCCTTGTTCTATTCGTTGCTCAATATTCCATGAAATTCATGAAATCTGGTTTATTAGAAAAAGATAAAACGCGTTTTTTTAGCTACATTGAAAATCCTTTATTTGAACTTGGTTTTTGGGAACGGATCCCTATGTATTTTACATCAAACTTATTTTATATTCAAAAGTTCATTTTTCCTTACCCATTGAATTTTTATTACGGGTATAATTCCATCCCGCTCGTTGGATTCACAGGATGGCAGTTTATTTTCGGGCTAATCATCTTGATAATCGGTTTGTTTTTTGCCTTTCGAGGAATATTTAAAAAATCACTTCTCGCTTTTGGGGTTTTATTCTTTTTGTTAGCTATTGGTGGAGCAGCTAATTTAATAAATCCTATGGTTGGGATTGTAGGGGAACGTTTTGCATTCACCGCCTCATTTGGATTGTGTATTTTGGTAGTATGGGGTGTATTTCGGTTTTATTCCATTAATTTGAAAGAACAAAGATGGAATACAAAACTAGCAATACCATTCGCAGTAGTCACAATTCCTTTTTTCCTTTTTTCAGTTCAACGCAATAAAGACTGGAATTCAAAATTATCCTTGTATTTGGCGGATTCAGAAAACATGAGAACCTCTGCAAAAGTAAATTCCTTGTTAGGAACAGAATATCAAGAAGGGGTTTATTCCATTCAACAAAATGGAAATGGGACCTTTCAGGAAATGATGCAAAAAGTAGATTCTTCCATCCTATTTTACAAACGATCCTTAGCCGTATTTCCAAAATATGAATCAAGTTTGAATAACATAGGAGTTTTAAATTATTCCTTTAAATACGATTATTTGGAAGCTATTTCTTCCTTCCAAAAATCCGTTTCGTTCAATAAAAAATACTATGAGGGAACGCTCAATATTGGTAATTCATATTCAAAATTGGCTGAATCCTATCATTCATTATTGAAAATGTATCCAGCATCAGCAGAAAGACAAAAAACTAACCCCACTTTAGATTCGTATTTCCGAAAGCAAAAGTTATATAAAACGCTAACAATCATAAATCAATTTCAGGTTTCCGCGATCAAACAACTTCAAATTGCGTTCAATGAGGCGTCATTGTCCAATCTAATCGAATTAAGTACCAACCTAGAATCTTTAGATAGTAAATTACAAGGGTATAATTTCGCACAATCCATTAATACTGAATTAAACAGAGCCTTTCAATCAAAGACAAAACCCAATTTAAGCATGTTGAATTCGTTTCGGATAGAAGTGATTAAAGAGCTAAAAACAGCTTCCTCGCTTTCGGATGAACAATTGCAAAATGAGTTATTCACCCTCAAAAAAATGTATCTTGATTCTGCCAAAATCTTCTACAATAAAACCTATGTAATTAAACCTCAGTTAGAATCCTATTATAATTCTGTCAATCAATTTGCGATGTTACTAGAGGATTATTCCTTATTAATTGATTCTCAGAAAAAATTCATGAAAGCCTATCCCAAAGGATATTTTGGACCACAATACGTTCAAATGGCTAATGCTTATTTCTCGACCGGAGATGTGGATTTGGCCAAAGAGAATTTCAAAAAAGGATTAATGGAATTGAGCCGCGAAAAAGCGGATTTATCTACCAAAAAAAATAAATCAACTGCAGATGTTGAACGCATACAAGTATTAGAAAGAGAATTGAAAAATCTCAAGAACTACGTTCAACGGATAAAATCAGGTGAAATTCCAGTTCCGCAAAAGCGATGAAACAAATTGCGACTGATCAAAAAAAGTATCCACCCATTCATTTCATTATTGGACCTGGAAGAAGTGGAACAACTTTACTCATGATGTTATTGAATCATACAAAGGGGGTAATTGCAACTCCTGAAGTAAAGCATGTCCTTTTTTTAAAAGATCGAGTTCAACTTTCCTCAACAAAATTGATTGATTTGCAACCTGTTGTAGATTTTTTTTCAGCCGTAAAAAAAAGTGTTTCTAATCCACTGAATCAATTCGACATTGAACTCCTTGAAAAAAATTTGAGTTCTCTTCAACTAGCGAACTACCCCGATTTCGCAAAACAAATTCATTTATCGCTTCACCAAAAATCGGCCTCTGAAACAACGGTCATTATTGATAAAAATAATTTGTACACCTTTTACGTAAAGGAATTACTACAACTTTACCCAGACGCTAAATTTTGTGTGAGTATTCGTGATTACAGAGGATTTGTCGCTTCCAATATGAAAAGTCAGCATCAATTTAAAGAGAAAAAATCGGTAGTTTTCTTTGCTGAAGTTTGGAACTGTTACCTACGGAAAATCAATTTATTGAAGCAAGAATTAGGAGATCGACTCTACATTTTACGGTATGAAGACTTTGTCATGGAACCAGAAAATCAACTTAAAAAACTAGCACATTTTCTAGATTTTTCGTTTGATTCAAATTGCTTTGACTATACAGAACACATTAAAGATACCGTAAACGAGTATAAAAAAACAGCAAACCCCGATCCCCGTATCCTGAAAAAGATTGAAGATCTCACAAAACCAATTCACGCAGGATCAATTGATAGTTGGAAAAAGGGATTAACCCCCCATGAAATTCAGCAAACTGAGCTACTTTCCAAACATTTGGGGATTCAATTTGGATATGAACCTACCCAACACTTTCATGCGACTCGAAGATTCTTTTTTTTACTTATTATGTTTCCAGTGCGATTGCGGGTTAAACTATTCTTTGCATTGCGTTCGTTGAAGATTCACCATTACTTGAACGTAGTAAGACGATCACGATATAACAAAGAAAAAGGATTTTCATCATGACTCAAATAAACTATATCATTGGAATTGGTCGATCTGGAACATCCTTGCTCATGTCATTGCTTGGTTCACATCCTGAACTACATGCCCCTCCTGAAAATTATTTCAGCGTATTTTTTGCTCATGCTTTTGCGAAGAACAATTCATTTTCGCCTCAAGAAATTCAACTAATTCATCGATTTAATAAGGCCTTTGGTAAACTACAACCCTATGTGGGTTTTGAATATTTACTTCCTAAAGAAATCATTACAAATGGATTTAATGGAACGTATTTGGAATTGTGCAACGAGATCTATTCCTCATTTCAGCATGCTGTTCTACCTAAGAAAGAAAAACCCATTATTATCGACAAAAATCCAGTAAACACGCTCTTTTTATTAGAATTAGCATCCATTAATCCATCAGCGAAATACGTTTTAATGATTCGTGATTATCGAGCAAATATTTTATCCCGGAAGGAAAGTATTCATTTATTGTCTCCTCGTGCTGCCTTTAATGCAATTCGTTGGGCCTATTTTACCAGAAAGGCTCTTAGATGGAAAAAGAAATTTCCAGAACAAGTACTTGTTGTTCGCTATGAAGATTTGGTTCATGAATCTGATGCCATTTTGGAACGAGTATTCGATTTTTTTGGTGTAATTCCCATTTTTTCGGAAGAATTAAGGCAACTAGAACGAAGGGGGTATGAACACTATAAAAATGATATCGCAATTGAGCAATCTGAACGTGCACGAAAAAAATACGAAGATTTATCCCAACCCATTTTCACGAACCGAATTGATAAATGGAAAACCGGATTAACGGAAACGGAAATTGAAATTTCAGAAGCTTTTTGCAACGAAATCGGGACTATTTTTGATTATACTTCTCAATCAAATCAAAAAAAAATAAAGAACTACTTGATTCGACTGAAACACCTGCCCTTGAATTTAAAAATTCGGGTAAATTTCATAAAAGACGCATTATTTTATTATTTACCGATCTCATACAAAGTCAATCGTTTTGAAAAATACGTTGCTAACATTGAGCTCAAACGTAAAAAGGCCTAATGAAATTCACAGCAGAAAAAATAGATTCAATACCGATTCATTTTGTGCTTTGTACAGAAAGAACCGGTAGCTCCTTGCTTAGTTTGATGCTTAATTTGAACCCGCAAATTCTTTGTCCAAGCGAAGAACCATTTGCACTGTATTTATGGAAAAAATACCGAAATAAAACCATGTGGTCAATTACTGATATTCACAACTATGTTGATGCTTTTTTTTTACTTGCCGAAAAAAATACCGATCTCTATTTCAGCAAACGAACTGTTTTTCTCGCCAACCTATTGGAACACCAAGACATTCTAACTTTTAAGCGAATCATTAAACTTACTTATTTGCATTTTTTAGATGTGAAAGACAAATCACAGGTTACATGCATTGTAGATAAACAAATTAAGTATTTTTTTCACCTCAAATTATTGAAACAAATTTTCCCGCATGCAAAGTACGTGGTATTAACAAGGGATGTTCGTGACAATATTGTATCCAAAAAAGACCGAAATCTTAATTGGAATCAACATCCTTTTTTCCTTGCTTCACTCTGGAACGATACGTATCGAAACATTGAACAGCTGCCAAAAAGTGATTTTCGAATTGTAAGCTATGAGAATTTCATGATGGAAACCGAAGGTGCTTTGCGTGAAATTTGCGATTGGATGAATTGCACTTTTAATTCAAAAATGATGGAAACTGAAGGGGTGTACGACGCATTTTTAGCAGCAAAAAAAAGAGATGTATCTATTCTGTTTATTGAACATTTACGAGATTTTCACAGCGGACTCTCTCAGAAACCGAATACGAATAAAATTGGGCAATATAAATCTAGATTAGACACACGCCTAATCAGCCAAATTGAACGAATTTGCGGAGAAACACTTCAAAAATTAGGGTATTCATTGGATGATATAAAAACCAAAAAAGCTTTTTTTAAACAAGTGTATTTTCAGTTTTTAGCTTTCTGTTACCGCAGGTATTTGCTTCAATTCTATTACCATATTCCACTTTGGTTAAAGTTGAGCGTAAAAAAATGGCGAACAAAAAAAATTGATGTTTAAATGATCTCAAATACCTCAAAACCCTTAGTAAACCTTAAACAAGTTAACCATTTTCATCCCTAAATAAGCCAACGGCCTGAGCGGAAAAGCCACAAAACGGATCATCCCATGCGGTATTTTATATAGGAATTTCAATTGCTCTGCGCGCTTTTGCAGAAACAAAGAAGTCAGTACAACACTTATCACTTTTCGTTTATGTGATTGAAACTCTGGGCGCAATACGTCAACAACCATTATGATTCGCTTTTGGTCCGAAAGATTAAAAGCCTCGTGGTTGTATGCATCCATAAAAATCAACCACTTACCATTCGACCAAGAACGGGTTGCTTCTCTCACACGAAAACCGGTGATTGGAAGACTGGCTGGAACCTCTAAACCCAAATGGCATCGATAAATGGCATTCGTATCTCCACAGTGGGGCAAAATTTTTCCATTCGGTTCCAATTGATTAAATGAAAGCGAAATGATTTCAGGATATTTCCGAACAATTTCGATGGTTTTAGGAAAAAAACACTGTCTTTTTCTAAATTCGATATCCCACCATTTTAATGAAATAGTTTTCCAACTATTCTCTGCATTAACCATAGAAGTATTGAAATACGCTTCCGGTTGGTGATTTTTTAAATACTGATTTAGCTCACCCAAAACCAATTGCCAATTGACTTCAAATTCAATAGACCACGCAAAGGAATCATCAATAAAACTAGGTTCTAATCCTTTGTAATCAAAGGAAAAATCATAGAGGCTGAACCATATTTTTGGTGTATTCATTCTGTTATCGAAGGTACAATATTTCAAAACACATTACTCCATTTAAATCGAAATTCTCGTAAAATCTTTGAATTGCATCCTTGTTTTTTGATTATATTCGTTCAATGAAAACAAATTCAACGAAGCAGATTTCCTTAATCATTGTTGTTGCTGCCTTAGGTTATTTTGTAGACATCTATGACCTCGTGCTTTTTGGCGTTGTGAAGTCTGAAAGCCTTGATCAAATTATGGTGGGCGCAGATGCAATTGCCAAAGCAAATACCGGGAAATTCTTATTCAACATGCAAATGCTTGGAATGTTACTCGGTGGATTATTATGGGGGATTTTGGGCGCTAAAAAGGCCGACTGAAAGTACTCTTCGGATCCATCCTATTATATTCCGTTGCCAATCTCGCCAATGCTTTTGTAACAGATGTCCCGACCTACGCATTCGTGCGCGTAATTGCAGGAATAGGTCTTGCCGGTGAATTGGGTGCAGGAATCACCTTGGTGTCAGAAATGATGTCAAAAGAAAAACGCGGTTATGGCACCATGGTCATAGTTACATTTGGCGCCTTAGGTGCAGTGGTGGCGTCATTGGTGGGAGCTAAAGGAAAAGCAATTGGCAGTGTTTTAACAGACATTAGTGGCCAGGTTTATGCCAATTGGCAAGTAGCCTATATTGTGGGTGGTTTAATGGGGTTGGTGCTTCTACTCATGCGGGTTGGTACAATAGAATCTCATTTTTTTCAATCCATTAAACACGAAAGTGGAATAAAAAAAGGGGACTTACGATTGATTTTTGGCAATAGAACAAATTTCATTAAATACGTACATTGCATACTTATTGGAATCCCAATTTGGTACATCATTGGCTTGTTGATTATGAATTCCAAAGACAATTTCGGTCCTTGGTTGGGTGTTCAAGGAGTAGTGAATGGCACGGCTGTGATGTATGCCTATATTGGATTATCTTTTGGTGATTTAATCTCCGGAATTCTCAGCCAAGTGTTACGAAGCCGAAAACGAGTGGTTTATCTCTATTTACTTTTTACACTTATATTAACCGCGATCTTTTTGTTTTTCATGCATGGAATATCACTCAACACCTACTATTTGATGTGTTTCTTATTGGGTACTGGGACTGGTTATTGGGCGATTTTTGTAACGATTGCTGCCGAGCAGTTTGGTACAAATATCCGATCTACAGCGGCGAATACCATTCCAAATTTTGTGAGGGGATCGGTGAATCTAGTAGTGATGTTTTTCGCTTTTTTAGTTTCTGCTAATTTATCGGATGGAATTTCAGCGGCCATTTTAGGGATTATCTTTATTTCACTTGCCTTATACAGTATTTCTCAATTGAAAGAAACCTTTGGTAAGGACCTCAATTACATGGAGGAAATCAGTTAGCCGGATTAATTCAATCTGATCTCGGTAACACAAGGTGAATCAAAATTGACTATTTTTTGATTATTTTATAATCTTTTTATTGATTATTTTTTCGTATATTCATATGGAAAATAGAACGATGGAAATAGAACAAATCAAAAACAGTATTCTAGAAATCAGAGGGATGAAGGTCATTCTCGATTTTGAATTGGCGAAGATGTATCAAGTAGAAACAAAATATTTAAAACGAACAGTCAGAAATAATCTCAAAAGATTCCCTTCTGATTTTATGTTTGAGTTAATATTTGAAGAATGGAATAACTTGAGGTGCAAATTTAGCACCTCAAAAAATACCGGAGGGATAAGATATTTACCCTTTGCTTTTACCAATTGGAGAGAAACCTGAGAATTTAAAAATAATGCGTATTATGGATGAGCATCTTACTATGCATCCCACTGAAGGAGTTCGATCGATGGAAGACAAAATGCGTGAATATGGTTTTCATGTCAATCCAAAGCGAATAAGACGCTTATTCCGCATCATGGACTACAATGCTGTTTATCAGCGTAAAAACCTGTCTAAACTAGGCGCAAGAGAATATATCAAACCCTATTTATTGCGCGGATTAAACATTGATAGACCCAATCAAGTATGGTGTACTGATATCACCTACATACCCATGAAAAAAGGCTTTTTATATCTCACTGCAATCATGGATGTTTACAGTCGTAAAATACTTTCCTGGGGGATTAGTAACACGTTGGATGCTCAATGGTGTATCGATGTGTTCAAGGATGCCGTAGATACATATGGCGCGCCTGAAATAATCAATTCAGATCAGGGTTCGCAATATACGAGCTCAAGTTGGAATCGTAATATGGAAGATCTCAAAGTGAAAATATCAATGGACGGCAAAGGTAGGGCAATCGACAATATCTGGATTGAACGATTTTGGAAGACCATAAAATACAACTACCTCACTTTTAATCCAGCTGAAACAGGTGTCGAGCTGTACAAGAATGTAGAATATTACGTCAATTATTATAATAACAGAAAACATCAAACACTAGGACAAAAACCAAATGACGCTTACCAACTTTTTTTTAATCAATCTCTTGCCAGTTAAAACAAAAACAGTAACTTAGCTTTGTAACATCCCTGGTCTGGATTTGGGGAGTATTATATTAACCCATCTGAATGAAAAAATTGAAACGAAAACAGTTCCCATCGTTATAGTTGCAAACGAAAACTAATTATATCATGAAAACTATACTAATCGCCACATCTTTTTTAACTTCATTTAGCGTGTTTTCACATGTGAATTGCTATCAGGTTAATTATTCTGTAACTATCACTCCGAATACTTCAACATTGGTTAGGGGAATTGATATTTCAAAAGTATCTACAAATGAGCAGGGATTGATTAATTACATCGAAGCACTTTCTGATTTAGAAGCTTTGGAGTTTTTTAAATCATTTTCAAATGGAGAAATTCTTCTAAAAGAAGAGAACGAAAGTGAAATCTTGGTCGAAGAAATAAAAATTGGTTGCGGTAATAATTTCTTTTCTGAATCCGAAAATCTATAATTCCCCCCATTTTTAAGACAGCTGGTTAAAGTGTAATTTTAACAGTTGTAATATGAAAAAAGAAAGACGCAAATTTAGTGCTGCCTTTAAAGCGAAAGTGGCACTCGAAGCAATCAAGGAAAAAGAAACGCTTCAACAATTGGCTTCAAAGTTTGAAGTTCATCCAAATCAGATAACTCTATGGAAAAAGGAGTTTTTAGAGGGTGCAGAACAAATTTTCAGTAAGAATAAAGCTGAAGAGAAGATCAATAATGAACAAGAAAAGGAAGATCTTTACAATAAGATCGGCCATATGCAGGTCCAAATCGATTTTTTAAAAAAAGTCTTGGGGAAATGAGTTTGGATAAAAAACGGCATTTGGTTCATCGAGAAAACAGTCCGTTAAGTATTGTCAAGCAGTGCGAGCTTTTAGAAATTCATCGTTCTGGGATTTATTTCAAACCAAAGTTAGAGAGTTTGTTGAACCTCCGTTTGATGAGATTGATAGATGAAAAGTTCATTGATTGTCCATTTTATGGAGTTCCACGGATGACCACCTGGCTCAACGAAGATATGGGATATGTTGTTAATCATAAACGCATAGAACGACTTTACAAAGTCATGTGTATTCAAACCATTTTCCCTAAAAAGAACCTAAGTAAACGGAATCAGAAGCATAAAATCTATCCTTATTTACTCAAAAACCTGATAATTAATCGTCCAAATCAAGTGTGGCAGGCAGACATAACCTATATTCCACTTGAGCGAGGGTTTATGTATATGGTAGCAATTATTGATGTCTACAGTAGAAAGGTGCTGAACTGGAGTATTTCTAATACAATGAATGTAGAATGGTGCCTTCAGGTTTACGAAGATGCGATTAAACAGTTTGGCTGTCCGGAAATACTAAACACAGACCAGGGAAGTCAATTTACCAGCCCGATTTTTACCAAAGCATCAATAGATCGAGATGTCAAAATCTCTATGGATGGAAAAGGAAGAGCATTGGATAATATTTTTATCGAGCGGTTTTGGAGAGCATTAAAGTATGAACATATCTATTTAAATCCCGCAAATGGAGGACTTGAACTATATGAAGGAGTTAGAAAATATATTGAGTTTTATGGTAAAGGGCTGATTTTTTGCGACAAGTTAAAAATAGAGTTTTAACTTTAAAACAGCAAAAAGCAGTATGAAAAATTCAAAGTTTACAGAAGCACAGATTTTGAAGGTGCTAAAAGCCCAAGAATTGGGTAAAAAGGTGAGTGAGATCTGTCGCGAGTACGGCATATCAGAGCCAACATTTTACAATTGGAAGAGCCGATATGGCGGAATGACATTATCTGATCTACAACGCGTTAAGGAACTTGAGTCTGAAAATGCACGATTAAAGCGGTTAGTTGCCGATTTGTCTTTGGATAATCAAGTACTTAAAGAGATCAACTCAAAAAAGTGGTAACGTCTTATCAAAAAGAGCAATACTTAACTTTTGTTCAAGAAGTTTTTCCGAAGTTAAGTTATGCTAAGGCGTGTAAGTTGGTTAGTTGCTCAAGAACAAACAAGTATTATAAAAAGGTAATGCCAGAGAAGGATGTTGTAGTCAAAGAAGCTATTACAAGTGTAATTGGTACCAGTCGATTAGGGCGAAGAAAAGTAATTGTAAAAGTTCAAAAGAAGCATCCAGGTATGGGAGCAGCAAAAATCAGACGTGTTTACGAAAAGGAAGGTTTTTCACTCTACAAGCGAATGAAGAAAAGACGTGTTGATAATCCTGCAAATCCTATTGAAGTACCTTTGTCGCCAAACATAGAATGGGCAATGGATTTCATGTCTGATTCACTTGCTAATGGCAAGAAGTTTAGAACACTAAATATTATTGATCAGTACAATCGGAAATGCTTGGAAATAGGTATCAACTTCACTCTTCCATCAAGAAAAGTTATTGAAATTTTAGAAAGAACTATTGATAAATATGGCAAGCCTTTAGGAATAAGAACCGATAACGGACCGGAATTTACTTCGTGCTTATTTCAAAATTGGCTAGATAAAAATGATATAGAATGGATAAAAATCCAGAAGGGAAAGCCACAACAGAACGCCATTGTCGAGCGATTTAACAGAACTTACCGCGAAGACATTCTTGACGCTAACTTATTCTTTTCGTTGGAGCATGTTTATGAAGTAAGCCAACCTTGGAAAGAAGATTACAATCAAGAGAGACCGCATGAAGCTTTGAACTATTGTACACCAAATGAATATGCAGCATGATTTGGGTTTTTGAAGGCATAGCACTCGGAAAATGGGTAAAAAGAAAGACGTCCAATAATCGAACGCCTTCCTTACATTTTCGTCGGTTCAATTTATCCCTGATGAGTTGCTCCCCAGCAGAGCTCATTTCAGTTTCAATTGAACAGTTCAAATTTCAATTTAATCAACTATATTTACAAACTGTCGAAAAAATCAACCACTTACCTTATAATACTGAAAGACGGCATACAAGCATAAACAATAACACCCCAGAAAAATATTTTAATCCAAGTAATCTGATTATTAAAAATAAACCTAAATTTGAATTATCCCTGTCCTAAATATGGGGGGAATTATATTGATTCTACTATATTTTGATAAGTGATTTTTGTGGAATCTAAATCTTCAATCAAAGAATAAGTTTTTCCAGATTTGTTTTTGTTTGAAACCCCTGTTTCAATGCGTTTTTTTGAAATTTTAAATAATTTCTCACTTCCTTTAATAGGCTTAACAGTTTTTTTTGTTTCCATTTTTTTATCTTGTTAGTTAGTTACTGGAGATATGAGTCCCATAAATCTATTTTGTGACACTTTTACTTTTTTTATTTTAATTCTTTGATATTTTTTGGACATAAATTTCCTCATATCCTTTTTTGAAGAATTTGAAATTATGAGGATTAAAAAATTATGCTTTGTTGAATTTTAAGATTGAGTAATCATATAATCAAACCTAATTAAATGAAGCGGATAAAAAAAATGATTTTCGAAATTAACGCTAATTATCTAAGCATTTAAATCGAAAAAATAGTGTTTTAGTCTTTAATATTTCTTTACTGATTAACGAATTAAATCTAACAGTTTAATTCAAATT